>Ga0187784_10003544_pt1 | contig 12615 bp, 10 predicted proteins | sample 1015_SJ02_MP15_2_FD_132964 | JGI IMG/M metagenome (GOLD analysis project Ga0187784, IMG submission 132964) | Tropical peat soil microbial communities from peatlands in Department of Meta, Colombia - 1015_SJ02_MP15_20_MG | ecosystem: Environmental > Terrestrial > Soil > Wetlands > Peat | place... | reverse complement strand
GGTGTGCGTATCGAGCTACACCGGCACCAGCCAGGGTGATTTGCGCGTGCTGAAAAACGTCGCCGCTTCGATTATCGCACTCGGCGGCGGAGAGGGCGCGCGAGTTCTGCTGGTGGACGACCTCGTCGACACCGGCAAGACCGCGAAAGTCGTGCGCGAGATCGTGCCCCGCGCGCATCTCGCCACCGTCTATGCCAAGCCGATGGGCCGGCCGTTGGTAGACACGTTCATAACGGAAGTGTCGCAGGATACCTGGATTTACTTTCCCTGGGATACCGGCCTGGCCTTTCAGCCGCCGATCAATGAAGCCGGATTGTAGAAGCATTTGACGGCTTTCATAGAGAACATACGGAACGAAACGCATCAGGGGCGAGCAAACAGCGTAGAGGAGCAAACATGTGGCGTAGACTTCTTCCTGCCTGTGCTGTCGCCGCTTGGGTCTCGGGCCCCGCATTCGCCCAGCCTGCCCAGCAATCGTCGTCGCCGAGTCTTGGCATTCCGCTCAATTCGGAAAGGTTGCCGACGGAGGAAGAGATCCAGAAGCGCAAAGATGCCGACCGGGCTTACGACGCGGCCATCCACAAGATACCCGACAAGAAACCATCCGCCGATCCGTGGGGCAATATCCGCCCGAATTCGCCGGCGACCGCGAAGAACAAGCAGCAACCCCAACCATAGGGCGGCGTGCCGGCGGCCTCGCTTCCGGCATCCGCGCAATGGATGCTAAAAGTGCGGCGACGCGGGCTTGCCGATTTTAAGTCCGCAGCGCGGACGTGGCGAAATGGTAGACGCAAGGGACTTAAAATCCCTTGGGGGAAACCCTGTGCGGGTTCGAGTCCCGCCGTCCGCACCAGTCGCATGTCTGCGGAATGGTTGCCGCGGTTGGTGGCCGCAACAACCCAAACGCGACAAAGCCGAAGCGCGGTGCGGGCGGCGCTGCGTCCACTTTATGCGTCGCTAGGAACGAACGGTGATGGCAAGCGGTCGGCGTGCCGGCTTGGGCAGGGCGCCGCTCGCGCGATAATACGGCAACAAGTGCCGCACCAGCGCGAAGCCCGCCAGCAACAGGCTCGTCCATACCGCGGCGCTGAAATAAAGCGACATCCAGGCGATCTCGCCGTCCCAGCGGGCAATGTCACGGGTCACGACCCAGCGCGCGGCGACGTCATGCAGCCCGGCGAAGAGCCCGAGGAACTCTTTGCCCGCTGCCGCGTCCGTCTGCCAGCGCGCGAAGTACATCGGCACGTCGATCGTGCACATAAAGACGCTGTAGCAGGTGATGCCGGCGGTGGCCGCGATGATTGCCATCTGCACGGCGCCGCGATAGCGCGCCATGAGATCGACCAAGGCAATCGCGATGAGCAGGAAGATCGCGGTCCACAGCGAATTTTCCAGAACATTGCCCAAATAATTCGTGGTGATGACGGCATACCAGGAGCAGCCTTCCGCCAACACGACCAGCGGCACGACGGTCCGCGAAATGTTTCGTGCCGTGTCCGCATTGGCGACGCCGGCGAGCGCGCGCAATACGATCGCCCATTGAACGACAAAACAGATTTCCGCGACGGTGGCGACGCTGCGCCCGACGAAAACGCTGGAGAGCCAGGTGTCGAACAAACAAATTCTCTGCACGTCGGCGCGGGGAAATATGGAGCGGAAGGCGCAGACGCAGACGTAAACCGCGCTCAGCGCCAACAGCGGTTCGATCGCGAACAAGCCGACGCGCCGCCGATTATCATTTTTCCGGAAGCGCGCGAACAGCGTGAGCAGCATGGCAACGTTGCCGGCGCTGACCAGAACCAACAGGCCCCACCAGATTGCGACCGGATTTGACCAGGCCAGCCAGCCGAGCTGCATGGCGTTTACTCGCACGCGTCATCGAAACCTCACGCAATTGTAATGAAACCGTCACGCGACGCCAGTGGGGCGCCGTTCCCGGCGGCTTAGCTCGGGGAGGAAAAGCCGCGATGCCTAATGAAAAAGCGCAATGCTGATGATGCCGCCAAGATCGCCTTCGTTGGCGCCTTCCTTGGGAAAGCCGGTGATGTCGATTTCTCCCTTTGGCGACCCATGGCAGGTGAGGCATGAGGAGCCGTAATATTCCGGGAACAAGGTGCGCTCGGCGAGCTTGCCGTCTTTCGACGCCGTCGCGGTGTAAGATTGATCCTTGGGCCAGGAAGACGATTGCAACTTCGTGGCGATGACTTCCAGCTCCCACTCGTCCGGCTGAACGTGCGGATTGCGGAGGAAAGCAGGCGGCGCGGTGACCTTCATTTCGGCAATGCCGGCCGCCCGGCGGCCAAATGCCTCGTTGACCAGCCGGCCGAAGACCGCCGGAATAAAGCCCTTAAATCCGACGCCCTGCCGATTGATCGTCTCTTGGTGGACGTCCATGACTTCAGCGATTGAATCCATCTGCATGCGGATAAGCTTGCCTTGCAGCGAGTTTGGATCGATCGATGCGGGATCGGCCCCGGCTTTTTGCCGGAAGATGGCTATGGTTTCATTGAGTACGGTCTTGCCGTCGAGGCCCTTGTCGCCGACATTCGAATCGTTGATCCGGTCCTGATTTCGCGAAATGACCGTGCGACCGGCACGCAACATTGTCGCCAGGCTTTTGACGATTTGCGTGTCGTCTTCCGTAGTTCGGCTGAGCGCCGGCACATTGGCCGCGACGGAAAATACCAAGAGGACGCCGAGTCCTGCCCCGAAAGCGCTCATAAATGCAGTTCCAAGCCGGTTGCGCAGGGGCAGTGCCGGGAGCTTGTAATCTTCATCCATGTCCTGCTCCTTTTGAGCCGCGCTGATAACCGCTCAGACCGCGGCAACTCGTTTCAGGAAATGCTCAACCGCCTTGTTGATATTGCTCGTTTGCGAGGACAGCGTATGTGCCACTTCCAATACCTCCGAGGCGAAGCGGTTGGTTTCGCCGATCACTTTGGTGACGCGAGTCATATTGCCGGCGAGGTCGTGCACCCCTCCGGCCGCGCCCTGCACGTTGCGGGTGATCATTTGCGCCGCGTCGTTCTGTTGCTCGACGGAGGCGGCGACCGCGGCCGTGAAACGGGCGATGTCGTCGGTCACGGCATTGATCGATTCAATCGCATCGACCGCCTCAATCGTGGAAGTCTGAATCGCTGCAATCTGCGTCGTAATATCTTCGGTGGCCTTCGCCGTCTGGCTGGCAAGCTGTTTGATCTCGTTTGCGACCACGGCGAATCCTTTGCCCCCCTGGCCGGCGCGCGCCGCCTCGATCGTGGCGTTTAGGGCAAGAAGGTTGGTCTGCTCCGCGACGTTGCGGATGAGCTTGACCACGTCTCCAATCCGGCCGGCGCCGCTCGATAGCTGATCGCCCAGCTTATGGGCCGATCGCGCGATCTCGGCGGCGCGGGCAACGACGCCCCGCGTCTGGCCGGCCTGTTCGTTAATCGCGTGAATCGAAATGCCGAGTTCCTCGGTCGCGCTGGCGACAGACTGCACGTTCGTCGACGTCTCCTCGGACGAGTGCGAAACGGTGCGGGCTTGATTGTCCGCCTCGCTGGCGATGGTCGACAATCCCCGGGCCGTCGTTTCCATGGCCGAAGCCTGGCTCGTGAGATCGGTGACTATGGAGGTCACCGCGGCGCGGAAGTCTTCGATGATCCGGTCAATCGAAGACGCCCGGTGCCGTTGTGCCGATTGTTCGCTGCGCTCGCGTTCGATCAGCTTGCGTCGTTCGAGTTCGCCCGCATGCAGCACGTGCAGCGAACGTGACATCTCTCCCAGCTCGTCCGCGGTGAAAACCGAGGGTAGCGCGGAATCGACATCGCCGGATGCCAGCCGCCGCATGGCGTCGCTGATCGAGATCAGTTGGCGTACCAGCCGGCGCTGGACGTAAAATACGCCAACGCCCGCGGCCGCCAGAATGCTGGCAAAGGCGACAACTAAAAGCAAAACCCGGCTGCCGTCGACCGTTTCGGTCAAAGCAGCGGTGCCGCTTTTAACCGAGTCCTGCGCTGCATTGACCAGATCGGCGACTGCCTTGTCGAGATCGCTCTGAATGGCGACGTTTTCATCAATGGTCGCGTCGGCGCGCGTTGCAACAAACAGTTCCCGCGCGTGGCGAGCAAAAATGCTGTTGGTCCCGATCGTCAGGAGCAAAAGCTTGTTGACGTCATCGGCGATGCTTTTGTCCTGCAGCGCGGCTGCGGATTGACGTAAAGCGTCGGCGATCGCTTTAAGCGCATCCTGGACGCGCTTGAATTCCGTCGGATCGCGCAAGGTTGCGGCTTCGTCGATGAGATTCACCAGAACATTGGCTTTGGTGGACAGTTCCGTGCCGGCGCTTGAACCTGGCAATCGCGCAAGTTGCTCGAGCAATCGCGTTTGTGTCTGCCGCAGCGTCTCCGACAGCCCCACGATCTGACCGTGCAGATCGTTCCGCTCGGTCATGATTTCCTCGAGAGCGGCGAGATTGGCGTTGAGCCGTTGCGACAGCGTCAGCAACTTGGCGACCGCCGGACTGGCGCTGTAGAGCCTCTGCAGCCGCTGCAGCGTTTCGCTCAAATCGCTACGTTTGCGTACAATCAGGTCCGCGATTTTCCTTTGGTCGCCCGCGGTTTTGGCGTTGATAAGCCGGGCCGCGGCCGCGGAAATTTCGCCGGAAATGGCGGATAGCTGGATGACGTTGGCAATAATCGGCGTTTGCCGCACGGCAAAATCGCGCAGGCCGTTTTCCACGGGGGCGAAACACAACAGCGAGACGATCGTCGAAATCGCCGTCAGACCGGCGACGATACTGAAAGCAAATTGCAGTTTGCCGCCGACCCCAAAAGGGGAACGCCGCCAAAATGGCGACGGCGGTACCGCGCTTGCCTCTGGCGGGCCGATCATATCTCCGCTCGCGAGCCCTACCTCGTTCACCCGGAGAGGCAGCGAAGGGTTTAAGCGGGCACTCGCCCGCGTGAACATGCAAATTGCGCGTGAACGCTGGCAAAATATCGTAAACAACGGGTTACGACTCGGCGCCGGAAACCGGCTGGGCCGGGCCGGTCACGAAGATGTTAAGTCTCACGCCCCGACAAAATTGGCCGGACGCTTCTCGAGGAAGGCCTGCACGCCTTCGCGAAAATCGGCTGTCGCGCCGGCGAGACGTTGCATACGGCATTCCAGATCGAGCTGCTGCTCGTAGGAGTTCTCCGGACTTTCCCAGTACAGGCGGCGGATCATCCCGAGCGCGACGGTTGGTCCGGCCGCGAGTTCGCGCGCCAATCGGCGCACCTCGGGCATGAGTGCATTGTCGGCGAACACGCGATTGACGAGGCCCCAGGCAAGGGCGGTCTCGGCCGGCAGACGCTCGCCCAGCAGCGATAGCTCAAGCGCGCGCGCCCGCCCGACCAGCCGAGGCAAGAGCCAGGTTGAACCGCAATCCGGCACCAGGCCGATGCGCCGAAATGCTTGCAGGAAATACGCGGAACGAGCACAGAGAATGAGATCGCCCATCAACGCGATGCTCATAGCCGCTCCGGCGGCCGGTCCGTTAACCGCGGTCAGTAGCGGATAGGGCAGATCGCGCAGCCGTCGCATAAATGGATGAAACTGCGTCTCCAACGCCTGGCCGGCACCGCGCTGCGACAATCCTTCGCCACGTCCCTGCAGATTGGCACCGGTGGAAAAGGCGCGGCCAGTCCCGGTGATGACCAAACATCGGATTTGTCCTCGTGTTCCGGCGAGCGTGTCGAGCGCATCCGTCATGCCCTTGAGCATCTCCGCCGACAACGCGTTTAGGACTTCCGGATGGTTCATGCTCAGAATGGCAACCGGCCCGTCGAGCTCCAAGCTTGCGCGTTCGAATTGCATGTGCGTCTGCGTCATTGCGGTCATGATCGGTTTCCTTGTCTCCGCCGTGCCGTGGGCTTAGCTCGCTTCAAATTTAGATCGTTTCCGGCTGGCCAATTTGACGAAATGGCGGTCGCCGAAACGCGTTTAACGCGCCCTTAAGGCGCGGTATCTAGGTTCACAGGTCCGCTGACGAGCAATTCCGTTCATGGTTGCCACCGGAAATTATCGCAATCGTGCCGAATTGCGAAAGAAGCCGCGCCGGCAGTTCCACTATTCTGCAAAGATCGTGACCAAGGGCGAGCCGCCGCGGAGCTGCAACATTTCTGACATTTCGCATACCGGGGCGCGCCTGGTGCTGGAGAGTGACGACACTCTGCCGGATCGCTTTATACTCCTCCTCGCCAGGGGCGGCGCACGCCGCCATTGTCGACTGATTTGGCGCACCGGATTGACCGTCGGCGTCGAGTTTGCGACGGATTAGTCACGCCGGCTTGCCTTATTTGTGGCACAGGAAGTTGCGAACGGCATGCCGGGCGCTGATTGCGCGCCGCCGAACTTTGCGCCTGACTTGATGCTTCTATGAGATTGCGCGCCGGTGTTCACGTCTCAATTTGTCGCCGCGGAGGGGGCCGGCGAAGTGCCGCCGGTGCGATCTGCGCGCTTGCCGCAGGCCTTCTCGCCGGCTGTACGACGAGCGATGAGGTAGGGACTTATCTCGTCGATCCCGCTCACTATACCTTCTATCATTGCAAAGACCTTGAAAAACGACTGACGTCCCTGCTGGCCCGCGAACAACAGTTGCATGAGCTAATGGACAAGGCGAACGAAGGCGGCGGCGGCGCTTTGATCGGAACCCTGTCGTATCGCGCCGAATACGAGAACGCGCGGGGCGAGGAAGCAGTTTTGCGGCACACCGCCGCGGACAAAAATTGCCAACTTCCCCCGCCGACGTCAGCTGCCTCCGCGGCGCCATCGCCGGCCGTCGCCGTCGCAGCTCCATTGCCGGCACCGCCCGCGCCGCCTGTCTCGGCCGCCCCGACGTCCTATCAGAGCGATCAGACGATCCGCTAATCGGTGCTTCTAAGCGCCAATTACCACAGCGATGGCAACGCCGGCGGCGGCCAGCAGCACCAACACCCCTGCGCTCGTCGCCGTGGCCCGTCCACCTGCAAAAAAGGCCGCATAGGCGGCCTTGAGCACGTTGTTAGACGACGCGGCGATCAAAATCGCTGCCGACATTGCGTTGTCGGTCAAGCCGGAAGTGCCGCCTTGCGCCAAGTTGAGCACAAACGGATCGATATCCGTCACACCGACGATGGCGGCGAGCGTGTAAATGCCGGAGGTGCCGAACTCCACCTTGGCCCAGTTCGACAGCAGCGAAACCGCGATAAACAGCGCCGCAAACAAAGCCGCCGGACCAAGCTCCAGGGGATTGCCGCCGGAGGGAGATAACGTCGACGTCTTGCCTTTCGTCTCCTGCGGCATAGGTCTTGCCTGCCAAAATTGCAGCGCGCAGATTGCAAGCCCGGCGAGCGAAAGGGCGCAGAGCCAAGGCGCGAGCGCTCGCGCCAGCGCCCAGTTGAAGAACGCAACGATCGCCAGAATGCGCAGATACATAATGGCGGTGGCGAGCGTGATGCCGGCTTGCGCGTTCCGGCGCATCGTTGATTCCGACCTTGCCTGTCGGGCCAGCACCACGGTTGTCGCCGTGGACGAATAGAGTCCGCCCAACGCTGCCATCCATAATCCCCGTGCCGCGGCGGCCCAGTAGCGTTGCGCCAGATAGCTGGCGTAAGACAGGCTGCAGACGACGACGAGCGCAAGCCAGGCCTGACGCGGGGTGATGGTGGTCAACGTCGTCACCGGCGTGTTGGGCAACAGCGGCAGGATGATGCCGGTCAGTATCAAAAATTGTCCGGCGGTGACGATCTCCCGCAATGGCACGCGCTGCGCCAGTGCGTGCAGCTTTTCGCGGCCGGTGAGCAGCAGCACCGCGGACACGGTAAACGCTACCGCGACCCACGGCGGCAAAGCCAGGGCGATGGCGCCGAGCAGATAGGCGTGAACGTTGAGAATCGGAACGACGAGCTCGACGTTGGTTTCCGCCTTTCCGTCCTGTTCCCGGATATGCCGGCGGTAGTAGGTTGCAAGCCAGAAGCCGAGCACGATCAGCCCGGCGGTGAAGGGGACGAAATGCACCGGATCGAACAAATAAAGCACCCCGCCGCCCGCTGCGAGCATGGGGAAGGTGCGGATGCCGCCCGGACGGTAGGTGCGTGCGAAGAAATCCTCGAAAGCAAGGCCGAGAAAAAGGCTCAAGCCAAAGAGAAGAAGGACGCCCGTCAATGAAGGCGCTGGAATCATTTAAGACTCGGGCCGCCGGTATGGTGAAAGTTGGACCGGTAGCGGCTTTACCGGCGGTAGCATACATGGCTTGATAACAACAGCTAAGCGCGCAAAACAGGCGGCGTGCGAAATCACGAGCTATGGGGAGAAAGTTATGAGTTGGATGCCCGGCCAGGACCCGATACTCGGCGATAAGCACTCGTGCAATGCACTCGAACTGATCATCGTGCCGCGCGCACGGGATTTGGGCGACGGCTTTTCGGTGCACCGCGCCCTGCCGCACGCCCGTCGGCAAATGGTCGGCCCGTTTATCTTCTTCGACCAGATGGGACCGGTGCAGTACATCGACGGGCGCGGCGCGATGGACGTGCGGCCGCATCCGCACATCGGGCTTGCGACGGTCACATACCTCTTTCAAGGCAGCATCATGCACCGCGACAGCGAAGGCAACGCCCTGGAGATCACGCCGGGCGCCATGAATCTGATGACTGCTGGACGCGGTATCGCCCATTCCGAACGTACGCCGGGCCACGACCGCATGGGCCGGAGCGGCATGTTCGGCATCCAGAGCTGGATCGCGTTGCCGCAAGCGCACGAAGAAATAACGCCGCTGTTTGAACATTTCGACGCTGCCGACCTGCCCGTTATCGACGACGGCGGCCTGCGCGCGCGGATCATTGCCGGTGCCGCCTTCGGCAGAAGGGCGCCGGTCGGAATGGTCTCGGAATGGTTCTACGCCGAAGTTCTCCTCGATGCCGGCGCTCGCGCCCCGCTCGATCCCGATCATGAGGAGCGGGCGATCTACGTCGCCGAAGGTGAAGTCGACATAGCGGGCGAAAAGTTTGCGAGCCCGCAGCTCTTGGTGTTTCGGCCGGGCGACCGCATCATGGTAACGGCGACGAAGCCCTCACGCCTGATGTTCCTCGGCGGCACCGCGCTCGAAGGTCCGCGTTACATCTGGTGGAATTTCGTTTCCTCGCGCAAGGAGCGCATCGAGCAAGCCAAGGAGGAATGGAAGAGCGGAAAATTCGCGCTCATTCCGGGCGACGACAAAGAGTTCATCCCGCTGCCGGAACACTAAAGCGCGACGGTCCGCAGCCGCAGCGCGTTGGCAATTACGCTCACCGACGACAACGCCATCGCCGCCGCGCCGATGATCGGCGACAGCGTAATACCGAAAGCGGGATAGAGGACGCCGGCGGCGATCGGGATGGCGGCGGCGTTATAGACGAAGGCGAAGAACAGATTCTGCCGGATGTTGCGCATGGTCGCGCGCGAAAGCTTGCGCGCGCGAACGATGCCGAAGAGGTCGCCTTTGACGAGCGTGATGCCGGCGCTTTCGATCGCCACGTCCGTGCCGGTTCCCATGGCGATGCCGACGTCAGCCGTGGCGAGTGCCGGAGCATCGTTGACGCCGTCACCGGCCATGGCGACGACACGGCCTTGCCGCCGCAGGCCTTGTACGACCGCTCCTTTCTGCTCGGGCAGGACCCCCGCCTCAACCTCACCGATGGCAAGGCGGCGCGTCACCGCGGCAGTCGTTATGCGATTGTCCCCGCTCAGCACGACGATGCGCATGCCGTCATCGCGCAGGGCTTCGAGCGCTACCGGTGTCGTCGCCCTGATCGGGTCGGCGATGGCGAAAGCGGCGGCGGGTCTTCGATCAAGCGCCAGGAAGATCACCGTCGCGCCGTCGTGACGCAAGCGCCCGGCGTCGGCTGCAAATGGCGTTGTCCCGACGCCCAGCTCGGCAAGGAAGTCAGAACTGCCAACGGCAACCATGCGGCCTCCGACATCGCCAAATACGCCTTTTCCCGTTGTGGAACTAAAATCGCGCGCTTCGGCAAGCGCAATGCCGCGCTCGATGGCGGCGGCAACGATGGCTCTTGCAAGCGGATGTTCGCTGGTCCGTTCAAGGCTCGCCGCCAGCCGCAAGACCTCGGTCTCGTCGCCGCCGTCGGCCGCAATGATGCCGATGAGCTTCGGCTTGCCTTCGGTCAATGTTCCGGTTTTGTCAATGACGAGCGTGTCGACCCGCTCCAATCTTTCCAGCGCCTCGGCGTTTTTGATCAGAACGCCGGCCTGGGCGCCGCGTCCCACGCCAACCATGATCGACATTGGTGTGGCCAGTCCAAGCGCGCAGGGGCAGGCGATGATCAGCACGCTGACTGCAGCAAGAAGGCCAAAAGTCAGACGCGGTTCCGGCCCGAAGATCGACCACGTGACGAAAGCGGCGAGCGCCACCACAATAACCATCGGCACGAACCAGGAGGCGACCTGATCGGCGAGCCGCGCGATCGGCGCGCGTGAGCGCTGTGCCGCGGCGACCATCTGAACGATGCGCGCCAGCAGCGTATCGGCGCCGACCTTTTCCGCACGCATGACGAAGCCGCCGGCCTGGTTGAGCGTGCCGGCGATGACCTTTGCGCCGGCTTCCTTAATCACGGGCATGGACTCGCCGGTGACCATCGACTCATCGATCGTCGAGCGGCCGTCAACGATGCTGCCGTCGACGGGTACCTTTTCGCCGGGACGCACCCGCAGCCGGTCACCAACCGCGATGCAATCGAGCGGCACATCCTCGTCGCTGCCGTCGTCACGCAGGCGCCGTGCCCGGTTCGGCGCAAGCTTCATCAGCGCGCGGATCGCGGCTGATGTCGAAGCGCGCGCGCGCAATTCGAGAACCTGTCCGACCAGCACCAGAACGGTAATGACGGCCGCCGCCTCGAAGTAGAGCACCGGCGTGCCACGCGCGGCGCCGAAGGTTTCGGCAAAGAGCTGCGGCGCCAGTGCCGCGACGACGCTGTAAAGGTAAGCGACGCCCGTGCCCATGGCGATGAGCGTGAACATGTTGAGGTGGCGCGTGCGCAGCGACTGCGCGCCGCGCAGGAGAAACGGCCAACCACCCCACACTACGACCGGCGTCGCCAGCGCAAGCTCGACGAAGCCCGACATGCGCTGCGGCAGAGACGCCAAGCCGAACAAATGGCCGCCCATTTCCAGCACAACGATCGGAAATGCGAGGATTGCGGAGATGCACAGCCGCCGCGTCATATCGGCGAGTTCGCCGCCGTCAGATTCATCGGCGCTGCCGCCCACCTGTGGCTCGAGCGCCATGCCGCAGATCGGACAAGCGCCGGGCCCGACCCGATGCACCTGCGGATGCATCGGGCAGGTGTAGATCGCGCCGCTGCGGTTGCCATCGTCGGCCGCATCGGCGGCGGGCTCCCGTTCAGCATGATGCGTGTGACTGCAATGATCCACTGCGGCGCCGGCTTGAAATATATACCCCGTGGGGGTATATAGCGGCCATGCGCGCGAATGCCAAGACGGCGGTGCTCAAGCGCCTGAAGCGGATCGAGGGCCAGGTGCGTGGCCTCTCTCGCATGGTCGAGAACGACCGCTATTGCATCGATATCGTCACCCAGCTTTCGGCGGCGCGCGCCGCTTTGCGCCGCGCCGAGGAGGAAATCCTTGCCGACCATGTGGCACACTGCGTCGAGCACGCCATCGCTTCCGGCAACAAGGGCGAGCAGCGGCGCAAGGTCGGCGAATTGATCGAAGTGCTTTCGCGCAGCGACCGCTAGCGCACTTCAGTTGAATTGTCTTCGTGCCAGCGCCGCGCCCTGCGCCAGCGCGTTCAGCTTCTTTTCCGCGATGTCCCGGCGCATCGGGGCCATGCCGCAATTGGTGCAGGCGATGATTTTTTCCTTCGCCACATAATCCGCCGCCTGCACGATCACCGCGGCGACTTGTTCCGGTCTCTCGATCTGCTCGGTAGCGACATCGATGGCGCCGATGAGAACATCCTTGCCCTCGAGCAGTTTGAGGAGGCTCATGGGCACGTGCGAGTTGATGCATTCGATCGAGACTTGATCAATGCGGCTCCGCGCCAAGGCCGGGAAGAACTTTTCATATTGCCGCCACTCGGAGCCAAGCGTCGCTTTCCACGCGATGTTGGCCGGAATGCCGTAGCCGTAGCAGATGTGTACCGCACTCTTTGCGCCGACTCGTTCCATGGCACGATGAAGTGCTTCTATTCCCCAGCCGGCAGCATCATCCATATAGACGTTAAAGGCCGGTTCATCGAACTGGATTATGTCGACACCATCAGCCGCAAGTCCGCGCGCTTCTTCGTTAAGCAGCGCAGCAAACGCCAGCACCATGTCGACGCGGTTGCCATAGTGAGCATCAGCGACGGTATCGACGATGGTCATCGGGCCGGGAAGGGTGAATTTGAGCTTTCGGCTGGTATGTGCGCGCGCAAGCCGCGCTTCGCGTGCGTGTACGCGCGAGCGCAGCCGCAGCGGGCCGACAACAGTCGGGCACATGGCCTTATAGCGGTTGTTGCGGATGCCCATTTCGATGCGCCGTTCAAAGTCGATGCCATCGATGGCTTCGAGAAAGCCGTGCACGAAATGCTGACGCGACTGCTCGCCGTCACAGACG
>Ga0187784_10003543_pt1 | contig 12618 bp, 7 predicted proteins | sample 1015_SJ02_MP15_2_FD_132964 | JGI IMG/M metagenome (GOLD analysis project Ga0187784, IMG submission 132964) | Tropical peat soil microbial communities from peatlands in Department of Meta, Colombia - 1015_SJ02_MP15_20_MG | ecosystem: Environmental > Terrestrial > Soil > Wetlands > Peat | place... | reverse complement strand
CTGGCGGGAGGCCGAGTGCGGCGCGGGTGGTGAGTACGCCCTCCGCCACCTTGCTGACGAGCGACGAGAGAATCTCGGGGAGTTTGCGGCCCTGGCCGAGCGCCTGGCCGACGCTGCGGTTGCGGCTCAAGCTGCCGGTGCAGGTGAGCACGAGGTCGCCCATGCCGGAGAGTCCGGCGAGGGTTTCGCGGCGCGCGCCGCAGGCCACGGCGAGGCGCTCTAAGAAGCGCTCTCGACCAGCGGCGATCCTCGCCTGTCGAATCCCGCTCTCTTCGTTCCTTACGGACCCGAGTCAGAATGCCGAGCAGAGGAACGATTCCCACTGTCAAGCTCGTCCGATGATGTCAGACAAAATCACTTCTGCTGCGAAGGAGGTGTCGCAGGCGGAGCCGGGCTGATCCCCTTGGCAAACCCCGGCGGCAATGCGTTCTGAGCCGCGCTTGCCGACAGAATCGCATCCCAGCCCGCCAAGCTGCCGTGATACGTCTCGTACTTCGGCTTGCAGTAATCTTCCATTCCGCCCGCGGCGCTTGCGTTGGGCGAGCTTTTCGCGAGCTGAATGGCCCTGGCGCAATACCAAAAGCCGTTGGCGTCGATCGGCGTCAGCTCCAGATCCGCGATAGCGAGTTCGTACACATCCTGCAGATTACTCGGGTCCGTTTCAATCGAGCGCGTGAACCAGTCCCGCGCCTGGAAAAAGTTTCGCTGCTCCAGCGCGCAGTATCCCGCGGCGCTGTTGAAGATCCTCGCCATTTGCTTGTTCAGCGACGCAAAATCGGCGTCCGTCATCTCCGCAGGCTTTTGCCACATGGAGATTTCGCGCATTCCGGCCGTCGAGTAAAGGCAGAGTTCGTCGAGCGCCGGCGTGTCGCCCTGGGCTGCGCTCACGCGGTCCAGCGCCACGACAATAGCCAGGGCGCGCACGTTGCCGGAGTCGGCCGCCAGCAATTCCTTGGCAACCTCCAGGACCTTCACCGCGTCGCCCGCGCTCTGCCATGCCGACATTGCCTGTTCCAAGGCATCGCTAGCAGCGACGCTTTTCGGATATCGCTGCACAAATGACTCCAGAGCCTCGGCGCGCTCTTTGGGATCTTGCGTATTGACGGCGGCCTTATACGCGTTGTACTCGGCCTCGTCTTGAATCACCTTTTGGCCCGAGACGCCGGCTGGAGCGGCCGCGCCCGCTTGAGCAGGGGCGCTGGATTGGTTCGAGGGATTGCCCTGCGCGGCCCGGCCAGCTTGCGCGGGCGGAGTGGCTTGAGCCGGCCCACTTTGCTGCTGCGGGTTCGCGGCGAAGGCTAGGACTGGAAACAGACTGAGCAGCGTCAAGAAGGGGCAGGCCGAGCGAAGCAATTTGGAAGCCATCGTCAGGCCAAACACGGTGCGCCTCCGGGCCTCCTGAAGCGGCTCAGCTGAGCGACTACAGAATTGGGAGCTGGACACAACCGGAGCCTATCACACTCCGTGCAAGCGCTCACAGCCCCAACTTGGCCCACAGCATGTCGACCTTCGCCGGCCTCATGGCAGCCGCAACTGCAAGCCGCCCATCGGCCCCTCCGGGGCTGCTGCGATGTCCCGATCATCTGCGGGCACCCGCCCGCGTGAGGGCGTGTGTCAGTTCACCGGCGTCGAGGTGATCTCGCAACTATCGAACGTCCAATACGTGTTCCCGCTGGAAACTGAAACCGTTGTGCTTCCGGAATTGTCGGACAGGAAGATGTAGGCAAATTCCACGGTTCCATATGGCACGTTGAATTGTTGATTTCCCTCGCTGCTGGCGACGGTAAATCCGGACGGCCCATGATCGGTTACGGAAAAAACCAGCGAATACGCGGTGTTCGGTTGGGTAGAGATATTGAACGATAACTGGGGGCCGTTGTACGGGACCACAATCGAAATGCCTGAAGATGAAAACGACACGTTCGCGCCGCTTGCTTGTGTTGTCACAAACCCATTGATGTACATCTGGCTGGGCGTCAGGGTGACGACCGGAGCCACTGTAACATTCTGGGGCTTTTTCCCTGCCATCGCTGCCAGCTGCAAGATTCTTTCTTGCGCAGTGAGTGGCTTGCCGGTATAGAGGAGCGTCGATCTTGAAGCGGGCGCTTTGGCAACGGACACTTGCTTCTTCTCGTTCACTTGGGCGGCAGCATTCCGGGCGAAAGCCGGAAGGAAGAACGCGACGGTTACAAGAAGGGTGGCACACCTTTTCATGAGGTATCCCTCCTGATGTTTGGAATGCCGGATAGTTTAGTGTATTGAAGATTTCGTCGTCAAAGTAGACATCGAAGTAGGGCACCCGGCAACACCAGTTCTTCGAAGAATGTTAGGCCTTCCCGCTTCACAGTCCCAAATTGTGCCAGAGGGCGTCGATCTTGGCTTTGGTGGCGCGGTCCATCTCGATCATCGCCGGCCACGGCCGATCAAAGCCCTCCGCTTTCCACTTGCGCGTGGCGTCGATGCCCATCTTCGATCCGTAGTTGGGCAGGCGCGACGCGTGATCGAGCGAATCGACCGGTCCGAGCGTAAATTGAATATCGCGCTCGGGATCGATGTTGTTGGCCGCGCGCAGCACCACTTCGCCGATGTCTTGCACGTCGCAGTCCTCATCCACTACAACAATGCACTTGGTGAACATGGCCTGGCCCAGCGACCAGATGGCGTGCATCACCTTGCGCGCGTGGCCCGGATAGCTTTTCTTGATCGACACGATCATCAGGTTGTGAAAGACGGCCTCGATGGGCAGGTTGATGTCCACCAGCTCAGGGATGGCCATCCTCATCGCCGGCAGAAAGATGCGCTCCACGGCCTTGCCCATCCACGCATCTTCCATGGGCGGTTTGCCCACAGTCGTCGCGGCATAGATGGGATCTTTGCGATGCGTGATGCACGTAAGGTGAAAGACCGGGTATTCGTCCGCGAGCGTGTAGAAGCCGGTGTGATCGCCGAAAGGCCCCTCCGGCCGCAGCTCTCCAAGCTCGACGTAGCCCTCGAGAACAATCTCGGCGTGAGCCGGCACTTCGAGATCGACCGTCTCGCACTTGACGATCTCCACCGGCTTGCCGCGCAGGAAGCCTGCGATCAGGAATTCCTCGACATCGGGCGGCGCCGGGACAACGGCCGCAAACGTCGTAGCCGGATCGGTGCCGATGGCCACGGCAACTTCGAGCCGCGACCCTTTCAAACCGCCGAGCGAGACTTGCGGAATGCCGCCGGTGGGGCCATCGGGAATCGCAGCCGCGCCCCCGGCTGACTCTGCCATGATGACCACGCGGGCCGACTTGGGATCGAGCGACGGATCGCTCTCCGCGCTCTTTGCCGCAGCGATGCGCAGAGCTTCGCGGTAGTGCTCGGCGGCGACCTTCTGCCGCTGCCAATGCATGCCCGTGGTCTGCCCGTCGTACACCTGCATGCGATACATGCCGATGTTCCTTCGGCCCGTGCGCGGATCGCGCGTGTGAACGCAGGGCAGCGTAATAAACCGTCCGCCGTCGTGCGGCCAGCACTTGAGGATCGGGAAATAGTTGAGATCGAATCTCTCGCGCCGCACAACCTCCTTGCACGCCGCATCTTTCGCGCTCACTGTTTTGGGAAAAACATTTGCCAACTCGCCAAGTTGCGGCAGCATTTTGAGCTTGTCGAGCAGGCCCTCGGGAGGCTTCACGTTCATGAGCCCTTGAATGCGCTCGGCAATCGAGTCGAGCCGGTCAATATCCGGCTCCAGGCCCAAAGCGAGAGCCATCCGTCGCTCGCTGCCGAACTGGTTCATCAGAACCTTGTGCCCTGGGTAACCCTTCACGTTCTCAAACAGCAGCGCCGGCCCGCCCGCTGCGCATTTGGCTTCCGATCTCTGATCTCTGATCTCTGATCTCTGATCCCCGATCCCTGTTTTTCCCATCTTGTTTACGCGATCGGTTATCTCGGTCATCTCGAGCTCCGGCGAAACCTCCTCGCGGATTCGCTTGAGCTCGCCGTGCTTTTCCAGGGTTTTGATCCAATCGCGCAGATCGTCGTAGGCCAAGGTCGTTCTCCAAACGGTTTTACCGTTCCACAACCATACTATGGTAAAAATCAAAGAGCACGGATAGGAATCGAGAGTGCACCGAGGGAACGAAGCTGCGTGGAAGGACGTAGCGCGAGATAGGCAGCAGGCCAATCGGGCGCGCAGCGTTCTCTCGTTCCGTTGGTCCCTTGGTCCCTTCTTCCCTTGTTCCCTGTCTCTAGGAGATTGTCATGCCGCACTCCCCCAAATCGCACTCCCATGAATCGCATCGGCCAAAATCGAAAACCCTGAAATATGGTTGCTACGCTTTCTTCAAGCTTCCGGCAGATCCGAGAGCCGCGGCCGCCACTGCCTGGAACGTGCCCGACCTATGTGCCGCCTACAACTGGCCCAGCGGAATGCCCGGCGGCGGCGTGATTGCCATTGTCGAGTTGGGCGGCGGATGGGTTCAGTCCGACGTGGATTCGTACTTCCAGTCCATCGGTCAGCCTACGCCCTCGATCACGGACGTCTCAGTGGACGGAACCCAGAACACGCCCGGCAAGAGCGACGACGATTACGAAGTCGCTCTCGATATTCAGGTTTCGGCCGCAGCCTACTACGCCGCCACCGGCAAGGCCGCGACGATCCGCATGTACTGGTCGCAGGACATTGGCACGGCCGTAGCCAGCGCCGCCGCCGATGGCTGCGATGTTTGCACGATCTCGTGGGGTTCGGACGAGGCAAACTGGGGCGCGGCAGCCGCGGAACAAATGGAGTCCACGGCGGCATCCGCAACCGCTGGAGGGATGGTTGTATTCGCGGCATCGGGCGACAACGATTCGAGCGATGGCGGCCCGACGCCGGCGAATGTGGACTGTCCGGCCTCCTGCCCGCACGTGGTGGGCTGCGGCGGCACCACGAAGACCGCGAGCAGCGAGGTCGTGTGGAACAACAATCCCGGCGAGACCGATGGCGAAGGCACAGGCGGCGGCTACTCCACGGTCTTTCCTGTGCAGAGCTTTCAGATCGGTGCCCCGCCCGCGCCCGCCAATACTCAATATGGCTCGGGCCGCATGGTCCCCGACGTTTGCGCCGACGCCGATCCCAACACGGGCTATAACATCGTCGTTCAGGGATCGGCAACCGTAGTCGGCGGCACCAGCGCCGTAGCGCCGCTCTATGCCGGCTTATTCGCGGCCTTCGGAATCAAGCTCGGTTTCGTCACGCCCACGCTCTGGCTGAACCAGAAGGCGTTTGTCGACATCACCGTGGGCAACAACGGCTTTTATAGCGCGGCCGTGGGCCCCGATCCCTGCAGCGGCATCGGTGCGCCGATCGCGGACGATATCGCTGCGCTGTTTGTACCATCTACTTAGCCGTTCACTTCGCCGGCTCGATCGCCGCCACCATCGGCATCACCGGCGGGATTGCATCCAGCGGAAACCCGAGCTTTTTCCATTCGTCGAAGCCGCCGCGCAGCGGGCGCACCCGCTCGATGCCCAGTTTGAGCAGCGCCATGGCCGTCTTCGCCGCGGTCGCCTCGCTGGGGCAGGTGCAATAGAGCACTACGTCGCGATCGCGCGGAATCTCCTGGTGGCGAGCCCCGATCTCTTTCGGCGAGAAGTGCAGCGCGCCGGGAAGCGTAAACGGCTCGGCCAGCAGCTCGAGCGGATGGCGCAAGTCCACGATATAAACCGGTTCGCCCGATTCCATTTGCTGCTTCAGTTGCTCGGGTTCCAGGCGCGAGGCGGCAAGCTGTCGCATCGCCATCCGGCGGCGGTAGAGCCGGCCCAGGAAAAACCCCATAATTCCCAACAGGAGCAGTCCGCCCGAGAACCTTCCCACCCAATCGAGCAAATTCGGATCCCGCTTCAGCGCGTCGCCGAACAAGCGGCCAATCACCAGGAGCGCGCCAACCCACAAGCTCGCTCCGACGCCGTCGAAGAGCAAAAAACTGCCGAACCCCATGCCGTTCTGCCCGGCCACCGGCGGCGCCAGCATCCCCAGGCCCGGCACAAACTTGGCAAACGCAAGAAGCATTCCACGGCGCCGGCCGAACGAGTCCTGGGTGCGGCGCACGCAGGTGCTCGGCTCCAGCGAAAGCTTGCATAAGACGCGCAAAACATGGTGCCCGTGTTTGCGGCCGACCAGGAACCAGAAGCTGTCTGCGACGAGTGCGGCCATGGCGCTGGATACGAAGGCAAGGGAAAAGCGGATCGGCCCGTCCACCGAGAGCGCTCCCGCCGCCAGCAGTACCGGAGTAGCGGGCAAAGGAATGCCCAACTGCTCCACAAGCACCCACGCGAAGAGCAGCAGGTAGCCGTACATCAGCAGCACATGGGTGGGCAGTTCCATCGCAGGGTCCCGAATGATCGATTTGGGAAATTGGACCGCCGAGTCCGCAGGTGCGCATGCGGCAAGCTCGTGGCCTCTCTATCCGATGATACGGAACCGCGATTGGGTGCATGCCGGCGCAGAATTTGGCGGCGCGGGACCGGCGCCGCATCCCCAGTTCCCGCTTTCTTGTTCCCTTGGTCCTTGCTTTCACTGCACCGGCTGCGAGCCGTCCGCCGGCGCGACCGGCCCCGACGCCGGCCCAGTCACCGCTTCCTGGTTCTTCACCGAAAAGTAGTCGTGGTCCCACAAGTTCCGGTAGAACTGGCCGGTCAGCTCGGCGGCGCGCGGCCCGAAGGTGGGCCGGCCGCCCTCGAGGAAGAACACCGTAACCAGGCTGCCCTCCTGCGACTCGGAATACGAGGCAAACCAACCGAAGCGTGTGCCGCTGTCCGAGCAGGTTCCGGTTTTCCCAAACACCGGCAGCTCGCGGAAGTTGGCGCGCAGGCTGCGCGCCGTCCCATACTCCACCGCAGCCGCCATTCCGTCTTCCAGGCTGGGAATGAACCGCGCGATATCGAGCGTGCGCTTAATCTTCGGCTGGAACGCCGCCACTTCCTCCGGCGTCGTCGGATGCTGCAGGTAGTAGAGCGTCCCGCCGTTGGCGATGGCCGCCACAAACGCCCCCAGTTGCAGCGGGGTCAGCGAGACCCCCTGTCCGTAGCTGCACATGCGTCCCACGCCGCCGTCCTTCTCTGGAATCGGCTGGTCGGGATACACGCCCATCTGCTCGCCCTCGATGTTGTATCCGGCCAGCTCGCCTAATCCGAACTGGTTGGCGTAGTGGCGGACGCGCTCGAAGCCCAACTCCCTGCCCAGCTCTTCGAAGTAGAGATTGTTGCTCTTGGCCAGCGCCTGCGTCATGTTCATGTGGTAGCCCGGCAGGCGCACCGGCGTGTCGGCGGTCACGATCCCTTCGGAGAGCGCCGCCAGAGCCACTGTCAACTTGATGGTCGAGCATGGCTCCGCGCCCGGCGAAAGCGCGAGCTTCTGGTTCACCATGGCCAGAATGCGCCCATTGGAAGGATCGATGACCACGGCGGTGCCGTTCATGTCGCCCAGCGCCTCGAGCGCCGCCTCGCGCACCACGGGATCTTCGCCCGCGATCAGGTCGCCCTCGCCCGCCTCGCCGTGAATAAACGAGCTGGCCGTAAAGCGCTCATAGTACCGATGCCGACGATGCAGCGAAACGCGGCGCACCGGTGCGCCCGCCGTGGCCGCCATGCGCGCGCTCGCCGTCGCTCCCGCGTTTCCGCCTGGCGTGGCTCGCAGCGCCGAAGTCGCGTGCGACGACGATGCGCGAGCCGCCGCGGCGTGCCCCGCCGAACCGGCCTGCGTAGCCCCTGCGCCGCCGGCCCCTGTCCCAGAAGCCGTCGCCGAGTGGGCCGTGGAGCGATGGGCGCCTGAGCGGTGCGGCGTTCCCGCGCGGTGCGAAGGTTTCGCGTGATGCAGCGTCTGCGGCGAGGCGTCCAAAGCCGCAGCGTAACGAGAACTCGTTCCGATCGATAAAACTAAAAGGCCGACGGCCCAAACGCAGGACACTTTCATCCAGCCAACATCCTCTCAACATTTTGGAATTCGTGCCGTGCGTTTGCCCCAACGGGCTGGCGCACCTCTTGCGTTCTTCCCAGGCTGCAAATCGCTTCCGTCCCGCGCCTCGGTTCCGGCGTCCCTTCGAGGGATTTGCTAGTGTGCCATCTCCAAAGCTTGCAATCGAACTGCGGCTGTCATCCTGAGCGGAGTCCACCGTGGCGGACGGAGTCGAAGGACCCGCATTTTCCCTTCGAAGATCGCCGGATTCACTCCGCTCCAATTGCACCATCCCCATCGAAAATCCGGCTCCGCCGCAACCGGCAGCAGCTCTTACAATAACCCGGAATTCGGCAGCTACACTTGACCTTCGGTATTCCTTCGTGCAACTTTCGGGGGCTTTACGACAAATATATAGGCTCCCTACCCGTTTTGGAACCCGCGCCCGCCCCGGACGACGCATCGAGCCTGCCGGGAAAGCGAACAGCAAAGTTCGTTTTGCAGGCAGCGGAAAAACTGAATCGAAGCGGGCTATGTAACAAGGGCACGGCTTTAGCCGGGCCGCAAAATGAGTGCGGGCTTTAGCACTGCAGATTCCGGCCGCGCCGCCAACGCCCAGTTGGAAATGTTTTCCGACTAGGACATTTCTTTTACGGCCATCGATAGCCCCCGCTGGGATACACCAAGTGTGGTTTTGCTCAAAGAGGGATAGCACGAACTCCAGCCGCCCTCATCCCAGCGCCGGTCGTCGGCTTCGGCCGACGACCGAAGAAGTGCGTTCTTTTTCGATTCTCTGTTACGGCCCGGTGAATCACACCGGCCCGTGCCCGCCGTCACAGTCCTCGTCCCCCGGCTGCGCCTAAATAATCGCAGCAAGGCATCTGTTCCGTTACAACAGCGTGAAAGATCGCCTTGCACGGGACCCCTCGCAAACTCCTCCCCCCGGCCGGCGCCGCAACAGCGCCGGCGGACGGGTTTCCGGCCCGGCGGGTACGATCCTTCTGCCGCGCTCCGCGTCCCCCAAGGATCAAAAGGAAGAGCCATCATGCGATTCACCCCCCCGCACTTCTTCCGTGCTGACCGCGCTCCTCTGCGCGGCGGCGTTGCTGTTCTTCAGCCAGCCCAACTTCGGGCAACCCGCACTCCAGGTCCTGCAAAACAACGTCCCGCCTGAAGTGTCGAACGGCCAGGCTGCATTCGTCAGCCCTCTGCCCAGCGACGAGCAACTCTATTTCTCGATCGTCCTGCCTTTACGCAATCAAGCCGCGCTCGACGACCTGATCCAACGTCTTTACGATCCTTCGAGCCCCGACTACCGCCAGTTCCTCACCGTGGACCAGTTCACGGAGCTGTTCGGTCCCACGCAAGACGATTACAACGCAGTGGTGAACTTCGCCCAGGCTAACGGCTTTACCGTCACCGACAACCCGCCGAATCGCCTCATCGTTCCTGTCAAAGCCACTGCGGCGCAGATCGAGAATGCCTTTCACCTCAAGATGAACCTCTATCAGCATCCCACGGAGGACCGGCTGTTCTTCTCGCCGGATCGCGATCCATCCCTTAATCTCAACGTCCTGGTCAAAGGCATTTCGGGCCTCAGCAACTTCTCCGTCCCGCGCCCCGCGGCCTCCATCGGGAAGAGCCAAGCCAACGCGCAGGGCTCGGGCCCCGGAGGCACGAGTTACCTTCCCAGCGACATGCGTGCAGCCTATTACGGAAGCGGGCCGCTCACAGGAAGCGGCCAATGCGTCGGCTTAGCGGAGTTCGACGGATACTATATTAGCGATGTCGTTTCCACTTTCGACGGATACGCGTCGGCAACAACCAACGGGAACAATTTCATCTTGGCCTACACGCCCAAAGGCGGGGGTTCTTACAGCATCCCCATCAACAACGTAGTGGTGAACGGCAGCGTCACTCCGCTCCCCAATGCGCCCTATAACTCCGAAGGCGAAGTTGTTCTCGATATCGCTCAAGCGATCGGGATGGCGCCGGGCATAAGCCAACTCCGTGTCTACATCGCTCAGAACGGCGACCATTATGACCTCCTGAACAAGATGGCCTCTGAGAATGTGTGCAAGCAGTTGAGCCTCTCGTGGACCTGGCCCCAAGAGACCAATGACGAGTCCGTGTTTCTGCAGATGCAGTCCCAGGGTCAAAGCTTCTTCGTTGCCTCGGGAGACGAAGGCTCATGGATTACGAACAGCACTTGCTCCGAGTATCCTTACACCTGCTACGTGTATCCGCCGGAAAGCCCGAATGTTATAGCGGTCGGAGGCACCGTCCTGGCCACCAACGGTTCTGGCGGCTCCTGGGCCTCGGAAAGCGGCTGGAGCTACAGTGGCGGCGGCATCAGCCCAGACCTCCTTATATTCTCGTCTTACCCGAATTTTCAGACGGGGTTGAACGGAATCAATCAGACCTCGAGAACGTACCGCAACGCGCCCGACGTAGCCATGGAGGCGAACAACGACAACTATAACTGTGCATTTAAGTCAGGGTGCTCCGGCTACTGGGAGGGCACTAGCTTCGCTGCCCCACGCTGGGCCGGCTTTTTGGCGCTTGTCAACCAGCAAGCGACAGCCAGCTATGAATCCCCAATCGGAAATATCAACTATTACATCTACCCCATCGGCGAAGGCTCCAACTATCTCAGCGATTTCAACAAGATCGTGGGAGGAAGCAACGGTGCCTACTCCGTACCAAGCCCAGATTATTACAACATGGTTACTGGCTGGGGGAGCCCGAAGGGGCAGAGCCTGATCAACGCGCTTGCGCCGCCGGTAACTGCAACGCCGTATACCATTTCCGCCATTGTCGAGTCCTACCCGTGGGAGCAGGTCACCACCTATAACGTGTCCCTTGGGGATAACACGCCGGGAGCTACAATCTACTACTCGTGGTGGTGCGGAAGCTACTCCGGAAACGGCAGCATAAGCTATCCCCCCGGCAGTTTCTTCGCGTTTACGCAGGGTAACTGCTACATCGGAGGAGATATGTACGCGACAGCGCCAGGGTATGCGCAAAGCGCGACGGTTCCCATTTATTTCTAGAAACCGGTGGGGCTGTGCCAAATCTCTCGTGCTTGGCCTCTAACTTCGTTCGGCAGCAGAGAAACCGCCATAGAAACGGCTGTTCCGAAGCAAACAGCAAGGGGAACTCCGCGGGTTCCCCTTGCTGCCCGAACCGAAGAATCGAGGTTCAATATGAAGCCGTTCTGGTTAGCACTCGCAAGCATCTCCCTCCTCACGTTGTCGGCGTGCAGCGGCGGCGGTTCGTCTCCCCCGCCTCCTCCGCCGGGCACGTACACAATCGGCGGAACAGTCTCCGGCCCTTCGGGCTCGGGCCTCGTCCTCCAGGACAACGGCGGCGACAACCTCGCAATCGGCGCAAACGGCAGCTTCACGTTCGACATCCCCGTGGCCCGGAGCGATCTCTACTCGGTCGCGGTTCTCTCCGATCCGGCGGAACCGCCGCAGCGCTGCGTGGTGAGCAACGGTTCCGGCTGGGCCGAGGCGAATGTCACCAACGTGCAAGTTGCCTGTTACGCCGCGACGAACGGGATGGGCGAGTGGGCGTGGATGGGAGGCTCCCAAGCGCCGGATCAGCCGGGAAGCTACGGCACAGGAGGGGTATTCTCCGCCGGCAATTCCCCCGGAGGGCGCATGTGGGCCTGCTCCTGGACCGATTCGGCGGGCAACCTCTGGCTCTTCGGCGGCCTGGGGTTTGCTTCGACATCGACCCTGGGACTACTGAATGACCTCTGGGAGTACAGCAGCGGCAAGTGGGCCTGGATGGGCGGATCGGACCAAGGGATTGGATTTGGGCTAGGGAACCAACCAGGGATCTACGGAACGATGGGAGTGGCGGACGCCGCAAATCAGCCCGGAGCGAGAGATTCTGCGACCTGCTGGACCGATCCGCAGGGAAACCTCTGGCTCTACGGCGGGAGCGGCTTCGATTCGACCGCGACAGCGGGCAATCTCGGCGACCTGTGGCGCTACAGCAACGGCGAATGGACGTGGATGGCGGGATCGAACATTGCAGCGCAGCCGGGCATCGCCGGCGCCTGGCAGGGAGCAGCCGTCTATGGGACGGAGGGCGTGGCCGCTCCCGGCAACACTCCGGGGATGCGGGAGTGGGCATCGGGCTGGGCCGACTCGTCGGGAAATCTCTGGCTCTTCGGCGGCGGCGGCGTGGCCTCCGCCCAAGGCTCCATCGCTGAAATAGGGGCAATGAACGATCTCTGGAAGTACAGCAACGGCATGTGGGCGTGGATGGCGGGATCGGATCAGGTCGATCTGGATGGCACCTACGGGACCCTAGGCACCCCAGCCCCGGCTAACACCCCGGGAACGCGCAGCAGCGCGGCCTCGTGGACCGATCCCTCCGGAAACCTGTGGCTCTTCGGCGGACTGGGCACCGGTGCGGCCCCGAACGATTGCGCCACGCCGCCCCTCTGCGTGATCAACGACCTGTGGGAGTTCAAGCCATCGCTGAATGAGTGGACCTGGGTGGGAGGGCCGGACCTGTCCAACCAACCTGGCATATTTGGAACCCAAGGCGTGGCCGATCCCGCCAATCTGCCCCGCCGCGCTGGCTTGCCACTGCCTGGACGGACTCGGAGGGCAACTTTTGGCTCTTCGGCGGCGATGCCCTCGCACCCTACACCGACTACAACGATCTGTGGAAGTACAGCAACGGCGAAT
>Ga0187784_10003541_pt1 | contig 12620 bp, 9 predicted proteins | sample 1015_SJ02_MP15_2_FD_132964 | JGI IMG/M metagenome (GOLD analysis project Ga0187784, IMG submission 132964) | Tropical peat soil microbial communities from peatlands in Department of Meta, Colombia - 1015_SJ02_MP15_20_MG | ecosystem: Environmental > Terrestrial > Soil > Wetlands > Peat | place... | reverse complement strand
TCGCCTTGTTGGCCGTTGTTGATGATGCTGACGATGTCATCGGAGGGGGAAATAACGGTTCCCTGGCAGGGAACGCCGGACTTGCCGGCTCCGGTTGCGAAGGCCGCCGGCAAAATCATGAAAGTAAGAACCACGACCGCTAGGCATTTCCGATAAGATGTCATTGCAAGTAGCTCCTGCGCACATTTAGGTGCTTATGATTGCCAAAATCGCCTGAGGCTTGCCGCAGCCGGGTGGGACCTCTCCAAACAGAGCTACCACCTTGGGGCACGGCGGCATTGACCTAAAACTTCCGTAACCAGGGATGGCATTCACCACAAAAGCCTTCCCGGATGCTGTTCTTGCTTGAGCAAAACACCACATGCAGCTTGGACACTAAGCCCGGCCGCATCCCCGTGCAACTAACGGAAGTACAACAGTTAAATGGACCAGCGGGTGGCTCCGGTTTGCCAAACGCGCAGGCCCCTTGGGTCAGGACCTGGGATGAACCTCTGTCAGCAAGATGGAAATGCCAGGAATGCCGAGCGGCTTTCCCAATACGTGGCGGTCCGGTTGATTGGTACGAAGAAACCTCGGGATGGCCGGAGCAGATAAGGTGCGTGTACAATGCTACTGTTGTTGGGGTCAAGGAGGAGTTTTTCCGGGTCATTAGCCATGGGATACTGCAATGTGCAGCTCCAGAGTCCAAACCAGGATGGCGGCCACCGAGTTGGGTTGTTGTCGATCATTGTTCCGTGCAAGAACGAAGAGGCAGTGCTCCGCCAGACCCAGGACCGTCTGGTGGCTGTGCTGCAGCCACTGGTCGCGGTTTTCGAGATCATCTATGTGGACGACGGAAGCACCGATTCGACGTTTGAGGTACTGCGTCAGATCCAGAGCGCGGACAGCCGAGTGCGGATCGTGCAGTTTTCGCGAAACTTCGGGCACCAGATTGCCATCACAGCCGGCCTGGAACATGCGTCAGGGGATGCGGCAGTACTGATCGACGCCGACCTTCAGGATCCTCCCGAAGTCATACCGATGATGGTTGAGCAGTGGCGGAAAGGGTTTGACGTAGTCTACGGTCTGCGAACCGAGAGGGAAGGGGAAACGCTGTTCAAACTCTGGACCGCCAAAGCCTTCTATCGAATCCTCAACCGATTATCCGGCGTACCCATCGCGGTGGACACAGGCGATTTTAGGCTGATGGATCGCAAGGTGGTCAACGCTCTTCTGGACATGCCGGAACAGGATCGCTTCTTGCGCGGGATGGTCAGTTGGCTCGGCTTTCGGCAGATCGCGGTGCCTTACCGCAGGGCTGCCCGCCAACTCGGGGAAACGAAATATCCGCTGCTGAAGATGCTGCGGCTCGCCATGGACGGAATTGCGTCTTTCTCCGTCGTCCCATTGAAGATGGCTACCTGGTTGGGTTTCTCGGCTTCCGGGATTGCCCTGGCTCTCATCCTTTACGCGATTGGTGTGCACTTGTTTACCAATACTTGGGTCACTGGGTGGACAAGTCTCTTCATCGCTATTCTTTTCGTTGGAGGAGCACAACTGGTTTGCCTCGGAGTTATCGGCGAGTATGTCGGGCGCATCTACGGTGAGGCCAAGCGTCGCCCTCTTTACCTGGTGCAAGAACTGGTGGGCTTTACCCCTTTGGCGCGGCCGGAGACCGCTCAGGCTGTGCGGGGCAAGTCTTGACCAAAAAGCAACCAACAGCTTGGCTTCCTCGGGCAGAGCGTGTGCGGTAGCCCGTGTGCAGCGGAGCCTGAACGGCGGGGCACGGCTGCCATGTGCTGCGGATGCCGGAATCTCCCGCATGGGGATGATTGCTTTGTGCCGAGTTAGCCATTACCCTGACGAACGAGGTGATCCATCGATGGCCAACACCAGCCGTATCGCAAGCTCAACGCGCCCGGTCCACGTTGTGGTGCTGACGATCTTCGCGCTGGCGCTCAGGTGCTCAAGCATCTCTGTGGTTTATTTTGCAGATTCCTTCCGGCATGTGAACGCCATCGCCAACGGTTCCCTGACGCTGCAGCCGCCAGGATATTTCCTATTTAACCTGACCGGCTTAGTGACTTCTAGACTGCTCCACCTAAGCATTCCTCATGCTCTCGACGTGATTAACATCTTTTTCGGTGTGAGTGGCGTTCTTGTGTTTTACGCTCTGGGCTGTCTTCTGTTTGAAGCCCAACATGCTTTCCTGCTGTCCCTGGTGTACGCTTGTTCGCCGGTGACCTGGTTTGCTGCGGATATCCAATGCACATACGCGTCCATGAGCTTCTTTGCGCCCATGCTCTTGTTGCTTGTAAAAGGGAAGAAGTATTTCGCGCTAGGCTGTCTCGCTTGGGCTATCATGGCCGGTTTTCGCCCGGCAGATGGCTGCTTTGTGCTCCCCTGGATGTTGTACGAGGCCATCGATGCCAGCTGGCCGGCGCGGCTTAAGGGTGCCGTTCTCGCCACTGTAGGGGGCCTTTTGTGGTGGATCCCGACTGCCCAGCGTTTCGGAGGTACCTTCCTGGGACCCATCACCCGGACGAAAGGCCAGGCCGCAGGACTAGCCAAGGGTATTCTGACCGGCCATGCTTCCTTGTATGCTCTGGCCAACTTCGTGCGCGGCTGTACCGTAATAACCCTGGCCTGGGGGATCCTGACCCCTTTGGTGGTGATCGGAATTGTGTGGTTGTGGCGGCAAGGCGGATGGGTGCGAAGTATGACCGTCTGGATGCTGCCTGGCACGGCCTTCTTGCTTCTATACTTCGTCTCTGACGCGGTCCAATATTCCTACTGCGTGGCTCCAGGTCTCCTTGTGGTTGGCTCCTTCTTTGTCAAAATAGGGAACCAGAAGCTGCAAGCAGCCATCTATTCGGCGGCCGTTGCTTGTACGCTCATCTTCATGTATGGGGCACGCCCCGTCTCCTCGAAGTCTAAGGTTGGTGCGGTGATTGATGCGTACTATGTCAGTTTCAGCGCTTGGGCCCTCCAGCACCAGTACGGACCTTCGCTCAAGGAGCTGATCTGAAGTTGGGCCAACCGGCCGTGCTCGCGGCGCACGGCGAGCTGCAAGACGATAACCGCTGGGTTCGCTTGGTGCGGCAAGCTCAAGTTTGAGAGGGCTGGGAAATCGCCCGCGGTTGACTGTACTTGCCGCTCATAGCATTCCATCGAATCTTGAATAGTTCTGCCAACATCCACGAGCCGTCACGTAACGGATGAATGCGCGTGCCTTCGCGGTGCGCCCACAGCACCGGAACCTCCGCGATCCGCAGGCCAGCTCGTCTTGACAGATACAGCAGTTCCGGATCGAATCCCCAACGCTCAATCGTTTGCTGCGGAAACACTTGGTCTGCAGCCGAGCGGCAAAAAGCCTTGAATCCGCATTGCGTGTCTCTAAAGTTCAAGCCTAGGATCACTCGCAAAGCCAGATTGAACATGCGACCCAGGAACTGGCGGTGTACAGGTTGTGGTTTGACCTGCAGTTCCTTCCGCACCCAGCGCGAACCGATCGCCACGTCGGCTCCGGCCTGAATAGCGGCAACCAGCTTGCCGGCCTCCGCAATGGGAGACGACAAGTCGGCGTCGCTGAACAGCAGAATATCGCCGCGTGCCTGCAGCATTCCGTTGCGCACGCTGAATCCTTTGCCACGGTTGCTGGGGTTCTCGATCAAGCGCACGGTCGGATGACGCAGGGCGTACTGGCGCACGATGCCGGCGGTGTCGTCGCTGGATCCATCGTCCACCACGATGATCTCTACGTTCCAGTCGTGCTGGCCGGCATATTGCAGGACCTTGTTTAGGGTTGCGGCGATCCGCTCCGCTTCGTTATAGGCCGGCAGGACGATGCTCAGGGTTAGTGGCGCCAACTCAGCAGCCTCCGCTTCTCAGCCTTCTTATCTCCCCTGCTCTGATGGAGTGCGCCGTTGTCATGGGTAACCGCGGTTGAATAACACTTCCTGGAGCGGGTCGCCACACGGGCAGCCTGGGCAAGCGACGGCACGCCGCCACTCCACATCCTGCCAGCCCGCTGGCTATGCGCACGGAAACAACTGACACTCCTTAATCTTAGCGGTGCTCTATTTTCGTTTCGGGCCGGCAGGAGCCTCCAGCCAAATTGGCTTCATTCCTACGGGCACGGTATTATTCTGGATCTTCGTATTTCCGCCCGCCAGATCGAGATAGTTCACGTACGCAGGGTCCACTTTGACGGGTGTGGTGGTACAGTTGCCATTCGAGCAGGTTTGTGAATTGTCCCAGATGGCCAGGTATTGTGAGCCATCCGGCCGGGTGAAGGTGCATTTCCACCGAGCCTGGTTCTTGTCGCAACCGCGAAGCGTGGCGCCCACCATCCAGTTGATGACTTCGCCATAGGCGTTTCCTGCTGCGGTGGGCAGAAAATCTTCAGTTGTCAAACCACCCACGTTCCTGTCATTCCAGGCATACCAGTAAACCCGCCTGTAGCCGGCCGCCCACATCGCGATGTGGTATTGACCCACGTAGGCGACCTGCATGTCGGGATCGTCGGTGCAGGTCATTCTCTTTACTCTCATGGGTCCCCAGCTTCCTTCCGTGCTCCACAGCGGCAGGTTGGAGACGCCATTCTTCTTCATGAGCTTGCGCAAAGCTTCCGTGCGGACCTCAATCTGGTCCAAGTCCCAGGCGCCGGTAGGGCAAACCCCTTTGAGGTAAGCATGAGTACCGACCACGTCGATATACTTTGCCCCGCCTGCTGCCAGATATTGGTCAGTCCATATCACGGGATTCCAATCTGCTTTGCCGGTTTCAGCATGCTCATCCAGCCAGCCGGCGCCCGGCGACACGATGATCGCCCCGGGATCAATGCCCTTGACGATCGTGCGCAAATCCTCGGTGATTCGCACCATCTGGGCCATGTTTCCGTGCCAGTAGGGGAAGCTCATCGGCTCGTTCCAAACCTCCCAGTATTTGATGCGGCCGTGGGCATGTTTAGCCAGCGCAGTCACAAAATCCTTAAACATCTGGTTGCTGCCGCCGCCATCGTCGTGCAGATCACTGGGCGGGTGGCAAGATCCAGGATTGTCCGGCCACAGCTTGCACCTCTCGTCATTCTTGTCGCCCGACGCCCAAGGCGGAATTCCGGAGAAGGTGTACATGACATCTTGGTGATGCGCCTCGGCCTTGTCCAGCCACGAGTCAAGAACTTCCCAATCGTAGACTCCCGGGCGGGGGCTGATGTCAAACCACACGGCGTGAGCGTCCCATATCCGAATCCCGCCGAACTGTGGCGTAGGCCACGGCCCGGAAGAGTGTTTCGCCGTGCCGTTGATGGCGCAGCAGTGAATGACCATTCCAAAGTAGCTTCTCGGCACCGCTTCCTGGCCCAAAGCCAGGGCCGCCAACAGGGGCAGGCACGCCAACAACTTCTTCATCATCATTCCTCCCCGGAAGGTTCGCCCTAGGGAAAGTCCGACTAACCTTGGCCTTGTCACTAGGAGCGTAGCAGAATCGCCTTTCACCGGCAATTCTGCGGAGGGTGATGGTGCAGTTTGCTGGGAGCGTCCTCTGTAAACACAAGGCACACCCTTTCGCCCTTGTTCAGGGCAGGCTGTGGTGCACAAAGCGCCCAAACAAGCCCAGTCAAGCACTGCCATTTCGTCTTGATTTTTGCCTCTGGATGCGGCACAATACCGTAGTTCGTGGGCCACTTGTCCCCCTTGTCTAACCGAGAAAGCTTTCGGTTCCCGGCCTTCGGTCCCGCGCTGCGATCGTAGATCGGCGGGATAAGCAACCGTCAGTTGTGAATTCAACCTGCGGATTTTGTAGTACCGCAAGTCACGCATGATTTAAGACTATGGAACTGCAAATTGAGTCAAGGCCGCTAGGCGATATTTGTGTTCTGGCCCCGCAGGTATTCCAGGATGAGCGTGGGTTTTTTACCGAGGTCTTTCGGGCTGACCAGTTCAAGTTGCTGGGCCTGCCCTGCGAGTTTGTCCAGGACAACCATTCCGGCTCGGTGCGGGGAGTCCTGCGCGGCCTGCATTTTCAGTGGGAGCCGCCCATGGGAAAACTCATGCGGGTGACTCGCGGCACGGCGTTTCTGGTGGCCGTGGACATCCGCAAGGGATCGCCTACCTTGGGCAAATGGTATGGCATGGAACTTTCCGCCGAAAGCCGCAAGCAGATTTGGGCGCCCGCCGGCTTTGCTCGCGGCTTCTGCGTGCTCTCCGACTACGCCGAGATTCAATACAAGTGCACCGGCATCTACAACAATAAAGGCGAGTCGGGAATCCGCTGGGACGACCCGGAAATCGGCATTCAATGGCCGCTCACCGACGTGCAATTGTCAGAGAAAGATCGCAGGGCGCAGACTTTGAAGCAGTGGCTGTCCTCCCCGCAGTCTGATCACTTCACATATTCCAAAGGCCACACCATGGTTGGGAGATAGGATCTTATGAAAATCTTGATTGCTGGCGGCGCAGGCTACGTGGGTTCCGTGCTGGTGCCAAAGCTGCTCGACCGCGGTTACGAAGTCGATGTGCTCGACCTGTTCTGGTTCGGCAATCATTTGCCGTCGGAGACAGGCATTATCCATAAGGACATTTTCGACATTCACGCGCCTGACCTGGAGCCTTATCAGCAGGTGGTGTTCCTGGCCGGCTTGTCGAACGATCCGATGGCGGAATATTCGCCCAGCGAGAACTTCATTTTCAACGCGGCCGCCCCGGCGTATTTGGCCTACGTAGCCAAGAAGGCCAAATGCAAGCGCTACATCTATGCTTGTTCATGCTCAGTGTACGGCTACACCGTCAACGAACTATATGACGAGAGCCGTCCGGTTTCCTCCTCGTACCCCTACGGCATCTCCAAACTGCAGGGTGAGCAGGCGGTGATGAACCTGTTGGATGAAGACTTCTCCGTGATTTCGCTGCGGAAGGGGACCATTTGCGGCTATAGCCCGCGCATGCGCCTGGACCTGATTATCAACACCATGTTCAAGAACGGGGTGCGCAACCGCGAGATCACAGTCAACAATCCTTCCATCTGGCGGCCGATTATGAGCATCGATGACGCCACCAATGCCTACATTCGCGCCATTGAAGCCAGCGAGAAGCTTTCCGGGATTTTCAACATCGCCTCCGGCAACTATACAGTGGGTGAAGTCGGCGACTTGGTGAAGATGGCGATCGAAGAAGATCTGGGGATTCGCGTGCATCTCACCATCCACCACCGGACGGACTTCCGCAACTACAAGGTCAGCATCCAGAAAGCAGAGAACGTTCTCAGCTTCCATCCCAACCACGACGTCAAGAAGATCGTAAAGAACCTCATCGAGCACATGGATCAGTTCAGTGATTGGGACAACCCGCAGTACTACAACATCGACACCCTCAAGTTGCTGGCGGCCAGCAAAGGTCTGCGAAACCTGGCCGAGGTGACGCGATGAAGATTCTCTTGACCGGGTGCAACGGCCAACTGGGTACGGACTTGTTGAAGATTTGCCGGGCGGCGGGCGACACCGTGGTTCCGGTTGACATCGAGCAGCTGAATATTTGCGTTGACGAGCAGGTTTCCCAGGCGCTCGCCGAACACCGGCCGGACGTCGTCATAAACACCGCCGCTTACCACAAGGTCGAGGAGTGCGAGAAGAACCCCGCCCTCTCTTTCGAGGTCAACTCCTCCGCCGTCATGAAGCTGGCCCATGCCTGCAATAAGTCCGGCGCGGTTCTCGTGCATTTCAGCACCGACTACGTTTTCGGCGGATATCCCAGGTCGACGCCCTTCGAAGAGACTGACCGCCCGGCTCCCCAAAGCGTGTATGCCACCTCAAAGCTGGCAGGGGAATGTCTCATCGCTGCCAACACCGACCGCTATTTCATTCTGCGCGTTTGCGGGTTGTACGGAGTCGCGGGCAGCGCCGGCAAAGGCGGGAACTTCGTCGAAACCATGCTCAAGAAAGCCGCGGCTGGTGAAGCTATCCGCGTGGTGGACGACCAGGTTCTTACTCCCACCTACACCATGGATCTGGCCCGCGCCGTCCGGGCCCTGATTCCCACCGGACGTTTCGGCCTCTACCACCTGACTTCCGAAGGGGAATGCTCGTGGTACGAGTTCACCCGCCATCTCTTCGAAAGCGCAGGAATCAAGGCCAACCTGCAACCGTGCAAGACTACTGACTTCTACAGTACCGTGAAACGGCCCGCCTACTCGGTTCTCAGCAAAGCGAAGTACCGCGCCCTGGGCCTGTCGATTCCACCCTGGCAGGATGCTCTGCCGCGCTATTTGCAAGAGCGCGCGGTGCGGCGCGCAGCTTCGTAGCATTGGGGGGCTGGCCCACCCAAGAAACTGGAGGGTGCCTCACCCAAGCTGGTTTTGCTTGGATTCCTGAACGCCGCGGGTCCAAATTCTACCGCGCCATCGCTGCCTGGTTCTGCATCCACTTCCACGCCGTCGAAATGCTGTCGCGTAGCGTGCGCTTGGTCTTCCAGTTCAGCAACTTCTGCGCCTGGGTCGGGTCAGCCACCAGGGCCGGAGGATCGCCCGCGCGCCGCGGCACGATTTTGGTGGGTACCTTCCTGCCCGTCACTTCCTCCACCGTATGGATTACTTCCTTGACCGACGACCCTTGCCCGGTTCCCAAATTCACCGCGAAGGACGGTTTGCCGGCAGACAGGTGTTGCAGTGCGATCACGTGCGCTTCCCCCAGATCCACTACGTTGGTGTAATCGCGAATTGGCGTTCCATCCGGCGTCGGATAATCCGTGCCGTAAACCTGCAACTCGCCTTTTCCGGCGGCGGCGCGCAGAGTCAGCGGAATCAAGTGCGGCTCCGGGTCGTGACACTCGCCGATGTCGCCACTCTCATCCGCGCCGGCGGCGTTAAAGTAGCGCAGGCTGGCATAGCGCATCCCGTAGGCCGCGTTGTACGATTCCAGGGCCTGCTCAAAGAAAACCTTCGTAACTCCGTAAGGGTTGCAGGGCAGCCGCGGGTCGTCTTCGGTGATGGGCATTTTCTTGGGAGCGCCGTACACCGAGCAGGTGGACGAGAAAATGAAAATGTGGTTCTTGCCCGCGTCCAGGACGGTGTTCAACAGCGAGAGGCCGCCTTCCACGTTGTTGCGGAAATACTTGCGAGGATTAACCACAGATTCGCCTACGTAGTGGTTGGCTGCGAAGTACATGACCGCATCACAGGCCTTCAGCGCGGGCAGCAGCTTCTCGCGGTCATGCACGTCGCCCACCACCATCTCAAAGCCCTTGGCCAGAAACGCGAAGCCAGTAGAAAGGTTGTCGTAAATGAGAACCTCCAACCCGGCCTTCCTTAACACGCGTGCCGTGTGACTGCCGATATAACCCGCTCCACCCACTACTAGGACTTTCATCAAATCACTCCTCACTCGTAATCGATTGTTCGGGCTGTTTCGACAACCATTCCTCGCGCCGAAGCACCAAGATAAGGCACCAGCCGCCACGCGTCAATGTGAGCCGAAGCAGCAGAAGTTGTTGCGCAATTTGTTCTTGGTCCAATGAACTAGCTGCCGGTAACTTTCTTGAGGCTGCTGGGCCAGCAATTACCGCCGCAAAACTCCCGAATCTGAGCAACTTTTTCCTTACTTTGGGGTTTCTAATAACAAAATAAACAACCGTTCTCGGAACACGGCGGCTCAAAATTGCGTTGCCGGTTTTCCTGCAATGTGCGTTCCCGGCGGTCGTACCTTGGGAATCCGCAAGCGCTTGGGGCCAGAATTTCTGGGGCTGGGTTGGGCCGGCGACGCAAGGCGCTCGCGTCGACTCTTGCGCTGTGACCCGAATTGAATTGCAATGAAATTGTACGGAGAGAGGTGGAGAATGGCATCCGAATCGAACGACCATGGTGTCCGGGCACGAACCGGGAAGGAACAGCGTGCTGCGGCGCCAGCAAGCATCTGGCTGTTCTGGATCGCGCTCCTTGGTGCGGCTGCCGCCCTGCTTGTGCTGGGGGCCTGCGGAGGAGGTGCGGCGCCCTCAAGCGTTGTTCTGACGCCGCCACCGCCGCCAAGCGGCGGTATCGCGCCTACCTATTTCGCTATTGTCCCGCACGTTCTAAGTGATCCGCTTTGGACCCAAGTAGCTTCGTTTGGCTCCGCCCGATTGTGGGACACGGGTACGGAGTGGAACAACGTTCAGCCGTCGAATGGCGCCGCCTTTGACTGGACCCACCTCGACGCATGGATGTCCGCGCTCCAAGCGAATGGCATCGCTCACGTGCTGTTTCCCCTTAGCGGTACTGCCCGATGGGCATCCTCTGACCCCGATAACCTGCACGCGCTTTGCGATTATGCGGATGACAATCCCCCCAGCAACTACGGTTACTGCGCTCCGCCCGTCGACCTGAACACGGACGGCACGGGCGCCGACCAACTCTGGAGGGATTGGATCGCGGCCGTATCGCAGCACTTGGTAAGCGTGGGCAGCGCCGATGGCATCACCATTGACGCCTATGAAGGCTGGAACGAGTTCACCCGGCAGGTAAGCGACCAGCAGCCGGGAGCGGGAATTGCCTGGGAGGGCACCAACCAACAACTCGTGCGGATGATGCAGGATGCCCGCTGTATTATCATCGGCAACCTTGGCGGTTCCCAGACCACGGAGGCTTCCGGAGGGCAGACCTGTGCCCAGGTGTTGCAGAGCGTGAGTCTTTCCGCCCCGACTGACCCTTCCGCCCTTTTTCTTTCCCCGAACACTGGAGTTGGTAACACGCACATTTTCCTAGGAGCTTGGGACTCCTACATGAGCACCCCGGGGGCCTCGGATGCGGCCGACGGGTACGCCTTCCACCTCTATAAGACGAAACCGGACATGCCCGTCGAGTCCAGAATGTTACCAGCACTGCTTGCTTTTGAGGCCGATCCGACGGTTGCGGCGGGCATGCAGGATGGCAAGCCGGTTTGGGGAACTGAAGGCAGTTGGCAGGACAATTCCGGCCTTCCTGACCCCGACGATCAAGCCGCCTATGTAGCGCGTGACTACCTTCTCATTTCTTCTGTTGCTAATATCCAGCGCTTCTACTGGTATGCCTTGGATGAGGCTTGCACAACTCCAGGCTGCAACAATACTTTAGATGCCGGAGGGACCGGCACCCTTCTCATACCTCCCGGTCAGAGCACCTGCACAAACCCGACCGGCTGCATTCAAGAAGCGGGCATCGCCTATGGCCAAGTCTACAACTGGATGGTCGGCGCAAAGCAGAGCACGCCCTGCAAGAACATCCAGGGAACCATCTGGACTTGCGGCTTTACAAGGCAGAGCCCCTCCGGCTATCAGGCTGAGGCCATTTGGGATACCTCTCAAACCTGCAGCAACGGCACCTGCACAACCGCTCCCCAGAGCGTGCCGTCCGGTTACGTCCAGTACCGCGATTTGGCGGGCAACGTGACTCAGATTGGGAACAGTACTACGGTCTCCGTGGGAGAGAAGCCCATCCTTCTGGAAAATATGTCCCAGTAGAGAGATTACACGCCACGCTGAGCGCCGGTGAGACTGACCGGAGACAAGCTATCTTTAACTCAATAAAGCTCTTATCACGATTGCCCGACCGGTCAGCTCGGGTTCGCCTCGAAGCCCAGGGAATGCCTTGACAACAGGGTGAAACCAGGGCAGAATTGCTTCAGTTGTCAGCACTATCCCCCAAAGACATTCCTGCTCTCAGATGGGGTTCGCTGCGTTGATTTCCGTCTAGTGTTGAACATTCGGTCGGCAAGCGGCGGTCGACAGCATTGGAAGCTCAAGGGCTTGACCGGCCAAGGACGAAGCGCCGGAGAAAAGCCAAGGCGCAACTTCGGTGGAATTGATGGCAAGCCAGAGGATGACGATGAACAGAGACCGAGAGGAAGCGCTCCCGCAAGCGATGTATCCTGTAGCCACCATGCCGGCGCCGGTTGCCGATGACCGAGATCGGGCGGACATTCTGGGTGTGCGCGTGCTCCGCCTCAACCTGACGCAGACGCTGGACGCGGTCGAGCAGTCGATCCAGCGCGATGAGCGGCGCTACGCAGTTTTCATCAACGTCTATAACGTCATCGAGGCTCGGCGCGACCCCGAGTACCGTCAGGCGCTCAATGACGCTGACTTTCCCATGGCCGACGGCATTCCACTGGTCTGGGCGAGCCGCCTGTCGGGGCAGGCCGTCGGCAGCCGGTGCTGTGGGCCAGACTTCATGGTGGAGATGAACAAGCGCGCCGCGGCGAAAGGCTACACCATTTACATCATGTGCGGCGGAGATAGGAAAGCTGAGCGCACTGCCGAAGCCTTTCAGCAAATGCATCCCGAGCTCAAGATCGTGGGCGCATGGACCCCGCCCTGGGGGCCGATTTCGGAGGAGAGCAACCAATACATCCTGGGCGAGCTGGAGCGCACCCGGCCCGATATTTTCTGGGTGGGCTTAGGAGCGCCGCTGCAGGAACGCTGGGTTTGGACCAACCGCAACCGCATCCAGGCCCGCTTCACCGGCGCTGTCGGCGGCGCCTTCGACTATCACATCGGGATGCGCCGGCGCGCCCCGCGCTGGATGCAGCGCCGCGGCCTGGAATTCTGGTATCGCATCAGCCAGGACCCCAGCCTGATTTGGAAAAAGCGCCACTACCAGGATATTCACATGTTCGTCCTGCCCGCCATCTGGCAGGC
>Ga0187784_10003540_pt1 | contig 12622 bp, 10 predicted proteins | sample 1015_SJ02_MP15_2_FD_132964 | JGI IMG/M metagenome (GOLD analysis project Ga0187784, IMG submission 132964) | Tropical peat soil microbial communities from peatlands in Department of Meta, Colombia - 1015_SJ02_MP15_20_MG | ecosystem: Environmental > Terrestrial > Soil > Wetlands > Peat | place... | reverse complement strand
TCCTGACTACTCTCTTTCCAGCAACATCGTTAACAATGCCATGCGCACGAACAAGCCATTTCTCGCCTGGCGAAAATACAAAGCTCTGGGATCGTGGTCCACCGACTTGTCAAGTTCCACCGTCCGCGGCAAGGGATGCAGAATGAGGGCGTCCCGTTTCATGCGCTGCACCAGCGCAGAATCAATGGCAAATTGCCGCAAGCTGGCTACGTCGCGCACCCGTTCCGGCCGGATTCGGGTTTGATAGACCACATCCACTTCGCTCACGATGCGGTTGATGTCGGTCTCGACTTCGTAGCGTACTCCATGCTCATCCAGATATTCCAGAATGTCGGGCTTCATCTGCAGCTCGGGAGGGCTGACAAAAAACATCTTCACCCGCTCGAACTTAGCCAGCAGATAGGCCAGAGAGCGCGCCGTGCGGCCTTTGTCCAGTTCGCCAATTACGGCCACGCTCAGCCCGTCTAGCGGGCGCTCCCGGTAAATCGTGTACAAATCCAGCAAAGCTTGCGTGGGGTGCTGGCCGCCATTGCCATCGCCCGCATTCACCACCGGGACCGGGGAGACCTCGGCAGCCCGTTTGGCGCCGCCTTCTTCATGGTGGCGGATAACGATCACATCCGCGTAGCCGCCGATGATGCGGATCGAGTCCTCGACCTGTTCCCCTTCGATCTCTGAGGAAAATGCGGAAGCGTGTTCCGTGGCCAGCACGCGTCCGCCCAACCGGTGCATGGCAGCTTCGAAAGAAAAACGGGTGCGAGTGGATGGCTCATAGAACAAAGTCGCCATGATCCGGTTCTGATAGTCGAGCGATCCACCGCGCGCCACCACGTGCTCCATGCCGCGCGAACGGTCAAACAATTCCATCAGCAGCGGCACGGTGAACTGCTGCGACTCGACCAGGTGGCGCAATTTCCCTTCAAAGGGTTCGCGGCGATAACCCGCTGGCGGTTTTGTGAGTGATGTGCTCGACATTGACATGGTCATCGCCCTCCCACAGGAATCTCAAACGACCCTGTTTTCTCCGCACTTGCGTCGGCAGGGTCCGGATATATATGAGTGCCGCCCGCGCCGGCGACCGCTCGCCTCAGATTATCGCAGGAAGTAATGATGCATTCCTTGCCGCCCTCGCGAAGAAATCTTAACGCTGATTCGATCTTCGGTCCCATGTTTCCGGCCGGGAACTGGCCTGCCGCCAAGTGCCTGGCCAACTCAGTCGCATGGACCGCTGCCAGCGGCCGCTGCGTGGGCTTCTTGTAATCCAGATAGACGAAATCTGTGTCCGTCGAAATCACAAACAGATCAACGCCCAGCCGCGACGCCAGCAACGCGGAGGCGCGGTCCTTGTCGATGACGGCTTCCACGCCACGCAGCTTGCCCTCCTGCCAGGCTACCGGAATTCCTCCGCCACCACACGCCACCACCAGCACCCCGCTTTCTACGAGGTCGCGAATCACGTCCAGTTCGACAATGTCCTTGGGCTCGGGCGAAGGTACCACGCGCCGGTAGCCGCGTGCCGCATCCTCCACAATCTCCCAGCCAAAATGGCGCTTGCGTTCTTCGGCGTCGGCACGCGAATAGAACGGGCCAATCGGTTTGGTGGGATGACTCATGGCAGGATCATCGAGCGAAACCACGCACTGCGTTACCACCGTTACCGCCGCAACCTGCAGGCCTGCGAGTTGCAACTCGGTTTGCAGCGACTGCTGCAGGAGGTAACCGATCTCGCCCTGGGTGGAGGCGTCACAAACATCCAACGGATGCCCAGGCACCTGGCTGGCGCCTCGTTCGGATCGCAGCAAGGCTGCTCCAACCTGCGGACCATTGCCATGAGTCAAGACCAGGCGGTAGCCCTCACGAACCAGCCCGGCAACTTCAGCCGCCGTGCGGCGCGCATTGGCCAACTGCTCGGCGATCGTGCCCTTTTCTCCGGCGCGAATCAGCGAGTTTCCGCCCACGGCGACAAGGATCGTCTTCATAAGTTAGTGGCCAGCAGTCAGGAGTCGGGAGTCAGCTTCATGGTTAGCTTGCCTCTGACCATGCCCGCAATCCATTGAGCATTCGGGCAATCTCACTTGCCCTCGCCAGAAGCTCCGAGGCGTCGGCTTCTGGCAAATAACCGAGATTCGTTGCAATTTCAAGCTGAGTCTCAAGCTCTGTTAGCGAGCCGCGTGCTTGCCCAACAAAGTGGTGAAACTCCCTCCGGGAGTTTCGTCCGTGAACCCTCGGCCAGGTTGCTGGGTATTGAAACTGCGGCACGCCGGAGCTGCGCTGTTAGGCCGTAAAGCTCATCTTTCGGAAAACCACGTGTGACTCGATAGACGTCGGTCACCGGCGTCATTGCCTTCTGCCAAACCACAAGATCACGATGGCCCTTCACAGCCTGACTCCTGACTCCTGACTCCCGACTCCCGACTCCTAACTCCCGACCCCTGTCCTTACACGTGCACCGACTCCTGCAGTTCGGCCAACCCCGGCAACTTCACGAACTCGCCCTTCATCAGTTCCACCATGATGGCCTTCTGCACGTGCAGCCGGTTCTCCGCCTGCTGGAACACCAAGGACCGCGGAGAGTCGATGACCTCATCGGTCACTTCCAGGCCGCGGTGCGCCGGCAGGCAGTGGAGAAAGATCGCATCCGGCTTGGCAAGGCCGAAAATCGCGCGATTCACCTGATAAGGCTGAAAAAGGCGGTTGCGTTTCTCGGCCTCCGCCTCTTGTCCCATGCTGGCCCAGACGTCGGTGTAAACCACATCCGCGCCGGAAACCGCCTGCCGCAAGTCATTGGTTACGGTACAGGCGCCGCCGGTTTCTTTCCCGCGCGCCTGGGCCCAGCGCACAGCGTCGGGTTTGGGTTCATACCCCGGCGGAGTCGCCACCCAAACGTTGGCGCCAAGCTGCGCGCCGGCAAACATCAGGGAATGAGCCACGTTGTTGCCATCGCCGGCGAAAGCGACCTTCAAGCGCTCCAGGTTCCCTTTTGCCTCCCAGATGGTCAGGTAATCCGCCATGGCCTGGCAGGGATGGCTGTAGTCAGTCAGGCCATTGATGATGGGAATGCTGGCGTATTCCGCCATCTGCTCGGCGATCTCATGAGCAAACGTGCGGATCATGATGCCCTGCACCATGCGTTCCAGGTTCTTAGCCACGTCGTACACCGACTCTCGTTTCCCCAGGTTGATCTCCGCCGGCGACAGGTAGATGGAGAATCCACCCAATTGCTGGATGCCCACGTCAAAGCTGACCCGGGTTCGCAGGGATGGTTTTTCGAAAATCAGCGCCAGCGTCTTGCGCTTCAGCGCATCGGCGTAGGTGGTGGGATGAGTTTTCATCTGCCGGCCCAGAATCAGCAGGTACTGGATTTCAGCCGGCGAAAAATCCCTGATGGAAAGAAAGTCGTTGCTTTTCATTTTGTCGCTCCGGCCAGCGATGGCGTGTGTTGCTGGGTAAACTGCTCCAGCGCCTCGGCCAGTCCTGGCTTGGTAAGTTCTTCGACTTCGTAGGTGACGCGCAGGTTCGGCTTGTCGATCTTAATGACCCGGTTCAGGTCGATGGGAGTGGCGATGACCACCAGATCGCACGGCGTGCGCCGGATGGTTTCTTCCAGCTCATGCCGCTGCATGGAGCTATACCCCATGGCCGGCAGCAAGTTGGTGAGGTGCTTGCAATGCTCAAAGGTGCTGCGTATCGAACCCACGGCAAACGGCCGCGGATCGACCAGTTCGGTCGCCTCGCACTGCCGCGCCGCCACTACGCCTGCCCCATAAGGCATCTCGCCATGGGTGAGCGTGGGGCCGTCCTCGACCACCAAAACTCGCTTCCCCTTGACCATCTCCGGCGTCGCCAGCGAAACCCGCGACGCCATCTCCACCACTTTTGCTTTGGGATTATTCAGCTTGATGTTCTGGCGGACGGTTTCTACGTCGTGATGCTCCGCCGTATCGACTTTGTTGATCAAGATCACGTCAGCACGGCGCAGGTTGACTTCGCCGGGGAAATAAGCCAGCTCATGGCCCGGCCGGTGCGGATCGGCTACGACGATCTCAAGGTCCGAGCAGTAGAACGGCGTATCGTTGTTGCCGCCGTCCCAAAGGATGGCATCGGCTTCCTTCTCTGCCTGGCGCAGGATTTTTTCGTAGTCTACTCCCGCATACACGACCGTTCCCACGCGCAGGTGTGGTTCGTACTCCTCGCGTTCTTCGATGGTGCATTGTTGAACGTCCAAGTCTTCCATGGTAGCGAATCTCTGCACGGCCTCGCTGGCCAGGTTTCCGTACGGCATGGGATGGCGGACCACCACGGGCTTCCAGCCTGCGGTCCGCAATTGGGCCGCGACCAGCCGGGAAACGGGGCTCTTGCCACAGCCCGTCCGGACGGCGCAAACCGACAGCACCGGCACATTCGACTTAATTTGCGTGCGCTCGGTTCCGAGCAGCCAGAAATCGGCCCCGGCAGCCACGCTGCGCGATGCCAGGTGCATGACCGCCACATGCGACACATCGCTGTAGGAGAAAACTACGGTATCGATGCGATGCTCCGCGATTAGCCTTTCCAAGTCCTTCTCGTCGAAAATCGGAACCCCGTCGGGATAAAGCGGCCCGGAAAGTTCCCGCGGATAGCGGCGACCGGCGATGTCGGGAATCTGCGTGGCGGTGAAGGCGACGACCTGAAATTGTGGATCATTACGGAAGACTACGTTGAAATTGTGAAAATCCCGGCCGGCAGCGCCGAGAATCAAGACCCTTCGCATGGAAACCCCCGTTTTGGACTTACTTACTTTCCTATCTTCTGCTGCGCTCACTTGTCCAGCAGTGCTAGAAATCACATGAGGGCGTGACCTATGACTATGAGACCCTAGCATCTGGCTGAGAGTCAAGAAGATACGGCGAGTATACTGTCGAGCTCCGCTCGCTCGAAACAGCCCGGCGGCTTCGCTCAGGCGCTGGGTTTAGGCAGCTGTCCCCACGGGCATTCTCGGGAATGGGTTGAAGTCCAAGGGTTCGTCATGCTCGTTAGGCGCGGCACTTCCGTAACTCCACCTTCGGGCGACCCTCCGGCTATCCTTGAATTCACCTCCCTTCGACCGCCAAACCGGTGCCTGCGGGAGCACTACGCCTTGCCTGCGTGAGGTGCAGAAATGTCAGATAAAATTGGCCGCTTCGAGATTCTCAGCGAAATCCATCATTCCGACCGGGTGACCATCTACAAGGCCTCCGATCCAGAGTCAGAAAATGCGAAGACTATCGTCTTGAAAGCGCTTCGGCTGGAGCTGTTTGGCGAGCAGGCGGCGAGCTTGGTGGAGAATCTCCTGCAAGAGTCGCAAGCCGGTAAGCTGCTCAAGAGCCAGAACATCGGCACGCTTCTCGAGGCCGGCGAAATTGACGGTCTGTTCTGCGCCCAAATGGAATACGTGGAAGGCAACAGTGTCGCTACCATGCTGGAGCGCAAAGAGGGATTCTCGATCTGGGATGTGATGGACATTATTCGCCAGGCCTGCCAGGGCCTGGATTTCGCCAACTCCAAGAAGCTGCCCCATTACACGCTGGAGCCGGCCAAGATCATGGTCGCCTGGGATGGTACCGTCAAAGTGCTAAGCCTCGGGGTCTCGACCATGAGCGCCTGGGCAGCGCAGGCCGCGGGCGCGCCGCCGCAGGTTCTCTATTACATGTCGCCGGAACAACTGGCCGGCGATCCTCTGGATGGGCGTTCGAACATCTTTTCCCTGGGCGCCATCCTTTACGAAATGGCCACCGAGCGGAAGGCGTTCAGCGGGGACGATGCGGCCAGCGTGCGGCAGGCGATCCTGGAAATGGCGCCGGTCCCTCCCGACCAGGTGAACCCCAAACTTCATCCGGTCTTGAGCCACGTCATTATGAAGGCGCTGGCCAAGAACCCGGAAGATCGTTTCGCCTCCGGCCAGGAGCTGGTGAAGGAACTGGACCGTTGCCGTGAAAGCGCGAACAAAGCCGCCGCCAAGACAGCGCCAACCCTGGCCAAGAAGGCCGCGCCGAGCGGGCCGCCAGCGGGGAACGTGCTGCCTGAGAAATTCGCGCAGGGAATCGCAACCCCGGCGGAATCGGCGCGGGCTGCGAAGTCCACAGCAGAGCCAGCGGCCAGATCGGCGTCGCCGACAGCCTTGTCCGCGGCCGCAGAAGCGCCGCAAGTACCGCGCACAAAAGCTGCCGCGGCAAACGCCGGAGGAAGTTCTCCGGTGGCTGGCGATCAAATCGTGGAGTGGCAAACTGCTCCCAGCCCGCAGATTTCATCTCGAGCCGCGGAAACTCCGGAGCTGATGTCCGCGTTCGCTGCAGAAGAGCCTGCCGTGAGGCCGCCGAAAATTGCCGTCGATCCCCTGATGGCAGGGGGAAGCCAGACGGGCGCGGCCAAGAGCCTCAGCTTCTCCGAGATCGACGAATTGCCGCCTCTCAAAGAAGTGCGCATTGCACCGCCTTCGCCGCCTCCGCCATCCCCAACTCCCGACCCGGTTATCCAGGAGATGATCACCAGGAAAGTTGAACCGGAAAAGCCCAAGATTCAAGTGCGCGAGGTGGCCAAGAAGGCGGTGGAGGAAGTGCAGAAAACCCCGCCGCGGTTGTTCCTGTACTCGATCTCGGCTGCCGTTGCAGTGATTGTAGTGATTGTGGCCGCTATGGCCTACCATTTCCATGCGGAGAATTCGGCGGACGACAATCCTCCCGCCTCACCCCCGGCAGCGACCGCTCCGGCCAATCAGCCGGCAGCTACGGCAGCACCGGCCCAGCCAGTTCAGCCTGTCACGGAACCTGTGGCGCAGGCCGCAGCGCCCCAGCCGCAAGCAGAAGAGACTGTAGTGGTTTCAGAGAAGCCTCGGATCGCGCTAAAGAAGAAAGCTAAAACGCCGGCACCGGCGGCTGCGCCAGTCGTGGTTCCGGGGCAGCTCAATGTCACTTCGACTCCGGCGGGGGCGCAGGTGCAGATCGACGGTCGCAGCGACCCGGCGTGGCTTACGCCTTATGACGTGGCGGCGCTGCCACCGGGCCAGCACAACGTAACCATCAGCAAGTCCGGGTTTGCCACTGATTCCCGCACCATAGAGGTTGCTTCGGGGAGCAAATCATTTCTCAGTGTGCAACTCGCTCCGTTGACCGCTACCGTGTCGATCGGCAGCGATCCCGGGGGCGCCGAAGTCTGGATGGACGGCAAGGACACGGGCAAGATCACCCCGGCCCAGCTTGCCGTGGACAAAGCGGGCACGCATAGCTTCATGCTCAAGAAACAGGGCTATCTCGACGAAACCGCGTCCGTCAACCTGCAGATTGGACAGATTTCACACCTTTCGCCGGCGCTGCGCGCCTTGGGCAACACCGACGACATCAAGATGGGCGGCGGCAAGTTCAAGAAATTCCTGGGTGGGGGCGGCGATACGGTAGGCATGGGATCGATCGCCGTTAAGACCCTGCCTAAGGGGGCGCAAGTCGCCGTGAACAACCGGCTGTTGGACAAGAACTCGCCGCTCGAGTTCTATCTGAATCCGGGAAACTATGTGTTGGACATTACCCTGTCCGGCTTCAAAAGCGTTCACCGCGTAGTCACGGTGGAAAAGGGCGGCAAAGTGGTGGTCGAAGAATCCCTGGACCGCGAATAATTTCCCCCTGGAGGGCAGGCGTCCTCGCCCGAGGTCTGTCCCGGCCAGGCCGAAGGCATCACCTTAATAAGTGATGGCTGTCACAGAGTGGCCTGCCGTGATGGGTTACAACCGAAGCCACGAATGTGAGGAATCCTTGGCACACAGTTTCCAAAAGGCTTCCCATTTAGATCTTTGGCTGGCATTGCACGCACTGGGGCCGAGCGGGGTGGACTGTGCGCAAAAGACGCTGTTCCGCCGTGGCGAGCCGTGCCGCGGGCTTTACATGGTGGATGAAGGCAGCGTAAAACTGTTTCTCTCTCCGCCGGTCAACGGGATGCGGGATTTTGAAACCGTAGGCGTTGGGGCGGTACTCGGTTTAGCCGAGACTATGACCGGCGGAGAGTATAAACTGACCGCCGAAGCTGCCGAAGGCGCGCGCATCAGCCATATCGACCGTACGTCCTTGATGGATCGCCTGCAACAGAACCATCATCTTTGCCTACAGATCGTGCATTTGCTGAGCGAGGATCTGCACAGCCTGTACCGCCGTTTCCTCGGCATGTTGCCGGCAGTCGAGGCGCCCGGCGGCCGGGGTCCGCACTCCTTCCACTGACGGTAGAATCCATCGGTTAAGATTAGCGTTTCATGATCGCGCTCACCGCCCGCGAACTCTGCACTCCGCTCCGATCTATTCCTGAGCCGCTGGTGTTGATCGAGGAGGGTCGCATTGCCGAGGTCAGCTCACGTGAAACTCGGGAAGTTCCCACGGGTGCGCGGCTGATCGACTACCAGGATGCGATTCTCGCGCCTGGATTCATCGACATCCACATCCACGGCGGAGCTGGCCATGATGTGATGGAGGCCGATCCAGCCGCTCTGCCAGCCGTGGAATCCTTGATTGCGAAACATGGCGTCACCGCGTATCTTCCCACCACCGTCAGCGCACCCCTCGAACAGACCCTCGCCGCCCTGGATCGCCTTGCCGTAGCCATTGAAAAGGGAAGTGCAGACCCGCGGAAAGACCGGGCACGCCCTCTCGGCATTCATCTCGAAGGGCCGTTCATCAGTCACGCGAAGCGCGGCGTCCATCCAATGGAGCATTTGCTGGCTCCGTCAGTAACTCTGTTTGATCGCTTCTGGCAGGCAGCGCGCGGGCGTATCAAGATGATGACGATGGCGCCGGAGTTGGGCGGCGCAATCGAAGTCATCGCCGAAGCGGCCCGGCGCGGCGTCTGTGTGAGCCTGGGCCACTCCGATGCGGACACGAAGTCGGCACGGGCGGGTGTTGCCGCCGGTGCGCGCCATGCCACGCACGCCTTCAATGCGATGCGGCCGCTCGACCATCGCGAGCCGGGCATCACCGGAGAGATGCTGACGAACCTACAGCTCACGGCGGACATCATCGCCGACGGCATCCACGTTGACCCGGCGATGGTGCAGCTGTTTTTGAAGGCCAAGGACCCGGAGGGAGCGGTTTTGATCACGGATGCCACCGCAGCCGCCGGAATGCCGGACGGGCGTTACCGGCTGGGTTCACTTGACGTCGAAGTGAAGGACGGCAGGTGTATGGCCGGAGGCAAGCTCGCCGGAAGCACGCTGACCATGGATCGTGCCGTCTGCAACGTGATGCGATTCGCAAACTGGGGTCTGCAGACCGCTCTGCGCCTGGCTTCGCTAAACCCGGCGCGGGTGGCTGGATTGCCGGGCAGAGGCGAAATCAAGCCTGGGTGTGAAGCTGACCTAGTCGTGTTGACCGCAAGCGGGGAAGTGAAAGCCGGCATTATTGGCGGGCTATGGTGAAAATTCCTTACTTGTTTGCAAGAACGTTTGCCGGCAGGGACCGTAGAGGCCGTAGAAACTCAGAGGAAACCAACTCGCTTCAGACAACGCCGCAGGCTAGCTCTTCGTTTCGGCATTCTTCGACTCGGAGCTCTTGGCCTGGTCGGAATTGGAATGGCTGTTCATGCTGTCCTTGAGCGCTCGGATGCCTTCTCCGATCCCTTTGCCCAACTCGGGGAGCTTCTTGGGACCGAAAATCAGCAGAGCAATAAAAAATATGACCAGCAAGTGCATCGGCTGGAACAAGCCTTCAAACATAAAAACCTCCAGGGAAAAGACGCTGTCATCATTCTACTCTACTCCGCTGGAAACATTCTGTTTTTAGGCGTGGTAGCGGCCGAAGGCAAAATGGCCACACTGGCAGTACATGTACTAACGTGCTGTCGGCAAGGCCTAACTCCCGCCGTTAGAATTATTTACGGATCAGATCAATTTCTGGCAGGAGGGTGTCATGAGTCCCACGCAAGGGGCCGCAACCGCACCGGCGAAACAGCCAACGCCGCCAGTCCAGCCCGGCCACGCTCAGCAAATTCCACCCTACGCCGCTAGAGCGGCCCAAGCCCCCGCTGCACAACCTTCGCCCAAGCAAATGGGTTACGGTCTGCCGTGCGCGAAATGCCGGACGTACTACGCGTCCGACCTGAAGGTCTGCCCGATATGCAAGAGCGCAGAACGCGTAGCTCCCGTGATCCGCCCGGTGCGCAATGCCGCCGCAACCAACGATCAAAGGCTTCCTAACCCAGCAGCGCTAGAAGAAGAGCGTGAGCGTTTCTTGCGGGAATTCCAGGCCAAAATGCTGGCTTCGCATCCGGCCCAGGCCCCCGCAGCAGCCGCGCGATGCGTTCGCGCCGAAAATCATCCTACGGTCGATGAGCCGGCGGCAGTGTGCCAGAGCTGTTATGACCAGATGCAGGAAAAGGCGGATGTATTAGAGGCCGCCCTGCACATCGACTTGAAAGAAGCAGCCCAGATTGTGTACGACGCAGTGTGGGCCGACACTTCCGACCCGAACCTGACGTACCTGAATGCTGCCTCTGCCTTGTTGGCGGAATTGCGCAGACGCTCGGGCGTGACCCCCACGTTCCGGGCGCAACCGCCTCTGCTCGACTGATTCAGTCGCGCTTCAAGAGCAGTTTCGCCGATGCTGCCGCCAGTTTCCTTCGCGCTCTTCGCGACGCCTTTCCGCACTTTGCGGTTTCCGGTATCTCTTATCCGGTCAAAGAAACCCTCAAACCACAAAGCCCGCAGAGACGGCGTGAAGTAAGTGAGGGGATGCATCTTTGTCGGAAGCCGCTTCAGCCGAAGCGGAGGATTCCGAACGCGCTGGGCACATGAAAGTTCGGCTCTGGCGTGCGCGTGGGACGCCAAGCGAGATACTGACGCGGTTCCTGCCGCCCTTCCACTCGATAAAAATTTGCCCGCCAGATCATCCCGGGAGCGACGTGCGGACTGAGTGCTGCCAGCGGGATAGCCAGTTCAGCCGTCCATTGCTGCCGCGCCTCATCCAGGAACACCGAGCGCTCAAGGCCGCTGCTTAAATCTGAGCGGCCACCAGGAAAGATATCCAGGTCAAGCCACATGCCGTTCGGGCTAACCTCAAACTCTTTGTAATAGCGCTCGCACGTGGCATCCGGCTGCAAGAAAGCTTCCACCACATCGCGCTCCCATAAATGATCGCGCCGGCCATTGGGCTCCGCATCTGCGAAGAGATGCAGCTCGCGGTAGCGGCACTCAAACCGCAGAAACAGACTTTGCGCAGACCACAGCGCTCGCACCTGAGTGAGCAAGGCAGGGTCCGCATGCAAGCCTTGCCAATCGGCGCAGAACGAGATGGGGACGGCTTGCCGCCATTCCTCCGCCCGACGTGCAGCGGAGATCACGATCTCTTGGGTTACGTATTGGGCGACGATTTCGTCCATGAAAGCCGACAACAATGCAGCCTGACAACGGACACCAAGACCAGTTAACCACGAAGGACGCCCTTCGACTGCGCTCAGGGCAGGCTCCGTTTCACGAAGACTTCATTGCAAGATTTCCTTCGTGCACCTTAGTGTCCTTTGTGGTTATAAGATTCCCAACCAACCGCACCACTCATTAGAGCCTAGCTTCCTGGCGCTCACACAATACCCCGAAAAAATGCTTTGACCGCAAGAACCGGATGGCCCAGCAGAATGGCTTGCCATAAGCTTTTCACATGATGACCACGAATGCGATACTCAATCTGCCCGGGTGCTCGGAAACCATGCCCGATCAGAATAGCGAACGATGGCAAGCGGTGCTGGCGCGCGATTCCGGCCAGGACGGGAAATTTGTATTTGCCGTTTCCTCCACCGGCGTGTACTGTCGGCCTTCCTGTCCTTCGAGGCGTCCGCGGCGTGAGAACGTAAGCTTCTTTCGTCAGCCGAATGAGGCCGAAGCTGCGGGATATCGGGCTTGCCTGCGTTGTCGTCCGAAAGCGATGGGGGACAACGGTCAGGCGTCAATCGTGCGGGCCATTTGCCGCTACATCGAGCAGCACCTCGATGAGCCGGTCACGCTGGCCCGTTTGAGCGAGGAATTCCATCTGAGCCCGTTTCACCTGCAGCGGCGGTTCAAGGCGGTGCTGGGAATCACTCCGCGGGCTTATGCGGATTCGTGCCGCATGAAGCAGCTCAAGAGCAATCTGCGGGCGGGGCACTCGGTCACGCGCGCCATGTATGACGCGGGTTATAGCTCCAGCAGCCGGTTATATGAGCGCACCGCTTCGCAGCTGGGCATGACACCGGACAAGTACCGCCGCGGCGCCGTTGCCGCGCCCATTCGCTACACCTTCACCGATTCTCCCTTGGGCCGGATGTTGGTGGCGGCGACAGAGAAAGGCATTTGCGCCATCCAATTCGCTGATTCGGATGATGAACTGGAGCAAGGACTACGTCACGAATTTCCGTTCGCCATTCGCCGCCGCCACGACAAGGCCATGCAAGGCTGGAAAGAGCACCTGTTGCGGCATTTGCGAGGCAAGAGCCTCGACAGGACTCTGCCATTGGATATTCAAGCGACTGCATTTCAGCGCAAGGTCTGGTCGTATCTGCAGTCGATCCCTTTTGGGGCGACGCGATCCTACGCCGCCGTGGCGAAAGGGATTGGGAGGCCGACTGCAAGCCGAGCGGTAGCGCGGGCGTGCGCGACCAACCCGGT
>Ga0187784_10003539_pt1 | contig 12622 bp, 13 predicted proteins | sample 1015_SJ02_MP15_2_FD_132964 | JGI IMG/M metagenome (GOLD analysis project Ga0187784, IMG submission 132964) | Tropical peat soil microbial communities from peatlands in Department of Meta, Colombia - 1015_SJ02_MP15_20_MG | ecosystem: Environmental > Terrestrial > Soil > Wetlands > Peat | place... | reverse complement strand
GGCGTAAGTGTAGAGCGTGTAACCCTCGGGATCGATGCCCTTCGTCTTGAACTTTTGCACGATGGCGGCCGCCGTCGGCCGCTTGCGCGGATCGGGACCGAATGTGAACAGCACGCCTTCGCCCGCCGGTCCGGTGATCGAAGAGAATTCGCGGTCGGCGAGCGCATCGCCCGCCATCAGGACGGTGTTAAGCCCCTGATCGCGCATCTGCCGCACGATCAGGCCGGCTTCCTGGTGGTAGCCGCCGTCAAAGACGATATCGATAGCGTTGAGCTTGAGCTTCGACACCAGCGCGGTGAAATCTTTGTCGCCCTGGTTATAAGACTCGTCGAGCTTTTCCGTCACGCCGTCGGCGTTGAGCGCCTTCTTGACCTCGTCGGCGAGACCTTTGCCGTAAGTCGTCTTGTCGTTGATGATGGCGATGTTCTTGCCCCTGAAGTTTTTCGCCAGATAGGCCGCGGCGAAACTGCCCTGCTGGTCGTCACGGCCGCAAACGCGGAACGTGTTCCATAGGCCGCGATCGGTGAACAGCGGATTGGTCGAGGCCGGTGTGATCTGCAAGATGCCGCCGTCGAGATAGGCGTCCGACGCTGGAATCGAGGATGACGAACAATAATGCCCGACCACGACGGCCACCCGCGCCTCGGAAAGCTGCTCGGCGACCGAGCGCGCCTGCTTGGGATCGCAGGCGTCGTCGCCGACCTGCAGCGTGAGCTTGCGACCGAGCACGCCGCCCGCCGCATTGAGATCGGCAATGGCCTGCTCGGCGCCGTTTCTCATCTGCCGGCCGAACGTCGCCTGGCCGCCGGTCATCGGCCCGGCGACGGCGACGGCAATGTCCTGCGCCAATGCCGGTCCGGCATAAAGGCCGAAGATGAGTGCCAAAGCGCCGCGCCATCCCTTGTTCATGACCGTCCCCTGTCGGTGGAATTTTCCCGGCGAAATTAGCATTGTCGGCGTCAGTTTACACTTCAGTTGTTTGCCCGATTTTGCGCCAGGAGAGCGGGCCCGAGCGCGCGTAGAGCCAGGGATATTGCCGCACCATCTGCGTCGTGCGCGTCGCCCGCCAGGCGAAGAGCCCGACAATGAGGAAAATGCAGACGTCGCTTAAGTAGGATGTCAGCGACAACAGATTGCCGTGGAACAAAGCATAATGGATGAAGCGCGCCGCGGCGCCAAGCAGCAGCATGGCGACGACGACGTGCCAGGGCGGCCGCCAGTCGTGAGCGATGGCGCGGCCGGTCAGCCATGCGGCGCCGGCGCCGAGCAATCCGCTCACTAGAACGACGTGGCCGATCGCTTCGCCGAAATAGAGTTGGTCCAGAAACCTCTCCAGAAACGCGTTCATCTCAGCGCGCTCCGCCTTCGAGATAGGCGGCGCGGATTTCCGGCCGCTGCAACAGCTCGCGCCCGGCGCCAGTGAGCGTGATCTCGCCATTGACGATGACATAGCCGCGATGCGCGAGTTTGAGCGCGTGATAGGCGTTCTGCTCGACCAGGAACACGGTGAGCTTGTCGCGTTCATTAAGCTCTTTGATCGCGGCGAAAATCTGCTGCGCCAACAGCGGCGCCAGGCCGAGCGACGGCTCGTCTAGCAAGATGAGCCGCGGCCTACTCATCAGCGCGCGGCCGATCGCCAGCATCTGCTGCTCGCCGCCCGACAGCGTGCCGCCGCGCTGGTTGCGGCGTTCGGCCAGCCGCGGGAACAGCGCGAAGACATGCGCGAGATCCGCTTCGAAATACCCGGGCTCGGTCACGGTGGCGCCGAGCTGGAGGTTTTCCAGCACCGTCATGCGCGCAAAGATGCGCCGGCCTTCCGGCGCCTGGGCGATGCGCAGCTTGGCGATCTCGTGCGTCGGCAGCGCGGTGATGTCGCGGCCGGCGAAACGGATTTCACCTTCGCGGACGCGCGGATTGCCGAATATCGTCATCATCATGGTCGACTTGCCGGCGCCGTTGGCGCCGATCAATGCGACGATCTCGCCGTCATTGACATCAATGTCGACGCCTTTGAGCGCGATGACGTTGCCGTAATAGGTCTTGACCCGGCGCAGCATGAGGAGCGGCTCGACGGCTGTAACGGAAGATTGCGTGCTCACAGCCCGACCTCGGCGCCGGCCTGGCCGACCTCATCGTCGGCGACGCCGAGATAGGCGGCGATTACCTTCTGATCGTTACGGACCTCCACCGGCGTGCCGTCGGCGATTTTCAGCCCATAATCGAGCACGATGATGTGGTCGGAAATCTCCATCACCACGCCCATGTCGTGTTCGATCAGGAGAATTGAGGTGCCGTGCTCGTGGCGGATCGCGAGCAACAACTCGTTCAGCGCCGCGCTCTCGCGGTTGTTGAGGCCGGCGGCGGGCTCGTCGAGGCAAAGCAGCACGGGATCGATGCACATGGCGCGCGCGATTTCGAGCCGCCGTTGCGCGCCGTAGGGCAGCGCGCCGGCGACATCGTCGGCCCGTTCGGCAAGCCCGATGCGGTCGAGCCAATACCGCGCTTTGCCGATGCCGCCCGCTTCCGCCCGCGCATAGTGCGGCGAGCCGAACAGGCCGAGCAGCGTGAAACCCGAAGCGAGCATCAGCGTGTTGTGTTGGGCGACCAGGAGATTTTCCAAAAGCGTCATGCCGGCGAACAGCCGCACGTTTTGGAAGGTGCGCGCGACGCGCGCTTGGCGCGCGATGCGGAACTCGGGCATGCGCTCGAGCAGGTATCTCGCACCGTCGGGATGGCGGAGCTTAAGCCGTCCGACCGTCGGCTTGTAGAAGCCGGTGATGCAGTTGAACATCGTGGTCTTGCCGGCGCCGTTCGGTCCGATCAGCGCCGTGATCTCGCCTTGGCGCGCGAGAAACGACAGATCGCTCACGGCGACGAGCCCGCCAAAACGCATAGTCACATGCTCGACGTTAAGGATCACCGGTTTGTTCATTGCGGTGCTTCCACGTGCGGATCGGCGGCGGCCGCTCGCTGGCCCAGCAAGATCGAGGGTGTGCGCCGCGAAACCAGACCGCGCGGCCGGTAGATCATGACGACGACCATAGCGGCGCCGAAAACCAGCATGCGGTACTGCTCGAATTCGCGGAACAATTCGAAGGCGCCGAGCATCACGGTGGCGGCTGTGGCGACGCCGAGTTGCGAGCCCATGCCGCCGAGCACGACGATCGCCAAGACAAACGCCGATTCCGAGAACGTGAAGGATTCCGGACTGATAAAACCTTGGCGCGTGGCGAAGAACGCGCCGGCAAAGCCGCCGAACATCGCGCCCATGGCAAAGGCGGTGAGCTTGGTCGTCGTCGTGTTGATGCCGAGTGCGCGGCAGGCGATCTCGTCCTCGCGCAACGCCTCCCAGGCGCGCCCGATCGGCAAGCGGCGCAGCCGAAGCGTGACCCAGTTCGTTGTGAGCGCCAGCGCGAGGATCAGGTAATACAGAAAAACGATGCGATGCGTCGGCGAATATTCAAGGCCAAACGTTGCGGCAAAGCCGTGATCGGCCGCGGTGAACGGCAGGCCGAAGAACGAGGGACGGGGGACTCCGGAAATCCCGTTCGGTCCGCCGGTGAGATCCTGCCAGTTGAGCAAAATGAGCCGGATGATTTCGCCGAAGCCGAGCGTGACGATGGCGAGATAATCGCCGCGCAGCCGCAGCACTGGAAAGCCGAGCAGCAAGCCTGCGAACGCGGCGAGAACGCCGGCGAGGGGAAGGCAAATCCAAAACGACAAGCCGAAATCTTGCGCGATCAGCGCATAGGAATAGGCGCCGACCGCATAGAAGGCGACGTAGCCGAGATCGAGCAGGCCGGCGAGGCCGACCACGATGTTGAGCCCGAAGCCGAGCATCGTATAGGTGACGATGAGGATTGCGAGATCGAGCAGATAGCGGTTGGAATAGAACAGCACCGGGACGAGAAGCGCGAAAACAAGGAACGCGGCGGCCGCATAGGGTGCAACACCGGACGCAATCGCGGTAACGAAATCCGGCAAAATCCGTTCTAAAGCAGCATTGGTCCTGCGCCATGTGAGCGCGCGCAAAAACCTGCCGACGAAGACCGCCGCAACCATCACGGCGAGCAAGCCAAAGCGCGTCGACAGCACGAGCGCTCCGGTCGGGCCTTGCTCGGTGCGAATGCCGATCATCAGCACGAACAAGCCGAACGCCACCAGCGCCGCGAGCGCGGCTTCCCTGAGCGCAGCCGGCACGTCAAGCAGTTTGGTCGAGGGCTCGCTATCGCGCGGCACGCGCGGCTCCTGCTCAAACCTTCTCGATTTCCGGCCGGCCCAAAATGCCGGACGGCAGAAAGATGAGCACAATGATGAGAATGGAAAACGCGGCGACGTCCTTATATTCGATCGAGAAATAGGCCGACCACATGGTTTCGATCAACCCGATCAACAGCCCGCCCAGCATCGCGCCCGGCAACGAACCGATGCCGCCGAGGACCGCCGCGGTGAACGCTTTGACGCCGGCGAGAAAGCCGATGAAGAAGTCGATGACGCCGTAATAGAGCAGAAACATCAAACCGGCGACTGCGGCGAGCGCGGCGCCGATGACGAAAGTCAGCGAAATGGTGCGGTCGACGTCGATGCCGACCAGCGCCGCCATTTTGAGATCCTGCTCGCAGGCGCGCATGTTGCGGCCGAGCCGGGTGTTGGCGACCAGCCAGGAGAAGCCCGCCATCAGGATGACCGTGGTGACGACCACGATGATCTGGATGTTGGACAGCCGCACCGCGAATTGATTGTCGGCGAACAGCGTATAACCGCCGCCGATAAGCGGCGGCAGCGGCTTTACGCGGGCGCCCTGCGCCACCTGCACATAATTCTGCAGTACGATCGACATGCCGATTGCGGAAATCAGCGGCGCCAGCCGGAACGATTGGCGCAGCGGCCGGTAGGCAATGCGCTCGACGGTCCAGCCGTAGAGCGCGGTCAGCGCCATCGAAACCAACAGCACGACGAACAAAGCCAGCGGTACCGAACTGACCCCGAGCGCGACCAGCACAAGAAAGGCGATCAGCGCCAAGAACGCGCCGACCATGAATATGTCGCCGTGCGCGAAATTAATCATGCCGATGATGCCGTAGACCATCGTGTAACCGATGGCGATCAGGCCGTAGATTGAACCGAGCGTAATGCCGTTGATGAGCTGCTGGACGAAATATTCCATGCGTCCGCCGCCTTTCGCCGATTCCCGACAAATTCTTAACAGGGGACCAGCGCAGCGGCAATGTTGCGGGCTTGTCAGTGCCGCGCCATCTCGCAGGCATATACCGGTCCGGGTACATAGCGGTCCGGTGCCGGCAGCGGGCCGCTGTGGATGCCGCAGCACTAGGTTTTGGCGAGACCGCCCCAGCGACCGTCGCGCAGGCCGCCGCCCGGGGCAGGGCGGTTGGTGCAGGGCACGCAGCCGACCGAGCTGAAGCCTAATGCTTCCAGCGGATGGCGCGGCAGGTCGGCGGTCGCGGACACCCTGCTGAACTCGGCGCGCGTCAGCCGCCCAAGCGGATTGAATTTCAACCGCGGCCCGTCGGATTCGACCACGCGAAGCGCGGCACGATCGCCGCCGTGGAGGCGCTGGCGGCCGGTGATCCAGCCGTCGAATGCCGCGAGTTCATTGGCAAGCGGGGCTGCTTTGCGGATGCCGCAGCAGGCATCGCGGTCGCGGAAGCACAAATCGCGCTTGGGATCGCGCAAGGCCGATGCGCTCGGCGATGGCGTAACGGTACGCACGTCGGTAAGCTTCAGACGAACGACCAGCGCGTCACGGTACACCAGCGTTTCTTTGAACAGCTACTCGGTATCGAGAAACCGGCAGCGCCGGATTGACGTCGGCGACGAATTTCAGAAGCACCGCGGATTCGGTGCCGAACGAGGAAACGACGGCCAACCGCGCCGGCATAGCCGACGCTGCCGCCGCGATGATCTCGTGGGGGCTCGCCTGGGCCAACCTGTCGGCGAATGCCGCGGCCTCGGCTTGCGGACGGGTCAAAGCGACGGCATTCCCCTGAGCTTGGGGCTGTTTGAATTCAACGCGCATGAGATGAGATGAATTTCTGTGGAAGATTTTTCTATTGAAGACATTATATCGCCAGATATCGCCGGCGGAATAGAATTAGTTTTCGTATTGCCGCAAAATACGCATAGACTGTTCGGTGAATTCGGTTCTGCGGCAACATCGTTTTGGCGCGCGTTGACAGCTTCGCGGCGGAGTGCGTTTGCTGCCGAACGGCATGGACGCTCCGCAGCGGGCGCGCATCGCGCGAAACCCGAGGGCAGGCATGAAATCCGAAGACGCGATCAAGACGAGAGGGCGGCCGTTCACCGGCGCGGAATATATCGAAAGTCTGCGCGACGGCCGCGAGGTTTATGTCTACGGCGAGCGGGTCAAGGACGTCACCGCGCATCCGGCGTTCCGCAACGCCGCGCGCTCGATTGCGCGGCTCTATGACGCGTTGCACGACGACAAGACCAAAGACCTGTTGACCGCGCCGACCGATACCGGGTCCGGCGGCTTCACGCATAAATTCTTCCGCGCCGCGCGCTCGCGCGAGGAACTGCTCGCGCAACGCGACGCCATCGCGCAGTGGGCGCGCATGTCCTACGGCTGGATGGGGCGGTCGCCGGATTACAAGGCGTCGCTGATGAATACACTCGGCGCCAATTACGATTTCTACGGCAAGTTCGCCGCCAACGCCAAGGCGTGGTACCGGCGCGCGCAAGAGCACGTGCTGTTCATGAACCATGCCATCGTTAATCCGCCGGTCGATCGGTCAAAGCCGGTCGATCAGGTCAAAGACGTGTTTATCACCATCCAGAAAGACACCGACGCCGGGATCTATGTGTCGGGCGCCAAAGTGGTGGCGACGTCGTCGGCGCTGACGCACTACAACTTTCTCGGCCAGAACGCCGCGGTGCCGCTGCACGACACCGATCTTGCGGTGATGTTCATTGCACCGATGAATGCGCCGGGCGTGAAACTGTTTTGCCGCGCCTCCTATGAGATGACGGCGAGCGTGATGGGAACGCCGTTTGATTATCCGTTATCGTCGCGCTTCGACGAAAACGACGCGATCTTCGTGTTCGACAACGTATTCATTCCTTGGGAAGACGTGCTGCTGCACCGCGATCTGGAGAAGTTGAAGATCTTTTTCCCGCAATCGGGGTTTCTCGCCGGCTACCAGTTTCAGGGCTGCACGCGGCTTGCGGTAAAGCTCGACTTTCTCGCCGGCGTCATCGCCAAGGCGCTGCGTGCGGCCGGCTCCGACGAATTTCGCGGCAATCAGGCCATGCTGGGCGAAGTCATCGCCTGGCGTCATCTGTTCTGGGCGCTGACCGACGCCATGGCGATGAACCCGACGCCGTGGGTCAATGGCGCCGTGCTGCCGAACCTGCAATCCGGATCGAGCTACCGCGTTTTCGCCGGTGACGCCTACGGCCGCGTCAAGGAGATCGTGGAAAAGATCGTCGCTTCGGCGCTGATCTATCTGCCGTCCTCCGCCAAGGATTTTAAAAATCCAGCGATCGACCACTACCTCGAACGCTACGTGCGCGGCTCGCACGACATTGGTTACCGCGAGCGCATCAAGGTCATGAAGTTATTGTGGGACGCGATTGGCACCGAATTCGGCGGCCGCCACGAACTTTACGAGCGCAATTACGCCGGCAATCACGAGGACATCCGCATCCAGGCGCTGTGGAACGCCCGCGGTTCGGGCACGCTCGATCAGATGACGGCGCTTGCCGAGCAATGCATGTCCGAATACGACGAAAACGGCTGGACCGATCCGGCCTGGCTCAACCCCGATGACGTGGCCTATCCCGGCTTGCCGGAAGACGCGCGCGCAGCGGAGTGAGGGTCGGACGACGGACGACGGATAATAATAACCATATCTGTCGTCCGTCTTCTGTCGTCCGACATGACACGCTACGGGCTCGCGCGGTAGAATGCCCAATGAGCTGGATCGACCAACGGCCCGACGATGCGATGGACGGCGCCTTCACGGCGGTGGCGCCGGGTCCGGTGGCGAGCGTCGAGCCGCTTTTGTTTCGCGACGCGATGAGCCGGCTCGGCGCCGCCGTCCACGTCGTGACCACCGCCGGCATTGCCGGCAAGGCCGGCTTTACCGCGACCGCGGTTTGTTCGGTGTCGGATCGACCGGCGACGCTGCTCGTGTGTCTCAACCGCCGCAGCAACAGCGCCCCAATTTTCGCGCAAAACGCCGTGTTTTGCGTCAATACGCTCGGCGCCGCTGAAGAAAAGCTGGCCGATCTGTTCGCCGGCCGAAGCGGCGTGCACCTCGCCGAGCGCTTTAACGTCGGCGAGTGGACCACGCTCAAGACTGGCGCGCCGGTGCTCGCCGCCGCCGTGGTCGCCTTCGATTGCCGTACCGTCGAAATCAAGGCCGTTGCCTCGCATAATGTCATCTTCGGGGTGGTCGAAGCCGTCCGGCTTGGACCGAGCGGTCCGGCCCTGGTCTATCACGACCGGGCCTATAAGCCGGTGTGAGACGTCCGATCAGCTGCGGCTTGCTGCAAGCTCTTCTTTCGACAAAAATCTTGACAATTTTCCATTTGATTTCAATCTGTTGCTCATAATTAGCGCTGTGGAATCCCGGAACCTCCGCCCGGTTTCGGGGTTATCCCCATTAGGCGGGGGTTCCAACCTCTCACCATGACGGAGAACGTCCCGATGCCGAACGAACAGAACAATCCGCGGCAAGGCGGGCCGAACAAGTCCGGTCAGCAGCAACAGGGCGGGCAGAGCAAGCCCGGTCAGCAGCAACAGAGCGGCCAGAACAAGCCCGGCCAAGGCGGTCAACAAGGCGGTCAACAAGGCCGCTTCAACCGTTAACGTTCTCGTTATCGAAGGGCGGCAGCCCGTTCCCGAGCGGGCTGCCGCCTTTTTTGTGTAAAGCGTTGATCCCGTCGCGCCGCCGGCTTCTTCTTCACCACGATCGGCCTATGCTTGCACCCATGGTTGCCCGGGTCATGCCCCATCGATGGCCCCAATGATGGCCTCAACGCTGCCGCTGTTCCATCTCTACGGCGATCCGCCGGACGATCAGGCCTTCGACTTTATTCATGTCGAGACCATCGCCTCGCGGTCCACCGTTCACGATTGGACCATCCGCGCGCATCGGCACCGCAACCTGTTTCAGATCCTGCTGATCGAGCGCGGCGGCGGTGAGATGACTTACGATGCAGCGCGGCTCACTTTCACTGCGCCCGCCGCTATCCTCATCCCGGCGGCGATCGCCCACGGCTTTCGTTTCGAGCCGAACCTGACCGACGGCTGGGTGGTGAGTTTCACCGAAGATGCCGCAAGTCAGTATGCCGCAAGTCAGAATGCCGTGAGCCGGGATGCCGCAAGTCCGCTTGCGGATCGCGCCGGCGAGGCCCTGGCGCGGTTGCGCCTGCTTGCCGCCCAGCCCGTCGTTCCCATTGCCGATGCGGTGGAGCAGGCGCGGCTGTCGGCACTGTGCGCGGAACTCTTTGAGGAACACAGTCTTGCGCGCGCGGGCTATCGGCTGGCGATGCGCGGGCTTCTCGTGCTTATTGCCGTCGGCGTGGCCCGGCTTGCGGCGAGCCGCGCGCGCAACGGCAGCGTCACCTTGCAGCCGGCCGACGCCACCGTCGCGCAATTGCGGGCGCTGGTCGATGCGTTCTTCCGCAACGAGCGACTGCTCGGCTTTTATGCCGAAAAGCTCGGCATGACAGTCGATCGGCTCAACGACCACGTCAAACGCGCGACCGGCGTCACCGCCGGCCACCTCATCCGCCAGCGTGTGCTGAGCGAAGCCAAACGCCAGCTCGTCTTCACCACGGCGCCGATCCACGACATTGCCGCAGAACTTGCGTTTGCCGATCCGTCGCACTTCGCGCGGTTTTTCCGCAAGCAGACCGGCATAACGCCGCACGAATTCCGCGCTCAGCGCGGCGGCTGACTCGTTTCGCGGGTGCAGCGCATCTCTTCGCGACTTCGCGCTGCGCCGCATCCGGGAAACGTAATCATCACTTGCTCAGCAAAAATCCCAGCACCGTGTCGGCGTAGACCCGCGGCTGCTCGACATTGGCGATATGGGCGGCTTCGAGCACGGCGATGTCGGCGCCGGGAATATGCTGGCAGATGAACTCGTTGCCTTCGAGCGGCGTCGCCGGATCGTATTTGCCGGCGATGACCAGCGTCGGCGCGTTGATTTTTGCGAGGAGGGGGCGATGGTCCATGTCGCGGACGGCCTCACCGCAGGCGATAAAGCCCTCGACTTTCGTCGCCACGAACATCTCGCGCATTTTCGCAATCGTTTGCGGCGCGCGTTCGCGGAATTCCTTTGTGAACCAGCGCTCCATATTGGTGTCGACGATGGCGGCCAAGCCTTTCTCGCGCACCATCTTGAGCCGGTCGTTCCACACGGTTTTGTCGGGATAATAGCAGGCGGTGTTGGAGAGGATGAGCTTGTCGATGCGGTTTGCCGCGTTGGCGCCGAGCCATTGGCCGACCATGCCGCCCATCGACAACCCGCACCAATTGATTTTCTGGATGCCGAGCCCGTCCAGCACCGCGAGCACGTCGCGGCCGAACCGCGCCATCGAATAGGGGCCTTTGGGCACGCCGGACTTGCCATGGCCGCGCCGGTCGTAGCGAACGAGGCGGAAGTGCCGGGTAAACGGACCGACCTGTTCGTCCCACATATGCAGGTTGGTACCGAGCGAATTCGACAGCATCAGCACCGGAGCGCTGTCCGGCCCTTCCACTTCGGCATGGATGATGCAGCCGTCGTCGGCTTTGATGTCCGGCATTAGTTTTGTCCTCCCTCGTGCCGGCACATTAAGTAGCCGCCCGCGCCTGCCGCGCCAACCCCTCGCGCAAAGGCCTTTCCAATGGCCTTTCAATAAACGATGCGAGGCGCTATGCGATGGTGTCGCAGTCGGCCAAGGAGTGACGCCAATGGCGATGACGATGAACGGCGAAGTTCAGCTTGCGGCTCCCCCGCAAACGGTCTGGGAGAAGCTCAACGACACCGAGACGCTGAAGGCCTGCATTCCCGGCTGCGAGGAGCTCGATAAAACCTCCGACACCGAATTCCAGGCCGTCGCCACCGTCAAGATCGGACCGGTCAAGGCCAAATTCAAAGGCAGGGTCATGCTGTCCGATCTCGATCCACCGCACAGCTGCAAGATTTCCGGCCAGGGCGACGGCGGCGTCGCCGGCTTCGCCAAGGGCGGCGCGACGGTCACGCTTACGCCGAAGGATGGCGGAACGCTGCTGGCTTATGACGTTGACGCTCAGATCGGCGGCAAGCTCGCCCAGCTCGGCCAGCGGCTGGTCAATGGCGCCGCCAAGAAAGTTGCCGACGATTTTTTTCAGAGCTTTGCCAAGGCAGTTAATCCGCAGAGTGCGTGACACGGCCAGTGTTCGGTTGCCACACCCGGCTCCGCAACTCCCTTGACCGGGCCCTAGGCCGCGGTTCAGACTGACTATTGTTCCAGGGCACGAAAACCGGCAAAAGCGCCCCGAATTAGCCCCGGAACTCGTCCGTTGGCCTTATGCGGCCGGCGAATTGAGGCGTTTAGCGAATCCGAGGAGGAGCCCATGGCATCGCAAATGGCGGCCGACATGGCGACCGTCAGCATGACGGTGAACGGCAAACCCGTCACCGCAAGCGTCGATGCGCGCACGTTGCTCGTTCAATTACTGCGCGAAAACCTGCGGCTCACTGGTACCCATGTCGGCTGCGACACATCGCAATGCGGCGCTTGCGTCGTGCAAGTCAACGGCCAGGCCATAAAGTCGTGCACCGTGCTGGCGCTGCAGCTCGAAGGCGCCAATGTGCTCACCATAGAGGGTTTGGCGGCGCCCGACGGACCGCTGCATCCGATGCAGGAGGCGTTCCGCGAGAACCACGGTTTGCAATGCGGGTATTGCACGCCGGGCATGATCATGACCGCCGTCGATATCGTGCGCCGCAAGGGCCATGACCTCGATGACCGCACCATCCGCGAAGAGCTTGAAGGCAATATTTGCCGCTGCACCGGCTACCATAACATCGTCAAGGCAATCGCCGCCGGCGCGCGCGCCATGCGCGGCGGGGCGACTACGTCGCAAGCCGCCGAATAGCGAAGAACCGAATAGGGAATAAGGTTGCCGGCGGGAAACTGCCGGAGGAAACGCCAAAGGAGCTAGCATGAGTGCGACCGGTATCGGCGCCTCGGTGCGCCGCAAGGAAGATCGCCGCTTCATCACTGGCATGGGCCATTACACCGACGACATCAACCGGCCCGGCCAGGGCTACGCCTATTTCGTCCGCTCGCCGCATGCGCACGCCGCCATCAAATCGATCGAGGCCAAGGCTGCGGCCGCACTGCCGGGCGTGCTCGCAGTGCTCACTGGCGCCGAGCTTGCCGCCGACAAGATCGGCAATCTGATCTGCGGCTGGATGATCCATTCCAAGGACGGCACGCCGATGAAAATGGCGGCGCATCCGGCGCTCGCCCACGGCAAGGCCTGTCATGTCGGCGATCCGATCGCGGTGGTGGTCGCCGAGACGCTCGCACAGGCGCGCGACGCCGCCGAGAAAGTCAAAATCAACTACACCGTGCTGCCCGCGGTTGCCGATCCGGCGGC
>Ga0187784_10003537_pt1 | contig 12624 bp, 13 predicted proteins | sample 1015_SJ02_MP15_2_FD_132964 | JGI IMG/M metagenome (GOLD analysis project Ga0187784, IMG submission 132964) | Tropical peat soil microbial communities from peatlands in Department of Meta, Colombia - 1015_SJ02_MP15_20_MG | ecosystem: Environmental > Terrestrial > Soil > Wetlands > Peat | place... | reverse complement strand
TAGCCGCAGTGGCCGCAGGTGAGCCTGTTGCCATGCTGAGCCATGAAGTAACCCTTTCCACACCTGGGGCACTCCTTCCTGAGTCTCGAAATCGAGTCCCCGTCGACCTTGTATAGCTTGTATACTTGGATTCTCCTCTTCGGCGCCTTCGGCTTCTCCTTCTTCTCCGGCTTCTTCTCCTCGACCGGCGCTTCGGCCGGCACGGGAGTAGGCGTTGCGGGTCCGGCGGGTGCCTTCGACATGTCTACTTGGCCTCAGTTGCGGGGGCAGCCGCTGCCGCGGGGGTCTTGGCCTTCTTCCTCTCCTGTTTCAGTTTCTCCCTCTCCTCCTTCGTAAGCGTCCTCTCCTGGAGGTATCTCGGGTGGACCCTTTTCTTAGAGTCAGCGGACCCGTACACGTAGAACCTCCCGAGGACCTTACTCGTCCCCGATTGGCCGTCTACCCTGAGGAGTCCGACATTCTCCGCGGGGACGCTGAGCTCCTGGGCGACCATCTCTATGGCTTCCTTCCGCGAGATTTTCCCTGCCCTCCCCTCAACCGAGAGCTCAACGTAGGATCTGTCGAGAACCTTGGACTCCGATTTCTTCTCTACGGGCATTCCGGGGCACCCGCATTCACCGAGGATATTAACTTGAGGCTCAATGAATGCCCCTGATTCCCATCTGGGCGAGGATCACCCTGTTCCGAGATTTCGCTATCGCGTCCGCCCTCACGGCGACGACGCCCACGCCCGGCTGGCCGTAGAAAACCATGGCAGAAACGGGTGCCATGGCGATGGCAAGCATCGCCATGAGGTCCTCCTCCCCTTCAACCTGAACTCTCACAGGTTTCTTGCCAAGGAAGGCCTTCCTCATGCCCGCGATGGCGCCTTCCGTAAGCGTCCCCGCCGGGTTCCTGACTCTGATCAGCCTGGCGTAGGGGACGGACGGGACGGCTCTGGCGACCCTCCTCTCGACCCCGTCCACCACCTGGACTTCGGGCGTCCTCCCCATGGCGCCCAGGGTGTCTGTCACCCTGTCGCCCACGGTTATCGTCATTGGTGCGCTTCTCACCAGTCTCCCGAAATCTGGCCCTTTCGCATCCTCTGCTGAGTAGACCGTCCCCAGAGGGGCGGCCAACCTGGTCCTGAGTTCCTCTGGGAGCCTGTGCATCCCGGGCAAGGGTCTAGCTTACCTTGAGTGCGTATCTTCCAGGTTTCGTGATGTTCAGCGTCTTTGCGACCTGAGATTTCTCCGGGTCTATAATGATGATAAGGCCCGACCATTCGTTGCTGAGTTCGGTGGACCCGTCGTTGGGGCACGCCTTCTCGGTCGTGAGGGCTCTGCACTTCCTGCAAGCTAGCTCCTTCATTGTCCTACTTCTCCGGTCTTTCTTCCGCCTTGCGAGCCTTCGCCGCCTTATTCGCTTCCTCGTCGATCCATTCCAGCGCTCCGAGGAAGGGCTGCCTGCAGGTCACGCCTATCTTGCCCATGGATATGCCGTGCCCCAGGCTTACTGCAGTGATTCTCACCCTCACCTTGCTCCCGACCCTCAGAGTCCTCTTGCTCTGGGAGGCGGTGATTATCCCTGACTTCACATCGCTGGTCAGGTAGTCATCCATTATCTGGCTCAGGTGCAGTAGGGCGTCAGCGGGACCAATCCTCACGAATGCGCCAAAGTCCGTGACCTCAACGATTTCCCCCTCCACTATCTCCTGCTTCAGGGGGTAGAATGATAGGACTTCGAACCTGACCCGGTGGTAGGTTGCCCCGTCTCCCGCTATGATCTTGCCTACCTTGTCTACGTCCACTTTCGTGACAAGCACAAGGTAACCGTGGTCTGGGTTGATTGTGCTCTCGTACTTCAGTTTCAGAAGGTCCATGGCGACCTTCTCGAGGGGTGAACCGAACCGATCCGGGGGAACGCGAACGACGTCTTCAAGGTTAACTAACTGAAACATGAATTAATCAGGAACGAAGCCACCCCTTTGAGTCAGCGATTTTAATCTTTAGCGAGCATGAGACGAAATCCTGGGGCTCATGCCAGCGAGGGAGGGAGCTTCCTCTTGTGCTCTGTCCTATCGTGCATCTCGAGCACGCTTTCCACCACACCCAGGGGCACTCGGGCCTTGGCTGCCGCCTCCGAAGGCTTTGCCTTCAAGTCGTAGAGATGGTGCAACACCACGTCGAGCCTGTCGTAGTCCGTAGGAATCTCGTCGGTTGCCTTTTGGCCCTGCCAGAGCTGGGGAGATGCTGGCTTCTCGACCACCGTCCGTGGGAGTCCCAGATATGCCCCGAGCTCCCTGACCTGGGTCTTGTAGAGGTGGGCTATCGGGAGGAAATCGACTCCGCCGTCCCCCCATTTGCTGAAGTAGCCGAGGAGTTCTTCGCTCTTGTCTCCTGTTCCGGCGACAAGGTACCCTAGCGAGTTGGCGTGATAGTATAGGAGCACCATCCTGATTCTCGCTTGGACGTTGGCCTTCGCCATTCTGGTGCCTTCGGCACTGGTCGATTTGGTTACGTCGTCTACAATACTCGAAATGGGCGTTTCTTCCCTCCTTACCCCCCATGCGTCAGCGAGCTTCCGAGCATCCTCCAGATCCTGTCGTGGCGTGTGGTCCGAAGGCATCAGCAGGGCCAGGACCCTGTCCTTCCCCAGTGCATTGACGCAGAGCGCTCCCACGACGGCGCTGTCGATTCCGCCGCTCAGCCCAAGAACGGCGCCGCTGGCTCGGGCTTCATCCACTGTCCTGCGAATGAAGACTGCTATTCTGGCGGCCTCCCTGCTGGCTCGGATCCCGAGGCTCATGCTCGTCCACCTAGAACCGTCGAGGGTCTGCTTTTATCAGTTCTCGGAGGCGAATGAACATGGCCGCGGTTACTGCAGCCCGACCCTCCCTTTCCTGAGGGAGATGACTCTCAGATGAACGGCCCTGGCCGCACGCGCTAATTCTGCGTCCGTCGTGGCGACCAGCGCCCCCTCGGTCGACGCTGCCGAGATTATCTCATCGTCAACGCGAGCACTTCCGCAAGCAACTCGGTGGAAACCCGCAGACAGGTCGAGGGCGACGCTTGCAGTCCTTGACCTTGCGCCCTTGCCAGAAGCAAGCCTCTGAAGCTCCTGACCCACACAATCGAGCAACACCGGCTCAAACCTGCCGATCCCATCTACCATATCTTCGAACCAGGTTGTGGGCACCTCTGCGACTGCCATCAGGAAACTACTGTCGAATATCACTCGCGTCAAGCATCACTTCAGTACTCCCGAGCCGATGAGCCTCCATCGCTCGGCGATTCTCCTGCTTATGGCCGCCCTCATCCCTATTTCGACTGCGACGGGCTTCTTCAAGTCAGCTTCGACCACGTCCCCCCTGACCGAGGTGGCTACAGCAAGGGTCGACGCCGTTCCTAGGTTCAACCTGAGTGTCTCCGAGAGCTTCACCTTCTCCACCTTGATGAGCTCCGTGGCCCCCACGGCTGTCTCGAGCAGGGCCACTTCGAGGGTAATGTGCTCTAGAGTCTCGGGCAGTGTCCCAGGCTTGCCTATGACGCTTCCAACCATCTGGTCTCCCTTGGTGTAGGTGGGGTCGAGGTGGGTGCCCACGGCCACCAGCCCGCCCGGGCCGACCTTGTCCGAAGCGCCAGCTCCGGTTTGAAGGCTGGAGACTTTAGTTATCACTGGGACATATTTGCCACTCCTGTCATCGATCATGCCTGGTTTCAGTTCCACCTCCTCTCCGACTTTCAGCTCCCCCCGGGTGAGACTCCCACCAAGGACTCCGCCGGCTAGTCCGGCGATTTCGGCGCCCGGCCTGTTGACGTCGAAGCTCCTCACGACATACATCAGAGGGTTTGCTGCCGCCTCCCTCTTGGGTGTGGGGATCACGTCCTCTAGGGCTTCGATAAGGGCGTCTATGTTGAGCCTCTGCTGAGCAGAGATCGGGATTATGGGGGCAGACTCGGCGACGGTACCCTGGACAAACTTCGCGATTTGGGCCTCATTCTTCTCCGCTTCGGCGTCTGTGACTAGGTCGACCTTGTTCTGGGCTATCACGATTCGCTTCATGCCGAGCATCTGCAGAGCCTGAAGGTGTTCCCTAGTCTGAGGCTTAGGGACCTGCTCGTTGGCTGCTATGACCAGGAGAGCGCCGTCCATCAGGAATGCGCCGGCAAGCATGTTGGTCATGAGGCTCTCGTGACCCGGGCAATCGACGAAGCTCACCGCCCTGAGGAATGTCGTTTTTCTGCTGCAGACCGGGCACTTTTCACTGGTCGAGTAGGACCCCACGCCATGATCCTGCGTGCACTTGTAGAACGCGGCGTCTGCGTACCCCACCTTGATGGTGATGCCCCGCTTCAGTTCCTCACTATGAGCGCTCGCCCAGATCCCGGTGATGGCCTGGGTTAGGGTCGTCTTGCCATGGTCTACGTGCCCAGCAGTCCCTATGTTGACCTCGGGCTGCTTCGGAAGGGGGGGCTTCTCCGCAATCGGCTCGACGAGCTTCTGCTCGGACAAGAAACATCGCCTTTTCGCAGGGGCTTTTTAACTAATGCCAATGCGTGAAGAGGTCGGACGAACAACCCATCCGAATCAGACTCGCCGTCCAATCACGTGCCTGACTTTCTAGGTGCCTCAAGGGAATGTATTTATCACGACACTTCGGGTCCAGAACTATACAGGGGGACAGAATTGAGAGCGATAGTATTGTCCGGAGGCCTCGGCATGAGGCTCCGTCCCCTCACGGACGACAGGCCAAAGGCACTGATCCAGGTCAAGGGGCGTCCCATAGCCGAGTACCAGATAGAATGGCTCACAAAGAGCGGAGGAATAGACGAGGTGACGTTCGCCTGCGGCTACAAGTGGGAGAGGCTCCAGGAGCACTTCGGCTCGAATTTCAAAGGGGTATCCATCGATTATTCGGTCGAAGACGAGCCCTTGGGAACCGGGGGTGCGGTCAAGAAGGCCCTCTCGAAGCATCCTACGGAAGATATCTGCGTCGTCGCAAACGGGGACATCATGACGGACCTTCCACTCTCTCGAATGGTCGATGCTCATAGGCAAGCAGGAGAGATTTCCGCCTCCATGCTTGTGGTCCCTTACCGCTCGAGGTTCGGTGTGGTGAAGATAGACAAGTTAAAGATGGTCAGGGGCTTCGATGAGAAGCCAGCTTTTCCTGACGTCTGGATCAACGGAGGTGTATACGTTCTCAATGCGAAGAGGGCAAAGAAGTACCTCCCCGATACCGGGGACATCGAGCGGGAGACCTTCCCGAACCTGGTGACCAGAGGAGAGCTCCTTTCGTACCCGCACTACGGCGAATGGATTTTCGTGGACTCGATAAAAGACCTCATGCAACTCGAAGAGTCCATGAATGTGGCGACCTGAAGAAAGATTTTTGTCAGCAGGCAGAGCTTAGCTAACCATGGCCGATTTCAAGAAGGCTGTGGAGACCTCCGTGGTGCCCCCAGATGCCATGCTTACGGTCGAGGTCGAAGGAGATCCTGTCCTGATCGCCAATGTCGACGGCAAGTACTATGGGATGGGAGCCATCTGCGCCCACGAGGAATGGGACCTCTCGGATGGGACCCTTGAAGACACTGCGGTGACCTGCGCGGGCCACGGAACTGTGTGGGATCTGAAGACTGGGAAAGGAGTCTTCGACGAGCCGCTCCCGAACGAGCCCCTGTACGACGTGAAGGAAGAGGGCGGGTTCCTCTACGTGAGGAAGCGTTGAGGCTTCGCCCTCGGCTGACCCTGGTTGTGCTCCCTTAGAATATCAAATAATTCTCTAACGCATAATTACATGACTTGGAGAGGCTTTCCTAGTTGCCAGTGAGCGCTCAAGTGCGTCGGCGTTCAACTCCCTTCAAGCGGCTAGGAGGGTTCGTTTACAAACGGAAGCGGTTCATAGTGGTCGCCTGGATTCTGGCGCTCGTATTACTGGTTCCAATCATCTTGATGGTGGCCAATTCCACCTCTCTGAACGAGGGGACCGCGTCCGGGAGCCAGCTGGAGTCGGTGCAGGCGTCAAATCTGATTTCCACCCAATTCTCCAAGACCGTCGCCAATAGCACACTGCTGGTGGTGGTAAAGGGAGCGAACGTCACCTCCCCCGCAACTCAGGAGTTCGTCAGCGGGCTGGTTCGTTACCTGGAGACGGATTCTGGCCTGAAGGGTCTCAATCAGACCATCGACGTGTTTTCGCCACTCTACTCAGCAATAAAAGGGGTCAACGGGGCCACCTTTTCTGCCGTCAGGGGAGCGAATGCCTCAGCAAGGCTGCTCCTGGGCGTCCCCGCACTCTACTTCGGGGCATGGGTGGAAGCGTATTCTAAAACGGGCAACTTGACCTATGCCGACGGGTTCGCCTTCGGCTATGCTGCGGGTACACTTACGAGTGCCAACGCGACCGCCTACACCGATTACTCCTCCCATGTCCTCTCCTTGTTTGATAACGAGTGGATTTCGTCATGGTCGAATGCTCAGCTCTCCACACTCAACCTTACCGCCCGTGCTTCGTACGCCGCCCGCGTCGCCGGCCTGAATTACGTCGACACCTTCATGCCCACCTCGAAGCCTTTCGACTCCGCCCTGCTCCAATCGATTACGCTGGCGCAGTACATCGCAGGTTCTGGAGAGGCGAGCGCGCGGATCGTGTCCTTCGCCCAGAACTACGTTTCCAACTCAACCGGATTCTCGCTCCAGTTCGTGCGGGCGACCTACGGACTCGGCAGGACATACGGCAATTCTTCTCTCGACTCGCTGACGGGGAACATCCTTTGGAAGCCGGGGGAGTACGGCGTCACCAGCGCCCTAGCCACGCTTATTTCGTCCCTGGTCTCTCCAGCCAGAGACATCACACTGGTAACTCTCAACCTAGACCAGTCGTCGAACGAGAACGTCATCGCGCTAAGGTCTGCCGTGTCGACAGTGCTTGCCAATGCCGGTGCGGGCTCTGGCGTCCAGTCGGCGTTGGTGACTGGAGGGGACGCCATATCCTACGACTTCGGCCAGTCGGCCCAGTCCGATTTGAGCCTCATACTCCCGGTAACGGTCATCCTGTTGATCGTCGCCACCGGGATATTCTTCCGGTCTGCCCTTACCCCATTCGTTACCCTTGGCGCTATCGGCACAGCCCTCGGGATCTCGCAGGTGTTCATCGTCCTCGTAGCCACATTCATCTCAAAAGTGGACTTTACCGTCCCGACGATTCTGCTCACCATTCTGATTGGCGTGGGCACGGATTACAGCGTCTTCATCCTCGCCAGGTACAGGGAAGAGAGGGTGAATGGCTCTTCGGTCCAGCAGGCTGTCGAGACATCGGTTACCTGGGCCGGCGAGAGCATCACGACCAGCGGAGCCACCGTCATCATCTCCTTCCTTGCCCTCGCTTTCACGTCCGTGGTCTACCTGAGGACCATAGGTTACGTGGTCGGGCTTGGCGTGCTTGTGGCTTTACTCGTCGCCCTGACAATGGTTCCGGCGGTCGTGAGCATCGTAGGGGGGCGCGTTTTCTGGCCCTACTCCGGAGAGCGATTCACGAGGTACTCCCTGACAGTTCTTCAGAAGCTCAGAATGAGGAGGGGCTACTTCTCCAAGAGTAGTGCCTTCGCCGTGAAGAGGGCATGGGTGCTCATCGTTCTCGCGCTGGTGGCGACCGGGCCAGCGCTCTATGTCTACGCGACGACGACTCCCACCTTCGACTTCCTATCTGCTGCGCCTGCCAACCTCGAGTCCGTCTCTGCTTCAAACCAACTCACAGCAGCGTTCGGTAGCGGGACGCTCTTCCCCACCTACGTGGTCATGACGTTCTCCCAACCTGTTGTGACTGGTCACGCCTTCAATTCCTCCGAAATGGGGGCGGTCCAGGGTGTAACTTCCTTCCTGCTGGAGTCTCCTGACGTGAGGAACGTCACGAGCCCGACACTGGTTTACGGTCAGCGGGTGGACTACGACCGGATTAACGTCTCGACCAGCGTGGGCGCCAGGACGTTCGCAGGGGTACTGCAGAGCATAGGCAAGGACAACAAGACCGTGCTCTTCACCATAAATTTCAACATCGATCCTGATTCTGCAAAGGCTATCTCAGATGCCCAGGCGATGCGCCAGACACTCCACTCGGAGTACGGCTCGACCCAGGGAGTCACGGGAGTGTACGTTGGGGGCGAGACGGGGTCCATTCTCGACACGAAGAACGTGTTCGACTCCCAGTTCGACACCGTGGTCCCGATTGTGGCCGTGGGGGTAGCCCTCGTTCTGCTTGTGGTCCTCGGATCCCTCTTCCTCCCGGTCTTCGCGGTCCTCTCCATCCTAATGAGCATCATCTGGACTCTGGCTGCAACTGAGCTCCTGTTCAAGCAGTTCTACAATTTCCCCCTCCTCTTCATCACCCCGTTCTTCCTCTTCGTGACCCTTCTTGGCCTGGGCATGGACTACAACATCTTCATCCTCACGAGGGTGCGCGAAGAGGCCACAAAGGGGAAGAGCCTCAACGACGCGATAGTAGGCGCCATCGAGCAGACTGGGGCCGTGATAACCGCTGCAGCGATCATCCTGGCGGGGTCCCTTGGCGCCCTCATGATATCCAGCGACCTCCTTCTAAGGCAACTCGGGTTCTCCTTCGCCTATGCGATTCTGATAGATGCCCTTGTGGTGAGGACGTACCTTGTGCCCGCTGTAATGTCGAAGATCGGGAGGTGGAACTGGTACAGCCCCGTCTCATTCCTAAACCGCTCGAGGCATCTCTTCGAGGAGGAATCGACGACTTCCAACACGGCTTAAAGCCGGGAAGATGGGTGCCTTATCATTGCCTGTTCACGACGAGGCCGGAGTGGACGAGGAAGTCCTGGAGGAGGGGTGCTACTATCTCTCCCGCCTCGGTCTCACCGCTGAACAACTCGCGTCTCACTTCGGCCTGCCGTCGGCGAAGGCTGGCGAGCTTGCGAAGTCATACGAAGCAAAGATCAAGTCCGGAAAGGTGACCCCGGACGACTTCGACAGCGCCTTCTGGGAAGACGTGAAGAAAGAGGCAGAGGGGGACTTCAAGCTCACTTTCCTGTCCGAAAAGGGTTTTCACCACGGCTGGAAGTCTGAGCTGGAGAAGCTCGACGGTCCAGCTCTTATGTCCATTTATGAGTCCAGCAAAGACTACCTGAACGCCGACCCTAACCAGAAGTTCCTGGATTTCCCTCCTCCGAAGGGGTACGACCCGTTGGCGATGGACAGGGAGATTCGGAAGGCAGTCGGGGTTGTTCAGGAGCTCCTCGAAAACAGGTGGGCTTCGGAGAAACGCTCCGGCACCCACAAGGCTGTCAAACCTTAAAACTCCCGCAAAGTCGGTCAGACTCGAAAAAGGTTGCCGCTGGACTCGGTCGAGAGGGACAAGCTGACCGCGGTCCTCCGTCAGTTCCAGGGCAGGAGGGTCCTGGTTATTGGCGACCTTCTCGTAAGTCGGTTCGTCGAAGTTGCCGCCCGCAAGCTTGCGCGGGAGGCTCCTGTGCCTGCGGGGGACTTTGTCGGACAGACCCTCCTTCCTGGGGGCGCTGCCAACCTGTCGAGAGAACTGGTCTCGCTGGGGGCTTCAGTCAGCCTCGTGGGGCTGGTGGCCTCAGACGAGTACGGCAACTGGCTGAAGTCGGAATTCTCGAAGTACGGACTTGATGCCGGGGGGGTGATAACGGACCAGAGCCGGCCCACATCGCTTCGGACTTGGTACATGGTCAACACCTTCCACATGCTTCGAATAGACAAGGAGGATAGGAGGGACGTGCCGCTTGCGACGGCAAAGAAGCTTCTTGCCGAGGCCGAGGCTCGCATAAAGGGTGTTGACTGCGTCATACTCTCCGACTACGACCGTGGCGTCATCACGAGTTTCCTGATCGGCGGGGTGGTCGCAGCCGCACACGCCGCCGGCAAGATCGTGGTTGGCCAACCCAAGATGCATCACTATCTCGACTTCTCCGGCGTGACGTACGTGAAGTCGAACTTGGAGGAAGCGGAGCACGCCACGGGCATGGCAATGGTGAACGAGACCAGCCTCAGGAACATGGGCGTGAACCTCCTTAGCCGCCTCGAAGCAAAGGCGATCCTGGTAACTCGAGGAGACCAGGGGGTCGCGCTTTTCGACAAGGAGAACGTGACCCTATTTCCGCCCATAAGGGGCAGGAAGAATCTCTTCAGCAAGGTAGGCGTGCGGGACGCGATGACCGGAGTGTTCAGTCTGTCAGTGGCATCGGGCGGGAATCCGTACCAGGCAGCTGTCCTGGCCAACGTGGCAGGGGAGGCAAGGAGCGAACTTCCCCGGATCGCATCGCTCTCTCTCCAAGAGCTGGAGACCAGGACGGAGGGCGTCGAAGAGCTCGTGAAGAGAATCGTGCAGGCCCCGGTGAAGCGATAGTGGAGACAGCCCAAGAAGTAGTCAGGCTGAAAGAGATCGCAAAGAACACCCGAAAGCTGATTTTGGAGGCACTAGCGGAAGCGGGGTCGGGACACCCAGGGGGGTCCCTCTCCGCCGTGGAGCTACTTGTGACACTCTATTTTCACGTGATGCGTCATGACCCAAAGAACCCGAAGTGGGAGGACAGAGACAGATTCTTCCTCAGCAAGGGACATGCCGCTCCGCTTCTCTACTCGATTCTTGCCCAGGCCGGATACTTCCCAGTCGATGAGCTCATGACGCTTAGGAAGACGGGAGCCCGGCTGCAGGGACACCCTTCGATGGGCATCCCGGGCGTGGAAGCACCGGCGGGATCGGAAGGAATCGGTCTCTCGCTCGCGGTCGGGACTTGCCTTGCGGCGAAGCTCGACAGCAAATCGTTCAGGACCTACGTCCTCATGGGGGACGGGGAGCAGCAGGAAGGACAGGTCTGGGAAGCCGCAATGTCTGCTTCGAAGTATCGACTCGACAATCTCACCGCTGTCATAGACAGGAACGGAATCCAGCAGGACGGTCTTACAGAGCAGGTCATGCCCCTGGAACCGCTTGCGGCAAAGTGGCGAGCTTTCAACTGGAACGTCATCGAGGTCGACGGCTACGATTTCACCCAGTTGATGGACGGGTTCGACCTCGCGGCAAGCACGCGGAACAGGCCGACGATAATAGTGGCGCACACCGTAAAGGGGAAGGGCATCTCCTTCATGGAGTGGTCCCCACACTATCACGGAACACCCCCGGCAAAGGACAAGCTTTCTGATGTGCTAAGCGAACTGGAGCAACCTTGAGCCAGATCAAGATTGCCCCGTCGATACTGGCGTGGGACCTGGGCGACCTCGAGGGAGCAATTCAAATTTCAATGAGGGGAGGGGCAGACCAGGTTCACCTTGATGTCATCGACGGGCACTTTGCCCCGAACATCACTTTCGGCCCCGGAACGGTGAAGGCACTCCGAAGCAGGTGCGACCTGAAATTCGATACGCACCTGATGATTGATTCTCCCCACCTCTACGTTGACAAGTTCCTGGAGGCCGGCTCTGACCTGCTGAGCTTTCACAGCGAGGTGCTCAACGGCTCGAAGTTCGATGAGCTCTACCGCGCGGTTCACGCGAAGGGGAAGGAGATCGGCTTGGCGATAAAGCCGATGACAGAGCTCCCCACATGGGCTGCGGAGCGGCTGGACAGGATCTCCACTCTTGTGGTTATGACGGTCAACCCTGGGTTCAGCGGCCAGACCATGGACATGTCGGTATTGCCGAAGCTCCGGAAGATGAGCGCCCTCGTAGAAGGCAGAGGGCTCCCCACAGACATTGAGGTGGACGGGGGGATCGAGCCCGAGAATGTCCAGGAAGTCGTTAAGAGCGGCGGAAACGTGTTGGTCGCTGGTGCGGGCGTTTATGGAAAGAAGGACCCGGTCAGCGCAATTTCGGTTCTCAGGGAGCGTGCGCTGCAGGTGAGGGACGCACGATGATGCTATCGAAGCAGGCTGCCATGAGAGACGCCTATGGAGAGGCACTGCTCGAGCTCGGGGAAGCCAATCGGAATGTGGTCGTCGTCGGAGCCGACACCACGGGTTCCCTGAAGTCGGGCGTTTTCGGCACGAAGTACCCGGAGCGCTTCTTCAATGTGGGGATTGCTGAACAGAACCTCGTCTCGATTGCGGCCGGACTGGCCCTGGCGGGGAAGATTGCATACTCAGGGACCTACGCCATTTTTGTCCCCGGAAAGTGTGTCGACCAGATTCGTAACAACATTTGCTACCCCAACCTGAACGTCAAACTTGTCTGCTCCCATGGCGGAATTTCTGTGGGGCCCGATGGTGCATCCCACCAGCAGGTGGAGGACATTGCGATAATGAGGGCGATTCCGAGGATGAAGGTGATCGTCCCGGCCGACGCCCCTTCGACCAAGGGAATCGTCAAGGCTATCGCGTCCATTCCTGGGCCATTCTACGTAAGGCTCACGAGGTCTGCGACTCCTGTTGTATATGATGGGGGGTTCGAATACAAGTTCGGAGAGGCCAACGTCCTTCGGGACGGAAGCGACGTAGTGGTCTTCGCCTGCGGCATAATGGTCCCTGAAGCACTGAAGGCGGCCGATTCACTAAAGGCAGGAGGGATTTCCGCCTCCGTGGTGGACACGCACACCGTCAAGCCCATCGACTCGGGCACGATCTTGAGGTTCGCCCAGAAGTGCGGCAGAGTCGTGACGGC
>Ga0187784_10003536_pt1 | contig 12625 bp, 8 predicted proteins | sample 1015_SJ02_MP15_2_FD_132964 | JGI IMG/M metagenome (GOLD analysis project Ga0187784, IMG submission 132964) | Tropical peat soil microbial communities from peatlands in Department of Meta, Colombia - 1015_SJ02_MP15_20_MG | ecosystem: Environmental > Terrestrial > Soil > Wetlands > Peat | place... | reverse complement strand
GTAAGGCAGCACGTGCTGGACAATCTCCTTCCCGCCCTCCGCCGGGAGCAAAGCCGGGCGGCCTATGACGACGCTGTCTCCCGGTTCGATCTTCTCCATTCGCACGCCGACCTCGATGCCGCCGTGAACTGGGTGATGGACCCGGAAAACTACAAGCAGCTCGACGGCCCGGACCAAAGGGCCGATCTTGCCGGCGCCCTCCGGGGCGCCTGGAACCGGGCCGAACTCCTGCGGCGGGAAAACCGCTCCGCCGCCGACTCCGCCTTTACCCGCGCCGTTGCCGACGGAAAGATCTTCGGCCTCGACCTCCAGACCTGGAAAGATCCCGTAACCGGCCTTCCTCCTTCCGAAAATATCCTCCGCGCCGCCATGGAACGAGACTCGACGCCCCGCGAGGCCGCCCCAGCCCCCAATTCTGTAGGAGGGGGCCTTGCCCCCGATTCCGTAGGATCGGGCCTCGCCCCTGACTCAACGCCCCGCGAGGTAGGCCTTGCCGGCGATAAGACCCGCGATTATGTACCATCAGGCCTTGCCCGCGATAACACCCGCGACCAACACACCCTCGCCGCTCTTGCCGAGGGTATTTCCGGCCGCCGCCTGGACAACCCCGGGCCGATAAACGAAGCCTTCCTTCGCGGCTTCATCTCCGATCGGGACTTCAACGACCTCTCCGCCCTCTACCGGACCTTCCGCGACCCCGACCGGTCCCGCTGGTTCGACTACGCCAAAGACGCCTTCGATGCCCGCTTCGGCGCATCGCCGCCGGGGTCGGTCCCGCCTTCTACGGGTGCCGGCGGTCCTTCCGCCTCCGCCGATCTTCTCCCCGGCTTCCTCACCGCCCTGGACCAAACCGTCCGTGAACAGAACCTAAAAAATATCCGGATTTGCGATGCCGCCGACAAAATGCTCCAAGACCTGGACAAGGCGTATGTGGGGCAGGCTTTCGGGAGAATGGGGGCCGGTTCGAAGATAGGCCCTGTCCGCGAAGAACGTCTTAAAGGCGACGCCGCGCCTGATGTAGCGCCGGGTTTACCTGAAGCGATCTCAACAAAAGGCCCGGCCAGTGATGACAAGAATACCGGTTCAAATATCAACGCAGGTACAAATGTGGTAGAGTCTTCCGGCGAACGGAATCAGATGGCGCAAGGGCAGACCGGCGGCGCCCGGCAGCAAGAAAATCCCTGGGCAGCGGAGACCGAGGGAATGCCTGACTCTTGGGGCTTTTCAAAGTATCCAACGGGAGCCATACCCTAGCATCCCAAGCTTACGAGAACCGAAGAGACGCCACCAGATGCCGTCATTTACCGCGCTCCGGATGGAACGGAGTTTAAGGCTCCTCCCCAAGCCGACTGGTTCAAGGTGTACGAAGCTGGTTAGGCCAATGGCATGAACCCGTGGGGAATCCGCCGGGATATCGCACAATTCGGGACGTTTGATTTCCAAAGACAAGCAAGCAACAAACTTTTCATTTCTCCATATCGGGATGCATCAAACTATGCGGTTGGTGTTTACATGAATGGGGCCGGTTTTACCCTTAACCAACTCAATATCATTAAATCTCTAATATCTGAATCGGTAAATGTATTAATTTTAACTGGTAGAAGTTCATATTTGAGGGCAATTTTGACTATAAATAGATACTATCATTTCTTGTTTCAGCTTTGGCACTGGGTCCGAATACCCATAATCATTATAATAATACTTTATGGCTGTATGATGTTGGTGCGCACAAACTACCATAGCAACTGCTCAAATGACTTCAGAGCGATAAGTCCAAGTGAAGGGAATTTTGAGGCTGTGGTGGAAGAAGAATGTTGTAGTGGATTTGCTAGCTGGTGTGCAGTCAGGATTAAACTCAGAAAGATAGACGGATGGGGATTCGACACTGAAATATTTGTATATAATCCAACTTTTGTTTATGAAAAAGGTCCATGGACTCATGAGCCTCTCGTGGTGTGGTTGAGCCCGAATGAACTGGACATAACAGTCGACCGGGTCGGTTCTATTCACAAACAGCTTTCAAAAGCGCGTGGAGTCAAGATCGAATACCACATTGTAAGTGTGGATTACCCATGAGGTGATCTCCTGCTACTTCCGCAGGGCAATACGCGGATATTTCATAATTATGACCGGGGAGCGACCTCAACAAACAGCCCGGCCACTGATGACAAGAATACCGGTTCAAATATCAACGCAGGTACAAATGTGGTAGAGTCTTCCGGCGAACGGAATCAGATGGCGCAAGGGCAAACCGGCGGCGCCCGGCAGCAAGAAAATCCCTGGGCAGCGGAGACCGAGGGAATGCCTGACTCTTGGGACTTTCCGAAGCACGGACTCACCGTAACTGATGAGACGCCACCAGACGCCGTCATTTACCGCGCTCTGGATGGAACGGAGTTTAAGGCTCCTCCCGAAGCCGACTGGTTCAAGGTTTACGAAGCTGGTAAGGCCAATGGCATGAACCCGTAGGGAATCCACCGGGATATCGCACAATTCGGGACGATTGATTTCCGAAGACAAGCAAGCAACAAACTTTTCATTTCTCCATATCGGGATGCATCAAACTATGCGGTTGTGGTCACATGAATGGGGCCGGTTTTACCCTTAACCAACTCAATATCATTGGTACGATATATGCGCTCACATCTGGTTCAACTGCTAAATATGAAGATATGTACAAATGGTGGACCAAGGGATGGAATTCGGCAAATTCAGGGATGTATTCAAAAGCGATCAAATATGATCATTGAAAATTAGACAGAGATAAATTAGTAGGTAAAGATCTCTTGCCTAAAACTGGCTAACGATAGCAATTAGATATATATATTTATGAAACTATGTATATTAATAACAGATCACAAATATGATAGATAATCTGCTAATAAGTGGACTTATGAAGTCAAAATCGCATATATAATTGTCATTAGGTGACACGGAGACAAAAGTGAAGAGCCTACCTGATGGTCTACAACGCATGTTGACATATATCCGCATTCCGTTGATCATAATCATGCTACTTTTTTTTCTCATGTGGATGCAATTCAAATATCCTAGCGGTTGTGGATATAGGGACTGGACTACAAGTATCAACCAAGGATACTTTGAAGCGGTTGTTGAAGAGGAATGTTGTTGGGGATGTGTTTATACCATTATACTTCGAAAAGCAAATGGATGGAGCGGGTTGGGATTTGACACCAAGGTATTCGTTTATGAGCCAGCTTCCTCCGTTTATGGTTCACTGGACACTTCGACCCATGAGCCTGTCGTAATATGGTTGAGCCCGAATGAGCTAGAGATAGCTGTGGATCGGCTCGGTTCTATTCACAAACAGCTGTCAAAAGCGCGTGGAGTCAAGATCGAATACCACATCGGTAGTGTGGATTACCCGTGAGGTGATCTCCCGCTACTTCCGCAGGGCAATACGCAGATATTTCAAAATTGTGACCGAGGGGGGAACATTGCACTCGTCTGGTTGAAGACGCATGGATGACGGGCATAATTCTCAGTGCAGGCAAAATATCTCAACAAGCATCACCGTGACTGGCTGCTCACGGCTACTAATACGAATGGGCGCCGAAGATTGTACCAAAAGATAATAAGAAAAGGTGGAAGTTACACTTGATCCCACCGTTGCACGAGCCACCAAAGAGTCGCGTGTCGCCAAGCGCGGAGATCGGCCAAACGCGGCGCTGAGTCCGTCTCTACACCCCGTAGGGTGGAGAGCGCTCCGCCTCACGCGCCTGCGCATGTCCGCCGAGCGCCGCGTCTCGCGGAACAGGAAATTGCAGAGGACTGCCCCCCGCTTTTAAGCTCGATCTATCTTGGATACCGCGCGGTATAAGGATCCACGGGGTAGACTCGGTACAAGGATGGCACAGTGCTGGGGGGAGTAAGGATCCATCGGTGCCGCGACGAAACACAGGACAGGGTGGATCTACTTTGAGGTGCTTTGTAACCGATAAGCCTACGTATGAACAGTTGCACCAGATGCTCATGGAGAAGGTTGTCGTGCTCAGACCTGAAATAGGCAGGCACCGGGTATGACAGGTATCTTTCGAGCAATCCCGCGGACCACCTTTCCCACTCCTGCAAAAGCTGCCGGATCTATTCCATGCTGTTTTGGCCGTTATGCCCGAAGAGTATTTCGTCTGCCCTGGGAGGAGATCCGGCGCGGGTCTCCGGCAGCGATACGTTCGCTGCTTACGGTATTTCGGCTTTCGCTGGCGACCCAAGAGAAAAAGGGATCGACTCTAGACTCGGTGCCCAAACCGGAGCAGGCGGACAGGAGCTACTGCCCGGAAGTAGTCCTCTTTGCTTAGGACAGAAAAAGGCAGAGGTACTCAAACTGGCCTCGCCTTTCCACAATCGGCCGCATGGTACCCAATTCCGTCTACCTCCTGTTCAACCCGATCTAATTCGTCGCGAATAATTTTTTAATCTCTTAAATTTTGCCGCTTCTATTGCCGTTTCTATTGCCGCTTCTATTTCCGCTTCTGGTTGCCGTTTTGCGAGCGAATCCTCTCCATGATATCGCCTGCTCGACAAATGTATCGTCGTGAAATGGGGTTTGGTCTCCAACTGCTCACGTGAATTCATCCCAATAATGGTGGGCCGATCGTCTTTCACAAACATCCGCAAGCGGTGATCCGGAGCATAGACAGAAAGACAGTTCTCCAGGTTCACGGTTCACCGTTTCAGACCCTGTTCGCCCGCCGCTGTTCATTGCATCATAAGAGGTGACTAATGCCCGATAACCCGATTCTCGATTTTAGCGTTCCGCCCGATCCACCGAAGCCTCCCGTGCTCGATCCCTCACTCCTTCCGGACAAGCCCGATCCCGCATTGCTCATATCCGCCGATCCGTTGGATCGGGACGGTCCCGAGGCATCGGCAACCCCGGCCGCATATCTCCAGCAAGCGCATCAAGGGGAGCGGTCTGCCTACCGGAACTTAAATCCCGAAAACAATCAACCCCTACCAGTAGGAAACGCTCCTTCGGATGCGGTTATCCGGGCCCCTCACGCCGATGACGATTTTTATAAAGATCTGCTTGAGAATGCCACTTCCGATGAGGAAGTGATGGCGGCCGTTTTAAGCAAACCTCTCGTTGGGGCCATGAAAAGGCTCTATTCACCCGATACCACTTCCCCCAAAGCCCTGGCGGCGGCCCAAAACGCCATAGCCATCTACCAGACGACCGGGATATCCCCCGTGCTGACGCTCGATAACCCCGATGCGGTGAACCAGACCTTATTCGGTACGGGACACGCACGCGAAGAGTTCCTGATGAACACCATTGGTATGTTCGGCCTGGGCGCGTTTGCAGAAGCGGGAAGCACATTGGCCGCTCTCCCCGGACTGACCCGCTACGTGCAAGCCGCCGAGGCCGCCGGCGAGGCCTGGAAACTGCGGGAAGTGGAAGGCGCCCTTCTACCGGCAACCGAGTCTATCTATAAAGGATGGGCTCTCCCTTTGGGTATCGCAGGGTTTACCGCCGAAGAAAACGCCAACGCCCTTATCCGCTCTTATGTGGAAGGAAAGCCTTTCTCACAGACCAGGCCTTATGGTCTGCACGACATCCTGCCCGAGCAGACAAGCGATGGGACCAAAACAGTTGTCGATCTTCTGGACATGTTCGGCAAGTTCAAAGCCATGCACGCGGGGTTTAACGGCCTTGAGTCCCTCTGGGACGCAATGGCCTATGACAAGATATCGAAGATTGTTCCATCGCAAAAATTGTACATACCCGCCGAGGCCATACGCGATCATTTCGGCGCAAGCACCGAGGGAAGTGCAGGCGAATACTACGATATCCTTCAGAACCTCCAAAAAGAGGGGATGTTATCAAACGGCCAGATCAAGGATGCCATAAATTTCGGCCTGGATGTCGAGGTCCCTCTTTCCCGCGTCGTCGGCTCCATGGATGCTCCCTGGTTCGCTAAAATCAAAAACTTTCTGCGTATCTCGCCCTACGAGGACCTGCAACAGTTTCCAGCCGGCGCACCGGAAGCGCGGCTCCATGTCTCGGGCGAACTCGAAGCCCCCAAAGAACTGGAAAAAGAAATTGCATCCTCCTCTGAAGCCTACATGGCGCCTTCTTCTGAGGGCGCTTCCCCGGACGCGGCGGCACCGTCCCAATTGGGAAAACCGCCTGTGCCGCCCCTTGAGAGCGAGGCGCCCTCACTTTCAGTTCAAGCGCCGACTTTCAAGAACAACCTCATGATTCCCGATGTCGTCCCGCGCCGCATGGGCTCACTTTCAGGTCAAGCACCAACTTTCAAGAACAGCGACGACTATCTTCGTGGTCTTGGTTTTGACAAGGGACAGACACCGAGGGGAAAAGATTATGATGCTCTCGTTCCTTTTATCGACGCTGCCTCCGGCAAATACGGCGTTCCCCCCGATATCGTCAAGGCCGTCGTGTGGAAAGAATCCAATTACGACCCGGATATCGTATACGGTAAAGGGGCAAGTACTGTGAGGGAGGCGGGGGCAATGCGGCTGATTCCCGAAACAGCCCGCGAAATGGGTGTATCAAACGTATTTGACCCTGCGCAAAACATCGAAGGGGGAACAAGATATCTACGCGCCCTCTATGACAAGTTTGGAGATTGGGGAAAGGCTGTCGCGGCTTTCAATTCAGATGAGGCGGGCAAATTTTTTGCCGACAATCCCGGGGCAAAAATCGAAGACGCCCCTAACTATTCAGCCTATGTCAGGCCTGTACTCGATGCAGCTGAAAAATTCGCTGCCGGTGAACCGGAACCCGGCATCATCCGCACCGGGGCATCGGGCCGAAAAGCAGGGGCCGCCCCGAAGGATCGGTCCCCGATGGTTGGGGCGCGGCGGGGCGGGTATGTCAAGCTGACCGAGACGCCCGAATTCAAGAAATGGTTCGGCGACAGCAAGGTAGTCTTCAAGAAAGGACAGTTGGATTATTTTCAAAATCCGGAAGGTGTTCCCGGTATCCCGAGAATGGTCTATTACGGTACGGACACAAGGCATAGCCTTGATCCTTTTGATCCCGGCGAGCGAGGTGCGATACTATTCACGAACTCACGCGAATTACTGGAAATTGAAGGCAAAGAGGCGGAAATCATTCCTGCGTATCTAAAAATTGAAAATCCGCTGGAGATAAAGTCAACAGGCGCCATCTCCGTAGATGCTGCAATAGATAAAGCAAGAGCACAAGGGAACGATGGAGTTATCTTTGACCGTGGAAATGGAAGTTACACCTATGCGGTCTTATCACCCGATCAGGTAAAACCTCTGTCAAATGCCGGTACGTTTAGCACGAGTGAAGCCGGCATTCTGCGGGCACCGGACCGCCCCTACGTCGAAGGATCCAAAAGGGGCGGAAAAGGTCCTGAAAGTCGAAGCCGGCAGGAGGAACAACCGGGGTCCATTGTGCCCGCGACACCCATCTCAAGAAGAACCGGCGCAAGAAAACGGGCCGAATCTGAATTTGCTGCCGCCGAACGTGACAATACAATCACAAAACTGTTCCTGGAGATCGAAAAAAAGCCGGTCCAGGTGATCGGCCTTCCCGCTGAAACTTATGAGGATTTTGCCCTAATCGCCCAGTATTGGAGGAATCCTAACTATGAAGAATTCCGTTATGTATTTTTTAGGAATAACATAATCGTAGACCATGAGGGCGTCACTTGCATGCACCCCAACTACGCGCCATCCTATCTGGATGACTTTGACAGATATATCAACTACATTCAGGGCCGGATCAGGGTGCTGCGTGCTACTCTGGTCTACTTGTGCCACAACCATCCTGTCGGGAAAGCGAGACCTTCGCCAAGGGATATCTCTGGCACTATCGATATGGCCAAGCTCATCCCGCAAATGGAAGGTCATATCATCATAAATTCGGGAGAATACGCGTATATCAACAGGGAAGGAAAAGAGAAAGTCCGTCGGCTCCCCAATCTTCCAAAAGATTGGGTCGACCCGATTCTTCAACCCACAGTCCCGCATGAATTGCTCGGAAAAGACGCCAGATTCATAGATCAAATCGCAGGCTGGGCTAAGGCGCTTGTCAGGGATCGGGACATGCCGGTCTTCATCTACGTCGGCTCAGACATGAAGGTGCGCGGCCTGCAGGAGATACACCCGAAGAATTTTACCAATGTTCAGTTAATGTTCGACAGGATGCCTCAAAAACTGGTCGATTTCGGTTCGAGCGGCGCCGTTGCGGTCCTTCCTGAAAAATTCACCGGGGAAATGCTGGATGCAGCGAGACACTATGTTCAAGCACATGTACTATGGGATGCCGTAGGGTTTCAAAATGGAATGCCATTTGCGTTTAGCGGGGAGACTCTTGATTTGAAGTCTCGTGACTACCTTGGCGGGAAACTGCGTGACGCTATGCCGTCGCATTACATCCGCTAACAAGTAACTGTTACGCTGTTACGTTTGAAACAATGAACGAGAACACGCAAATTACTCAAGGACAGGTTTTTTACCGGAATCGAAGGAAATCTCCGTTTGATCGTGGTAAATTTATCGTGAAAGATCCCCTATATACTCCATCACTTTGTGAGGCTCTTCTATGTCGGAGAAAAAAACTAGGTCCCTACGGCGCTATATAGTTCGTGCCGACAAAATCCCGTCGCCGGAAGAGTACGAAGAAAACATGGCGGCATTGTGTGGCCTCCCTCTGGATGAGGTGGAATACGATCCGGACTCCGGAGTTTTGTGGTATCAGGGAAGGTTCGATCCGAAGACTTGCCTCATACTAGAGCCGTATCCCCTGGGCCAGTCGGACGTTAAGTGGGGACCGAAAAGAAAACGGGTCAAAACGATCCGGCATCCGTTAAAGAACTTTGCCGATCTTGCCGTGCTCACCCGCGCGTGGAGAAAGCCCATATACAAAAACCTGCGCTATCTCTATGTCAAGGATGGCGTCATAGTCGAATACGTACGGGTGACGGGCCACGGACCCATGAATGCTAGTCCCTCGGCCGGGGCACCCATGAAAGCGGTAAAGCACGTAGAGGAGCGCCTCGTTGCGCTCGGCGCCAGCTCTTTGTTTATGGTCCATAACTACGATGCCGGTTATGCTCCTCCGTCGGAGATGGAAAGGGAACTCGCCATCGCCTTCAGCGAGACGGTGCCAGAACTGAAGGCGCACATCATTATAAATCCGGGGTGGTTTGGTCTTATCACGTTGAAAGGCATAGCCATCTTGCGCGTCCTGCCGGACGCCGACGTCGACATTCCCGGCGCTAATCCCGCACTTCCTCGTACGCTCGTTATATCTAATGATGCGTTGCCGAAATTATCTGCGTGGGCAAAGGCTTTGACCCAACGCGAGATTCCTGTCCTGATCAGCTTTATGGATCAAGTTGGTCTCCGCGGCTTGCGGGAAATCAGCCTGGGAGACATCGACAAATGGAACCAGGTAGTCGATTTCATGGCGCTTGATGTAGGTTGGCATGACGACCCTTCGGTTCGTGAGGAAAGACATAAGGCTCTGGAATTCGCCGGGCCTCTGTTAAGACATGCCGGGTTTCACGGTATTTGAAGGCACATTGGAAGGGCCGCCCCTCCGGTGGAAATAACAATGCTTGGCCTTTGCCGTTAAACATAGCGAGCAGCTGAGTCTTGGCCGAAAGGTCCCCAATTTACTCCATTTGAGGCGCTCCCATGACCACCAATCGAACCAGGTCCCCCCGGTACCATGTGGTGCGTGCCGACAAAATCCCTTCGCCGGAAGAGTACGAAGAAAACATGGCGGCATTGTACGGCCTCCCTCTGGATGAGGTGGAATACGATCCGGACTCCGGACTTTTGTGGCATCAAGGAAAGTTTGACCTGAAAATGGTGTTCATAGAGCCGCGTACCCTGGGCCAGCCGGGCGTTAAGTGGAGACCGAAAAGAAAACGGGTCAAAACGATCCGGCATCCGCTCAAAAGCTTTGCCGATCTTGCCGTGCTCACCCGTGCGTGGAGAAAGCCCATATACAAAAATCTGCGATATCTCTATGTAAAGGATGGCGTCATAGTCGAATACGTACGTGTGGCGGGCCACGGACCCATGAATGCTCGTTCCTCGGCCGAGGAACCCATGGAAGCGGTAAAGCACGTAGAGGAGCGCCTCGCTGCGCTCGGCGCCGACTCTTTGTTTATGGTCCATAACTACGATGCCGGTTGTGCTCCTCCGTCGGAGATGGAAAGGGAACTCGCCGCCGCCTTCAGCGGGACGTTCCCGGAACTGAAGGCGCACATCATTATAAATCCCGGGTGGTTTGGTCTTATCACGTTGAAAGGCATAGCCATCTTGCGCGTGCTGCCGGACGCCGACGTCGACATTCCCGGCGCTAATCCCGCACTCCCTCGCACGTGCGTGATACGTGATGATGCGTTGCCGAAATTAGCTGCGTGGACAAAGGCTTTGACCCAACGTGAGACTCCTGTCCTGATCAGCTTTATGGATAAAGTCGGTCTTCGCGGCTTGCGGGAAATAAACCTGGGAGACATCGACAAATGGAACCAGGTTGTCGATATCATGGCGCTTGATGACGATTGTGACGAAGACCCTTCGGTTTGTGATGAAAGAAACAAAGCTCTGGAAGTCGCTTGGCCGCTTTTATGCTATGCAGGATTTTACAAGATTTGACGCACCGGCCACGCCGCTCCAGCGACGGCAGTTAGCGACGCCGATGCCACTCTAATACCAATTGCGTTCAAGATTGGGCTGGGATAAACCCAGTTGCTACGTAGGGGAGGGCTTTATGCCCTCCCGATAACATCGATCTTGAACGCAATTTCGTATAACTATCGGGTCAAGTCCAACATTGCTCGTTTTTAGCGATAGATGTAATAGTGTTTTCACTGTCTCCGGCTCTACGCCTCGCAGCTCCCTCGAGAAGCCAACCAACCCGCAGTTCAATCAGGTTCAACAATCCATCCAAACGGTTGCCATACCGCTGCACAGATAACATCGCGCCTTACATCGAGGTATATCTGGTAATCGTACTGTGCTGAATGCGGGCGGCGGCAATTTGACAGGTCCGCATTCGATCTTGGTAACAGGTATCGATTCCCGATTCAAGCTATTGGCGGCCGGCCTTTTAGCGACTTCCCGCCGGCGTATCAGGTGAGATGGCATGCAGGTCCGTAGTTTGAACGCAGTAAGAAAGACTATGAATATTTTTACCGGATCGAGCAAACTCCCGGTTTGGTTGAGGTAAATTCAGCCCCTGAATTTATCCAAACTCTGCGGGAGGCAACCTATGTTGGACATGCATAAAAGGCCGGAAGAACTCTTGAAGGGCAGGCGAACCCTTTCGCCAAAAGAATACAGGGAATGGGTCGCAGCTGTGCATCGTCTTCCTCCGGAAGAAGTTATCTACGACCCGGACACCGACATTATTTGGTGCAAGCCAAAAATCAATTTTGACTATCCGGCAACGGGATCGCCGGACCAGTTCCCCGATACTTACCCGGCGTGGAAACCGAAAAGAAAACCGGTGAAAACAATCCGGCATCCACTCAAGAGCTTTGCCGACCTTGCCGTGCTCACTCGCGCGTGGAGGAGGCCAAAATACGAAAATCTGCGGTATGTCTATGTAAAGGACGGCCTCATAGTTGAACATGAGAGTGTGACGGACCGTGCACCGAATGCCCAGTCCCCGGCCGGAGACCCTGGGGAAGCGGTAAAGCACATTAAGCAGCGCATAGCCGCTCTCGGCGCCGACCGTCTATTTCTGGTCCACAATCACCATTTCGGTTATTCTGCTCCCTCCGCGGCGGACGGAAAACTGGCCGCCCTCCTCAGCAAGGCCCCTCAGCTAAAGGGCCTTATTATTACCGATTCATCTTGGTTTTGCCTTATCACCGTACAAGGAATAGCTATTTTTCGTGAGCTCCCGGATAAGCCAATTTTTTTAAGAGATCCTGTCACTGGTTTTGCATTACCCGATGAAGTCGCCAGGGAATACGAGTTCTCGAAAATCGTCGCCTGGACAAAGGCCTTCACCAAAAAAAGAAAGCCCGTTCCAATCTTTCTGAGCACGGAAGCAACTCTTTATGATTTGCAGACAATCGGCCTGGGCAACATCGACAAATTGAGCCATTGTCTTTTCACCATTGAGATTGATGGAGCTGAGGATATGGACCCTTCGGTTCTCAAGGAAAAAGAGATGGCTCGGGAACTAGTCCGGTCCCTTTTAAGACATGGAGCGTTTATTTATCTTCAATGGCACTGACCAGGCAACTCCGTCGACGTAGAACGGCTATGGATAGCCTCTGTCGTTTATGATAGTTGGCCGCTGACGCTTGGCCATTCCCACCAATCGCATTGGGCGATCATTGAATGCTGTTCTATGCAACAACCTGTGCGAAAACATCAGCAATTTCGGGGGATATGGAAAAAAGGAGATTTTGTCAACAATACATAAGTTGCATCGATCCGTCATTTGCACCATTGTTCCTCATCGAGGGCATTGGAAAAAACACCGCCGTGTAACCATAGCAGGAGTGGAACATGGAGACAAAAAACATGGTAAGATCAATCTTTGTATGCATTCTTTTCGTGGTCGTTTCCTGCCAGTCTCAAGCCGCCTGCGCCCGCAATCTCCAGGAAACCGGACAGGAAGCGGGAATGTCCGATT
>Ga0187784_10003535_pt1 | contig 12630 bp, 9 predicted proteins | sample 1015_SJ02_MP15_2_FD_132964 | JGI IMG/M metagenome (GOLD analysis project Ga0187784, IMG submission 132964) | Tropical peat soil microbial communities from peatlands in Department of Meta, Colombia - 1015_SJ02_MP15_20_MG | ecosystem: Environmental > Terrestrial > Soil > Wetlands > Peat | place... | reverse complement strand
CTGTGCTAATTCTGGAAGGGAAAGGGACATATAAGGCCTCCTTCTCCTAGCGTATAACATACGCAAGGAAACACGCAACAAAAAAAGAGACAAGCCCCTTCCAACTTCTATGTCGCGCACCCTTGCGGCATCGTACCGCGGTGCGTTTGCTCTCGCAATGACCCCAGGCGCGGGTGATAGGCCCCTCTTCCCCAGCGGACGGGACGCCACGTTACGTCACCCGAGGCGGACAAAGATCGGCCACTGGCGCGGCGCGGCGAGTCTCCGAAGCTGCGAAAAAGTCCGATTGGCGATGAGGCGCGGCCTCCTCCCACCGCCGAAGTGATTGATTCCGCATGCGGAGGTCGGAGACCTCCGCTCTTTCCGGGATCTTCTTTACTATTTCCGCAGCATAAGCTTTTGGACTATTAGCTGCTACAACAGAGGCGTCGGGTTCGTCGAAAATTCATTCTTCGGAGGTTGCAATAAATCCTATGGTTATCATTGCCCTGTTCAGCAGTCTCGTATTCAGTGGAGCACTATTTGCCTTTCTCAAAAACAGCGGTGGTAAGTCGGCCGAAAGCAGATATACAAAGTTGGATATTGAATAGCCGCAGAATCCGGCCCGATCGGTGAAGGTCCCAGTAGTGTCGACCTTTTCAAGGGAAGAAACTATGGTGGTAACACGGCTAAAGTGTCGCCGCGTCAGTAAGTGCGGATCTCATCGACGTCGAGCTTGAAGTTTCCGGGCGGGCCTTCGGCGCGGAGTTCCAACACCCACATATTTCTGCGAGCGGAGAGGTTGGGATTCGAAAGCCATGCCGCGGGCAAGCGAATGCGCTGCCATTCAGAGTCCGGGACAAACGTGAGGGAGGGGGCGGGCGGCGTTGCGTCGGGCGGCGTGATCCTGACCTCGAAGGGACGGCGACCGCCCCGTACTTCCAACTGAATGCCGCGCAGGCTGACAGCGGTAGCGGGGAGAACGAAAGGGTATCGGGCGGCGACGTACCCTTCCCCCGAGCCAGGGCCGGATTCAACCCGCCCTTGGAACCGCAGCGCATGGCCGGTGCCAGCAGCGCCGGGCGAGATCACCCCGAGTTCGCCCAACGAGTGGCCAGCGGCGTCAGGATTGGTGGAGATCTGCCAGCTTTTTAGCAGGTTTTCGGACTCTTCCAGGCTTTCGAAGTCGTTTAACAAAATGCCTTCGAGTCGAGAGGCAGGCTGCCCGGCCGCCCTGGGCTGGCGGCTCATGAGCGAAAACGTTTGGCTCCACGCCGCAGCGGGGTTACCATGTTCGTTCATCCAAATCCCCATGACCACAAAGGGCACGACAAATGTTGTGGAGACCAGCTTGGCGCGGAGGGAAATCTTCTCTTCCTTTTCCCAACGGAACAGTTTCCACGCAAAAAGCAGGCCGAAGGTCCCGGAGATGAGGAGGATCAGCACTTCAGCCCGGTGGTCGAGCAGCGACTGGCCGCTCACCATCACCCCTTGAAACGAGCTGACCAGATACGTGGCGGGCAAAAAAGCCGCGAAGCGTTGGACCCATCGGGGCAGCAGGGGCAGCGGCACCGTCACACCTGAGAGAAAGAGCAGCGTAAACCAGACGACATTGTTGTAAACCTGCGCCTCCTGCATGGTGTTGGCCACGCTGGCGATGGTCAGTCCAAACCCCGCGAAGGCGAAAGTGCCGACGGTGACCAAAATCAGAAGCGTGAGCAGGTCGATGGCCAGCGGCATGTGGAAGAACACCACGGCGCAGAAGAACAACATGGCAATGGTAGGAAGTTCGAGCAGATAGTTCGCCAGCAAGCTACTGAACACCATCGATCCCTGCCCGACGGGCGCCAGGCGATAGCGGCGCAAGGCGCCTCGCTCGCGCTGCATGACCGATTGCAATCCCAGTCCGAAAAAACCACTCCCCATAATGTTCAGGGTCACAACCGGCCCGAACATGTAAACTACTTCCTGCGGATTGCCGTGCGCAAACAGGCCCGCGTAAACGAAAAGGAAGATGAGGGGGAAGAAGAAGGTAAAGAACAGCGCCACCTTGGTGCGCGTCACCAGCTTGATCGCCATCAGAGCAATTCGAATGGAGGGCATCATGGTAATCGGGCGATCGGGTGATCTGGTGATCGGGAGATCGGGTAATCCGGTGATCGGCTGATCGCGAGAGCGGATGATCGGGAGTTCAGGTCATGAAGAGAAGAGACACAGTTTCCCCACTTCCACCTTTGATCCCAGTACCACCTTTCGGCGCTCCCACAAGACTCTTGTCGTTCGATCCACGGAAGGGGGTCCATAGAATTCTCACCCGATCATCCGATCTCCCGATTTTCCGATCTCCCGATCGCCCGATCATTCGATGGCCCGATCGCCCGATCATCCGGTCTCCCGATCTTCAGTCTTCTATTCGCCGCCCGGTCATTTCCACCAACACATCCTCCAGGGTCGGCTGAGCGATGTGGAGGTCGAGCAAGGCGTTGCCTTCAGCCTCCAGAAAGCGCACCAAGGCTGCCACGGCGAGGGCGGATGGCTGGGCGTGGAGAAAATACCTGCCCTCGACTTCCAAGCAATCCACCACGGCTTCGAGCCGTTTCAAACGGTCAGGCGAGACGGGCTTGGCAAGCGCCACCTCGATACGCGTGCCCTTGCCGGAGTGGAGCACCAGTTCACGCGGCGTGCCCAAGGCGATGAGTTGACCGTGGTCGATGATGGCGACGCGATCACACAGGCGCTCGGCCTCCTCGATATAGTGCGTCGTCAGGACGGTGGTGCGGCGCTCTTGGCGAAAGCGCTCGATGAGCGCGTAGATCTCGCGGCGCACCTGGGCATCCAGACCCGCGGTCGGCTCATCCAGCAAGATAAGTTCGGGGTTATTCACCATGGCCAGCGCTAACGCGAGCCTCTGCTTCTGGCCGCCCGAAAGCTTTTCAAAAAACGCCCGCCGCTTTTCCGCCAAGCCGAACTGTTCCAGCAGCATTCCCACGGAGGCGGGGTCCCGGTAGAAGCTGGCGTAAAGAGCGAGGGCCTCTTGTACGCGAATCTTGTCAGGCAGCACCGTGGCCTGGAGTTGCGCGCCGATCCGCTCTTTGAGAGCAGCTTGCTCGCCCCCCGGGTCCAGGCCGCACACCGTTACCGTGCCGCTGTCCGCGCGGCGCAGGCCTTCGAGGATTTCGATCGTCGTGGTTTTCCCCGCACCGTTGGGACCCAGCAAGCCAAAGACTTCGCCCGCCTTGATTTCGAAAGTTATTCCGCGCAGCGCTTCGAGGTCGCCATAGCGCTTGCGCAAGCCTTCCACACGCACGACTGCGGCGCAGGGATCATTCCACATCACGTAGAGAGTACATGATATCGCTCGGGTATACCTCTACATTTTGGCCGAGAGTTTGGCCCGAAATTTGTTCCCCCTGGCAGAGGAGTGTTATATTTCGCTGTTATCATATTCAGCTATTTCTACGGGGAGACGAAGATAAATTGTCCTTTCCAGGCGTGGACCGGCCGGTGCGGGGTTTTGGAGTGAGCGATGAAAATTTTGGTTTTGAATTGTGGCAGTTCTTCCATCAAGTTCCAGCTTATTGAAACTGACAGTGAGATGATTGAATCCAGCACCGACCGCTGCATTGCGAAGGGCAGCGTGGAGCGAATTGGGACGGACGAAGCCGCCTTGAAGGTGACGGTTCCGCCGAGCCCAACTCGCTCGACGACGGAAGAGATTCTCGATCACCAGACCGCGCTGACCCGCGCGATTGCGACGCTGAAGGAATGCCACGCGGTCGCAGACATCTCGCAGATTCAGGCGGTGGGCCACCGGGTGGTGCACGGGGGCGAACACTTCTCAGCTTCGGTGATCATCGATGAAAAAGTGGAAGAGGAAATCCAGCACTGCGTGGAGTTGGCCCCGCTGCACAACCCTCACAATTTGCGGGGCTATTTCGTGGCGCGCAAGGTGATGCCGCAGGTGCCGCAAGTGGCGGTGTTTGACACGGCTTTCCATCAGTCCATGCCCCCGCACGCCTACATGTATGGACTGCCCTACTCCTACTATCGCCGCTACCACATCCGGCGTTACGGTTTTCATGGAACTTCGCACCGGTACGTGGCGTTTCGGTTTAGGAAGATCTTCGGCATGGCGCGCGATCAGGCCAACCTGATCACGGCGCACTTGGGCAATGGCTGCTCCATCACGGCGATTGAGAAGGGGCGTTCCATTGATACCTCCATGGGATTCACCCCGCAGGAAGGGCTGGTGATGGGCACGCGCTGCGGCGACATCGATTCGGCCGCGCTTTTCTATATCATGTCGAAGGACGAACTGACCTTGCACGACATGTCGACGCTGCTCAACAAGTTCTGCGGCCTCTACGGAATCTCCGGGGAATCAAACGACATGCGCGAATTGCTGGCGGCGTCTGCAAAGGGTGATGAGCAAGCGAAACTGGCCATTGAGGTTTTCTGCTATCGCATCAAAAAGTATATTGGCGCGTATAGCGCCGCTTTGGGGCACGTGGACGGCTTGGTGTTCACCGGCGGGATCGGAGAGAATTCCCCCCCCATCCGCGCCCTGGCGTGTGAAGGGCTCAGCGAGTTGGGAATTCAGATTGACTCGGAGCGCAATGCGGCGTTGGTCGGGAAAGAGGGTCAAATCTCCTGCGAGGGCAGCCGCGTCCGCGTCATGGTGATTCCCACGAACGAAGAACTCCTCATTGCCCGCGACACCTTCCGCGCCGTACGGGGCCTGCCACATCCGCACTAACCGTCCGAGGTCCGTGCGAAGGAGTCCGAGATATTCAGCAAGAGGATCCCGGACTCCGGACTTCGGACCGTATTCTTCACCGCGCGTACTTCACGGAACACCCATAAGGACGGGTGGTCGGGGTGCTGACCGCTTTTCCCGCCATGGCCTCTTCGAGCGCGGCGCTCACATAGTTGTGGGCCGAGGCGATGTCATCCTGGTCCGTGGTCGGCTTGTCGTCGATGGCGCCATCGTAAAGAAGCACCCCTTCCGGGCTAATGATAAACATGTGGGGTGTGCTCTTGGCGCCGTACAGATGTCCCAACTGTCCCGTGGGATCCAGCAACACAGCCGTGGGCGAAGCCCCTACCTTCTGAACGTAGGAGTTTTCCTCGTCGGCGGTCATATAACCCTGTTGTCCTGGGGCCGAGGAAATCACCGTGAACCAGACCACGCCCTTGGAGGTCCAGTCCTGCTGGAGGCGCTGCATATTGCCGCTCGTGTAATGTTTTCGAGTATAGGGGCACTCCCGGTTGTGCCACTCGAGAACCACGTATTTCCCCTTGTATTGGTTGAGCGTGTGGGTTTGGCCGTGGGTATCTTGCGCGGTGAAGTCCGGCGCGGGACTCCCCGGCTGGACAGCCCCAGCCGTCGCTGCCATGAACCCGACCAAGCTTGCCAAGACGTAACGAGCTATTCGACGATTCATCGTCCAACCCTCCCCTGAGATGAATTCAATCACTCCGACTTCGACTTGGATATGATTACGGGGGCCTCAACCGTATAGCCCTGCCCTGAAGATAATACTAGCACACCCGTCAGGCGAGGTGGAGGTTTGAGTAATTGATCTGACTTTTGCAGCTCGATCCGTACGCCGCGAGAGAAGGGACGCGCGGGTTGAGGAGCGGCGTTCTCAATTTGGTTGGGTTCGAAGGGGAAATAGGTGGCGGCCTTTTCCGGCTTGCCCGTAGCGACGGTAAGTACAAACTGGTGCTGGCCCAGAGTTGCCGTCGACTTCCAGGATTTGGGCGCCGGCCGCGGCAACTCGGCCCGGGCTTTGGCAATCAGAGGATAGCCCAAGGGGGATTGCAGGGATGTTCCGGTGCGAACAGGAAGCTTCAAGGCCAAAGTGGCGCGCGCCGGAAGGCAAAGCTCACGGCAAACGACCCAATTCACCGTGGCGCCTAATTCCGCCTCGGCCCTCGTAGTTAAGCGCGGCGGGACGCTGATTTCGACCGGAAGCAGTACATCGTCTTGATAGCCGTAATCGACCAGGGAGTGATCTTGGATCCGGCGGGGTATGGGCCAGTGAAGCGAACTCGCCTGGAATCCCGCCGGAAGGTTCCACTTGACCTGCGGGGGCGTACCCGAATCTCCCGGGTTGATCCAGTAAATGTGCCAGCCCTTCTCAAGCTGGAAGTGCAGGCCGACCCAGAGGGGCCGGGCGGGTTCCACCGAAGATTGCGCGGCAATGAGGTCCACGGTTCCATGTGGCGCCTTCTCGCCCCTGGCGCTTTGAGGGATGGCGAGCAGAGCCAGGAACGAGATCCGCAAAACTGCGTAAACCAACCGGGAACCTCGATTCCCCTTCGAGCCCCTTTCCGGAAGCGGTTCCGCAGACATGATGAGTCTTTAGATGCTTTATCATCGTGGGTGGGTTACACCCCTTTGCATTTATTGGTGACCCGTTGTATGTTTCCCACCATACACCTGGGGGATCAGGAGAGAGAAGAGCGATGAACCTGGATGACTCGATCTTACCTGAGCAAAAGAAGCCCTTGGCCGGAGCCTGCCACCATCAATGGCAGAATCAGGAAAGCCCTTACCTGACGGCTCAGGTTTGCGGGCTGTGCAAGCTCTACCGGTACAAAAGCAGCGCCACGGCGGATTGGGAGTATCGTGCGCCCATCCCCTTCGCGCGCGCGACCGTGGAATGAGGCGATGTGAAGCGCGGGTACGCTGGGGATGAGGATGGGCGGTCTGGTTTAAGCACCAAGCACGCATTTCTGGCCACCGTTTCGGTTAAGGCTTGCCTGTCCGTCACACCCGAAGTAAACTTCCTGTGGAAGCAGGTTGCTCGCAGCAGCCGGCGACTATCAAAGGAAAGCTCACCATTGTCCTTGATTTAAACCCCGAGCTCCGGTGTGCGCGTGGTCCCAGATAACGCCCGTCTCAGGAAACGGCGAGTGGGTCTTCCTATCGCGGGCTCGTGTTATACTTTGGCAAAGTCAGTGTCGACGGGAGTGACATGAAGAGTTGCCCAACGTGCCGATCAAGTTACCCGTCCAATTATGCAGTTTGCCCGGCAGATGGCACTCCGCTGGAAGAAATTGGAACTTGGTCGGATGGAAGTGTGGTCCGGGGAAAATACCGCATTCTGGCAAAGGTGGGCCAAGGCGGTATGGGTTCGGTGTATAAGGCGCTGCATTTGGCGTTCGACGAGCTGCGGGCGCTGAAAGTCATTGCCCCGGAACTCCTCACGGACGAGCTTTTCGTCAAGCGATTCAAGCACGAGGCGGTCATCACCCGGCGCCTTCAGCACATCAACGCCGTGCGCGTGGACGACATTGACGAGGCCGAAGACGGCCGCCCCTTCATTGTCATGGAGTTCATCGAAGGAAAAAGCCTGAAAAAGCTCATCCGCGATGAAGGTCCGCTGCCCGTTTCGCGCGTATTGTCGATCATCAAGCAGTCCGCGGCGGCGCTGGATGCGGCCAACAAGCTGGGCATGGTTCACCGCGACATCAAGCCGGACAATATTGCGCTGGTGGATACACCCGATGGGGAGATGGTGAAAGTTCTCGACTTCGGCATCGCCAAGATGAAAGAGGCCCGCATGGGCGAGGCGGCCGGCCTGACTCTGACGGGCGCGGGCGTGGTGATCGGCACCCCGCAATACATGTCTCCCGAGCAGGCCATGGGCAAGCGGGGAGACGAGCTGGATGGCCGCGCGGACCTTTATTCTCTCGGCATCGTCATGTACCAGATGCTGACCGCTGACCTGCCCTTCAAGGCCGACACCACCATGGAAATGCTGCTGGCTCACATGCAGAAGCCCCCCGCGCCCATTCAGGAGCTGCATCCGGAACTGCACGTGCCGGAGGTCGTGTCCGCCCTCACCATGCGCCTGCTCGAAAAAAACCGCGACAAGCGCCCGGCTAGTGCCCGGGTGCTGATACAGGAAATTGAGAAAGCCGAAAGAGATTTGTTAACTCCGGCCCCGCCGCCCCCGCCACCCGGCCCGACCCGAATCGTGAGACCGGAAGAATGGAATCAAAGCCCAAAAGGAGGTTCACCTGGCGGGTTTGGCGGAGGCGCTATTCCTCCGCGGCCCCCCATCCCTCCGCTCCGGCCCGTTGAGCCCCCCAAGCCCGTGCCGCAGCCGCCTCCGATTCCACCACAGCCGCAACCGCCAATTGTGCCGCAGCCGTATCCACCTCCCAGACCTCCCGAATCCCGCTGGGGGATGTGGGCAGCTCTGATCGTGCTGCTGTTGGGCGTGGGCGGCGGGGCCATCTACATTCTGACTCATCAGGATCATAACTCCAACCCGCCGCCGCCCCCAGCGGCTCTGACGGCTACCCTGACGGCAGAACCAACCGCCGTGAAGCAGGGTGAGGCGGCCAAGTTACGCTGGTCTTCGCAGAATGCCACCGCCCTGGACTTGGAACCGAACGTGGGTCAGGTCGCAACTCAGGGTTCCATGTCCGTCTTCCCTGACGAAACCACCACATACACCTTAACCGCTACTGGTCCGGCAGGAACAGGAACACAGACTTCCACGGCCGTCGTTACCGTAACCCCGCGGGGAGTACCACCTCCGCCGGCTCTAACGGCAACGCTGGCGGCCGAGCCGAGCACGGTTGAGAAGGGCCATTCCGTCAGGTTACGGTGGTCTTCACAGAATGCCACCAGCCTGACCCTTGAACCGGGAATGGGTCAGGTCGACGCGGCGGGTTCTACGTCCGTCACGCCAGATCGAACGACCACGTACACCCTTATCGCCAGCGGACCGGGCGGGACGCAGAGACCTACCGCTCTGGTTACGGTCAAGGAGCACGCCGTCGACCAAATAGCGGTCAAACAGCAGCTTGCGTGGGGTAGATATCACCTCGGACGCGGCGAGTACGATGAGGCCATCGCCGCTTTCGAGAAGGGCGTGGCGCTAGACCCGTCCAACCCTGATATTCGCCAGCAGCTTAAAAAAGCGATTAACGCGTGCAAAGCAGAACGTGGAGTTCTGGGCAGAGGCTTAAAGTGCGGGGAACAGTAACGTGGACCCCACATGACGCAGGTACCGGTTGAAGAAGACAGCCCTTTCACGACGAGCTTTCCTGGCGAAAACTTCCGCAGGCTTCGCGGCCTCAAATTTGACGGCCGGCGCGGTCGCTTCCGCTGGGGTCACGGGCGGTCGAGCGGCACCCATAGGGAAGTTGCAAGCGGCAGCGTTTGTTTGCGATGTGACACCCCCCATTGGAAGCCCGCTGCCGGAGTGCAAGCCTCCCGTGGCGACTAGCGCGGACCTCCCTCTGCTTGCTAAAGGCGTGGTGATTTCCGACGGAAGCACGCGGTACGCCCTTTGTTCACTGGACTATTGCGAACTGCGCACGGGCGCTCACGACCTGTTTCGCCGAGCCCTGGCCAACGCTCTGGCCGTAAACGAAATGCAAGTCGAGGTGCACTGCATCCACCCGCATGACGCCCCTCTTTACGACACCCAGGCTGAACTCCTCGTGGAAATGGTGCCTTCGCCACCTCACACGACCGACCTGGCTTTCATTGCGCGTGCCTCGGAGCGCATGGCATCCGCCGCGGGTGAGGCTTTGCAGGAGCTGCAACCCCTCACCCACGTCGGATGCGGCAAAGCCAAGGTCGAGAAGTTTGCTTCCAATCGGCGCGTTCATCTGCCCGACGGAACCATCGGGATCCGTTTGAGCCACTGCAACGATCCGGTGTTGATCGCCGCGCCGGAAGGATTGATCGATCCCTGGATGCGTACCATCTCCCTCTTCAACCGGCAGCAACCCATCGCCCGGCTGCACTATTACGCCTCGCATCCCCAAAGCTATTACGGCCAGGGCCACATGAATCCTGACACGACGGGCATGGCTCGCGAGCGCTTAGAAAAAGAAGAAGGGATCCCCCAAATCTATTTCAACGGCTGTGGCGGAAACGTCGCGGCGGGCAAATACAACGACGGATCGCATCCGATGCGGGAGGTGCTCGCCCACCGGCTGTACGACGGCATGAAAGGCGCCATCGCCGACTCAGGGCGACCGGAACCCGCCACCCTGGCCTGGAGAACCGCAGACGTCGAGTTCCCGTTACGTCAGGAGGCAAATTTCTCCGAGGGGCATTTCCGCACAGTGCTGGCCGATCCCACTCAAACGTATCCTGTACGCATGACGGCCGCGATCGCGCTCGCCTGGTACGCGCGGCGCAAAATCAAGCCTACCGTGGATGTCACCTGTTATCGGCTTGGACCCGCAACCATCTTGCACCTTCCCGGTGAGGCTTTTGTAGAGTACCAACTCTTCGCGCAAAGCTTGCGCCCCGACGACTTCGTCGCCGTCGCCGCCTATGGCGAGCTCGGTACCGGGTACATCTGCACTGATAAGGCTCTTGTGGAGGGTGGGTATGAACCGACACAATCCTTCGTCGGCCCGCCCACGGAGGCGCTACTGAAAGCGGCCATAAAAACAGTGATTAGTGGTTAGTGGTTAGTGGTTAGTGCTCAGTGGCTAGTCTAGTGGCCGGTGGTCTGTGGGAGTCTTGAGAGGGCGCCGGGTGAGTGAGAGATAATATAACGGCCGGCGACTGATCACTGACGACTGAGTACTGATCACTAACCACTCGCCACTAACCACTGCTCTTAGGGAGGGGTAATGTCCCGATTATCATGCCTGGTGCTTGGTGCTGGCCTGATGCTTCTACTTCCCCTCGGTTGCGTCGCGCAATCGGATTCGCAAGCGCCGATCAAAGTGGGATTGATTGGCTTGGATACCTCGCACGTGATCGCATTCACAAAAGCTCTGAACGATCCTTCCGACAAAGACCACGTTGAAGGCTTCCAGGTGGTGGCGGCCTATAAGGGAGGCAGTCCTGACGTTGAAGAGAGTTGGAAACGCGTAGATGGATACACAGCGGAATTGCGCGACAAGTGGAAGATCGAAATTGTGGATAGCATTCCCACCCTCTGCAGTAAAGTCGATGTGGTCATGCTGGAAAGCGTGGACGGGCGGCCACATTTGGCGCAGGTGAAACCGGTCTTTGCCGCTCACAAACCGGTGTTTATCGACAAGCCTTTGGCCGGAAGTTATCGGGACGGCAAGGAAATCGCCGAGCTCGGCAAAGCGGCAGGTGTGCCGTGGTTCACCGCCTCCAGCCTGCGCTATTGGAGCGAAGTTGAACGTTTGAAGAACCCGCAGGGCATCGGGCACCTTCTGGCCTTTGACGTTTTGGGACCGACGATCCGGGAACCGCACGAACCCTCCATGTTTAATTACGGTGTTCATGCCATCGAATTGCTTTACCAGCTCCTGGGACGGGGATGCCAATCGGTCAGCATGCAGACCTCGGGAAACCAGGACGTGCTGGTGGCCAAATGGAACGATGGCCGCCTCGCTGCGGTCCGCGGGTTCAGCAGCGGGCTTTACGCCTTCTCCATCACCGTGTATGGTGACAAGCGTGTTGTGCACTCGGAAGAAAAACCCGAGGGCTACGGGCCCTTGTTGGTGGAAATTGCGACGTTTTTCAAGACCCATGTACCGCCCGTGGACAACGATGAGTCACTGGAAGTCCTCGCGTTTATGGAGGCGGCCGACGCGAGTGTTGCCCGTGGTGGAGTTGCTGTCCCGCTCAGCGAGATTATGAAATGAAGGAGAACCCCATCGCAGAGCAAACCTTATCAACTATAGGCCGAAATCGGACACAAGGGGGTACGATAGGGCTGAGTCAAAGCCATGGGATTGCGCCCCTCGGAGGGAATCCGCTTCCCTCGCCCCCTTGGGGGAGAGGGTGGACCGCCGCCGACGTTTTCATCAGTCGGGGCGGGACGGGTGAGGGGGTCTCCATTGGCCGACCTGATTCCGCCTCAACTTACGGCCGCGCAATTCGTCTCAACCCCCTCACCCACCGCCTTGCGGTCCCCCCTCTCCCCCAAGGGGGCGAGGGGAACGGAACCGTCTCGGCGGCGTGTATTCTGAACGAAATTCTTACTTTTCGAAACGCCCCGAAGTTTGACGCGACCCTCGGGTGTACGAACTGGCTGTTGGTTCGGCTTGTTGCCTTGGGACTCGCCTGCCTGGCGCTTGCAGGCTGTCAACAACCTGCGCCGGAGAAGCAGCCGGCGAACCCCTTCGGCGAGGGGCGTTTGCAGGCCACCATTTATGATTCCGGCTTTCCGCTCGCCCACGATAGTTACAACGGCATCAGCTCGGCCAGCGATGGAAAGATTTACTACGTGCTGTCCTCGCAAGACATTGACACGGGCGCGCAAATCTACTCTTTCGATCCCGCCACGGAAAAGATCCAGCACCTGGGCGACCTGACGGAAATCTGTGGAGAAAAAGGGCTAAAGGCCATTCCGCAGAACAAGTCGCACGTGCGTTTCTGGGAATCGAATGGGAAACTCTATTTTGCCTCTCACATTGGATATTACACAATTAAGAATGGAATGGAGACCATGGGAGTCCCGCCGACAGGGTACAAACCCTACCCCGGCGGCCATTTCCTCTCTTACGATCTGGCGACCGGCGCTTTTGAGAACCTGGTCCGTGCCCCGCACGGCGAGGGAATCATTGCCATGACCATGGATCCGGCGCGCGGACGTCTCTATGGCATAATCTGGCCGACGGGCTACTTCATCCGCTACGACCTGGGCACGAAAGAACTCAAGGACCTCGGGCTCTATTCCG
>Ga0187784_10003534_pt1 | contig 12630 bp, 10 predicted proteins | sample 1015_SJ02_MP15_2_FD_132964 | JGI IMG/M metagenome (GOLD analysis project Ga0187784, IMG submission 132964) | Tropical peat soil microbial communities from peatlands in Department of Meta, Colombia - 1015_SJ02_MP15_20_MG | ecosystem: Environmental > Terrestrial > Soil > Wetlands > Peat | place... | reverse complement strand
TCCTACGGCGCGCATTCCAACCTGTGCGTGAACCAGATCAGCCGCAACGGCGATGAGGCGCAGAAGCGCCGCTATCTGCCGAAGCTGATTTCCGGCGAGCATGTCGGCGCGCTGGCAATGTCCGAGCCGGGCGCGGGCTCCGACGTCGTGTCGATGCGCACTCGCGCCGACCGCAAAGGCGACCATTACATCCTCAACGGCTCGAAAATGTGGATCACCAACGGGCCCATTGCCGACACGCTCGTGGTCTACGCCAAGACCGACCGCACCGCGGGCGCCCGCGGCATCACCGCCTTCATCGTCGAAAAGGCTTTTCCGGGTTTCTCGACCGGCAAGAAGCTCGACAAGCTCGGCATGCGCGGCTCCGACACCAGCGAGATCGTGTTCCAGGATTGCGAGGTGCCGAAGGAAAACGTGCTCGGCGTCATCGGCAACGGCGTCAACGTCTTGATGTCGGGGCTCGACTACGAACGCACCGTGCTGGCGGCGGGACCGCTCGGGGTGATGCAGTGTTGTCTCGACCTCGTCATTCCTTATGTCCATCAGCGCACCCAATTCGGCCAGCCGATCGGCCGTTTCCAGCTCATGCAGGCAAAACTCGCCGACATGTACGTGACGCTCAATGCCGCGAGGGCTTACGTTTACGCCGTCGCCAAGGCCTGCGACCGCGGCGAGACGACGCGCGAAGACTCGGCCGGCGCCATCCTCTATGCCGCCGAACGGGCGACCTGGATGGCGCTCGAAACCATCCAATGCCTCGGCGGCAACGGCTATATCAACGACTACCCGGCCGGCCGGCTGTTGCGCGACGCCAAACTTTACGAGATCGGCGCCGGCACCAGCGAAATCCGCCGCATGCTCATTGGGCGGGAGATCTTTGAAAAGACGAAGTGATTTGCGTTCCTCCCCCGCGAAGCGGGGGAGGAGGGAATGCGAACCTGTTCTCGCCACGCCTGCGCGCCCGAGTTATGCCGACGCCACTGTGTAGGGTGCGGTTAGCCGCCAACGGGTCCGCGCACAGCGCAGCCCGATGACGGGTTCCGCGGCGTAACCCACCATCGCTGCACGGTGGGTTTCGCTTCGCTCTACCGACCCTACAAAGCTACGACGAAAGAAAAAAGGAAGCGGAATGCCGCGTAGTGTCTCAGTTTGAAGAGACACTACCGCGGGCACGCTTCGCTTTGCCCACGCTACGCTGGTATCAAGCCAGATCGTGATAGCTCAATACGAGCGGACATTCGCCGAGACGCACCGGCAGTACGCGCGGGCGACATTCCACGCGAAACCGCTTCAAGAGCGCCGGTTCACCATCCAGATTCACGTTTAAATCGTCATCCGACTCGTACTCGATCCAGGAACTTCGTGTCGTGACCAGTTGGGCGCGGATGCCCGCCGCACCTTCCCGCAGCAAATGAGAGAAAGCGTCCAGGCGTGCCGTGCGGTCCAGTTCGGGCATGATCATCAAATCCAACAGACCGTCATCAATCAGCGCGTCCGGGCAAAGCGGCACGCCACCTCCCGCCTGGCGGCCGTTGCCGATCGCAACGGCCACGAAAGGGCCGTCCCATGAGAAGCCTTCCGCACGAAAGCTGCCGCGGTTCGCCGAGAGTTCGGCAAAGCGCGAGATGCCGGTGAGCACGTAAGCCAATCCGCCCAGGCGCTGCTTGAGCTCCGGGTCCGTTTCCACCGTGACGCGCGAGCCGAAGCCGCCCGAGACGAGGTTTACGAAGGGCTTGCCGTTGAGGAGGCCGACATCGATCCGTCGCGGCAAGGCGCTTGCCGCGAGTTGCAAGGCGGCCGCAGGATCCTGCAGCGGTACGCCCGTTGCGTGAGCGAAATCGTTGGCGGTGCCCAGAGGAAGGACGCCAAGACAACACTCTGCCGGCAGCCCAGCCGTATAGGCCGCGCCAAATACCTCGTTGATCGTGCCGTCGCCGCCGCCCGCCACAATGCAGTTAATCTTGCCGCCAGCTGCCGCGGCAACCGCTTCCGCCGTCATGCGTGCGGCATCTCCAGCTTCCCATGTGACCCGCACCTCCGTCGTATGGCCGTCTTGCCGGACTTTGTGGACAGCCGCTCTCACCGATGCGTCGCCTGCCGCCTTGCCGTGCAAAATAATGCGGATTGTTGCCACAGGTTTCGCCTTTTCGCTCCCGACTTTGCGATCGCGCAGATCAAACAGCTGCGACCCAAAATGCCAATTTACTTCGCGGCGGCGATCGCATTGCGCAGATCGGGACTAGCCAGGTCGATGCGTCGCAGAAAGTCCTTGTTGTCGAGTAGCATCGCGGCGGCGGTCGCGCCGACGAGTTCGCCGGAGTAGACGTCGCTGCGGTAATGCACGCCGGAAACCAGCCGGCTGTAGCCGAAATCCTGGATGCGCTTGAGGAACTTGTCGCGCAAATCCGCATCCATTGCGGCCAGAACGAGCCCGGTGACGGAACCGTAGGCCGCATGTCCGGAGGGATAGGATGGCTCATCGTAGACGGCAATATCCTTGAGCGGATGCAGTCCGTTGTCGGGCAGCTTGTAGGGCCGCGTCCGGTTGAATTGCAGCTTCGCCTTGTCAACGGCTAATTCGGCGACAACGGCGGCGCACTTCAACAGCAACGCCGCCGGTCCGAGCGCATGCGCTGCGACGTGAATTCCCATGCCGTCGAGGAACCGCTCCGGGGTTCGCGTATAATCCGCACGCGCATGCTCCGTCATTTCGGGTGTGCGGGCGCTCTGTAAACTTTGCAGTTCCGCCAACTCCGCTTTTGTGATCGCGCAGCTATCGCAAGGGGGTGGCAGCAGCAGAGCCTGAACGTCAAGCTCGCCGATATTAGGACAGGAAGGCGTTATCTCTTGGGCCACCGCAGCACGCATCAAACCGAACATCGCCACGATCGCCAATGCGACACGACGATCAAATGTCATCACTGCGATTCCTCTCAGTCGGCGAGTGGGGCATTGGCCGAGTAGGCTACAGCACCATCATGCAATGGCCCATTCCAACGCCTTCCGGCGCACTAACTCATTGAATCCATGGCGAATCAGCTATGATGCCGAAAGGCCCCGAAAAAAATGCCGGGCAAACCGTCGGAGCGAGCGTCATGCTGCGGGTGCGATTGAAAGCGGATGGACGCCTGGTCGAGATTTTGCCCGACGGCAGCGAGCGCGCCATTGCCAGCGATCCGCAAGCCATAGCAACAGCGGCACATCGTGCGGCGCGCGCCGAGGCCGCCCGTACCGATGCCAGTTACGCCCGCAACGTGCGCGGCCAGACCGGTCTCACCCAGGCCGCCTTTGCCGCCCGCATCGGCGTGCCGGTCGAGACAGTGCGCAATTGGGAGCAGGGCAAGCGTTCGCCGCGCGGTCCAGCGCGGGCGCTGCTCAAGGTGCTCGAGCAGGCCCCCGACGCGGCCTTTGCCGTGCTCGGCAAAGCGCGCTGAAGCGCTGCGGAACGCCACCACGGCCTTCAGCATTGGACTGGAATTGAGCATTGGGCTGGAATTCGCCTGGGCAATCGCCGATGCTTGGGCCCTTAGCCATGCGAGGAGCGGCGGATGCAGGTGATCGAAGCACATGGGGCGCGGATTCCCGTCATCGGGTTCGGGACCATGACGCTCAAGGAAGATTTGTGCGTCGAACTGGTCGAGGCGGCTTTGCACCTCGGCTACCGGCATCTCGACACCGCGCAGATGTACGGCAACGAGCGCGAGGTCGGGTCCGGCCTGCGCGGCTCGGGGCTCAAGCGCGAGGACGTCTTCCTCACCACCAAAGTCTGGTTCAGCCGGCTGGCGCCGGGCGATTTCGAGCGCTCGGTCGACGAAAGTCTCGACAAACTGGCTTTGCCCTGGGTCGATCTATTGATGATTCACTGGCCCAATGCGCAAATTCCGCCAGCCCAGTCGATCGCGTCGCTGTGCAAGGTCAAGAAAGCCGGGCTCGCCAAGCATATCGGGGTGGCGAATTTCAACATCGCCATGATCGAGGAAGCCGTCAAATTGGCGAGCGAGCCGATCGCGGCGTTGCAGATCGAAACCCATCCTTATCTCGATCAGAGCAAAGTCATCGCGACGGCGCGCCGGCACGGCATGGCCGTGATCGGATACTGTCCTCTGGCGCGCGGCAAGGTGCCGGCCGATGCGACGCTGCAACGCATCGGCCGCGCCCACGGCAAATCCGCCTCGCAAGTCGCGTTGCGCTTCCTCGAACAGCAAAGCATCATTCCCATTCCGCGCACCTCGAAACGCGAGCGGCTGGCCGAAAACCTCGGCAGCCTCGACTTCAAACTGACGGATGCGGAGATGGCGGAGATCGGCAACTTGAAGCGGCCGGACGGGCGCATCGTCAGCCCGCCGCAAGCGCCCAAATGGGACGCATGAGCACGATCGTATCAGCCCCGACTTTTGCGGCCAATGGCGCGGAGATTCCGCTCCTTGGCCTCGGCACCTGGGAATTGCGCGGCCGCGCCTGCGCCCGCATCGTCCAGCAGGCCCTGCGGCTTGGTTACCGCCACATCGATACCGCGGAAATTTATGAGAACGAGCGCGAAGTCGGCGAAGGCGTGCGCGCCTCGGGCGTCAAACGCCACGATCTGTTCCTGACCACGAAAATCTGGCCGTCGCATTTCGCGCCGCGGGCGCTGGAACGCGCCGCCCGCGAATGCCTGGTGCGGCTGCGCGTGAGCGAGGTTGATCTGTTGCTCCTGCATTGGCCCAATCCGCAAATCCCGCTGGAGGAGACGCTCGGCGCGTTGCGCCAGGTCAAGCGCGACGGGCTCGCCCGCCACATCGGCGTGTCGAACTTCACCGTGGCGCTGATCGAGGAGGCGGTGGCGATCGCGGGCAGGCTCCTGGTTTGCGATCAGGTGGAATGCCACCCGTTCCTCGATCAGTCGAAGGTGATCGCGGCCTGCCGCGCGCACGGCATGGCGGTTGTGGCCTATAGCCCGATCGCGCGCGGCAATGCCGGCAGCGACCAAGTGCTGGCGCGGATCGGCGCCGCGCACAAAAAGACCGCGGCCCAAGTGAGCCTGCGCTACCTGGTGCAGCAGAACATCGTCGTCATCCCGCGCACCAGCAAGATCGAGCGGCTTTCGGAAAATGCCGCGATCTTCGATTTCGCCTTGAGCGAGACGGAAATGGCCGAGATCGCGGCGCTGGCGAATTCCGAGGGAAGGCTGGTCGACTGGGCCTATTCCGGCCGGCAGAAGTGGGATTGAATTCCCCCTTGTGGGGAGGGAGTTAAAACTCGACGTCAAGCTCCTCGAGCTCGTCGGGTTCGGCTTTGGCGGCGGTGATCCATTCCTGCATTAAGGGCATCGCCATGACGGTGCGGCAATACGCCGTCGCCGGCGCGTCGATAGCGACGTCGTAGGTGGTGAAGCGCGAACACACCGGCGCGTACATCGCATCCGCCGCGCCCGGCTTCTTGCCGAACAGATAAGGCCCGCCATAGGCGTCGAGACATTCGCGCCAGATCGTGGTGATGCGTTCGATATCGCCGCGTGCACCGGCCCATGATTTGAAGCCGGGGAAATGCGACTTGATATTCATCGGCAGCGCCGAGCGCAGATTGGAAAAGCCGGAATGCATCTCGCCGCAGATCGAGCGGCAATGCGCGCGTTGCGTCTGATCCGCCGGCAACAGCCCGGCCTCGGGCTTGATTTCATTCAGATATTCGGTGATCGCCAGCGTGTCCCACACTTTCAGCCGGTCATGCACGAGGCAAGGGACGAGGAACGATGGCGACAGCAATAACAACTCGGCGCGGGTGGACGGATCGTCGGTTGAGACGTGTTGTTCCTCGAAATCGAGGTCTGCCATTTTGCAGAGCAACCAGCCGCGCAACGACCAGGAGCCGTAATTTTTGCTGGCAAGCGTCAGAGTGGCCTTGGACATCCCACCGTTCTCTTTTAAATCTGATCCTAAATCAAAGACTTAAGGTCGAGGTGCAGTCGCCCCTACCGGGCCGCCGGTTCTGGTGCGAGCCGATTCAATGGCCGCCCGTCACCATTGTTTAGAATGTTCATATTCTTGTCGCAGTGCAACAAAAAATGCACTAACTTTCCCTGATTGGGGGCTCGGTAGGACGCGTCGGCAGACGGTCCGCGGCGCCCGTGGATAACGGATGCTGTACCTCGCCTATCAGCTGCAATCCGACATTATGGAGCCGGTCCGCGCCTGGGCCAGCATGGCGGCCATTTCCGGCAACCCGCCGTTGCTCGCCGGCCATCCGGCGCTGCGCAACCTCACCGCGGTCTACGAGCTGATCGCGCGCGCCGGCCTCACCCACACGCGGCCGCCATTCGGCATTGACGCCGTCGCCGTCGGCAACCGCGAGGTCGAGGTGCGCGAGGAGCCGGCGGCGACCACGCCGTTCGCGACGCTGCTGCATTTCAAGAAGGATATCGCTACCACTCAGCCGCGGGTGCTGCTTGTGGCGCCGTTGTCCGGCCACTTTGCGACGCTGCTGCGCGCCACCGTGCACACCATGCTGCCCGACCACGACGTGTTCATCACCGACTGGCACAATGCGCGCGACGTGCCGTTGGCCGCTGGCCGCTTCGGCGTCGACGAATATACCGACCACGTCATCAAGTTTCTCGAAACGATGGGGCCGGGCTCGCATGTGCTGGCGGTGTGCCAGCCCTGCGTGTCGGTGCTGGCCGCCGCTGCGGTGATGGCGCAGGCCGGCAATCCGGCGCAGCCGCGCTCGATGACGCTGATGGCAGGGCCCATCGATACCAGGGTTAATCCGACCAAAGTCAACGAACTCGCCAACAAGCGCACCATGGACTGGTTCGAGCGCACGCTGACCGCCGCGGTGCCGCTGCGCTATCCCGGCGCCTTCCGCCGCGTCTATCCGGGCTTCGTGCAGCTCGCCGCCTTCATGAGCATGAACGTGGAGCGCCACGTCAAGGCATATCGCGAGTTATACGAAAATCTCGCCAATGGCGAACTGGAAAAGGCGGCGGTGACGAAAGCGTTCTATGACGAATATTTCGCCGTGCTCGATCTCACCGCGGAATTTTATCTCGAAACGGTGCGGCTCATCTTCCAGGAGCACGCGCTGCCGCTCGGCAAGCTCGAATGGCACGGCGCGCGCGTCGATCTGAGCGCGATCCGCAAGACCATGCTGCTCACCGTGGAGGGCGAACGCGACGACATCTGCGCCGTCGGCCAGACGGTGGCCGCGCACGATCTGTGCACCAAGCTGCGGCCGTATCTCAAGCGCCACCACATGCAGGCTGGCGTCGGCCATTACGGCGTGTTCTCCGGCAAGCGCTGGGAGAACCAGGTTTATCCGATCTTGAAGAATGTGATTTTGTCGAGCGATTAGGATCGCCGACCGTCCCTCGGTCGCGATATTGGCCCGGTCGGACCTGCCTCGCCCGAGTTGACCGTGGTCAAAACCGGCGGCTCGCGTTCATCGTAGTGTCTGGCCATGAGCGAAGCAGCGTTCGATGCCGTCGTTATCGGTTCAGGATTGGGCGGCCTCACCGCCGCGGCCGTGCTGGCCAAGGCCGGCCGTAAGGTTTGCGTCATCGAGCGCAATCACAGCCTCGGCGGCGCCGCTTCCGCGTTCAAGCACGGCGCGCTGACGATCGAGCCGGCATTGCATCAGACCGCCGATCCGCGCGATCCGCGCGAACCCAAGCACGCAATCCTCAAGGGGCTTGGCCTGCTCGAGGCGATCGAATGGGTTCCGGTTTCGCCGTTCTTTTCGGTGCGCGGCGGTCCGGTCGGCGACATATTCGATCTTCCGGTCGGCTTCGACGCGGCGCACGAGGCCATGGCGCGGCGCTTTCCGCAAAGCCGGCGCGGCATCGATCGGCTATTCGCCTTGATCGAGACGCTGCACGCGGGCGTCGCCGACCTGAGCCGGGCGCGAGATGAACGCTCCGTCGGCTGGCTGTTGCGCGGCGCCTTGCAGCTGCGCTCGCTGGTCGGCGACTGGCGCGCCTCGCTCGACGACGTGTTGGCGCGCACGCTCGGCGACGACGAGGCGGCCAAGTTTTGCCTCGCCGGCAATCTCGGCTATTACGCCGACGATCCGCGCCGCATGTGGTGGCCGTTTTTCGCAGTGGCGCAGGGTGGCTTGCTGAGCATCGGCGGCGTTTTCATCAAGGGCGGGTCGCGGGTGCTCAGCATGAAGCTCGCCAAAGTCGTGAAACAGGCGGGCGGCAGCGTTCTGTTGGGACGCGAAGCCATCGGCATCGACCTCGACGCAGCCGGCCGCCCGGCCTTCGTGCGCCACGCCGATCCGAAGGCGCGCGAGCCGATCGAGCGCGTCGGCGCGAAAAGCGTTTTCGCCAATTGCGCGCCGGACGTTCTCGTCGGCCTGTTCGACCAGCCGCAGCGCGGCGCGCTCGCTCGCGCCTATGGCGGGTGTGAAGCTTCGACGTCGCTATTCACGGCGCATTTCGGCGTCAACGCGCCGCCGGCGAAATTCGGTCTCGATCGCTACGGAACGATCGTGCTGCCAGGATGGCTGACATCGCTGCGCGACATCGGTGAATCCGCACAGCTGCTGGCGGCCGATCCCGGCGGCCGCGGCGGCCGGCTGCCGGGCTACGGCATCGCCAATTACGGCGCCATCGACGGCGGGCTAGCCGACGGCGGCCCGACTTTGGTCAGCGTCGTCGGACTCGACCGCCTGAGCAACTGGGCGGCGCTGACGCCGCAACAGGAGAAGGACCGCCGCGAGCGCTGGCTCGACGCCTTCCAGACGGCGCTCGAGCGCGACTATCCCGGGCTCGGCGCCGCGGTGACCGAGCGGATGTTCCTCAACGCGCGCTCGATGCGCAATTTTCTCAATACGCCCGAAGGCGCCGTCTACGGCTTCGCGCCGTTACCGCCGCGGCGCGGCATTTGGGCGGGCATCCCGCGCTCGCCCCGCACGCCCGTTCCCGGCCTCTATCTCGCCTCCTCGTTCGGCGGCTCCGGCGGCTTCACCGGCGCGATGCGATCCGGCGCGGAGGCGGCGCGAATGGCGATGGCGGAACGCACGACTTAGAGCATGATCCGGAAATTGCCTGCCCCCGGACTTGATCCGGGAGTGGCAACCGGTTTTCCGAAAAGATCATGCTCAACCAAAATGCTAGAGCCCGGTTCTGATTCAATCAGTACGGAAAGGGCTCTAGCCGACAGAATTAAACGTTTGGCGAGCGGTCTTTAGGTTCGCACCGGGAACTGCGGTGCTCGGGCCGCCGTCGCCGCACACGGCCTCTACAGCAAGCTGCGCCCTACTTGAAGCGCCACCACGTGCCAGCCGGCGGGCTGGCTTGTCGGTGATGCGACGCGTGAGTTACACAACGGTCGATGACACTTTTTACCAATCGCGATCTCAATCGGCTGGCTGTGCATTCGACGCTGCATCAGCTGGCGTGGACGATCTCAAGCGCATTCTCTGCGGTGTTTCTGCTGCGCGAGGGGCTGTCGCCTGCCGTGATATTTCTGTGCCTCGGCGCGATCATTGTCTTGCGGTTCACGGTCCGTCCCGCGGTCCTCTTCAGCGTCCGGTCGATCGGCTTGCGCTACACGCTCATCATCGGCACGTTCCTTTACAGCGTGCAAAGTCCGCTGCTTGCGCTGGTGCACGGGCCGGGCGTCGCATTATTGGTCTACGGCGTGGTCGCCGCGCTTGCCCAGGCGTTCTATTGGACCTGCTACCACGCGATGTTCGCCACTATCGGCGAGGCGTCGAGCCGCGGCAGCCAGATTGGCTGGCGCGAGCTCTTGATCGGAATCGCCGGCGTCTTGGGTCCGGCGCTAAGCGGCGTCATGTTGACGGTCGCCGGCCCTTGGGCGGCGTTCGGGGCCGCCGGCGTGATCGATCTCGCCGCCATCGCACCGCTGCTCGACCTGCGCGAGCCGCCGATCCAACCCACCGCGCCGCTCGACGTGTTTGCGTTCTACAAACGCGGCGTTCTGCTGCTGGGGAGCGACGGCTGGATCTACAACAGCTCGGCCGTGGCCTGGAGCCTGATCCTGTTCCAAGCGCTCGACGCGCGTTACGACGCGTTCGGCGGAGTGCTTGCAGCCGCGGCGCTGGCGGGCGCCATCAGTGGCTTGGTGCTCGGCCGCTTCATCGACATGGGCCATGCCCGCCGCGCCACTTGGGTCAACGCGGCCACTCTCGCCGGCACTCTGATCGCCAAGGCGGTCTGCGGCTCGGAACCGATTGCGGTTATCGCGGTTGCCGTCGGCACGACCGCGCTCGGCGGGCTCTACGTTCCGTCGCTCATGACCGCGATCTATAACGAGGCCAAGGCGTCATCGTGTCCACTGCGATTTCACTTTGCGGCCGAGATCGGCTGGGATGTCGGTGGCTCGCTCGCTTGCTTGGCCGCCGGCGCGCTTTGCGCCTATGGGGTTTCGCTGCAGGCTGTGATCATGCTTGCGCTTCCCATGGTGGCGGTCCAGGCTTTTGTGCTGGAGGCCAGCTATGCGGAGCGCAAAAGCGAGATTGCCCTCGTTGGAACCGAATTGCCTGGACGTTGACGGCGGCCGCAAAAAGTGCCGCGCTTCGATCGCGAGCTGAGTAAGCAATCACGCTCGGCGGTGATTTTAGTTGAGGTGGGTGACTTCCGCTGGCGGCCGATCTCGGCCGCGCCCATAATTCTTGAACTTTGTGCCACAGCTTTTCTCACCGCATCGCCACGTGCTATTGCACGATCGACCTCTCGGCGGCGGCGCGGACGTGTTCGGCGAATGGGCATGCCCGGCGCGATTGCCGGTCCATGTGAACGGCGGTAATTTCGCAGATCGCGGCAACCTGCTGGCTGTCGGCATTGCGCATCTCATGGACAAAGCGAATGACCTTGTCGCGAATCTCGACAATGCGCGCGCGAACTTCGACAATGTCGCCGGCCAGGAGTTCCCGCTTATAAGCGATATTCTGTTGCACGGCGGCCATGCCGCGGTGATTGTCGCGCAAATATGACGGTGTCAACCCGATCTGCGCGAAGAGGTTCCAGGTCGCCTCGTCGAATTTGCCGACGTACCACATCACGTTCATGTGGCCGACGTGGTCGCATTGCCAGGGATAGACCGTGCCCTTGTACGCGATGGCATCCGTCATTCGGGATTCTCTCGATTCTCGTTCGACATGCGGCGCAAAATTTTCTGCGCTCAGCGCATCGCGGCTGCGATGTTGCCGCCGTCGACGGTGGTGACGTCGGCGGTGGTTTTTAGCGCCAGCGCCTGGTGCAGGAAGGCTTGCGCCACGTCTTCGGCGGTGACTTCGCGGCCGAGCAGGTTGCCGCTCATATAATCCTTCTCGCTCAAGCCGCGGGCCTTTGAGCGCTGCGCGATCATTTCTTTGGTGAGGAGGCCGGAGCGGATGCGGTCGGCGTTCACCGCATTGGCGCGGATGCCGTCGGAACCGTAATCAAGTGCGTATTGCCGCATCAGCGCCAGCAAGGCTGCTTTCGGGATGCCGTAGGGACCGAAATTCGGTCCCGGATTGACCGCTTGTTTCGAGACATTGAACAAGAGACAACCGCCGGTGCCTTGCGCCAGCATGATTTGCACCGCGGCCTGCGCCACGCGCTGGTGGCCGTAGAAATTCAATTCAAAACTTTTGCGCAAGATTTCCTCGTCGACGTCGCCGATGCGGCCCTGCCAGGCGGCGCCGGCATTGGAGACGACGATATCGACGCCGCCGAAATTTTTGGCGATTTCGTCGAAGGCGGCTGCAACCGACGCCGCGTCGGTCACGTCGCAGGCGACCGGTAGGGCGGTGGCGCCGACGGTTTTCGCTTGCTCGCTCGCGGCGGAAAAATTGACGTCGAGCAGGGCGACATCCGCGCCGGCCGCCGCGAACATCTTTGCCGTTGCCGCGCCGATGGCGCCGCCGGCGCCGGTGACAGCGACGACCTGTCCGGCGAGCGGTAATTCTTGACGGGCACCAAGCTTAGCCTGTTCCAGCGGCCAATATTCGCAATCGAACATTTCGGCTTCGGAAATCGACTCGAAGCGGCCTATGGCTTCGGCGGCGCTGACGCCTTCGATCCAGGCTTCGGCGATGTCGGCCGAGATCACGGCGTCCTGTTTCGAGCGGCCGAGGCCGAACAGGCCCAGACCTCGCACCAGCACGACGCGGGGCAGGGGATCGAGTTCGCGTTTGATGCCGCCGACACGCTCATTGTGCCGCTTAAAATACTCGCGATAATGCGCCGCAAACGCGGCAGCTCCATCGTGCGCTTTGCGCCTGAAGTCATCGAGCTTGCCGAGCTCCGGGCGCGACAATACCAGCGGCCAGTTCTTCGTGCGGATGGTGTGGTCCGGCGTGATCACGCCGGCCTGGCTCAGCCGCTCCAAATCTTTGCCGTTCACAAAATTTAAAATGGCATCGCTGCAGCGAAATTCCAGAACAAGCCGCCGCCAGGCGCCTTCGACGTTGCCGTCCTTCTCGCTGCACGCCCCGCGCACGATCGGCGCGATCTGCGCAAGCGGCACGGCATTGCGCGGCGCAACGAAGACGACGGACCTGCGATGGCGCGCGATAAAATCCTCGGCGCGCGACACCATTTCGATCATGCGCTCGTAGGACTCGCGCGCGGTCTCGCCGAAGGTGACGATGCCGTGTTTGCTGAGAATGAGCCCGTCGCTGGGCTTGGCGCGCTCGAACACTTCG
>Ga0187784_10003533_pt1 | contig 12636 bp, 13 predicted proteins | sample 1015_SJ02_MP15_2_FD_132964 | JGI IMG/M metagenome (GOLD analysis project Ga0187784, IMG submission 132964) | Tropical peat soil microbial communities from peatlands in Department of Meta, Colombia - 1015_SJ02_MP15_20_MG | ecosystem: Environmental > Terrestrial > Soil > Wetlands > Peat | place... | reverse complement strand
GAAATAGCAAACCCGGTCTCTGCTTCAATCTCGGCCTTCAGCTGAAGATAGTCGTCCCTGTCTGCTCCTTCCTTTTGGACCCAGAGGGAGTCGACTATGCCGTGTATCACCTCGAAGCCCTTCCTCTCAGCAATTCTGGCTGTGTCGAGCAATATCTTCCTGTCCCAGGCGCACACGGCGATGTGGGCATCTATGCGGCCGAACTTCGCGTTGTTGAAACCCAGATACCCGAAGGTTGTGACGCCCAGCCACTTCAGAGCCGCCTGTCTGGCGTTGTATCTATCGTAGTCAGCCCCCTTGGCGGTCCGCTTGAGTTCCTTGTAGTGAAGCCTCTTCTCCACTATGATCTTGATGGCCAGGGGGACGATCCCGTCGCGCTTCTTACATACGTTCCAATCGAGCTCAGGTACTCTGTTATCCGAGTCCGGGCAGCAGGCGCACCTGACTGTTTCGGCCGAGATGTTCTTCCTGTACATTATGTTCGGGTAAAGCGCGGAGAAGTCCAGTTCTCCGATGTTCTCATGGACTCCTACCTTCGGTTCGAAGATGAATCCACCCCGGTCCGCCATGAGCAGTTCATTCCTGTCCTTGAAGCGCTCCACTAGGGTCGGTTTCCAAGGGACTAGTAGGTTGATCTTCGACGCGTGATAAAACTGAAGGCTAGAGAGCGCCTTTCCGATACTCGCTCTGCTCGAAGTGTGGAGGGGCATGCGACATATCCTGCTCAGCTCGAAGAGCCCGTCGAACCCCGCCTCGGAGTAGGCGAAAGACGTGTTGACATCGATGTGCACCCTGCCGCAGAGTTTGATCGCCGAAGGCTTGTAGTGTATTCTCCCATAGCTGAAGTAGGATGTGCCCCCCTTCGAGGGGAGTTTCATGGGAACGCCGTCCCTGTCAAGGACCAACTTGGCGCTGATTCCATTCACTTCGGCGCGCTTAATCAAGTAGGGGAAGAGGAAGGTGTCACCGTCGTTGGTGAGGACGAAGTCTGGGTCTGCTTTTCGTACCGCCTCCACGAGACCCAGAAGCTTGTCGGGTTCGCTGCGCCCTCCTATCTCAATCTTCCCTCTTTCGCTTTCTAGCAAAATCTCCTCAATCTTGTCTGTAAAGCGCGGCAGTTTCCCCCGCTTCGCGATGTTGACCTCAACCTTCACTTTCCTCAGGGCCGGCAGGGCGTAATCGTAGGCCCAGACGTCGTCCTTGAGTACCCACCTGAGCGCGCCCCCTTTCTGTTCTACTTCGCAGTAGGCGAGGGGGAAGAGGTCCTTCTCGTAGAGGTAGCTCTGGCCTGGAGGAACGTCTGCGTTGTAGAGCCGAAAAGTGCCGAAGGGGCCGAGTCGCTCTATCCTCCCCGCCACCTGCTGAGCCTTCCTCGCGTCCCTCAGTTTCGCTTCGACGACGGAAGACACGCCTGCGTCGGTCACCCTTTCGCGCTTCTGGATGGTCCTAGTCCAGACGAAGTCGTTGCGGAGGGTCTGTAACGGGACGCCGAAGTCTGATTCATTGTCTGTCCCTATGAATATCGATGGGGACCAGTGGTCGACCAGGCGGACGGCCTCGCCGTCTTCGCGCTTGACCCAGACGACCATCTCCCCTGGGTTCCCCGGATAGAGATCAAGTATCCAGCCGCGCGTCCTTCCCACCCTTCAGCCTCTCGATTTCGGAAGCCAGCCAGACTATGGTCTTGTGCTGTGCCAGCAAGAGGCTCATGAACAGAGCCTCAGTGGGGAACGGCGAGTCCCTCGCCTGGATTGCTGGGAAGTATTCGTAACAGAGCCTCAGCATGTCCTTGAAGAGTACCCGGTCCTCAGCCCTCAGGGCGTCGGCGAAGCGCTGCCAGGTGTCGAATTCCTCTACGATTTCGCCATCAGAGAGGGTCATCTTTCTCCCTCCTTCGGCTCCATCCTGATGTCGCGCCCCCCGCCCGCGTGAGCAGCCTGTAATGGTGGAAGATTATCGCCATGACCATCCCCTCGAATTTCGACGTCCTGACCGCGGCCGAAGACGCTGAAGTGTAGAGCCTGGCGGAGCTGAGTATTTCGTCGAAGACGGCCCTATCCCGAGGGGGGAGCGCCTTCCTGAATGACTTCCAGTCGGCGGCTTCTTGGGCTTCGGCTATCCTGAACGAGGGTATGGTCCTCCCCATCAGCGGGTCCCTCCTGTCCTTGTGGCCCTGAGGAGCTGGCCAAGCTTGAATGTGGTCTCTCCAGGGAGCCTGTTCCTGTGCTTGACGAGCTCCGCCCTGATTCTGTCTCTTTCGGACGATAGGCGAACTTGGGCGTCGGCCCAGAAAGAGACCATGTCGTCGTATTTGTTGGGCGAAGATTGGGTCACAATCATGAGGGCCTGCCTCTTCACCTTCTCCATGCCCTCCCCGACGGCGCTCAGCACCCGCCTCGCCTCCCTTTCTTCCAGCTCGGGTTCGTTGAAGGTGCCGAGAATGTCGCAGATCACCACCAGCTTGGTCCCATAGTCCTCGACTGCCCGCATGAGGTGCTCCGAGACTAGGGCGGCCAGCTGATAGAATGTGAAGACGCGACAGGAAGCCACGCGCCTCATGGCCATCGCTGGCTTGAGACCCCTCTGCTTGGCGAATGAGGAGAAAAGATAGGGGTCTGAACGGTTCCCCCCATCGACGAAGATGACAGCGGAGTCGAGCCCTCCCGATTCTATCGGGAGCTGGGCCCTGAGCGAGGCCAGCTCGGCCACGATGGATGACGTCTCCCCGTTGAGCAGAATCGTGCGCCCTTCGGAGAAGGGCCGCAGGAGCGAGTCTAGACGCGGGAAGCCGAGGGAGAAGTGTGGTATCGATGAGGCTTTCTGGAAAAGTGTCTCCCTCTTTTGCACCGGTGGGGTTGCACTCGGGAAGATGTCAGACCAGTCATCGGGCACAGGGGCGAGCCTGCACTCGACGCTCCCTTCAAGGAGGCCACCACACCCCATACAGCGTCCGTTCAGGGAGCCGAGTGTCTCGCCAGCGGGCCCCAAATCACGCCTGATGCGGAGGACACAGCGGCAACTTGAGCAGTAGTAGATGAAGCGTTCCCTGCCGCTTGTCACCTGCTCGTAGAGATAGTGCAACCTAGGCATTATGCGGATGTGAGGCTTCGTGGGAATTTAACGCGGGCTGCGCGAGAGACCTCGTTGGACAAGAGAGAGGCGGGCGAAAGTGTTGAACGTTCATAAAGAGAAGCTTGGGCTCGCCGGGACGACGCGGGGGTCGCCCAGCCTGGTCAACGGCGTGAGGCTCAGGACCTCATCCCTTAGGGGTTCGAGGGTTCGAATCCCTCCCCCCGCACTTATACCTGCGGGTGCAAATCGCTAACGGGTTCGAATCGGGAGTTCGAATCCCTAACGCAATCGTTTCATGTCCTCTGCAATTGGGTTGGAGAGAACCCTGAACAGAAGCTACCTATTGGTCCCCGTTCGGAACTCGATCTTCACCACGTCGTCGTCCAGCTCTATCTTGGGCTCGATGCCCAGAAGCGACTTGACCACCCCTTTGGTGTATTCCGCCAGGAAGGTGGACCACTTGATCCCATAGTCGTGTTCCAGAATCAGTTTCAAGTCAGGACCAATGCCCACAACATTAGATTGGTACCTTCCTGAATAGGCGCCCATGGGTTCAAAGTAGTGAGAGACTAGGCTCTCGACCGTAGGCTCGATGTCGAAGAACTCGAGGGTCTGCTTCACTAGCTTCGGGCCAAGTTTCTTGCCCAATTCCTCAAGATCCTCACGAGAGACCTTCTCGATGACTGGGAGGAAGATTCTCTTGTCAAGCACGATCGAGTGCTCGTGCTCTACAAGTCTGTCGAAGATCAGATACTTCGTGAGTATTCGATTTGTTAGCGCGTTTAGGTTGATCCCTTGGCGTCTGGCTTCCTTGTTCAGTTCACGCCTTGTCTGCTCTGGAATTCTGAAACTAACGTGTACAAATTGCTTGTTATTTCCCAGATTTTGCATGTCTACTAACGGGATTGGTTGTGTAAAAACGTATCATTTTGTGGCACCGGTGATTATATTCACATCTTACAGTTTTCTGGACGATGAAGAGAATTTCTACGTTGGCTACTCTTCTATTCGCCACCACCCTGATGCTTTCAACAGTACCCATGGTGTCGTTGATCCATGCCCAGACGCCGGATTCCCTGTTTTACTTCACAAATACCGGGAGCTTCCCATCCTCTTCTCAGTGCGCCACCGGGAACCTCTGGGCACCGTGTTCCGTCTCAGACAGCGGGACCAAATTGATGGAAGGGGTCACGCAATCCTCAACTACGTCTTGGACGTCGTTTGGAATAGCAGGAAATACCGAGAACGATCCTTATCAGAGATATCTGACTGTCCAGTGCTACCCTGGAACTGGCTCTACTGTTTATACCCTGCTCAACAAAGTAGTTGTGTCCACATCGTTCTCATACTCGTGGACTGTTAGCAGCTATCCCCAGTGCCAGGGACTCGTCAGTGGCAATTACATGATAAATGTGTATTTTACACTCACGACATACGTCGGGATTTGGCAAGTGTACATAAGCTCCCAACACTGACTTCATTGCCTCGACAGTTGTCTGGCTCCCTGAGCCAGACCCCCCCTTATTCTTCGACCCATGCAACGCTTCTGATGGGATTCCCTGTATTCTATCTTATCCGCGTGTGGCACTAGAATGCCCGTACCGGGCCCTAACCATGGACCAGAACGCCCCGAACTTTTGGAGCCGGATTGATGAAGATCATGACTGGAGGTCAGAGAAGATGAAGGAATTAACAGGCTCCTCGAGCCTGCAAGGAGGCTGAAAATGCCTCATGGAGTGGTCGTGGGTGAAGGAGATGTAGTGGTCGCCGAGGATGACCTTGTTGCTGTCGAGCTAGTTCCTGCTAGGACTATCACCGTACCTTTCATCACGGTGGGATGGAGAGTACAGTAGTAGTCGTAGGTCCCCGGTACGGTAAAGGTCCATTGGTAAGTCTGCCCCTGACTCAGTATTGGGCTTCCACTTGTGGTCGGCCATGATGCGTAATTGGACGTCGGAGTAACAGTATGCGGCGTCCCTGTGTTGTCGGCATTAGTCCAGAACACGGTGTTGTTCACTCCTATTACTACGGTTACCGTGTCGGGAGTAAAACCGGGCGGAGAACTGGCGGCGCCGTTGACAGTGGTCACGTTCACACAAGCCGCCGAAGGACATGTGACCGTGGCCTGGCTAGAACTTGAAGTGGTTGTCGATTTGAGTTGGCTCGGCGCGATGGCGAACTGGTAGTAGCCAAGCGTAGCCACGGCCCCGATTATGAGGACAACGACCACCACCGCGACGGCTGTGGAACCCTGGCTTCCCTGAGGGTTCGTAGAGCTCATAGATATTTCGGCTGGCTCGGTTCCGAACCGCTTTAAAGGATTTTTTAGAATGTTCTATCTCTGGGCCGGCTAGGAAGAAGGGTAGTGAAGTGGAAGTACGCTACATTCCACGTGGGAAACGCTATTGGATTCCGATGCTGGGCTGGGTGTTCCTTCAGGCATGGTCAATGAGAATCAATGCGAGGAAGGCGATCCCCGTTACCGTCACACAGCTCCTCCTGCTTTTGATTCCCGCTGCCCTGTTCTTTGAACTCTCGGCTGTATTCGCATCATTAGTGGTCTATAGGGATGCCCTATTACTGATAGTCGCGTTCACTTTGTTTTTCATTGTTGGGACCGTGTTCGAGGTCAACTACGTCGACGGTCATCGTCAAGCTGCGAGCGGCCTGACAAGATTCATGAACTGGGATGCAATGAGGGAAATGCCAAGGAACGAAATCTGGCGTGTGTTCCTTTCCTCGAACTACCACGAGTTGGCTCTCGCGACCGTTGGGACCCTGCTTGGGATAGCATTCCGGGTGTGAAAGCCTCCTAATAGTGTGAAAGTAAAGGTCCTCGCGGGATGCCGCATTGATCATTGGTAAGAAGATGCGCCTGTCAAGCACAATCGAGTGGTCGTGCTTAACCATCCTATCGAAATCCACTTATTTCGTCAAGATGCGGTAAGCCAGTGCATTCAGGTTGTTGTGCTGACGCCTGGCTTCCCTATTCAGTTCACGTCTGACACCTCTCCGGAATTCTGACGCTGACGTGCACAAACTGCATTTGGCTCTTCAGATTCTGCACAACTACTTTGGCATGTTGTGTAAAAACGTATCACTTTGTGGCACAGGGGCGTAAATACCGCCAAAGCACATAAGATACGACAGGGGAAGCAAACACAATGCCTCGAGTAAGCTCTGGTACAAGAAGAATGCTCGTTATTCTCGTTTTCTCGGTCTTCTTGTTAGCCGTGGCCGGATTACGAGCCAACGCGACGACCGGTCATGTGAATGGTCCACTGATTAATCATTCGACCAACAGTTGGTATGCCTGCTTTTATGTAGACTATCCGGCCTACAATGTGCACTGCAATACTCCCGTTCCTCAGGGTTGTTACGGCGGTGGTGTGGGGACAGACTACTGCTGGTATCAGTATTCCGCACTTACCTTGTCCACTTATGTGAACTCGCAAAACAGTAGCTTCACGGAATGCGTGGGGTACCTTGTTCATGGTGGTTCGGGGCCGGTGTGCAAGAATGTCTCCGGTAGCGGATCTGGTTCCTCCTTCTCAGGATCGTCGGATACTTCGGTAGAAAGTTACTATCTGTGGTCGTCGGGTTGCGGCAGTTGCATTGTGGTTCAGAGTTACAACACAGATACTTATTATTGGAATTAAGCGCCGCGGGTGATGCGGGGTCCTAGCTTCTGAAATGGAATGCCGTCATACGAACGGTTTGGCGACGGGTGACTAGGGAGAAATGGTGGTCAGTTTCGACTGTTGCCATGTTAACACTTGGCCTTACGCTTATGATAATGATTCCATCCATTGGAATAAGCGCGGAAACGGGATTGAGCGAATACGCTAACAATGTCTCCACTTGGATTTCTATTGCGCCGACAGGACCGCCGACAGGAACTTCGTCGAATGGGCTTTCGCCTTCGATAATCCAAGAAATTCAATCCATCAAAGGTGTCAATGCAGTTTATCCGATAGCCTCCAACACTACCTACATCACCTTTCACGGGAACTTCACCATCTTTGCATTCGGCCAGAACACGACCTACCATGAATTCAACATGGGCTTCACGAGCGCGGTTTTGGGAAACAAGAGCGGTTTCCCTCCAAGCCTCTTCACGCTCGTCTCTGGGAGGCTCCCGCGTCCAGACGAAGCCGCATTTGTAATTATGGGAGACTTCAAGAGTCCAGATGGTAATCCGCTTCAACTGAACAAGACGTACTCAATTGTAATGCCCCAACCACAGAAGGACAACGTGTCATTTGTAGCTCGACTTGTGGGGATAGGGGCCCAGAATCTGCTCATTGGCAGTCTAGCCATCCTCTGGAACCCTCAATTCCTCATCCAGACCCTAGGCAAGCAACGATTTGGGCAAACCTTTGGCGGACCTGATTTCAATTATGTGGTAGTCAAAGCCGCCACGGTGGAATCAGTTGAACCTGTCGTAACAGCGTTGAATTCGATTCTCAAGAATAACGCCCCCTATGAGCCCACTTGGGACCAGGCAGGAGTGCTCAGTTTCGAGAGCTTCGTGAATGCGGGGGATTCATTATATCAGATTGTCGGAATTGCATCAATTTTGGCGGCGGGCGCCACAACAATCTTCATCGGATATCTGATGTCAAATCGGAGAAGCTGGGAGGTAGGATTGCTTTACACTCAAGGTTGGGATTGGAAGGGGATCAGGGCCTACTATTTCCTGTATTTCGGTCTCTTGGCTTTGATGTCCTCAGGAATCGGCGTGGTCCTTTCTTTGCTCTTTTCTTCTCGCATCACCCAGACATTCAATGTCTACGGTCGGACGCTCATCGTCCCTGCCTCCCCTAACGAATTACTTGTCCTCTCGGCATTTCCCATATCGATTTTTGTCGCGTACACAGTCTCCCAATTCGTCGTTTCCAGCACGAAGCACATCGGGTTGGATCGGGCATTGCGTGATTATTAGATTGATTGAGCTTCAAGGAATTACAAAGAACTTCGGCTCGACAAGAGTGTTGGGCGGTATCAACATGAGAATTGACAATGGCAGCTGCCATTGTGTTCTAGGTCCTAGTGGTTCTGGAAAGTCAACCCTCCTCAAGATCATGGCAATGATACTAATGCCTGACAGTGGCAAGGTCTTGGTTGATGGTATCGAGGTTACTACCGCTGACAATGCACAGTCAGATAAGCTCAGAGAGAGGATTGCGTATTCTTTCCAAGAACCCCTGTTACTGCCATATCTGAGCACCATTGAGAACGTAGTTGATTTGAACTCGGTCTACTCCGAGTACCCGGACGGCTTCTTGCGAGAAACTGCTCTGGATTTCTTGAGTCGGGTCGGGTTAGAGAATAGAACAAGTTACCCAGTTAACAGGTTGAGCGTGGGTGAAAGGAAGAGGGTTGATCTTGTAAGAGCTCTCCTGAGGAATCCTGGGCTTCTAATCGCGGACGAGCCATTCGCCAGCCTGGATCCCGACAACGCGCACAACGTGGTCAAACTGATTAGGGCAGCATCCGCCAGGGGCGTTACTGTGGTCTATTCCACGGTAGACCCCTCAGAGGCAAATATTCTTGGGGACAAAGTCACGCACTTGCGAAAAGCAGAAATCGGTTCGGTGGTTGAGTTGGATTCGGAGGTTACCTGAATTTGGCTTGGCTTCTGGGGCGCAACAGGCATCTTTATCCAATTCAGGTGAATTCTTCATGAATCCCAAGGGATGGCTTGCGGTGACTGTCTTTGTCAGCGTAATCGTATTGGCCGAATTTGCAGTTGTGATAGGATACGACCAAGGACTAGACAACCAGCGTAACTTCGTTCAAAACGGGCTCAAAGAAAACACCCATGACGCGACTTCAATCTCTTTGCATTGGTATCAGGATGGAAGCGGCATCGACGGTACCGTCTCTCCTCCCGCGACCTACTACCTTTCGTGCTCTTACAGTTGGGACAACACACCTATTGGCGGCTACTGCACATCACTATTGATTACGACCAATCAAAATGGGTCTTTCTCTGGGAAGTTCTGTAATCCATGCGCTTGGGCAATTCCTACTACCTACACTATCACGGTATCGCTCGAATCCGTTTCAGCGACAGTCGGAATCCATTGTTGGGGGTCGAGTTGTTCTGCTGCCTAAAAGAACCCTAATGCTATCAACATCCATCGAGGGCTAGGGCTGAGCTCTCGCTCGCTCCTATCACGTCAACAAGCTCCTGAAGGCAGGGCTCCTCAAGGAAGAGGGTGAAGGCTATACCGTCAACAAGACGATTTTTGAGAGCATGATTAAGTTCAGGAAGACGGCTCTCCCACTCCAATCGGCTTATGCCACCACCTTCTTTCTGGCACTTAACAGTTACTGGGCCTTTGTTTAGCGCTTCGAGTACCTGTTCAACGCAAACTGCCCCCTAAGCGAGACTCAACTCCACAAGAATCGCTGACTCGCTCTCCGTGCAAGGCTTGGCTCGGTCATTTTAGGGGACAAATCTTGCCCCTTAACCCAGTCGAAATAGGATCCGAACCCGGACCTTTGGATTCTTTGAATTAGCGTCGAACCCCGACGCTAACCTCATTCGGAGATATGGTCAGACGCCGACCACAGCAACGGTGAGGGTTATGGTCACACGCCGACCATAGAACGCCTGTGCAGGCTATCTGAAAGGGTTCAAAAAATATATTTAGAGAATTGACGGAAATATCCGCAATGGAATCATTGGCAACCTTGTCGGGGGGCCTGCACATAGTGCAAAAAATGCAGACGCGTCTGCTGATAACCTAGCTTCTGGTCAAAGATAGTTCGGACGTCCGAACTCATTCTGCAGAAATCAAGTTTCAGACCCCCGAGCCGGGCCGGCCGTTCGAGGAAGGGAAGGTGCTCGTTCTCGTCAGTCTCGCCTGGTTCCTAGCGCGGTCAGGGCACTTAGGGTAGAACCCCGGCCCTTGGATGATTGAAACAAGCGTTGAACTCCAGATGCCAATTCGGCGGGAGCAAATGGTCGGACGCAGGGACGATTGAGGACAGTTTACAGGACCCAACGTAGCGTAGGTGCATACAAGGGACGGGCATCCATTGCACGTCGTCACTTCCATTCAGTTCGGTATAGAGAGAGAAATTGAGTTAGATGCATTATAAGGTGGGCGGGGTATTTAACGCGCAACCGCAAGGTTGCCAAACCTATCGCAAGGTTGCCAACCAAAACATCGTTTTCTGCCCGATTTTGGCAACCCTAGGGGCACAAATGGCAACCTGTAGGTCAAGGTTGCCAGTTAGACATCAGAGGTTGCCAAATTCTGGCTCGGGGTTGTCACATGGCTGTAGAAAGTCGCCGTGCCGCCAACATCGTCACCACTAAAGGCAATGACGAATCAAATTGCAAAATGAGTGGTGTCAATCCGCACTATAAACTGTGAAATCGTCCCGAAGCTTAAAGATGGGTAACCCATGGCAAAACTAAATGCAGAAGAGGTTGGCCGTCCTTACTATCGTCATTGCTGCAATTGTAGTGGCCGCTTCCTTCGAGATATACCAGACGTACTTCACCCCGCCTCCGAGCTGCTTCGCTATCACCAGCGGAACCACTGTCCTGAGCCGGACGACAATTACCACCTTCGGACCAGTGACCGAATACAATATTCCAGGACCGGATAGGTACTCGGGCGCTCTTACTGTCTTTTGTTAGGCGCATTTTTGGCACTTTCGCGAATCCCTCCCTGTCGTGACAAGGCTCGAATTTCACCGTCCCTTATACCCAAATCGTGCTTCCCGGTGGCGATGAAGAAAACTTCTACGTTAGCTGCTCTTCTAATCGGAGCTACCTTGGTCTTCTCAATAGCACCCATGGTAATCATGGTCCATGCCGACACAAGCGTGACAACTAGTTGCTCACAGCAGGTCACGTTGGCCGCGAGGGCCCATCAGACGACCTTCGACCAGCAGGCGGCTGCGGCTACCGTGACATCGGACAGCCAGTTCGCACAGTACCAGCAGTACAACCCGGTCTTTAGCAGCGTCTATGACAACTGGACGTTCGACGCCAACTGCAACGTGACCCTGGTATCGGTTACCTTCGTCTACCAGCTCTCGAATTCCAGCCTCCTCCAGGTCCATGAGAACGCACAAGCCAACGAGGTGACCAGCATGTCGATTCAGCCTAACCTTGGTGCCGCCACCTTCAATCACAACGACGGCAACAAACTCTGGTCAGGCTATGAGACAACATACAATTCCGGTGCAACTACGGCAGAGTACCAGGCTGACGCAACGTGGTCCGTGCCGGCTGTCAGTGACCCGTACAGTGGGGGTTGTGAAAACACACCAGACTGTGAACTTGCCGTCTGGGTGGGCCTCATTAACAGCCCGTTGGCTTCAGCATCGAGCGTGGCCCAGGCGGGGTCACTAAGCCAGCTCAGCTGCGGCGTCGGCACTGCCTGCACCCAGGGTTATGGCGCTGCGTGGAACTACTCCCTGTGGTATGAGTTCTATCCCCAGATGAGTACTATCTATCAATGCGACCCGAGCGGAGCAGGCGACTCAATCACGACATATGTAACCAACGAAGCCAGTTACCTTGGCAGCGGTTACATAGACTACTGGGCCCTGAGCGTAACAGACTCCACGAACAACAAGGCCTGCACTGTCAACGGCTATTATGACAGCGGCATCGGGGTGCCATATTACACGGACTTCATTCTCGAGAGACCGGAATACGGAATCCCCTATGGCTACACCCTCCCGAAGTTTGGCTCGGTCACGATGACCGCTGGAATGTGGGCCGGGTCCCCCTATAACTCTCAGACCAACGGATACTACAACCTCTATGTGATGGAGAATGGTGCTTCGTGCCCGCCGACCTGCATCATCAACATCGGTTCGAGTGCCATAAGCTCCTCGAACGCGTTCACTTCAACCTGGAAATCAAGCAGCGGCACTTAGTCGATCAGGCGGGGGATTTTCCCCGCTCCCTAATTTTGTTCCGGCTTCGTCTCAGTACAATATAGCATCTATGAAATATCGGTTTATACGCACGTGGCTCACAGATGGCGTGGGGTCTCATATGAGAGAAGGTTTGATCTACGCGCTCACCCTGATGATTGTCGTCTCGGGTGTGGGGATAGGTAGCTTGAGCGGAATATCGGGAACGGGAGGTTCGGCTTCGAGCCCTGCATCAGTCATGGCGGGCAATTCGACCTACGTCTCCGTGGTGAACAGACAGCTGGGGCTTGCGCTTGTGCTGAGTCTCAGCAACGTGACCGTAGATCACAGGCCTGGTATTTCGGTAACCGTCAAGGTCGTCAACACTTTGTCATCCCAGAACAACGTTTCGTTAGGAAATTCGTGGGACTTCGTCCACCCGTACAACATCAGCGTGCTCCGGACTGACCCATGCGTTCTCCCGGCAGGTGTGGTCCTCTTCAAAGGCTACTACACCCCGCAGAACCTCTCCTCCGGCAGGGCGCTCAGGCTCTATGGCGGCGGGACCGCAGGCTGCCCACCAGTCACAGCCAACTATTATGACTTCGACCCGTTGAGCGACAATGCAACATTCACTAACGAGGAGCCTTCATTTCATTTTTCAGTTGAAGG
>Ga0187784_10003532_pt1 | contig 12637 bp, 11 predicted proteins | sample 1015_SJ02_MP15_2_FD_132964 | JGI IMG/M metagenome (GOLD analysis project Ga0187784, IMG submission 132964) | Tropical peat soil microbial communities from peatlands in Department of Meta, Colombia - 1015_SJ02_MP15_20_MG | ecosystem: Environmental > Terrestrial > Soil > Wetlands > Peat | place... | reverse complement strand
TGTCGCACGTGGGTAGGTTTGTGTCTTCCAGTCCTGGTAGTATGCATTCGAGGCAAGGAGTCTCGGGCACTTTTAGCGTAGCGACGTTTCCTTCCAGGCCTATCGCTCCGCCGAAGCTGAAAGGTAGTTGCCTATCCGCGCAGTATTTGTCTAGCACGTATCTGGACTGCATATTGTCTAGGCCGTCGACAACACAGTCTGCGCCCTCCAGGATTGAGGCGACATTTTCAGGGCGAACGTTCTCTGGAATGGCGTTTACGCTGACCTCTGGGTTGATCAGTTTGATTCTTCTCTCGGCCGCCTCGACCTTCGGGTATCGGAGGTCTGATAGTGAATAGAGGACTTGGCGGTGTAAATTATTGATCTCGACCGTGTCCTGGTCGACTAGTGTGAGTTTGCCGACGCCGGCCAGTGCTAAGTAGAGCGCTGAAACGCTGCCTAACCCTCCTAGACCAATCACAGCTACCCGGGCTTCCCTTAGTCTCTGCTGGCCACGGATGCCCAGTTCGGCTAAGGTGACCTGGCGGCTATAGTATTGACGGCTGTCGAAGGCGGTTTGCAAGCTAATCGACGCGTGAATATCTGAGGATGCCTTTGAGTATATGGGCTATGCCTGAATTGGGAATCCGAGTTTTGCTAACTTGTATTTGAAGTAGGGCCAAGCCAGTTTTCTCGGAACAGCCCTGTATCGTATCGAGCCATTCATCAAGCCGACCATGCAGTCATGGAATCTCTTGTCAGAGAAGAAGAATTGCGCGAGTCGGTCCATATCGTATTCTTCGAGGTAACTTAGCCTCGCTAACTTGTAGGCGGATGCAAAATCTGCCCTAAATGCTTCGTCGCAACGCCTACGGTACTCAGCTAGGGATTCACTGGAGCTGCCACTATTGCAGGCTTCCTCGGCAATTTCAGCGGCGATTTGGCCGCTCTTGATCGCGAAGTAAATTCCTTCACCCAAGAAGGGTTCGGTGAATCCGGCGGAGTCTCCGGCCAGGAGGACGCGATCTGCCAATATGGGCATTCGTCCCGTTCCACCTAACGGAATCAAGTGGGCGTTAGGGTTTGGGATCTCGTGTCCGGTTAGTTCTGGGACGCATTTCAGGAAGCTCTTGAAGAGCGCCGGTCCGTCGCGGAGCTTGCTCATTCTGCATCCGACGCCAACAGTCAAGTGGTCGTCCTTCGGAAAGACCCAACCGTAGCCCGCTGGGGAGACACCAAAGTATACGTCAAAACATGGATCGGCGCCCATGAATCGCTGCACGTCGTCCACACCGACAGGTACCTCACTCTCGATGCCGTAAGCCACCTCATTCGGATTCCAGCGTGAATACAGGCCGCATGCTCTTGCCGTCGGTCCGGCCGTTCCGTCGCAACCTATGATCATCGAAGCCTCGAAGGACTCATGTAGCGTTTGAACCTCGAGGGAGGCACTGTGCCTGAGAATGCTATGGACTAGCATGCCATCCTTGACCTGTGCACCCGCTTCCTCCGCTCTCTCACAGAGAAGCGTGTCGAATTTCGCGCGCGAAGTCATGTATACCAAAGGATCCGATGCGTGGAAATCAAAGCATTTGGAACCTACGTGAATTCTCGCTGAGGTTGGAGCACTTTCTATAATCTCCTTGGGCAGGTCGAAGTCGAGAAGTTTGAGAACTTTCGGCGTGACGCCCCCGCCACACAGCTTATCCCGTGGAATCTGTCCTTTCTCTAACAGTAAAGGCTTCAACCCGAGTTGTGCCGAGCGTCTAGCAGCTGCAGACCCTGCCGGCCCCGCACCGATCACGATGACATCGTACGTGTGTGCTCCTCCTGCTATCCGGCGTATGAGTCGATGAGCGGAAGCGCTCTCAGATATCTTCCCCCGTTAGGGGGCTTTGATACTTAGCGAGCCGTGTGGGCAGGCGTCGATGCATTCCATGCACATTATGCATTCGGGGTCGTTAAATTTCTCCCACGGGAGGTCGAGGATATTGATTTGCATTGGGCATTTGATTTCGCAGTGCGGACACTTCGTGCACTTGACAGGATCTCTTTTCAGCCCCGTTACGCTATACTTCTGAAATATCGCCATCATCGCGCCAGTGGGACAAATATATCGGCACCAGAAACGCGGAACATTCCAAGCCGCACCGAAGAATCCGATCAGAATCAATATGCGTAGTGCAAGTAACGGGGGAGTGGCGAGGAGATCTGTCCATACTTGCTGTATTGTGGGGGGGTGAGTTAGGAATGAGAAGAAGCTCTGGCGCCCCAACCCGATGAGTGTCGGAATTGTCCCAAATAAAGTTCCGTCCGGGGATATTGCGATGAATGGCCCCGTCGCCAGAACGCCGAGAGCGGCCCTATAGCTTGAACCTTCGCCTAGGGCTAGGGCGAGCGCAAGCGACCCGCTGATCAGGAACGTTCCAAGAAAGAGTAGGTACTTCAACTTCTTAGAGCTTTGATGTGTTCGTGGGGACACAAAATCTAGCTTGCCCTTCAAGTTTGTGATTATGTCCTGTATGAAACCTATCGGACAAACCCAACCACAAAACGCACGTCCAACCACTGCACCGATAAGAAAAATCGTCCCGACAACAATGAACGGGAATTCCGGTTGTGCGAGTTCGAGCTGCATGAGATCCATCGCACTGTAAACGGTGGACGAGTGTGAATTTACGCTTACAAGAATTGGGAGTCCAAACGGTATAGGTTGAATCTTGAGGTTTGGAAATAGCAGAGTTAAGGCCACGGCGTTAACTGCGACAAGCGATATCAACTGAACGATCATTCGCGGCAGAGTCCACTTGAACTTGAACCGCCTAAGGTCTTCTTCCGGTTTCACTGTGGTCTCTTGTGTGGCCATTGTGCTTCACTCAGGGAAGTAAGGGTACGTATCCGTGCAAGATTTGGCTAAGGGCACTGAATTCCTTTAGGTACAGGCCAACCATCAGTGCAGTAAGTCCGACAAGTATCGTGAACGCAGCTACTGTCCGTTTCAAGAGGTCCCTTCTCGTACCTATGTAAGGATTTTCGGTAGCGATGAACCCGGCCAATAATTATACCTTTCCAACCCCGACGCTAAGGCGGCTGAACTCCAACAAGAACGATTATTATGGCTCAAGATTCCAAATCAGGCAGGGATATGCCAAGCGTTGTTTCCTAGGGACAATGCACTCGCAACGGACCTCTATGAGCTCACTATGGCCGCTGCATATTTTGACAATAAAGAGTCTGGCGAGGCAACATTCGAGCTCTTCGTAAGGAACCTGCCGCGTAACAGATCGTATCTGGTGGCTGCTGGGCTTGAGCAGGTGATAGAGTATCTTCTCGACATGCGGTTTGAGAACGACCACATAGAATTTCTGAGAAACCAGCAGAGTTTCAAGGGAATTAGTGATGAATTCTTCCAGTACCTTCGGGAGTTTCGTTTTACAGGTGACGCCTGGGCACTTCCGGAAGGGACGGTGTTCTTTGCCAATGAACCAATACTGCGAATCACGGCGCCTATCATCCAGGCACAGGTGATAGAGACATACCTGCTCGCAACCATCAACTTTGAAACCTTGATCGCAACGAAAGCATCACGTGTGGTTCAGAGCGCGAGGGGCCGGGACGTGGTTGAGTTTGGTGCTAGGCGGGCACATGGTCCGGAAGCCGCCTTACTGGCCGCCAGGAGCAGCTACATCGGAGGTTGCGTAGGGACATCGAACGTATTGGCGGGTTACAGGTTTGGTATACCGGTCTATGGGACGATGGCCCATTCATTCGTAATGAACTACGAGACCGAGGAAGAGGCTTTCGATAGGTTTTGCAAAACATTTCCGTCGAACCCAGCCCTTCTCCTAGATACATATGATACGCTTAGAGCGGTACGGAAAGCAATTCCTTTGAAACCATCGCTCGTGAGACTTGACAGCGGGGACCGATACGACCTGAGCGTCAAGGTTAGAAAGAGCTTGGATGACGCCGGTCTCAGAGGGACGCGGATATTCGTGAGCGGCGATCTTAACGAGTTCATTATCGATGATCTCACCACAAAGGGTGCTCCGATTGATGCCTTTGGTGTTGGGACGGAACTCGTTACGTCAAAGGATGAACCGGCCCTTCAAGGTATCTATAAGATCGTGGAAACCCGTCGGAATGGCGAACTGAGTTTCCGAGTGAAGACGAGTGAGGGGAAACGGACACTTCCGGGCGCGAAACAAGTTTACCGAAAACACTCTTCAAACGGCGAGGTCTTAGAGGATGTTTTGGCGCTGGCGTCAGAGAATGAAAGTCCGGACGGAGAACCACTGCTCATTGAAGTGCTCAAGCGGGGAAAATTGGTATACGATACGCCCCGACTGATCAAAATCCGAGAAGAGGCTATGAAGAATGTTTCTAAGTTGCCCAGCAAGTTTAGGGACCTTAACGGCTCTTACCCAGCTCCGGTTGTGCTTAGTCGCAGGCTCCGCCGGTTGAGTGAATCATTGTGGGAGAGCCCAGAACAGCCGCAAAAACCTGACTAAGATTACCGCCCCCAGCCGTTCTCGCGTCAATCAAAATTCAGCTTCGCGTTACTTCAAAGGTTTTCTTCTAGCAGTTTGGGCTACTGAAAACTTAAATTCCCACTCAATCCGATAGGCGAACGAAATCATTTCACGCATGGAAGCAACTTGGTGCAGAATTTGACCTCGCATCGTAGTAGGGATGTGGCAAAAGGTCGCAAATTCAAGTATCGAGGTCAAACTTATTCAAGCGAATGCCTCGCGTGCTCCGACTTCCTGAACTGTTGCGGAAGTTCAATTGTGAATCGATTTGATGGAGCAACTCCACAGAAAAAAAAGAAGCCTGGGTTATCCCGAAGGGATGCCTTGAAGATTCTGGGTGCTGCGTCGGCGGTTCTTGCGGCGGCTCCGTTCGCGGCAGCCGGCGGCTTTTTGATTCCCCAAGTCCCCACCACATTTACGCCTCAGCTCATAGCTTCTACGAGTGATGTGCCCGTGAATTCATCGATGATCTACTGGTTCCCGTTCACCACCGATCCGACCTACACTAACTTACTGATTCATCTGCCACCGGATCTTGCGAAGGAGGCTGGAAGTGAATGGGTCTCATACAATCGTACGTGCATTCACCTTCAATGCTTAGTATCCTTCTTAGGCGCTCCTTCGGAGATAATGGGATGTCCGTGTCACGGCAGCGAATACCGAGTGACTGACGGTTGGCCCGTCGGAGGCCCGGCGGCTCAGATTGGTCGATACTTACCTCCTGTCCAACTGAGCGTTAAGGGTAACAACATTTACGCCGAAAACATAGATCTAGATGCGATCGGATATGGCACAACCTCGCCCCCAACCTGGTAAAGAGAAGGGCCCGATTCAGCTCTTAATTGACTGGCTGAATCAGCGGCTTGAGCGAACGATCTTTCTTGGCCTGAAGTTCACTCTTCCTAAGAAGTTTGTTAGCCCTCTGGGCTTTCTGGGGTTTCTCACATTCACTACTTTCGCTATTCTCGGAATTTCGGGAGCGCTTCTAATGCTCTACTACAGCCCGTACGTATTCTTCAACACTGTTACGAGCGCCGTTTCGTCCCCGTTTGATAGTGTTCAGAACATCCAGCAGGTTGTTCCGTTCGGCCTGGCGCTCCGCAACATACACTACTACGCATCGAACGCCATGGTGTTGTTGGCTGTCGCCCACATGTTTTACCAGTATTTTTCCGGCCGCTACAAGTTGCGGTACGAAGTCCTCTGGGTCACGGGGATAATCATAGGAATCATGACGATCATCGAGGCTTACACGGGATATGACCTCGTGCTTAACGTAAGGGGAATGCTCGCCATCAACATAGGCCGCGCCTTAGCTAGGAGCACCCCATTCATGGGTCCGACGGCGTTCCGCTTGATGGCTGGTACTGGCTTAGGCGACCTCATCTTGCGATTCTACGCCGTACACGTTTTCATATTTCCCATGCTCATGATTTTGGTGATGATGGTTCACTTTCCGCGTTACATGGTCCTGGACATTCCGGTGGTATCGATGGTCGCGGGTGTAATCATGGTTATTGGAGGTATCTTCCCGGTGGAGTTAGGAACGAAGTTCATTCCGACTGCGGAGGCGGGTATAACGATGCCGGAGTGGTATCTGACTGGAATGTACGCTATCATTCGCACGGGTATCGATAAGTTTACCGCTGGAGTGGTGATTCCGATGTTATTCGTTATTGTATTTCTTATAGTCCCATTCATTGATACTAACCGGAAGCTGTCTATTCGCGATCGTCCGTTCTTTACGGCGATGGGGGTCGCGGGACTGGCTCAGCTTGCGCTGACAACGGTTTGGGGTTTCCGAGCGAACACACTATTCGATCCTTTGGATAATATTCCACAGCTTGAGATCAATCCTTTGATCTTCTTTGGTTCAGTGGTGTTTGTTGGGGCGGTTGCGTATGCGTTCGTTTACTTTGGGTTGAAAGCTACTGCGCCTCCTCCTGGCGTGCGAGTGGCGCACGGGCGAAAGCAATTCCCAGTCTACAAAATGACGTCAAACGAGTGGCGAGCAGTAGTGGTTTCATTGCTCGGGTTTCAAGTTCTTTTTGACATTTATTCGTCGCAATCCTTCTTGGCAGGGTACAAGAACATTCTGCTCCTTCAAATCGGAATCGGTCTAATAGCGTTCGGGATTTTGGTTCATCTTTACAGAATAGGAGCAGAGTGAAATGTCGCAGCCAACGACAGTTAAGGGTCCGTGGGTTGGATCAGGAGCAATACTGCTGGTACTGTTAGTTTCGGTGGGGATGTTTTACTATGAATATCAAGTTGCACCGGTGGCGAACAAGCCCCACATTCCTCAAAAAATAACTATCTACATCTTGGCCGAACAGTGGGCGTTCATGTGGAACGGCACTATCGACACGCACAATACTCCTATCGTCGTTTACGTTGGCGACACCGTAACGTTTCATGTACATGGGATTTGGCAGCAGGACCCGTCATTTCACGAACATGGATTCTTCATAGAGGGCCTTATGGACAGTCCAATGACGGTGATGAAGGGTCAGGATCTAATCTTCACGATCGTTCCAACCCAACCGGGCGATTACACCATAATTTGCACGGTTTTCTGTGGCGCGGGCCACGCTAACATGAATGGACAGTTCGATGTCCTGTCCTAGGATGTCAAAATGAATGCTTCAGGTTGCCACCACTCAGACATTGAAGAACTACGTAGAGGTAACTAAACCTCCTATCGTTTTGCTTCTGGTCTTCACCTCCTTCGCAACAATGATTGTTGCTTGGAGCCAAACGCAGCTGCCCTTCGCCGCGCCTGTCTTGATCGTAGGGATTGCTTCGATAACAGCGGCTAGCGCCGGCTGTGACACGTTGACTTCTTACGTAGATCGAGATATCGATAGGATAATGCATAGGACAAGGCACCGCCCGATCCCGAGCGGTCGGATTGCCCCAAACAGAGCCCTTGCTTGGGGCTTGTTCCTTGCATTCGTGGGCCTTATCCTTGCCTTCTTGCTCAATCCATTGTCGTTCGTATGGATATTCCTTGGAGTGTTGGACAACGTCGTGGTTTACAGCTTGTTACTAAAACGACGAAGTTCGCTTAACATAATTCTCGGAGGGGTGAGTGGTGGGTTGCCTGTAATGTTTGGTTGGAGCGCAGTAACGAACGGTGTTTCACTACTGCCCATTCTTCTAGCGGCTCTCGTGGTGCTTTGGATTCCAGGTCACATTTGGAGCTTGGCCATATTCACCAAAGACGACTACCAGCGGGCACGCATTCCAATGTTGCCCGTGGTAACCAAGCTGCGGACGGCCTTACGCTGCATTGTATCCACGATTGTCTTGATGGTCCCCTTCTCGCTTTGGATCTACTTTGCTGGACATTTCGGGCTGGTTTACTTGGCGGTAGCGATTCTGTTCGGCGGTTGGGTGCTCTACATAAACATGAAATTGTTCTTTCACCCGAATAACGAAATGGCGTATAAGGCGTTCAAGGTATCGAGTCCGTACCTCTTCACATTATTCTTAGCTATGATAATCGACAGCCTGGCCAAGTTCATCTAGGCTCATTTACCCGGACGCTCTAGGAGACGAATGGGCCGAGTCCCCTTGGGGCTCTGCATGTTATGACATCCTTGATGCCTTTGGTTCTGAGAACATGTAGGAGAGCATCGAAGATGAAGTCATTTCCCATAAAATGGTCCGCTAATCGCCTCAGCCTAGTTGATACGTGCATCTCCTTTCCCATAACCGCGGTCCACCTGTTCTGGTAGGCCGAGATCGGTAATCCTTTCTGGAGGTGGTCGGCTGCGATCTGGCCTGCGATCTGCCCAGTGATCATAGCAGTTGCGATTCCGCCTCCGTTCGTCGGCATCACCATACCCGCTGCGTCTCCGACTGCCATGACTTGGCCAGCCCAAGTCGTGGGTAGAGGCCCGTCAACTGGAAGTACATCAGCAATCATGGGTCCAGGTTTGCCTCCTTGCAGTTTTGATTTTGAAAGGGGACAGTCGTTGATGAAGAAGTTTAGGTAACCTCTCCCGTCGTTTCGTCTGGAGTACGAAGTTCGTATGCCAATTCCGACGTTAGCGGAGCCGTTTCCCTTTGGTATGATCCATCCGTAGCCGCCCGGCGTGAACTGTGTCCCCATATACATTTCCGTAACACTTTGATCGACAGAGAGGTCGGTCATGAGATATTCGTAGTTTATAGCAACATTGTTGGGTGTCAGGTAATCTTGAGTTAGCAGTCCGGCCGTCTTCGCAATTTTAGATGGAAACCCGTCCGCCGCGATTACAACTTTTGCGGCTACCCCGTTGGCTCGATTCGGCCCCACGAGAAGGGCGTGGTCTTGAGTATAGAGATCTACCGATTTGCGCAGTTCTATCGTACCGCCCAGATTTTCGACTTCTTTGGCAACGCTTTGCTCAAGGATAGTTCTGTCGAGTATGAATGCCTCAAAGTCAAACTGAAATTCACTGCCTGTCGGCGAAATGACACGGAGCGTTTTGCAGGTATTGTCTATAGCGTCTTGAGGGACATTGAAGACATCCATATACTCTCCCGCGCTGGGAAGCAGGCTTTCCATCTCCTTCCGAACTGGAAAGTACTCCCCGCACTTTACAGGTGTCCCAATCACTGCTTTCTTGTCAAAGACATGGACGCGGAGACCCCGTTTCAGAGCCTCCACAGCGGCGTACAGTCCTCCAGGACCTGCTCCCGAGATAACGACATCGACTTCCTTCTGCAATTCAAGAACCGTCCTCTCTCTGTTTTTCTAAAGACGCAGCGCGTCCACGAAGGTCAAGAGTTGGTGGTTCAACTCACGGGCACCAGCGATTTTGCCACTTGGAGTAAGTATGCGATAACGGGCCCAGGGTACAAGCCCACAAGGATGATGATTACGGTGGAGGCGATTAGCACCGCTACGAGGGGCGCGGGTTCCTTCAAACGTCCGGGGCTGCTTGGTTCGTCGAAGTACATTCGTTTAACGACCCAGCCGTAATACGCCATGGAGAAGGCGCTGTTCAGAACTCCGGCCAAAGCTAACCACCACATGTTGCCTTGAACGGCGGCTGTGAATAGGACCAGCTTACTCATGAAACCGCTCAGCGGAGGCACACCTGCGAGCGCAAACAGAGATATGGTGAGCGTGAAAGCAGTGACGGGCATTCGGTTACCCAAACCAGAGTAGGAATCCAGCGAGGTTGTCGACAGTTGGCTGTACACCGCGGCAGCGGCGATGAACGCCGCCGTTTTCATAACTCCGTGGTTGAGGATGTGAAATAACGCTCCGGCGATGCCTAACTGATTCGGAGCCGCAAGCCCAATTAGGATGTACCCGGCTTGGGCGATACTTGAATAGGCCAACAGCCTCGTGAAACTCTTCTGCGTGAGGGCGGCAACGTTACCGAGTGTCATAGTCAAAATCGCGATCACCGCAAGTGTTCCCGACCAGTCCACTCGAAGCGCAACCAACGCCACAACGAGGACCCGGAGAAGAGCCGCGAATCCTCCGTTCTTGGTTCCGGCGGCCAGAAACGCTCCGACGGTGAATGGAGCGCCCTCATATGCGTCCGGTATCCACATATGAAAGGGAACAGCCGCCACTTTCATTCCGAAACCTGCTATGAAGAGTACCATCGCGAGTAACGCGATGGCATTGAGCTGGGGCAGAGCGGTTTGCATGGCCTGAGCGACTAAGTAGATGTTTGTCGTTCCAGTGATTCCGTAGACCAGTGAGATTGCGTAGATTATCAGCGCCGACGATAAGGCACTAAGGATGAAGAATTTGATAGCTGCTTCATTTGACGTCGGATCTTTCTTGTGTATGCCCGTCAATACGTAGGAGGGGACGTTCATCAGCTCCCAAGCGAGAAATAGGGCGATGAGGTCAACAGAGAAGGCGACCAGCATCATTCCGAACGTGCCGAGAAGAAGCAGACCAAAGTATGTATCAAAATTCTCGTCCTCACGCATATAATACATGGAACTTACGGCTATCAAGAGCGTTACCAAGACGAAGACAGCGGCAAAATACACGGAGAAGCTATCGATCGACAACACGCCCAGTACGACTTGGGTTGTCGGGACGCCTTGACTTAGAAGCAGTATGATTCCTGCTAGCGTCACGAGAAGGCCGGCGATTGACCAGTAACCCACCATCAGCCGAGAACGGATTCGGTTCGCTAGATCCTGGATTAATGGGACAAGAATGCTGAAGATAGGCAGAGTGAACAGAAGGAGTGCAGTTGTAAGTTGGACCTGCATCTGTTTCGCCTATTCCAGAACTCCCTAGGTGGAATTCTTACACGTAAATAACGTTTCCCAGACAGAGCTGGGACCAAACCTTTTTCTTCTTGCTTTCGCCTCACGGAGTGAACCTCCCGAAATCGTGAGTGCTGATGTCCGGAATCGAAACGGTCAAGGTCATCGTGGACGCTGAAAAACAGGCCGCTAAGATGATTGACGATGCGATGACCGAATCTGCAGCAATACGAAAGAGAATAGATTCACTGGTTCAACAGCAACGACAACAGATGTTAGCTGAGGCGAAGAAGCAGGCAGACGATATAACTGCTCGCGCAAGCGCGGAAGGGCGCGTCGAAGCGGAACAGTTTGAAAAAGAGGCCGCGCAGGCACTCCAATCGCTTATCGCCCGCGCCTCCACTAGGAAAAACGCGACCGTTGAGAAACTTCTAAGTCTAGTGACGCGGGTCGAATAGGTATGGCAGAGACAGACAAGTTCACGGAAGACATTTTGAGAAGTGCTCGTGAAAAAGCGGAGACCATCATTCGCGAGGCTCAAACTGAGACACAGCACGCCTCAGACGAAGCAAAGGCCAGCATCACACATGAGTCGGAAGCGGTAGTTCGCAATGCGCATGCCGATGCCGACGCGATAAAGCGACGACAGATTAGTGAAGCTAGGCACAGAACGAAGTTGCGTGAGCAGCAAGAGAAGGACAAGATCGTTGAGGAAATATTGGACCAGGTTCGTAAGCGCACATCCCAACTTGCCGCGGACGAAGCCAGATACACTCCCATGCTAACGCACCTTATCGAAAGCGGCATCCAAGAACTTGGAGAGAAGACGGTCATGATTCACGTTAACAAGGCTGATCTCGAAAGAATGTCAAGCCTTACGCAGAAAGTCGGTAAGAGCCTCGGATCCGTGAGAGTGGAATGGTCTAAGGAACCGATACAGGCGATGGGCGGTGCTATAGTTTCTAGCGTGGACGGCAGAATCAGAATCGACAACACGCTAGATCAGAAATTCGAGGCGTTGGAGCCCAAACTTCTCATTGAGGCAAGGGCATCACTTTTCAGCGAATGAATCGTATGCGAGATCCGTTCGAATGACAGGCGCTGGCCGATATGCGGAATTGGCCGCTGCAACCCGCTCTTTCAAAGCAGAGCTCCTCGCAACATCTCAATTTGAGAGGCTTATGGAAGCCGGGTCGCTCGCGGAAACTGTCAGCGCTGTGACAGGGGGTCACATAACTTCTGTTGAAGGGGCAGACTTAAGCGCGGTGGAATCCTACCTTACTCAGAAAGTGATCGAAATTACCCGAAGGCTCTCTTCCTATGCGCCTCAAGACTCTCGGCCACTCATCAGCCTTTTCGCAAAGAGTTTCGAATTTGAATGCGTTAAGGCTATTCTAAGCGCGAGCGCCGCCAGAGTAAACGCGGAAGAAGCGCTGAGGCACATCGTTCCCGCGGGGAAGTTGACGTCGGATCGCTGCAAGGACCTGATTGAAGCGCATAACCCAACTCGCGTGATTGAGAGCATAGAAGATGAAGGGCTCAAACGATTCCTTCTACCTAAACTCACCGGTGAGGGAGCGGGCATTCAGACAATCGCTGCGATCGATCAGTATTACTTCACGAGATTATGGGCGACCTCGAACCTGCCTGATCCTTTAGATGCACAATCCGCCAAGAGCTTGATTGGCGAGGCAATAGACCACGTCAACATTTTGGTGGCGTTTCGATCCCGACTAATGGGGCTTGATAGTCGAACCGCGGCGAACATGATGGTTCCGGTCAACTACGGGTTGAGTCAGTCGTTTGACGAGATGCCCGAAGCTAATAACACTCAGAACCTGGCGCGGATTTTAGAAAAGTCACGGTATGGGGGCGTGCTCGAGGGCTCTGCC
>Ga0187784_10003531_pt1 | contig 12639 bp, 12 predicted proteins | sample 1015_SJ02_MP15_2_FD_132964 | JGI IMG/M metagenome (GOLD analysis project Ga0187784, IMG submission 132964) | Tropical peat soil microbial communities from peatlands in Department of Meta, Colombia - 1015_SJ02_MP15_20_MG | ecosystem: Environmental > Terrestrial > Soil > Wetlands > Peat | place... | reverse complement strand
GCTGCTCCCATCTCGCCCAAGCGCTGCAAGCCGTCTATGAGGCCATCGTCCGCCAGCGCCAAAGCCTCTTCCAGGCTCAGCCAGCGCACCTGCGTGCTCTCCCCCTCCGCCGGGGCGGGCTCCACGTCTTCATCGCACAAGAGCAGGTAGGTGAGATCCAAGTGGACGTGGTCGTCGGCGGCTGGGTGCACGTCCACGTGAAGGAGCTGAGGCCCCTTCACGGGATGGCGCACGGGCAAGCCTGTCTCCTCGGCCGCCTCTCGCAAAGCGGCGTCGTAGGTGGTCTCGCCCGGGTCGACGTGACCCCCCGGCTGCACCCAGATGCCTAGCTTCTTGTGGAGCAGCAAGACCGTCCCCCGAGGGCCCCAGATCAACGCCGAGCCCGTCAAGTGCACCGGGCCGGCGTGGCGGTCAAACGGCCTTGCCAACGTGCTCAGCGCAGCCAGAGTACAGTCCCGGCTGGCCTCCTCGCGCGCCGAGCGGGCCTGGAACTCCTCCAGCGCCCGGCGCGTCCGGGCGAGCCGGCCTGAGCCAGGCATGCTGGTGGCTAATCAGCTGGAGGGGCGGCTCGCAGGCCCTCCGCCTCCTCAGCCAGGCGCCGGCCGATCAGCTGCACCCGAGCCTCGCTCTGGTTGACGTCGCTCCCCCGGGCGCCGAGAAGAGCCATCCGGTCGGCTTCGGCCTCCTGCGCGGCTTTGCGGTCAGCAGCGGCCAGACGGGCATCGAAGCCTTCTTTCACCAGCTTCTCGGCTTCTTCCACGAGGGCCCCCACCATCTCGTCCTCGGGCACGACCCGCACGATCTCACCCCTGATGAACAAGTGGCCCCGGTGCTTGCCAGCCGCAATCCCGAGATCCGCCGAACGGGCCTCGCCGGGGCCGTTGACAACGCAGCCCATCACGGCCACTTGGAGCGGGATCTCACGGGCCTCGAGAGCGGCTTGAGCTTCTTGGGCGACCTTGTACACGTCGATCTCGGCGCGGCCGCACGACGGGCAGGCGATAAGGTCCACGTTGCGCCGCTCTCTGAGGCCGAGCGCTTCGAGCAGCGTCCGCCCGCTCTTAGCCTCCTCCACGGGGTCGGTGGTGAGCGAATAACGGATGGTGTCGCCGATGCCCTCCATCAGCAATGCCCCGATGCCCGCCGTACCCTTGATGATCCCGGCTGGAGGAGGGCCGGCCTCCGTGAGCCCGAGGTGGAGAGGATGGTCCACCTGTTCGGAGAGCTGCCTGTAAGCCTCCACCATGATTGGGACCCGGGAGGCCTTTACTGAGATCTTCACGTTGTCGAAGCCCACTTCGGCAAATAAGGCCAGTTCGTGCAAAGCCGACTCCACGAGCGCTTCGGGCGTCGCTTCGCCGTACTTGTCGTACAGCCGCTTGTCGAGGGAGCCGGCGTTCACCCCTATGCGTACCGGGATGCCCCGCTCTCTGCACTCCCGGGCGACCAGCTTGACCTCTTCTGGCTTGCGCAGGTTGCCGGGGTTGAGGCGCAGGCAATTAACCCCGGCCTCCAGCGCCGCGAGAGCCATCTCGACGTGGAAATGGACATCGGCCACGATGGGCACCGGGCTCCTCGGCACGATACGGGCCAGGCCCTCGGCCGCCTCCCGCTCGTTGCAGGTGCACCGGACGATGTCGGCGCCGGCCGCCTTCAGCGCGTAGATCTGCGCCAACGTGCCGTCCACGTCGGCGGTCTTGGTCGTCGTCATGGACTGGACGGTGATGGGGGCATCCCCGCCTACGGCCACGGGGCCGACCAATATCTGGCGGGTCCGCTTGCGGGGGTAGCGGGCCACCCCGGGGCCGCCTCCACGAGCTTGTCCCAGGGCAGGCACGCCGCCAGGCTACCAACGAGGGGCCGACCTGCGGGGCTTCAAGAGACGATGTCGCGCAAGTCGAGGAAGAGCGACGACACCCCGTAAAAGATGATCACCGCTAGCACGAGGTAGATGATCGGCGCCATCTTGTTGACGTCAGCATGGTAGGGCTGCTTAGCCCGCAGGCTCCGCACTTTTTCGTAAATGGCGATCGCCACGTGACCGCCGTCCAGAGGCAGGAACGGGACCAAATTGAAGAGCCCGACGAAAATGTTGATGATGATCAACAGGTAGAGGACCTCGGACCAGCCGATCTGCACCGCGACGTTGGCCAGGTGGGCCACGCCTACCACCGATTCGAACCGGACGGCTTTAGGGCTGTCGGCCTGTTTCTGGCTGGCGAGCATGTTGAAGTAGCTGCCGAAATCGGTCACCAGGCGGCCAAGGTTCTCCACGGAGGAGGCCGCCGTCGACCCGAACGCGGTGCCGGCGTGCTCGACCGAGCCGGCAAAACCGAAGCTCACGTAGGGGCTGACGCCGATCCCGAGGAGCCCCGTCGGCTTGTCGTACAACGGAGTTTTTTCGCCTTTCAGGACGACTTTGGAGGCATCGGCTAATGCCACCGGCCGCAAGGTGAGCATGCGCCCACCCCGCTTTACGGTCAAGGTGATTTCCTGTCCCGGACGGGCTTTCAGGTAAGCGCTCACCTGGTCCCAGGTGGAGAAATGCTGCCCGTTGATAGCCTCGATGCGGTCACCGGGCTTCAGGCGCGCCAGTTCGGCAGGGCTCTGGCCATGGGTGAACGAGCTCACCTCCGCGATGGGGTTGTCCGCTGGGGGGTTGGTGATGAAGTTGCCCATGTCGCCCGGGCCCCAGAACAGCACCACCAGCATCACAAAGGCGAGCAGGAAATGGACGAACGAGCCTGCGAACGCGACGGTCAGGCGCCTCCAGGTCGGCTGGTTGCGGTACGCCCGAGGCTCGTCGGCCGGGTCGACCGTTTCCGCATTGGTCATCCCGACGATGCGGCAATAACCGCCGAGGGGCAGTGCCTTTATCCCATACGTCGTCTCGCCTCTTTGCACCGACCACACGCGGGGGCCGAAACCGACGAAGAACTCTGTCACTTTCATCCCGGCCCGCTTCGCCGCAATGAAATGGCCGAGCTCGTGGAGGACGATCATGATTATGAGGGCCAAGATGACCAGGACCGTGTAAAGGGCCCCCAACCAGTAGGCGACGACGAGGCCGGTAGCGACCACTAGGGCCAGCCGTAGCAAGGCGCCGTGCTCTTCGCGTTCGTCCATCGCCTGGCGCGTCTGGGGAGCGGCCTCAGGGGGGCGTTCGGGCCACGGCATGCTCCGCGGCTCAGGCACGCTGCGCTCCTCGGAGGGCGCCGCTCGGGGGCTCGCGCCGGGAGACGGCCTCGGCGGCCAGAGCCCGGCCCTCGGCATCGGCGGCCAAGATGTCGTCCAGATCTCGCGGCTCGGTCTCGACAAAGCCTGTTAGGGCTGAAGCGATCACAGCGGGAATGTCGACCCAACGGAGGCGCGCGTTTAGGAACGCCTCCACTGCCACCTCGTTGGCACCGTTGAGACAGGCGGTAGCGGTCCCACCTCGACGGCCGGCCTCGTAGGCCAGGGACAAGCACGGGAAGGCCTGAGGGTCGGGAACATCGAAGTCGAGGCGCGACAAAACCGACCAGTCGATGGCCCCGAAGGGGACGAGCATACGTTCAGGGTAGGAGAGGGCGTAGCCAATGGGCAGGCGCATGTCGGGCAGCGACAGCTGGGCGATGACGGCGCCATCGGTGGTCTCAACCATGGAGTGGACGACGGACTGGGGATGGACGACGACATCGACCTGCTCATAGGGGACGTAGAACAAGAGGTGGGCTTCGATCACTTCCAGGCCCTTGTTCATGAGGGTGGAGCTGTCCACGGTGACCTTGGGGCCCATCCTCCAGGTTGGGTGGGCAAGGGCGTCGGCCACCGTCACTTCCGACAGTTCCTGGGACGACTTGCCCCGGAACGGGCCGCCCGAGGCGGTGAGGACGAGACGTCGCAAGCCGCTAGTGCCCACGGCTCGGAGGCACTGGTGGAGCGCGCAGTGCTCAGAGTCGATGGGGACGATCTCGGCTCCCTTGACCTGCCGGGCCTGCTGGACGATGGGGCCCCCGGCTACGAGCGACTCCTTGTTGGCCAGGGCAAGACGGCGCCCCGCTGCCAACGCGGCCAAGGTGACCTCTAGTCCGGCAAAGCCCACCACGCCGTTCAAAACGATGTCTGCGTGCTCGGCAAGGGCCGCCAACGCTCCCGGGCCGCTCAGGACCTCGGTGCCCTCGGGTACCAGGCCCTCGAGCTCCTTGGCCCGGCTTTGGTCGGCGAGCGCGACACGGGCCGGTCGTACCGCCCAGGCCTGGCGGGCCAGCACTTCCACCGAGGAGCCCGCCCCAAGGGCCACCACTTGGAACCGGCCGCCCGAGGCCACCACCACGTCCAGGGCTTGCCGCCCGATCGAACCTGTGCTCCCAGCGACGTAGACGGTCTTCGGGCCGTGCCCGGCGCCCGGGGAGGGCGGGCCTGCCGGCTCAGGCAAGGTGAAGTACGGCGACCAGGAAGTAGGTCGCGGGCAATACGAAAAGCAGCGAATCGAAGCGGTCCAACAGGCCGCCGTGCCCCGGTAGGAGGGAGCCGGAGTCCTTCAGGTGCAGGTCCCGCTTGACCATCGACTGCACCAGGTCCCCCAGAGGGGCCACAATGGCCACCATCAAGCCGAGCTCTAAGCCGTGGGTGGCTCCGCCCCACGGGGTGACCTCCTTGCCGATGATGGCGCCGGCCACCAATGCCGCCACCCCTCCTGCGACAAAGCCTTCCCACGTCTTGCCCGGGCTCGTTCGAGGGGCCATGAGGTGTGAGCCGAACGCGCTCCCGACGAGCCAAGCAGCCACGTCGCAGACAACGGTGGTGACCACGGCGGCTAAGAACAGGTGCTTACCGTACGGCGCTTTGAGAAGCAGCCCGGCGAAGGACCCAAAGACCCCCACCCAGGCGTACCCGACCACGGTGACGGCCACGTTCACCACGGGCCGGGCGTCCACCACCCGGACCAGGTACCAAAGCAGGCTGGCAGCCACTACGACTACGAACATGACGCTGATCGCGGGCTCGGCTTTCCAGTAAGCGACCAGGACCGTACCTGCCGCGCCCGGCGCTGCCACAAGGGTGGCGGGACGGAACCCGACGCGTTGCAGCATGGCGAAGAGTTCCAAGGCGCAGCCGAGCACGGCCACCGCGCTCAGGCCGACCAGGGCCGCGGGGCCGATCAGGTAACAGATGACGAAAACGGCGGCCAGCCCGGCACCCGTGGCAACCGCCGATGCGACGTCGCGACCCGGCCATCCACGCCTGCCCCCTCCTCGCCAACGTCGTACGGACGGGAGGCACGGTGACCCTGCGGCCCTCGGCGAGCACCGCCGCCACTGCCACCTCCGGCAGTCCCGGCGCTGCTCGGGGAGCCGTTCGCCTGAGCGCCGGGGTTCACCGCCGGGGCGACCTCTGACGGCGTGGCGGAGGTGACCGGTTCATCGCTGCCAGCGGCCGCCGGCTCCGCGGGCAGCAGGCCCACCACCTCAGGGGGGGCATCTCTGCCAACTCGGGCTGCTCGCAGCCGCTCCCGTTCGAGCCGCTCGAAATCCTCATCAAAGGAAAACGGCCCACCCCGGCTCGAGGGCGGCGGGGTAAGAGGCTGATCGTTATCGTCCACGAGGTCTTCGACCCCCGGCCCGTCCTCCCAGTCGTTCACGTCGTCGCGCCAGTGCAGCCCGCGCGAACCGAGCAACCGCCAGGCTTGCATCTCGTCGTCAGGACCATGCTGCTCAGCCAGCGCCCGGGGGACCTCACCAGTGGGCGGGTCTGCCCAATGGGGAAGTTCTGTACCTTCTCCGGAGCTCATTGCCGCAACCAACTCCCCACTTGCTGGATCTTCGCGAGGGTACTCGATCTGTTGTTGAGCCGGGGAGCCGAGCGGCGGGCGTGGGTGCCCTGGCGAGGTCGCCTCTTCCGATGGCTCGTCGGGTGCCAACTCCTCCACAGGCGCAGCTGGCTCCTCGGCGCGCTCCTCCCCTGCCGCGTCCTCTCCCGCCTCTCCGGCTGCCTCGGCCCCCGCGGCCTCATCGACTGCCGCCTCGGCTGGAGCCTCATCGACTGCCGCCTCGGCTGGAGCCTCATCGACCGCCGCCACCGGGCCGGTCGGTGCCCCTGGGTCGTAGTCCTCTGGCGGTCCCGCTTCCCCCCATTCGCCGAGGGCAGGGGGCGCCGAGGCCTCCCGCCGGCGCCCGCCTCTTCCGGCTCTTTTCCTACCGGTACCAGTTCGGGGACGCAGGGCAACTCCTTTTTCGCCTTTGTCGGGCCGGTTCAGCTGCTCAGGAGCTCCTGCTCTTTGTGAGCCAGCACTCGGTCGATCTCCGCGGTGAAATCGTGGGTTAGCTTGTCGAGCTCTTTTTCGGCCCGGTCGAGCTCGTCAGAGGAAATCGAACCGTCCTTCTCCAGCCCCTCGAGGTCCTTGCGGGTGGCCCGCCGGGCGTTGCGGACGGCCACCCTGCCCTCTTCAGCTTTGTGGTGGACCACCCGCACGAGGTCCTTACGCCGCTCGGCGGTGAGCACCGGGAAGACAAGGCGGACAACCGAACCGTCGTTGCTAGGGGTGATGCCGAGGTCGGAGGACTGCAATGCCTTTTCGATGGCTTTGATGATGGCCGGTCCCTTTTCGTAAGGGCTGATCACCAGCGTCCGGGCGTCGGGGATGTGGAAGCCGGCCAGTTGCTGCAGCGGGACCTCGCTCCCGTAATAGTCGACGCGCAGCTTCTCGACCAGCGCGGGGGCCGCGCGGCCCGTGCGGATAGCACTGAACTCGTTCTTTGTGTGCTCCACCGCTTTGGCCATGTGGTCTCGGCACTCGTCGATCGCAGCGTCTACCAGAAGGTCGGGCATCAGTGGATAAGCGTACCTATATCGTCACCCGCCAACGCACTCCGCAGGTTCCCCTCCTCCATGATGTTGAAATAGAGGATGGGCAACGCGTTCTCCTTGCACAGCGTGATCGCGGTCAGATCCATGGCCCGCAGGTCCTGGCCGATCACCTCGCTGAAGCTGATGTCTGAGATCGGCTGAGCGTCCGGGTCGGTACGGGGGTCGGCTGTATAGACCCCGTCGACATCGCCGTGCGTACCTTTCAGCAGCACTTCCGCCCCGATTTCGACGGCACGCAGCGCCCCGGCGGTGTCGGTGGTGAAGAAAGGGTTGCCGGTGCCGGCAGCGAACACCACGACCCGCCCCTTTTCGAGGTGACGTATGGCGCGTAGGCGAATATACGGCTCTGCCAGCTCGGACATACCGATGGCCGTCTGCACACGGGTGGGCTGACCTTCCCGTTCCAAGGCGTCGCGAAGCGCCAGCGCGTTGATGACCGTCGCCAACATGCCCATGTAGTCAGCCGTCGCCCGGTCCATCCCGGAGGCAGAGCCAACGGCGCCCCGCCAGATATTGCCCCCACCGATCACGACTGCGATCTCGGTGCCGAGGTCGGCCCGCCCTTCGGCTATCTCGCGGGCCAACCGCTCAACGAGGAGGCCGTCAATGACTTCTCCAGCGGCCTCGCTCGCCAGCGCTTCACCGGAAAGCTTGAGGACAACCCTCTTCCAAGGCGCTCCCGGCCGCCCCATCAACCACCGATCACGACTTGCGCGAACCGCACCACTTGGGCTTTACCGAGCACGGCGGCCACCGTCCTGCTCTCGTCCTTGGCGTAGGGCTGCTCCAACAGGGTCCCGCCGGGAGCCCGCTTGTACCAGCCAGCGAGCTTGCCCTCGACGATCTTGGGAATGGCCGCTTCGGGCTTGCCTTCGAGCCGGGTGGCAGTTTCCAGCGTCGCCCTTTCGGCCTCCACCTCCTGGGCGGGGACGTCTTCGCGGCGAAGGTACCTCGGCTTGCCGAAGGCGATGTGGACGGCTATGTCGTGGGCCAGCCCCTCGTCCCCACCCGAGAGCTCTACGATCACGCCGTTCACGCCACGGTCGTTCTGGACGTGCAAGTACGAGCCGAGGAAATGGCCGGGCGCGGCCTGGAAGCGCACCACTTCGCCGAGCTGAACGTTTTCCCTCGTCACGATGTTGAGGTCTTCGATGGCGGCCTTGCGCTGGTCCACCGCATCCTCGCCCTCGCTGGCCACAAGGGCAGCTAGCTCGTTGACGAGGTTGACGAAGTCAGGGCTCTTGGCGCCGAAATCGGTCTCGGAGCGCAGCTGTACAAGGGCTATCGCGTTTGCTGCCGAGTCGTAGGAGACCGCCACAGCTCCTTCCTGGCTCTCGCGGCCTGCTCGCTCGGCCGCCTTGCCAAGGCCGCGCTCGCGCAACCACTTGGCCGCCTCTACCGCGTCCCCGTTGGCCTCAGTCAGCGCTCGCTTAGCGTCCATCATCCCTGCGCCCGTCAGATTGCGCAGGGCCTGGACATCCTTGGCCGTGAATTCTGGCATTTGTCCTCAGCTCCTAACTCTCGTTGCTGGGCGCCGCAGTTCCGGCCACCACCGGCGCGGAGGTGGCTCCCGCGACCTCGGCCCCCGCCGTCGCCACTCCCACCACCTGAGAAGGTGGGGGGACCGAGGAGGCCACGGGAGGCGGCCCAGATGGCACAAATGTGCCGCGGCGCGAGGCCATGAACCTACCCTCCTGGACGGCGTCCGCGATCACCCGGCACATCAACGAGCCGCTGCGGATGGCGTCGTCGTTGCCAGGGATAGGGTACTGCACGAGGTCGGGGTCGCAGTTGGTGTCCACCACGGCCACGATCGGTATCCCCATCTTGTTGGCCTCGGACACTGCGATGTGCTCTTTCTTGATGTCGATGATGAACACCGCGTCCGGCAAGCGGGCCATGTCCCGTATCCCGCCGAGGTTGCGCTCCAGCTTCTCGAGCTCCCTGCTGAGGATGAGCGCCTCCTTTTTGGGCATCGCCTCGAAGTCGCCGCCCGCCTTCATGCGCTCGTACTCCTGCATCTTCTTGACCCGGGCGGCGATAGTCGTGAAGTTGGTGAGCATCCCACCGAGCCACCGCTCGTTCACGTAGGGCATGGCCGATTGCTGCGCGGAACGCGCGATGGGGTCCTGGGACTGCTTCTTCGTGCCGATGAACAAAACACTGCCACCGCCGGCCACCAAGTCTCGTACGAAGGAGTAGGAGGCTTCCAAGCGTTGCAAGGTCTGGTTCAGGTCAATGATGTATATCCCGTTGCGCTCGCCGAAAATGAAGCGCTTCATCTTCGGGTTCCAGCGCCTCGTTTGGTGCCCGAAATGGACTCCCGCCTCCAGCAACTGCCGCATCGTCACTACGGCCATAACGGCTCCTCTCCATCGGTTGTCTTACCTCGGGCGCTTGCGCCCCGCCAGCCCGGAAGGTCCTTCCTAAGGGCGGGGCGACCGTGGAGCCGCCCGAGTACAGGTTTGAGTTGTGAGGGCTGCCAGCCGCGCGGCCGAGCCACCCTCGGCCACCATGCGGCAGCCACCAACACAGTACACGGGATAGCAGGAGCGCCGCCCCTCCGAGGCGCCGAGACGAGCCTCGCTAAGCGGTCTCCTTGTCCGCCACCGACATCCGCGCCCGCAACTGCAGCACGGCCTTGGTGTGGATCTGGCAGACCCGGCTTTCCGTCACACCCAACACCTGCCCGATCTCCGCAAGGGTGAGGCCTTCGTAGTAGTAAAGGGACAAGACGATCTTTTCCCTGTCCCCCAACCGGTTGATGGCGCCGGCCAGGATCTGCTTCATCTCTTCCACCTCGAACGCCGCCATCGGCCCGTCATGACGGTCGGGCAAGGTGTCGCCAAGCGTTGTCGATTCGCCTCTTTCCCCTCCGGCGAGCACTTCGTCGAGGGCCACGATGCCGACGAAAGAGATCTGTGAGAACTGAGCCTGCAGCTCTTCCTCCGAGAGCCCGAGCTCCTTGGCCACCTCCGCGTCGGTGGGGGTCCGCAGCAGCTGCGCTTCCAATTTGGCGTACGCCTTTTCGATGGCGCGGGCTTTGGCCCGCACCGAACGCGGTACCCAGTCGATACTGCGGAGCTCGTCGATGATGGCGCCTTTTATGCGCGTGATGGCGTAGGTCTCGAACTTGATCGCCCGCTGGTTGTCGAACTTCTCGATGGCGTCGATCAAGCCGAAGATGCCGTAACTGACCAAGTCACATTGTTCGATCGTGTTGGGGAGGCCGACCGAGACCCTGCCGGCCACGTACTTGACGAGGGGCGAGTACCGCACGATCAACTTGTCACGGAGCTCGCGCGAGCCAGTGCGTTTGTACTCAGCCCAAAGCTCGTCTACGCCCAGCGCTTCCTGTTCGGTTTCCATCAAGCCCTCGGGTGCGCGTCCTCGTACACGGCCAGGAGCCTCTCTTTGCTCACGTGGGTGTAGACCTGCGTAGTCCTGACGCTGCTATGGCCCAGTAACTCCTGCACCACTCTTAGGTCGGCACCTCCGTCGAGCATGTGAGTGGCGAAACTATGCCGCAGCGCGTGTGGGTTGGAAGCCGAGGGAGAGCGGCGGTCCATGATCCGTCGGACGTCACGGGGGCCCAGTCGTCTGCCTCGAGCGTTCAAGAACAGAGCTCCGCTGGGTGAACCCGGGCGGGCCAGGGCGGGGCGGCCGTCGCGCAGCCAGCGCTTGAGCGCCTCCGCAGCCGCCTCCGAGACCGGCACCTGCCGCTGCTTGGAGCCCTTGCCCCAGACCCGTGCCCAGCCCGTGCTCAAGTCCAAGTCCCCCGTGCCCAGGTTGCACAGCTCGCTCACCCGCAGGCCGCTCCCGTAAAGCATTTCGAGCACCGCGTCGTCCCGCCAACGCACGGGCGGCGGCAGCTCCTTGCCCCCCTTGTCGGCAGCTGCGGTCCCGTCCAGCAAGACTTCGACCTCGCCCCTCGACAACGCCCTGGGGAGCCGGGAGCCCCCGGTGCGGGCGGTGAGCGAGACCGCGGGGTCGCTGGCCACCAACCCGCGCCGGGCGAGCCATGCGAAATAGCGCCGCAAGGCCGAAGCTCGCTGGGCGACCGTCTGGCGGGCATAGCGCCGCGTGGCCATGTACGCGAGGTACCGGCGCAAGGTCAGGCGCGTTACGCCGCCCGGCCCGTCGATGCCGCCTCGCGCCGCCCAACTCACGAACGACCGGACGCCATTGTCGTACGCCCGCAAGCTGGCGAGGGAAAGGTCGGTCAACGAACCTAGCCAGTCCTCCATGCACCACGAGCCTTCGTCAACGGCCTGAGCCTGTGCTCGCTCCTCGTCGCCCGCGCCATCCCGGCGGGAGCGCCCACTTTGGGTGCTGCCTGGGGAGCCCACGGTGGTAATGGTAGCGGTAACTCAGGCCCCGCGCCCGGCCGGCCAAGCTAGGACCGTGGCGCATTACCTGACCCGGCGGGCCGGACGGGTCGTCCTCATCGAGCCCAAGCGCTCCGTCTTGCTGCTTTCGGGGACAGATCCGAGCGACGCAACCGCCCCTCCTTTTTGGTTCGTGCCCGGCGGCGGAGCGGAAAATGACGAGACACCCGAGCAGGCGGCGAGGCGGGAGGTTTACGAAGAGGTGGGAGCTCGCCTCGAGGATCTCGGGCCCCCCGTCTGGCACCGCCACGTCAGCTTCCCCTTCGGAGGCGACTGGTACGACCAGTACGAATGGTTCTTCGTCGTGCGGGTGGCGAGGTTTGACCCCCGCGCTGCGGCGCTGACCGAGCTCGAGCGTAGGGCCACCACGGGCGCCCGCTGGTGGCCCTTGGCCGAGCTCGCCGAAACCGAGGAAGCCGTGCACCCGGCTGGTCTTGCCTGGCTCGTAACGGAATGGCTTGCTAATGGCCCCCCGGCGCAGCCCCGCTCCATCGACTGAGGATCGCTTGTAGCGAGCCGCGCAGCGCTTCAATCGGCACCGTCGATTAGTGGCCCGGGCGGCGAGGGCAGCGCGACCACCATCCTTCCACGCTGCGCACTTCACCTTGCCCCTCCAGCTTCTCGAGGGTGAGGACGGCCGCCCCCAGCGGTAGCCCGCTCCGCTCCACGACCTCGTCCAGGCAGCGGGCGCTCCAGCCGATCGCCTCGAGCACTTTGGCTTCCAGGGGGCCGGCGCTGGTCCTGTCGCCAGAGGCCGACATCGAGGCCGCCCGGGCCGAGGTGACTGCTCTAGTACCGGCCGACAAGCCGAGGAAGCTGAGGACGTCCTCGGCGTGGCGGACTGGCACTGCGCCCTCGTGGAGGAGCATGTTGGTGCCCGCCGAGGCCGGGCTTCGCACCGACCCTGGCACCGCCCCTACGTCGACCCCGGCTCGGGCTGCGGCTTCGACTGTGTGCCAGGAGCCGCCGGACGCATGTGACTCGACGACCACCACCATCCGGGACAGGCCAGCTATGAGCCGGTTCCGGGAGGGGAAACGCCACGACTGCGCCGGGAAGCCGGGAGGTACCTCGGAGACCACCGCGCCCAACCGGGCCACTTCCCGCCAAAGGGCGGTGTGCTGGCGTGGGTACACGATGTCCACGCCGCTCGCAGCGATGCCCACGGTCGTCGCCGCCTTGGGCTGATCACCCACCGCTGCCAGCGCACCAGCGTGCGCGGCCCCGTCGATGCCGAGGGCGAGCCCCGAGATGACACACGCACCTGCGGCGGCTAGGTCGTACCCGAGCTCGTGAGCGACGGACGCACCTTCAGGCGTGCACTGGCGAGTCCCGATTATGGCCACCGCGGGCCGGCCGTCGAGGAGCCCGGGGTCGCCCAAGACAAAAAGGACGCCCGCGG
>Ga0187784_10003529_pt1 | contig 12641 bp, 11 predicted proteins | sample 1015_SJ02_MP15_2_FD_132964 | JGI IMG/M metagenome (GOLD analysis project Ga0187784, IMG submission 132964) | Tropical peat soil microbial communities from peatlands in Department of Meta, Colombia - 1015_SJ02_MP15_20_MG | ecosystem: Environmental > Terrestrial > Soil > Wetlands > Peat | place... | reverse complement strand
TGCCGATCTCACCGACGTCCATGTCAACTACGAGCCCCGCGGCGCGCGCATCCTTTCGGTGGTTGCCGACTGATGCAGGTGCTTTGTCCACGGCATATTACGGCGACGGACGCAGTGCATACGGTTATGCCATGAAAAACTATACGGCGCGCCGGGGATCGACGTTGACGCTGGAATGCGAGGGCATGCGCTCGACGGTCGACCTGTACACGCGCGAAGGCTTCGAGATGCTGACCAACCTGTGGATCAAGGCCGCGGCACAGCACAGGCAGATGTACGAGCCGACTTGGCTCGGCCGGCCGATCATCCAGTTTTCCTCCGACGTGGTTGCGATCCAGGAGCTGTTGTGGAACGTTCGTCCCGATGTCGTGATCGAAACCGGCGTCGCCCATGGCGGCTCGCTGGTGCTGTCGGCATCGATACTGGAGCTCATCGGCAAGGGCAGGGTGATCGGCATCGACATCGAAATCCGGCCGCACAACCGCGCTGCGATCGAGGCGCATCCGCTGAAAAAACGCATCGAGCTGATCGAAGCATCGTCGATTGCACCGGAAACTCTCGACGCCGTCCGCAACGCGATCGGCGACGCCGAAAGCGTCTTGGTTATCTTCGACAGCAATCACACGCGCGCACATGTTCTGCAAGAACTCACCCTCTATGCGCCGCTGGTCACACCGGGAAGCTATATGGTCGCGCATGACGGGGCGCAGGAATGGGTGTGGGACATCCCGGCAGGCAAGGCCGAATGGAAGGGCAACGGCCCGCTCGACGCCATCCATGAATTTCTCGCCGCCCACAAGGAGTTCCGCGTCGATCCGCACTACACGCGCTTCGGCGTCACGTCCTCGCCCGACGGCTATCTGCGGCGCCTGACCGAGGCGGAAATGAAAAGCGGCTGACGGCACAGCAACGCCGATCAGTGACCGGCATCTCATCATCGAAAAGAAGGGTACATGGATACGCAGGTAAAGGCTTCCACGACGCCCGTTGCCGGGCCGTTGCCCAATGCGCTGCCCGATCCGGCGGCGGTTCGCCTATCCATTCTCGACATGCTTTACCGCGCCAAGGCGAGCCATCTCGGTTCGAGCATGTCGGCGGTCGAGATGCTGATCGCCATGTACGGCAGCGTCGACGTTAAGAAAATTCGCGATCGCGAACCCGGCCGCTCGCGGGTCATCGTCAGCAAGGGCCATTGCGCGGCCGCGACCTACGCGACGATGGCGCATTTCGGCGTCATTCCGATGGCCTTGCTCGACACCTATCACATGAACGGCTCGCATCTTGCCGGTCACGTCAGCCACGCGGTGCAGGCGGTCGAGCATTCGACCGGCGCGCTCGGCCACGGCATCAACGTCGCCGTCGGTTGCGCGATCGGGTTACGCTCGCGCGGCATCCGCAACGCGCTTTCGCTTGCGCTGGTGGGCGACGGCGAAATCCAGGAAGGCTCGGTGTGGGAGGCGCTGATGCTGGCCGCGCATTTGCGGCTCAACAATTTCGTCGCGCTCGTCGACAACAACCGCATCAGCAGCATCACCGACACCGACAAGGTGCTGGACATGCGGCCGCTGGCGGCGCGGTTCGGCGGCCTCGGGCTCGCGGTGCGCGAAGTGGACGGCCACGACGTTGCGGCGATCCTTGCCGCCATCCGCGAGCTGACCGCCGGCGAGCAGGCCGGCGTCGTCATCTGCAACACCGTCAAGGGCAAGGGCGTTCCCTTCGCCGAGAATCAACCGATCTGGCACTACCGCCCGCTCAACGACGAACTTTACGCGCAGGCGAAGGCCGCTATTCTCGCGGCGGTCGGAGGGAACTGACCATGCGCGGACAAATCATCGACGCCATTTTCGCGCGCATGGCGCGCGACCCGGACATATTCTTCCTCACCGCCGACATGGGAATAAACCTGGTCGAAAAATTCGCGGACAAATATCCGCAGCGTTTTCTCAACGTCGGCATTGCCGAGCAGAACCTGGTCGGGGTGAGCGCCGGCCTCGCCAATCTCGGCTTTCGACCTTTCGCCTACACCATTTCGAATTTCGCCGTGCATCGCTGCTTCGAGCAAATCCGCAACGATATCGGCATCCACGACTATCCGGTGGTGTTGCTCGGCACATCGGCCGGTTATGACAATGCGCCGCTCGGTCCCACGCACCACGTCATCGACGACTGGGGCGCCATCAAATCGATACCGGAGATCGACATCTACTGCCCGTCGTCGGTGACCTACGCCGGCTTTCTCGTCGATCATCTTCTGGCGGCCGGACGCCCGGCCTATGTCCGCATCCCCAAGGGCGAATACAAAACGCCGGACTCGACCGCGCATTTCGTGATGCTGCCGGGCAGCCGGCAGGACACGGTCCTCGTGTCCTACGGCGGGGTGGTGCAGGACTGCCTCGCCGCGCAAAAGCGCGATCCGTCGCTCGCCGTGCTCGCGGTCAATCGCCTGCGGCCGATCGAGGAGGAGAAGCTTGCCGCGGCGCTCAAACCATACCGGCGCGTCATCGTCGCCGAGGATCACTTTCCGTCGTCCGGCCTTTACGGATCGCTCTGCGAAATCGCCGTTCGCCACCGCCTGAACGGACGGCTGGAGAGTCTGGCGCCGCGCGACTACACCTTGGACGTCGGCACCTCGAACGCCTATTTCCATCACAAATACGGACTGGACGCCGACGGCATTCTCGCCGCGGCGTCGGCGTGAGCGCGCTCCTCACCAAAAAATCAACGGCAGCTACTGAAAGCAAAACGATCGCGATGGATATCCAAGATACCCGCAAATGCAATTTGTGGAATTTGCAAAGCCTCGCGATTTATTTGGCCGTCGATCCCGCGCGCCTTCAAGGTTATTACGGCGAAGTTCTCGACGACCAAGATTTATTGCGCGGCCTCAACGCCCGGATGCAAAAGGTGCGCGCGGACCATGGCTTCGCCAAGGGCATCTTTGCGCGCGAGCATCTCGATTCCGCCGACTGGTTCGCGTTCGAACGCATTCTCTTATACGTCCTCGTGCGCCAGCTGCGGCCGGACGCCGTATTGGAAACCGGGGTGTACTACGGCGGCAACACCGCGTTTCTGCTCGCGGCGCTGCACCGTAACCGTCGCGGCCGCCTCGTTTCCATCGATCTGCCCGACTCGACCATCCGTACCGGCGGACCAAGCACCAACGTCGCGCGCCATCCGCTCGTCGGCGACACCGAGTTTTACGATGCCGGCCTCAAGCCCGGCTTCATCGTGCCGGACTACCTCAAGGCCCGTTGGGATTTCGTCGAGGGCAATAGCCTCGAGGAAATTCCCAAGCGCGGCGAAGTCTTCGATCTTTATCTGCACGACAGCGACCACTCGATGGGCTTTTTGACCGCCGAGCTTGCCGCCGCATTTGCGAAGCTTTCGCGCAACGCCGTGCTCGTCGCCGACGATATCGACTGGTCGAACGCCTTCTTCGCCTTTTGCGTCGAGCGCAGGCTGAGCCCGCTGCTTTTCACCGACAACGGCAAGGACAATTTGCGGGTGCGCACGGGATTGGCCAAACTCGATCATCCGCGCAATTCAATGCCGGCGATCACCGGCGCGCGAACGTGAGCGGCGCCGAAGACTCTCGCTGCGGGGGAAGTGAAATGACCGTGACAAAATTCCGCTATCGAGACGACCCGGGCGCGGACGAGGTCGATTTTTATCGTGCGCATGGATATTTGTATGTCGAGAATTTCTACGACCGCGCGACGGAGATCGAGCCGATCCTCAAGGACATTCACGAGCTGATCAGCCTGCTCTGCGAAAGCCACGCTATCCCTTTGCAGCGGGGCCCCTACAGCGCCGAGAAGTTTGACGAGGGGTTGCCTTTCCTCATTCAAAACCACCGCGCCGTCGTCGGCGTCTTGTACGACGCGGTCAAGAAATTGCCGAACTACGTGCGGCTTGCCTGCGCCGAGAAAAACGACCGATACGCCCGGGCCATTCTGCGCAGTTCTTTCGTTGGTTTCGCCAACCGCGGCTACGGCATCCGCATGGATAACCCCAATGAGGATCAATACAGCACGCAGCTGCATCAAGACTACGTGTCGCAGCTTTGCAGCCAAAATGCCACGGTACTCTGGAGCCCGTTGCGCGAGGTCGGCGCCGCGCTGGGGCCGATGACGATCTACCCGGGATCGCACGCCTCCGGCGTTTTTCCGATTACAAAGACATCCGAAGGATCGCGCGGGCTGGTCATCAAGGGCGAGCGCGAGCTGGCAAAGCGGCCGCGGATATCGCCCGATGTCGGCGTCGGCGATTGCATCTTTCTCGATTTCCTTACGCTGCACGAGAGCGGTCAAAACCGCTCCAATCGCACGCGCTGGGCGATGCTGTCGCGCTACTTCGATTTCACCGACGCATCGGGCCGGGCGATCGGGTGGAAAGGGGGATTGCAGGAGGGCACCTTGTTCGAAAACATTCATCCCGAATTGGTCCAGAACAGCTAGCAGCGATGGGTCGGCCGAAAATGGATGCGGAAGATATCAAGCAGCGCGTATCGGAATTTCCATATTGGTATCATCGCATTGAGCTCGCTCCCGGCGTGGTTACGCCGGGGTTTCACCTCGAGCCTTTATGGGATCATTTGCGCTCGGTGCGCGACCGGGTCGATTATCGCGACAAGGTCGTGCTCGACATTGCGTCGTTTGACGGAATGTTTGCGTTCGAGGCGGAAAAAAAGGGGGCCAAAACCGTCGTCGCCGCCGACTGCCTGTATCGAAGCTTCTCTAATTTCCTGTTTTGCAAGCAAGTGCTGAACAGCCGGGCAGTGCCTTATTATAATGTCTCGCCCTATCGCCTGACCGAGCGGCTCGATGTCTATTTCGACGAGCAATATGTCGGACAGGAGGAGGATCGCCGCTTCGATATCGTGCAGCACTTCGGCCTGCTCTATCACCTGCGCGATCCCATGCTGTCGCTGTCGCAGGCCCGGTCGGTGCTCAAGACCGGCGGCAAGCTCATTATCGAAACCGACGTCGTGCTCAACACGAGCGAGTCTTTTATGCTTTTCAACGGCCTGCCGAATGCCGCCCGCGTCCGCGACAATTACAGCGTATGGTGGGCGCCGACCCGCGCCTGCCTGATCGAAATGCTCGAGAGCACCTTGTTCAAGGTCGAGGAGGCGAGCTATTCCGAATTTCTGTTCACCCCGCCGGCGAGCGATGCCGGCCGCGCCTCCACGGCGCAGCGCGAGGCATTGCGTCGTGACAAGAAGAGCTACGATATCGGGCGCGGAGCGGTCGTTGCGACGGCGATCGGACCGGGCGATCGAAACGAGAAGTTCGAGAAGGAGCTGACCCGCACGTTCCGCAATCCGGGCCTCGATTTGCGGCGGATGGGTTGGGAATGACTTTATTTATCAGCGGCGCTGAAAGCTTCATCGGCCGTGCGTTGCGCGAGCGCTGCGATGCCGCCGGCCGCGCTTGGCACGGCATCGATAGCGCGGCGCGCGCCGGCGCGAACGTCGGCCAGGCGGATATCCGCGACCCGGCTGTGGCCGATCTCCTCCCGGAGGGCGCGACGGTCGTGCACCTGGCGGCCATCTCGCGCGATGCGGATTGCCGCGCCGATCCGCAAGCGGCCTTCGACGTCAACGTCACCGGGACGTTGAACGTCGCCGCCGCGGCGCAAAAACGTGCGGCGCGTCAGTTCATCTTTGCGTCGAGCGAATGGGTCTACGGCGGCGTGCGCAACAACGAGACGCAGCGCGAAGAGCAGCCCATCGACATCACGGCGATGACCTCGGAATACGCGATCACCAAGATCGTTGCCGAGCAATGCCTCAAGCTCAGCTTTCATCTGCCGGCGATCACGGTTCTGCGCTTCGGCATCGTCTATGGCCCGCGGCCGGGCAACTGGTCGGCGGTGGAAAGCCTGTTCCACGCGGTTTCGACCAGGGACGAGGTCAAGGTCGGCGCGCTGAGCACGGCGCGGCGGTTTATCCACGTCGACGACATCGTCAGCGGAATTCTTGCAAGCTGCGGCCGGACCGGGTTCGAGACCTTCAACCTCAGCTTCGATCGCCTCGTCAGCCTCGGCGACGTGATCGAGGCAAGCATGAAAATTTGCGGACGGCGGCCGCAAATCATCGAGACCAACCCGTCGCAGGTGAGCATCCGCAATCCCGACAACGCCAAGGCGCGCCGCGAACTTGACTGGAAGCCGAGGGTCGACCTCGATGCGGGCCTGCAATCGCTGGCGGACTTCATGGCCCCGGCCGCTTGACTTCAAGGGCATTGATGACGCGGCCGATCTTCTTCTACGTCGTGTTCTGGGGCGATCGCTACCGTCGATACGTCGGTGACATTCTGTTACGGTCGCTCCTGGCGCCGGGCAATTTTCCGCGCCTTGCTTTGGCGGACGGCCACAAGCTGTTGGCATGCTGTCCCGATGATGACTGGACGGCGCTGCGTTCACACCCCGCGGTCGCGTCGGCGTCGCGCTTTGTTGAATTCGTCCACGTACCGATCGCGCCGCCGCCGGCGAGCGTGCATCCGGTCGAGTACATGGCGGCAGGGCATTCGCGGGCGGCCGCCGTCTGTCAGGCCGCGCGGGCCTACGGCTCGCTGCTGCATCCGGACATGCTCTTCGCCGACGGATTCATCGACGGCCTGCAACGCCATATTGCGGACGGCGTACAGGCGCTGCTGGTGCCGGCGCTGCGGCTGGCGGAAACGCCCTTGCTTGGCCGCCTTGGCGTCAATACCGAGCTTGCGCGCGGCGAGCCCCTCGTGCTTTCGCCGCGCCAGGTGACCGCTGCGGCGATGGAAAGCCTGCACGACGAAATTACCGAATGCGAGATGGACGGACCGCGGTTTTCGACCCTGCCGAATTGCGTCTGGTGGCGCAACGGCCGCCGCGGATTGCTGGTGCACAGTTTTTCGTGGTCGCCGCTTCTGATCGACCACGCGGCGATCGGCAACCATGTCCTCGAAGGGTTGCGCGGGCCGATCCCCGATGGAGATTATGTGGCGCGGAATTTTCCGAAGGACGCGCGCATCGTCTTTGTTGCAGATTCCGACGACGTCGCCTTTGCCAGCTGGACCCCCGCGGCGGTCGGCGCGCGCGGCCGGCGCAGGAGCATTTTGCAGAATCTCCCCGTCGTCGGCCGCCTGCTGCGCCACGCCATTTTGCGCCGCGCTTTCCTTCACTATACGCGCGACTTCTATCCTTATGGCGACCACGTCAAGGCGAAGGGCTTCAAGGTTCCATTGAAACTTCATGGCGACGATTTGGACGAATCCTGGGATGCGCTCGAAAACGCCGCGGCGGAAGAAATCGAGCGCGCCGTCGGCGATCTGTTCGATCCGCCCATTGCGCCGGTGACGGCGCGAACGCACCTGCTCGATGCGATGTTGCCGCTCGTTGCCGGCTACGCCGTACTGCAACAGGTTCGCTTCGCGGTGCGGTTTATCGCGCGGCGCGCAATCGCTGCCGTCCGCGGCGATCAAGCCGCGCAAGCCTGGATTTACAGCCGCGTGCGCGCGCGGCTGGGAATCTGACGCCGTGGCTATCGAAGCGTCATCGCTTTCGATTGAATCGATTATCGCTCGCTGTCTAAGTGGCGCCTGATCCTTTTCGGAAAACCGGTACCCATCCCCGGATCAAGTCGGGGGGCAGGCTTTTTTCCGGATCATGTCATCTTTAAAGTTGCGTATGATCTTTTCGGAAAACCGGTACCCACTTTTCCGGATCATGCGCTATTGCTTGCGCGCCACCATCATCGCATCGCGCGTCGTCAGGTCGGCGAGCGTCACTTGCGGATAGGCCGATTGACACTCGGCAAAGATGCCCGGCGTCAGGTCGCCAAGGATATCGGGGTGCTCCGGCACCTGGTCCCACAGCAGCAGGCGGAAGCCCGCTTGCGCAACCTTTGTCTGCATCCGCGCCAACGTGGTGTCGCGGTCCAGCGTTCGCCACAGCCACGGCCGCGCCAGCGGCGCCTCCAAGGGGCGCAGCTCGTCGATATATTGATCGAGATCGCTTTGCGGCAGGCGCAGGTGTCCCCAGGGCGCATCGAGCAAGCCCCACGGGTGTCCGCCGTTCGGCGAGAAATACGGGTTCCAGCAATGGACCATCAGGCCGCCGGGCCGCAGCAGCCGGTGAAATTCCTTGAAGGCGGCGGCGATGTCGGAAACGTGCTCAAGAACGCTGACCGAATAGATCACGTCGAAGGAACCCGCCGGCAATTCGGTGCGCCGCGTGACGTCGCCGAAGACAAAGGTCGGCTTGGTGCCGAGCCGCTCCGCGATATGGTGATAGATGGTCGGCGGCGCCGCGGCGCCGTCATAGGCATTGTCGATGCCGACGACGCGAAAGCCCAAACGATCCCAGGCGTTGATCGAGTAGCCGCCGGTCGTATAGCCGATCTCCAGCACCCGGCTGCCGGGTTCGATCGGCGCCGCGAACTGGCGGATGCGGATCAGGCGTACGCGCAGGATGAAGCTCTCGCTTGCCATGCGCGAGGCGAGAGCCTGCGGCGACGGCATCAACTGCGCGCGTTCCGGATCATCGCGCCCTTCCGGCACCAGTCGATCCCCGAGCCGCGGCAGCAGTCCGGCGACCAACGCCAGGACTTCCTCGTAGGGGAGGGACAGCGCCCGCGTGCCCAAGGCCCGTTTATAGGTTTTGGTTTCGGAATCCGTGAGCAGTCCTTCGCGCGCCAGGTCTTCGAGGAGAAGAAAAGGCGGCAGATAGGAGAGAGGCGGCACCATGGAGTAACGAAAGTGCGTGAGCACCGGCAGGCTCACGCCGCTTCTGCCGCGAAAGTTCGTCTCGATCGGCGCGGCGGCGTAGCGGCCCGGCCGCGACAAGACGATCGGCGCCGGTTCGCGTGTGGTCAAGCGGTACACAAAGCGTGCGCGCAAGGTTTGCAGGGCGGAAAATTCGCGAAGCCGGGCCTTCAGTCTGTTGAGCATCGACAATCACTCAATTCCGTGGCTGCGGTGCGCAGTTCTCGGCGTAACGAAACGACGAAATGGTAAGGGAGATCCGGCATGTCATCGCGTGCAGATAATACTGTCGGCGGGCTGCTGCGGAGAAACTTTGTCGCCGTTGCAAATCACGCGAAGAGTTACTTATCAAACCTCGCGTGGAAGGCAAACGCAAAGCTCGCCAGCACCTTGGGCCGAATGCGCGGTTATGCGACGGCGGAAAGCGACAGCTTCGGCCACAGGCCGATCCGCCTCGGCAGGATTCCCGAACGGACGCTTGCCGCTTTGCAGTCGCTGATCCTGAACGCGCCGGTGGCCGACTTCGATGTCGCCGATCACGCGCGCGGCTATTTGTTTGATCCGGACGATCGGACCATCAACAACATATTCAAGGGCGGCTACCGATTCCGTCGCCTCGACGCGCCGCAGCTTCGCGGCATCGCCGACGCGCTGCGCGAGCTCGCGCCCGACATCACCAGCCACCTCGGCAGCGGTTGGCGCATCATCAATCTGAAAAGCTGGTCGACGCGCGCCGATACGGTGAAAGCCGGCCCTAACGCCTGGCACGTCGATGGTTTTCCTGCCGGAACCTTCAAGTTGATGATCTATCTGACGCCGATCGGCGCCTCCGTCGGAACGACCGAAGTGCGATTCGACGACGGCGCTTCGCAGATTCTCGAAGGCGAGGCCGGCACCTATCTTCTGTTCGATCCGAGCGTGCTTTGGCACCGCGGGATTGCGCCGACGCAGCCGGGCATCGAGCGCACTCATATCGAAATCACATTGATGCGCGCGCCTTCGATCGATCTGCGGCTGGCCGACGGCGGCCTCAACTCCGCTTATCCGCGCTTGCCCTGGACCCGCCGGCCGCTGCGCGCGGCCTGATCGCGAGAACGACTTTGCATGTCGCGCCGCCGTACCGCGCCGACATCGACGGCCTGCGCGCAGTCGCCGTTCTAGCCGTCGTCGGATTCCACGCCTTCCCGACGTTGGTGAAGGGTGGATTTGTCGGCGTCGACGTCTTTTTTGTCGTCTCCGGGTATCTGATTTCGGCGATTGTTTTGGGGGCGCTGACCAAGGATCGCTTTAGCTTCACGGAATTTTACGCCAGACGGATAAGGCGCATATTCCCGGCTTTGATCGTTGTCCTGATCGCCGGCTCCGTTCTTGGCTTTTTGCTGCTTTATTCCTTCGAATTGCGCGCCCTCGGCAAGGACACGTTCTTCAGCGCGTTATTTCTTTCCAATGCCGTATCGTGGTTGGAGACGGGTTATTTCGATCCGCGGGCGGGATTCCGGCCGTTGCTGCATCTGTGGTCGCTCGGCGTCGAGGAACAGTTTTATATCGTCTGGCCGTTTCTGCTGTGGCTGTTTTGGCAGAAGGAATGGGATTGGGGAATTCTGCTCATTGCCGGCGTCGTCCTTTCCTTTTCGCTGAGCGTATTGACGACCTATCGGGCTCCATCCGCCGCATTCTATTTCCCCGTCACCCGCCTTTGGGAATTGTCGGCCGGCGGCCTCTTGGCGTACATGACGCTGATCGTCGGAGGCGCCGCCGCGGACGACGGGTCGGAACGAAAACCTGATGCCGTCTATCCCCGGCCATGGCGCGGAAAATGGCTCTCCGCGCCGACTGTCGCCGAGATATTCTCCTTGTCGGGGCTGCTGCTCGTGGCGGCGGCGGTATCGTTCGTCGACCGCGCAAGCTCGTTTCCCGGCTGGTGGGCGCTGTTGCCGACGGCGGGTGCGTGGCTATTGATCGCGGCCGGCCCTAACGCCTCGCTCAACCATTATCTGCTGGCCAGCCGGCCGCTGGTCTATATCGGCCTGATCAGCTATCCGCTCTATTTGTGGCATTGGGTGCTGTTGTCCTTCCTGGGCTTTTTCGATTTCGGCCGCGCGCAAATTGCCGTCGTTGCGGCGACGACACTCGTGAGCGTCGCGCTGGCCGGCCTTACTTATCGGTTCGTCGAGGTCAAGATCCGCAGCAGCCGCGGCTTGCGATATGTCGGGCTCCTCAGCGCGGGATTATGCGTGGTCGGTGCCTATGGCGGCGTGCAGTTCCTGCTTGGCTACGGTCGCCTCAGCAGCAGCCGGGATATCGGCCAGGCCAGCGGCGACTGGACGTATCCCGGCCGCAACGGCAAGGCCGTCGTGGTCGGAAAGGGCCCCGTCGGGATTCTATTTACTGGCGACTCGCACATCGAACAATATTGGCCGCGCGTGAATTATTTGATCGACAGGATGGATCATGCGCCTGCGGTGACGTTTTTCACCGATGAGGGATGTCCGCCGCTGCCGCACGTCAACCGGTTCAAACCCGGCTTCGACTGCGAAGCGATTTATCGCGCATGGACCGGCATCGCGGCGCGCGCCGATATCAAGTCGGTCGTGCTCGGCGCGTATTGGGAAATCTACTTCATCGGCGGCTACGACGACGACGGGAATGACGGCCCCTTGCTTTACAAGACGGACGAGAGCGGCAGGGCGCCCATGAAGGCGGGAACCCCCCAATTCACCCAGGTGTTTGAAGAGCTGGCGCGCGAACTGTCGAACCTGCGTTCGTCCGGCAAGCGAATATATATCGTGCTGTCCAATCCGACCTCGCGCCGCTTTAGTCCGATGCTTTTTCTGCCGGATCGGATTTCCGGCGCGCCGAGAGATGTGGCGACTTCCATCGTGAAATCCGATTTTGAAGCGTTCAATCGGCCGATCAATGAAGCTCTGCGACGGCTGGCGAAAGAAAGCGGCGCCGAACTCATCGATCCCGTCGCCGACATGTGCCCGACCGATGTTTGCTCCGTCGTCGGCGCCCGCGGGCTGCCGATCTATCGCGATTCGAACCACATGCGCGCCAGTTGGGCGAGGGACAACGCGAAATTCATGGACCGCGTGTTTGACGAATTGAGGCCGTGCGTAAGCGCCGGCTGTTGATGTCGCCCTAAGCGCATATGCTCGAAAGGTTGCTCAGTCCATTGCTGCGAATGAATCTTCGGCGCGCCGCCGCGCGGAAACCGCATTTTCTCGCCTTCATCGATTACGCCTACATGCCCTATGCGCTGGGCGATGCGATCACCTGGATCGCGAATGCGCAGGTTTATGCGCGCGACGCCGGCGCCGACGCCATCGACATCGTGGTGCTGGCGAGCCGCGAACGGCCGGCGCCGCCGTGGCAGCCCTTCATCACGCCGTACGGCTTCGTCGGCAATCTGCACGGCCTGATGCCGGCGTTCTTGAGCTCGCCGTTGATCCGCAACGTGCATGTGCTCGAATTCCGGCAGACGTTCTACGACATGGTCACGGACATCGACGAGCGCGGCGGAGCGATGTGGCCGCCGATCGGCGCGTTGACCAAAGAGCGCATGGACTTCATCAGCCACATGCATATCGTCAACCACTTTCGCCGCACCGGGTCGATTCCCCGCCTGCAGGCGCCACGCGGCTACGCGCAGCAGGCCGACGCGTTCGTCGCCGCTTTTTGCCCGGACAAGTTCCGCGTCGTCGTCAACATCCGGCAAAGCCATCTGCGGGCGACGAACGCGCAGCCGGAGCGCGACTCGCATTTCGCCACCTGGGCCGAATTCATCGCGCGCACCGCCGGCAAATACCCCGACGTGGCTTTCATCGTCGTCGGGCAATATTCCGACGTCGACCGCCGCTTCGATCGGCTGCCGGCCGCGATCGTCGCGCGCTCGCATGG
>Ga0187784_10003527_pt1 | contig 12645 bp, 9 predicted proteins | sample 1015_SJ02_MP15_2_FD_132964 | JGI IMG/M metagenome (GOLD analysis project Ga0187784, IMG submission 132964) | Tropical peat soil microbial communities from peatlands in Department of Meta, Colombia - 1015_SJ02_MP15_20_MG | ecosystem: Environmental > Terrestrial > Soil > Wetlands > Peat | place... | reverse complement strand
ACCGATGGCACGCGCAACACCTACAACAGCCGGCGCACCTTCATCACCCCGTCGCTGCGCGCCAAATTTCCCACCTGCGCGGTGCTCGCGGACGCGCTGCAACGGCCGGACGTGGCGCGGCTGATGGCCGAGACCTGCCACATCGCGGCCGCGGGCAGCTATCTGAGGATGGAATACATCCAGGATACCGACGGCGCTTGGCTCGAGCCGCATCGCGACATTCCCGAAAAGCTGTTCTCGATGGTGATCTACCTGTGTACCGGGCCGGAGGCGAAGGACTGGGGCACCGATATCTACGATAGCGAACGCCGCTGGGTCGGGCGCTCCTCGGCCGAGTTTGACTCCGGTGTAATTTTCGTTCCCGGCCCCGCGACCTGGCACGGCTTCGATCCGCGGCCCATCATCGGGGTGCGGCGCCTGATGGAGATCAATTATGTCCGGCCGGACTGGCGTGACCGCGATCAGCTGACAATCCCGGATCGGCCGATCGTGCTCGCCTAGCGATTTCCGCTAAGGCTGCTCCTCCGACACCCCCTCGATACTCCCTTGACTCGTTCCTTCCCCTTGGCTAGAACAAATAAGGAACGAACAAATCGCGAACGATTTCTGGGAGAATTCCATGAGCTATCGCCACGATCTCGTCTCGGTCGAGGCGCTCAAGAGCCGCATCCTGGCGCTCGAGGGCGCCTGGCAGGGTGTCGGCCGGCACGAGGAGGCGCAGCCCGCAGCCTCCCTTGGGCTCGAGCCGTTGGACCGTGCCTTGCCCTGGAGCGGTCTGCCCACGGCCTGTCTCCACGAGGTCTCGGCAGGAGCCGCGGCCGATGGTGCCGTTGCCGGTTTCGCTGCCTATCTCCTCGCCCGCTTGAGCGCCGCGGCGGGAAGGCGGCAGTCCGCCGTGCTTTGGTGTGCCGCGGGCGACGGGCTTTACGGGCCGGGTCTTGCCGCCTACGGACTTGACACGCATCGCCTCATCCTCGTGCGCGGACGGCGCCAGGCCGACCTTTTGTGGGCGCTCGAGGAAGCCTTGCGCTCGGGTGCCCTCGCCGCCGTGCTGGGCGAGATCGAGGAGGCGGACTTGACCGCCACGCGCCGGCTCCAGCTTGCCGCCGAGGCCGGGCGCACGACGGCCCTCCTGCTCCGCCCTCCGGGCGGCAAGCCTGCCCCCTCGGCCGCTGTCACCGCTTGGCGCATTGCCGCCGCCCCCTCGAGAGCGGCCTCCTGGGGCGCCGGACTCGGCCGCGAGCGCTGGCGCCTTGAGCTCGTGCGCTGCCGCGGCGGGTTGCCGCGTCAATGGCTTGTGGAGTGGAACGATGAGGCGAATCGTCTCGCTGTCGCTGCCGAGTTTCGCGACCGATCGGTTGACGCGCCTACCGACGCTCGCCGCTTGGCGGGCTAAGCCCTTCGCGACCACCGCGAAAGCGGGCGGCCGGCTCGTCATCGTTGCCGCCAACGCGCCGGCCGAGGCCGCCGGCATTGCTCCCGGCCAAGCGCTGGCGGACGCGCGCGCGCTTGAGCCGGGCTTGCGTGTCGTCGCCGCCGACCCCCCTGCCGACAGCTCTGCCCTTGCAGCCCTTGCCGACGGGTTGACGCGCTACACCCCCTGGGTGGCCGTCGACGAGCAGGGGGAAGGTGGCGCGCGCGGCGCGCTCCTCGACATCACCGGCTGCGCCCATCTTTTCGGCGGCGAGGCGGCCCTCTTGGCCGACCTCATAGGCCGGCTTGAGCGCTGCGGCTTCGCCGCGCGCGCGGCGGTCGCGGCGAGTGCGGGGGCCGCCTGGGCGATCGCGCGCTTCGCCCCTCACGATCGCCTCGTCATCGCGCCCGGCGCCGAGGGCGAAGCGCTCGCGGCTCTCCCGGTTGCCGCCTTGAGGCTGCCGGCCGAGACGGCGGGCAGGCTCGAGCGCCTCGGGCTGCGCCGCATCGGCGCCCTCTATACGCTGCCGCGGGCACCCCTTGCGCGCCGCTTCGGGAGCCTCGTCGGCCGCCGTCTCGACCAAGCGCTCGGCCGCGTAGAGGAGCCGATCTCGCCGCGCCGGCCGGTCGAGCCCTGGCGCCTCCAGCTCGCCTTTGCCGAGCCGATCGCGCAACGCGAGGACATCGCAGCCGCCACCGAGTATCTCACGGCCGCGCTCTGCCGCCGCTTGGCCGAGGAGATGAAGGGCGCGCGCCGGCTCGTCTTAGCACTTTACCGCGCCGACGGCACCCTCGCGCGCGCCGAGATCGGCACCAGCCGCCCGGTGCGCGAGACCAAGCATCTCATGCGTCTCTTCGCCGAGAAGCTCGACGGCCTCGACGTCGGGCTCGGCCTCGACCTCGTGGCGCTTTCCGCCCCCGTGGTCGAGCCGCTCGCGGCGTCCCAGAGCGGCCTGCTCGCTGGCGCGAGCGAGGCAGCGCTGCCCGCGCTCGCTGCCCTTGTCGACCGCCTCGCCAACCGCCTCGGCGCGAGCGAGGTGCGCCGGCTGGTCCCCGTCGCGAGCCACCTTCCCGAGCGCGCCCAGCGCGCGGCCCCGGCACTGGCCTCGGCGGCTGCCGCGGAAGCTCCTTGGCGAAAGCGCCGGCCGCGTCCCTTGCGCCTCTTCACGCGACCCCAGCCGGTCGATGCGATCGCCCCCGTGCCCGATGATCCCCCTCTCCTCTTCCGCTGGCGCGCGCAGCTCCACCGCATCCGCCGCGCCGACGGGCCCGAGCGCATCGCCGGCGAGTGGTGGCAGGGTGGCGCCCCCGCCCAAGCCGAGGTGCGCGACTATTATCGGGTCGAGGACGAGGCGGGACGGCGCTTTTGGCTCTATCGCGAGGGCCTCTACCACCCCGAGCGCCGCCCACGTTGGTTCCTTCACGGGCTCTTCGCGTGAGGTGGCCGCGCCGTCAAAGTGTTTTCACCGCGGAGACACGCCTGCCTGCGCGAAGCCGAAGCGGCTTCGCTTCGGCGAAGGCAGGGGGGACACGAAGAAGCGATCTGGATCGCTTCGCCCTCGGCTCGCGATGACGGCTTGGGTTGGTCATTGCGAGGAGGCGCAGCCGACGAAGCAATCTAGAAGAGAATTCCTCTCCGTTCCTCCATCTCTCCGTGGTGCATCTGTCGTGCATTGGAATTACCCATGACCCCCTACGCCGAGCTGCAGGTGACGAGCAACTTCAGCTTCCTCCGCGGCGCCTCGCATCCGGAGGAGCTGGTGGAGCGCGCCGCCGAGCTCGGCTACGCAGCGCTTGCCGTGACGGACCGCAATTCGCTCGCGGGTGTGGTGCGCGCGCACGCGGCGGCGCGCAAGGCGGGCCTGCGCCTCGTCGTCGGCGCGCGTCTCGATCTCGAGGACGGGCCGAGCCTCCTTGCCTATCCCGGCGACCGCGCCGCCTACGGCCGGCTCTCCACCCTGCTCACGCGCGGCAAGCGCCGGGCCACGAAGGGCGAGTGCCGCCTGACGCTCGCCGACCTCATCGCCCACGCCGAGGGGCAGCTCGTCGTGGCGCTGCCGCCGGAAGACTTCGGCGAGGATTTCGAGCTCGCGCTCGACAAGCTCAAGCCCGCACTCGGCGACCGCCTCTATCTCGCCGCCCATCATCTCTATCGCGGCGACGACGGCGCGCGCATCCAGCGCTTGGCCGAACTCGCCGGGCGCCTCCGCATCTCCCTCGTCGCGACCAACGACGTGCACGCGCATGCCCCGGCGCGGCGCGCGCTCCAGGACGTCCTCACCTGCATCCGCGAGAAATGCACGATCGACGAGGCGGGCTTTCGCCTTTTTGCCAATGCGGAGCGCCATCTCAAATCGCCCGGCGAGATGGCGCGCCTCTTCCGCCACCATGCGCACGCGGTCCAGCGCACGCTGGAGATCGTCGAGCGCACGCATTTCTCCCTCGACGAGCTGCGTTACGAATACCCCGTCGATCCCTGCCCCGACGGTCTTGCGCCGCAGGACTACCTCGCACGCGAGAGCTGGGCGGGGGCGGCCGAGCGCTATCCCTCGGGCATTCCCGACAAGGTGCGTGCGCAGCTCGAGCACGAGTTGGCACTCATCGGCGAGCTCGGCTACGCGCCCTATTTCCTCACCGTCTACGACATCGTGCGCTTCGCGCGCCGAGAGGGCATCCTCTGCCAGGGGCGCGGCTCCGCCGCCAATTCGGCGGTGTGCTATTGCCTCGGCATCACCGCGGTCGACCCCAGCCGGCTCGACCTCCTCTTCGAGCGCTTCGTGAGCGCCGAGCGCAACGAGCCCCCCGACATCGACGTCGACTTCGAGCACGAGCGGCGCGAGGAGGTCATCCAGTACGTCTACGCGAAGTATGGCCGCGAGCGCGCCGGCATCGCGGCGACCGTGATCTGCTACCGTGCCAAGAGTGCCGTGCGCGAGGTCGGCAAGGCGATGGGCCTCTCTCTCGACGTGGTGGGTGCCCTTGCCGACACCGTGTGGGGCTGGAGCGAGGACGGCATCGACCCGCGCCGCGTGCGCGAGCTCGGTCTCGACCCCGCCGAGGAGCGCCTCAAGACGACGCTCCGGCTCGCAGCCGAGCTCGTCGGCTTCCCGCGCCATCTCTCCCAGCACGTGGGAGGCTTCGTCATCACCCGCAGCCCGCTTTCCGAGGTGGTGCCGATCGAGAACGCCGCCATGCCCGAGCGCACCATGATCGAGTGGGACAAGGACGACCTCGACGCGCTCGGCATGCTCAAGATCGACATCCTCGCGCTCGGCATGCTCACTTGCATCAGCAAGAGCTTCGCCCTCCTCTTAAGGCACAAGGGCGAGAGCTTGAGCCTGGCAACCGTGCCGCCCGAGGAGCCGGCCGTCTACGACATGCTGTGCCGGGCGGACTCGATCGGCGTCTTCCAGGTCGAGAGCCGCGCCCAGATGAGCTTCCTGCCGCGCATGAAGCCCCGCGATTTCTACGATCTCGTGGTCGAGGTCGCGATCGTACGGCCGGGCCCGATCCAGGGCGACATGGTCCATCCCTACTTGCGCCGCCGCAACGGCGAGGAGAAGGTCGATTACCCCTCGGACGAGCTCCGCCAGGTGCTCGCCAAGACGCTCGGCGTGCCGCTCTTCCAGGAGCAGGCGATGAAGATCGCGATCGTGGCCGCGGGCTTCACGCCGTCCGAGGCCGACCAGCTGCGCCGCGCCATGGCGACCTTCCGCAAGACCGGCAAGATCAACAGCTTCCGCGTCAAGATGGTGGAGGGCATGATCGCGCGCGGCTATGCGCGCGACTTCGCCGAACGCTGCTTCCACCAGATCGAGGGCTTCGGCGAGTACGGCTTCCCCGAGAGCCACGCGGCGAGCTTCGCGCTTCTCGTCTACGTCTCCGCCTGGCTCAAGTGCCGCCACCCCGAAATCTTCGCCGCGGCCCTCCTCAACAGCCAGCCCATGGGCTTCTATGCGCCGGCCCAGATCGTGCGCGACGCGCGCGAGCACGGGGTCGAGGTGCGCCCCCCGGACGTGAACCACAGCCTGTGGGACTGCACGCTGGAGGAGACCGAGCTCAAGCCCCCTCACCCTACCCTCTCCCCCTCGAAGGGGGAGAGGGTTGCGCAGGGTTGGCGAGGCGAAGCCGAGCCGTACCCGTTTGACGCCTGCCAAGCGTCCACTGGACGCTTGGCCCGAACATGCCAGTGGCATGTTCGGCCGGCGTCAAAGGGTGAGGGGGAAAGGCGTGACACCCTCGCCCTCCGCCTCGGCTTCCGCCAGGTCAAGGGTCTCAGGGAGGCCGACATCGCGCGTCTCGTCGCCCGGCGCGAGGGCGGCTATGGCGACGCCGCGGCGCTGCAGCGGCGCGCGCGCCTCGGCCCGGCGGCACTCGAGCGCCTGGCAGAGGCCGATGCCATGGGCTCGCTCGGGCTCGACCGGCGCGCAGCACTCTGGGCCGTGCAGGCGCTCGACGAGGCGCCGCTTCCCCTCTTCGCCGCGGCCGCGCTGCGCACGCTCGCGCCCGAGCCGGAGGTGACTTTGCCGCCGGCGGCCCTCGGCGAGGAGGTGGCGGCGGATTACGCGACGCTCAGGCTCTCGCTCAAGAGCCATCCCCTGGCGCTCCTGCGCGAGCGTCTGGCGCAGGACGGCGTTACCCCCCACGCCGAGCTCGCGACGACGGCCGACGGCAAGCGGGTCACGGTCGCGGGCTTGGTGCTCGTGCGCCAGCGGCCGGGGAGTGCGAGAGGCGTCATCTTCGCAACCCTCGAGGACGAGAGCGGCCCCGCCAACGTCATCATCTGGCCCGATATCTTCGAGCGCTTCCACCGGGTGGTGCTCGCCTCCCGTCTCATGGCGGCGACGGGACGGCTGCAACGCGAAGGCATCGTCATCCACGTCATCGCCGAGCACTTAGCCGATCTCTCACACCATTTGAGGGACCTCATGACCCCCCTCGAGGGCGCGCGCGCGGCGGCGCCCGAACGGCAGCTCTATCCCTCGCGCGACTTCCATTGAGCGGAGACGGACCCCGCCTCTTAGAATCCAGCGAGCACGACCTTGCCGCGCGCGCGGCCGCTCTCGATGAGCGCATGCGCCTTCCTGAGCGTCGCGGCATCGATCCGGCCCATCGTCTCGGTCGCGGTCGTGCGGATCAAGCCGTCGTCGACGAGGCGAGCCACCTCGTTGAGCAGGCGGTGTTGGGCGATCATATCGGGCGTCTCGAAGCTCGAGCGCGCGAACATCGCCTCCCAGTGAATGGACACGGCCTTGCGCTTGAAGGGCAGCGCATCGAGGGACTTGGGGTCGTCGATCAGGCCGAACTTGCCCTGCGGTGCGGTGATCTCGACGATCTCCGCGAGGTGCCGGTCGGTCGCCGTGACGCCGAAGACGTACTCGACGCTCGGAAACCCGAGAGCCGCGAGCTGCGGGGCGAGGGGCTGGCCATGATCGACGACGTGGTGCGCGCCGAGCTCGAGGCACCAGGTTTTGGTCTCGGGCCGCGAGGCCGTGGCGATGACCGCAAGCCCGGTGAGCCGGCGCGCCAGTTGGATGGCGATCGAGCCGACGCCGCCAGCACCTCCGATGATGAGAAGCGCACCCGCCGCGGCGGGCTTGCCGATGCGGATGCCGAAGCGGTCGAACAGCATCTCCCAGGCGGTGATCGCGGTGAGGGGAAGGGCCGCGGCCTCGGCGAAGGAGAGGCGCTTCGGCATGGCGCCCGCGATGCGCTCGTCGACGAGATGGTACTCGGCGTTGGTCCCCTGGCGCAGAATGCTGCCGGCGTACCAGACCTTGTCGCCGGGCTTGAAGAGGCTTGAGCCCGGCCCCACGGCCTCGACCGTGCCGGCGCCGTCGAAGCCGAGCACCTTGGCCTTGCCCGGCTCGGGCTGGGCGCGCAGCCGCACCTTGGTATCGACCGGGTTGACCGACACGGCCTCGATCTTGACGAGAAGGTCGCGGCCGATCGGCGCCGGCTTCTCGAGCTCGAGGTCGAGGAGCGACTTCGCCTCGCTGATCGGCAAGGAGCGGTAGTAGCCCACGGCTTTCATCCAGTCCTCCCTTCGCGCATGAGATGATGGCGCAGCAGCACCAGCCGGTCATTGCCCCAAAAGAGCCGGCCGTCCGCGATAAAGGTCGGGACCCCGAAGGCCCCGCGTTCGAGCGCTTGGCGCAGGATGCGCGCTTGCTCGGCCCTGCTCGCGCAGCTGTCAAGCTCCGCCTCGAAGCGGGCACGATCGAGACCGGCTCGCTCGGCCAGCTCCGCGCAAACTGCGCCGTCGATCCGTGTTCGCTCTTCCACGAAGATCGCCGCGAACAGCGCGCGCGCGTATCCCTCGACCGCACCCAAGCGCCGCGCCGTGACGGCGGCCCGCGACAACAGCTCAGGGTCGAGTGCCAGACGCCCGTGCGGCTCACGGAAGGCAATGCCGTAATACTCCGCCCACGCCTCGGCATCGCGCCGCCTGTAGTCCCAGTCGTATTGCCCCGCGGCTTTCCCCGCCTTGAAGGGATTGTCGCCCCGCGCCTCGATGAGCTTGGCGCTGTCCACGGGTAGCCAGTCGAACGCGGCGCCGGTCGCGGCGGCGAGTGCGCCGAGCTGGCTCGCCGCAAGATAGGAATATCGGCTGCCCAGGCCGAAATAGAACTCGACAACCGAGCCGGGTGCTGAGCTCGTCACGCCGGCCACCGTCACGCAGCACCGCCGCCGGGGGCGAGCGTCGTCACGATGCTGATCTCGGAGGTGAGCGTGCGGTGCACGGGGCACTTGTCGGCGATCTCCAAGAGGCGCCGGCGCCCGGCGTCGTCGAGCGGACCCTCGAGCTCGATCAGACGCTCGATGCGGTCGAGCATGCCCTCCTTGGTCTCGCACTCGACGCAGTCCTCGGCGTGGATCTTGCGGTGGCTCAAGCGCACGATCGTGCGCGCGAGCGGCAGGCCCTTGCGCTCGGCATAGAGCCGGAGGGTCATCGCGGTGCAGGCACCGAGGGCGGCCAGGAGATAATCGTAAGGCCCGGGGCCGCGGTCGTTGCCGCCTGCGGCCTCGGGCTCGTCGGCGGCGAGCCGATGGCGGCCGACCGCGATCGCTTCGCTAAAGCGCCCTTCGCGCGTCTCCGCCACCACGACTTCGCCGGGGCGCGACGGCTCTACGGCCGGCAATGAGGCTCCTTGCGCGGCGCCCACGTAGCGCTGGGCCCAGGCGGCGAGCACGTCGGCCACGAATTCGGCATCCTCGCGCCGGCGCAAGAGATGGTCCGCCTGATCGAGAGAGACGAAGCTCTTGGGGTGGCGAGCCGCCTCGAAGATGCGCGTCGCGTTCTCGATGCCCACGATTTCGTCGCGCGGCGCGTGAAAGATAATGAGCGCCTTGCGCAAGTCGCGGATGGCATCCTCGAGGCGGTGTCGTGCGATGTCCTCGAGGAACTGCCGCTTGATGCGGAAGGGCCGGCCGCCGATCGAGACCTCCGCCTCCCCCGCGGCCTCGATCTCGGCGGCGCGCGCGCCCAAGAGCTGTCTCACATGGTCGGGCTCGGCGGGTGCCGCGATGGTCGCGACCGCGGTCGCCTCCGGCACGCGGGCGGCCGCGGCGAGGACGGCGGCTCCGCCCAGGCTGTGGCCGATGAGGAGCTTCGGCGCCGCGTGGTGCCCGCGCAGAAAATCGGCCGCGGCGACGAGATCGCCGAGGTTCGAGGAGAAATTGGTGTTGGCGAACTCGCCCTCGCTCGCGCCGAGGCCGGTGAAATCGAAACGCAGCACGGCAAAGCCGCGCTCGGCGAGGCCGCCTGCGATGCGCGCCGCGGCGAAGATGTCCTTCGAGCAGGTGAAACAATGGGCGAAGAGCGCATAAGCGCGCGGCGGCGTCGCCGGCAGCTCGAGAAGGGCCGCGAGACGCTGGCCGCCGCTGCCCTCAAAATCGACGCGTTCGGCTCGTCTTGCCATGGCGTCCTCCCATCGCGCGCTGCCGCTCGATGCACCCCGGCCTTGCCGAGCGATCACGGCAGGCTGTGCTTTGCGTAGCGCACGGTTAATATGGCGCGCCCCAGCCGACGAGGACAAGGATGACCAGGGACGATGTCGAGATTCTTTCGCACGAGTGGCTCTATCAGGGCTTCTTCAGTCTCGAGCGCTTCACGCTCAGGCACCGGCTCCACGCCGGCGGCTGGAGCGGGGTCATCGAGCGCGAGCTCTTCGTGCGAGGCGCGGCCGCCGGCGTGCTGCTCTACGATCCGCGCCTCGATGCCGTGGTCCTGATCCGGCAGTTCCGCATGGGCGCCTTCGGCGCCGGACGCGGCCCGTGGATCACGGAGATCGTGGCGGGCATCGTCGATCCCGACGAGAATGCGGAGGTGACCGTGCGCCGGGAGGCGGTCGAGGAGGCGGGAGTCACCATCACCGACCTCGTCCCCATCACGACCTACTTGACCTCACCGGGCGCGTGCTCCGAGACGGTTGCGCTCTTTTGCGGCCGCGTCGACGCCTCGAGCGCAGGCGGTATCCACGGCATCGGCCGCGAGCAGGAGGACATCCGCGTCATCGTCCTCCCCGTGGCCGAGGCCTTCGCCCTGCGGCGCAAGAACGACGACATCCAGGACTCGATCACCGTCAACGCGCTGCTCTGGCTCGAGCTTGAGCATCAGGCGTTGCGCCAACGCTGGAGCTGAGACAGCGGCGCGCGCGTCAGAAGATGCCAAGAAAGCCACCGCTGCTCGGGGGTGGCGCGGTGATGCTGCACCATTGCAGCACTTGCGCGCGGCTGAGCTGCCCGTCGTGGCTCGCATTGAGGGAATCGAAGACCTTGCCGGCGTGCTGCAGGAAATCCGGCTCGGTGACCTGCAAGCGCAGGCTCGTGTCCGCGGACATAACCGGATCGGGGACGTCGCGCGCGATGTCGACGCCGCTGGCGCCTGTTCGGCCCGAGCCGGGCTTCTTCATGTGGCCGGGCTGTCCCGTTTTGTCGCTGTCGCTCTCGTTGTCGCGCGCGGCCTGTTGCGCTGGCACGCCGACCGAGTACGGCTCGCGGTAGCGCAGCAGCACCTCCGGCGTGAGGACGCCGTCGCCGTTGAGGTCCATCGCCTTGAACTGGCGCCGCGCATCGGCAAGGAAGGTCGCGCGGTCGATCACCCCCCGATGCGCCCCGTCGAGGCGGTCGAACCAACCGCCCATCGCCGTCTCGCATTTAGGAAAGCCGAGCGGCCCGCCGGAAAGCGGCTCGCCGTTCGGGCTGAAGATGGCGCGGTGCGGCGGATTATCCGAATGCGAACGCGAGCAGCCGACCGCCGAGAGAAGCGCCAGCAGCGCCAGGCAAAGCCCAGCTTGCCGCAACACGCGGGTCACTCCTCACGTCGCATGGTGGGTCGGACAGGCATTGACCTCAATGGTCAGGTGCGCGAGCTCGCGCCGGTGCGCGAGCCTGCTCTTGAACTCGGACGCGGGGCGCGGGCGATCGCTCACGATCGAGACGATGGCCCCGAAATGGCCGGGGCCCAAGCGCCAGAGATGGAGGTCGGCGACGCGGTCGTCGCTGCCCGCCTCGACCGCGCGGCGTATCTCGGCGGCGAGCTCGGGGCTCGCCTGGGCATCGAGCAGGACCTTCGCGGAGTCGCGGATGAGCCCGTACGACCAGCGCGCGATCACGATGGAGCCGACGATGCCCATCATCGGATCCATCCAGACCCAGCCGTAATTGCGCCCGGTCACCAGAGCAATGACCGCAAGGAACGATGTGAGCCCGTCGGCGAGCACGTGGAGGTGGGCCGAGCGGATGTTGTAGTCGCGGTGCTGGGCGTGATCATGATCATGGCGATGGCCATGAGAGGGTCCATGCGGCCGAGCGGCGTGCGCCTCATGCCCGTGGCGTTCGGGGCTGTCGCCGCCCTCCAGGCGCTCGTGCAGCAGATAGGCGCTCAGGAGATTGACGCAGAGGCCGACCGAGGCCACCAGGATCGCCTCGTCGAAGGAGATGGCGACGGGCGCGATAAGGCGCGTCACCGATTGATAGGCGATGATCAAGGAGATGACGGCGAGGATCATCGCACTCGAGAAGCCGGCGAGATCGCCGAATTTGCCGGTGCCGAAGGAGAAGGCGGGATCGCTCGCGTGCCGGCGCGCATAATAGTAGGCGAGGGCCGTGATGCCGAGCGCCCCCACGTGCGTCGCCATGTGCCAGCCGTCGGCGAGGAGCGCCATCGAGCCGTAAAGCGAGCCCGCCACGAGCTCGACCACCATCATGGCGGCGGTGAGGCCGATCACCGCCCAGGCCTTGCGCTCGTTCTGGCGGTGCGAGCGGCCGAGGAAAACGTGCTCGTGCCGCCAGCGGCTGAGATCGATCGTGTGCATAGTGCGCGTCCTTTTGCCCGCAACCTCGCAGTATAGCGCGCCGAGGCCCGGGCCGGAACCCGTCAAGGTGACGGCCGCACACCTCGCGGCCGCAGCTTGATCGGGGGTGATGCTCTGGCTACTGTGCCGAGAGAGGAAACGGCCCGGTGAAGGTCCCCATGCAAATCCGAGACGGCTTCGTCGGGAGCATCGGAAACACCCCGCTCATCAAGCTGCGCCACGCCTCCGAGTTGACCGGCTGCACCATCCTCGGCAAGGCCGAGTTCCTCAATCCGGGCGGCTCGGTCAAGGACCGGGCGGCGCTCGCCATCATCAAGGACGCCGAAGCGCGCGGCACCTTGCGCCCAGGGGGTGTCATCGTCGAGGGCACCGCGGGCAACACCGGCATCGGCCTGGCGCTCGTCGGCAACGCGCGAGGCTACCGCACCGTGATCGTCATGCCGGAGACGCAGAGCCAGGAGAAGAAGGATATGCTGCGGCTCTGCGGTGCCGAGCTTCACTTGGTACCCGCCGTCCCCTACAAGGATCCCGGCAATTACGTGCACGTTTCCGAGCGCATGGCGAACGAGCTCGCCAAGCGCGAGCCGAATGGCGCCATCTGGGCCAATCAGTTCGACAACATCGCCAACCGGCGCGGCCATTACGAGACGACCGGGCCGGAGATCTGGGAGCAGACCGAGGGCGAGGTGGACGGCTTCATCTGCTCGGCCGGCACCGGCGGCACGCTCGCAGGGGTCGCGAATTTCCTCAAGGAGCGCAAGGCGAAGGTCATGATCGGGCTCGCGGACCCGCTGGGCTCGACCAACTACGATTGGTTCAAGTTCGGCACCATCAAGGTGGAGGGCAGCTCGATCACGGAGGGCATCGGCCAGGGCCGCATCACCAAGAACATCGAGGGCGCGCCGATCGACTT
>Ga0187784_10003525_pt1 | contig 12648 bp, 11 predicted proteins | sample 1015_SJ02_MP15_2_FD_132964 | JGI IMG/M metagenome (GOLD analysis project Ga0187784, IMG submission 132964) | Tropical peat soil microbial communities from peatlands in Department of Meta, Colombia - 1015_SJ02_MP15_20_MG | ecosystem: Environmental > Terrestrial > Soil > Wetlands > Peat | place... | reverse complement strand
TACCATCTCCTGAGATGGCGGAGCAAATAGGTTGCAGGCTGTACGGCTGCGACGCGTGCCAGGACGTATGCCCCTTTAATAAGGGCAAATGGACAGGCGGCGAGGACTTCCCGGGGCTTGAGGCGCTGGCGCCGTCAATGCGTCCGGAAAGAATCATGGAGATGAGCTATGATGAGATCGGCCGCACGTTGGCTCCCAAATATTGGTACATAAAGCCCGAAAACCTCTGGAAATGGAAACTGAACGCCCTGACCGTCATGATGAATGGCTACAGGGAGAAATATGAAGCGCCAATAAAGCTCGGGCGTGAAGACCCCAACGAAACCGTGCGCGACTTCACGCGTGGCATCTGCTCGAAGCTGGGAATATCGTTTTAACTATTCGATCTGCAAATAGTAGCTTTTCTGATTTAAAAAAACGGAATGTCCATAGCAGAAATTGTAACCTTTGCGATGGAGCAATGTACAGCTTACAAAAAAAGGGGGCCTCACGGCACTTAATAAATAAACTCTCCCTCTCATTTTTAAAAATTCTCTTACGGACTATTTTGAACCATGGTAATAAAAACCCTTGCCCGTTTTCTAACCCAAATTTCCATTTTTTACCAACTCTGCCATTTTCTTGGCCGGCTTAAAGCGATCCCCAAAGACCCTCGTCAATCCTTCAAGTGAATGATAAACAACATCTACCCCAGACATATCAATGAGTTGAAAAGGACCAATCGGATGGTTCAAGCCGAGCCTCATTGCTTTGTCGATATCCTCGATAGAAGCAATTCCTTCTTCATAAATTCTCAGACATTCAGCAATCAGCGCAGAGATGGCACGGCTGGTGATAAACCCCTGGGCATCTTTGCAGATAACGGTCTCCTTCCCTATTTTCTTGCAGAAGGTCACCGTCGTCTCCAATGTTTCCCGAGAAGTTTCTGGCGTGACGATCACCTCGATCAATTTCATCACCTGGGGCGGGAAAAACCAATGGGTGCCTATTACCTGCTCAGGCCGGTGCGTGCTGCTTGCCAGAGAGCTAATGCTCAGTTCTGAGGTATTCGACGCAAAGATCGCGGATGGCTTGGCCATTTTTTCTATCTCAGTAAAAACCTTTCTCTTTAACCCCAGATCTTCCGGAATGGCCTCGATGATGAGATCGGCTTCCGCCACAGCGACTTTGAGGTCTTCCGTAAAAGTCATTCTGCTCCATACACTTCTTGAATCCTGTTCTGATAACTTTCCCTTTTCTACTAATCCCGTTAATTTTTGTTCTATCTTCTTTTTTGATTTGTTTAAAAAGTCTGCAGCGATATCCCTGATCGAGACAGTATATCCTCCCATTGCAACAACCTGGGCAATACCGGTTCCCATCATTCCAGCACCCATCACTGCAACTTTATTCAACTCCATCTCGGATATCTCCTCTCAAACCTTCCCTATCTCAGGACAAAAAAATCCTTCTGTCTCGTTCGCAGTTTAAAATTTCTGCCAACGAATAGCCCTGGCTGGAAATCCTCACGAATTACCCGCCAGGATTTCGCAAAGTTATTTCATCGCTTTTGGCTTTCGCCAGTCCGTGATCGCAACTAATCGTTTGGTAGCTACATCTGCCTTAAAAAATTTCACCATCTCAGCCGGTTCGTGGCTCTTAGAGGTGTACGTGATAGGTGGTAGCACCCCGCCCGTACTGTAGTCTTTTAAAGTCTCTAGCGCCGCCTTTAGACTGTCCGGGGTCAAATCCTTACCTGCTCGCTTGAAACCTTCTCCGAAAAGCATGGAAACGCCTACTCCGTTTATATAAAGCGAGGTCAAGCCGATCTCTGTCCGGTTGTACTTCTGTGCGATCTGACGGACCAGCTTGATACCCGGAGATTCATCCCACCAGGCACCGACAAAATTCACACCGATATAATTCTTCGCTGCTTCACCACAAGCCTTAACGAGCATATCGTCGGTTGCCCAGTTGAAGCCAAAGATATGTTTGGGCCAATACTTATACTGTTCCGCACTTTTTACAAAGGTGATGGTGGGCGGAAGGAGAAGACAGGTGACAACGTAATCCACTTTGTCGTTCATCAAAGCAAGGATTTGAGAGCTGGCATCCACGGCTCCCGTAGGCAGAGCCAATTCAGAAATAAGGTCCACTCCGTAGGCCTTCGCCCGCTTTTTCACTGCCTCCATTCCCTTGATTCCGTACTCTTTCTTTTCATAGACAACTCCAATACGAGGTTTTTTCTCTTTGAGGTCATTAAAAATATAATCCACGATGCATTCGAACTGCGCCTCGTAAGTAGCACCCATCGCAAAGATATAGGGCTGAAAAGGCTCGTAAAACTCCTTCATCAGGGCATTCGGGATATTGGGCAATTTATATCGATTGATATTCTCCAAGTTGGCCATGGTCTGTTGAGATCCCCCTGTGGTGATGACCGTTAGGACATTATCACGGGTGATTAATTTTTTAAGAGCCGCCACAGACTTGGGAGCTTCGAATGAATCATCCTCCCAAATGACCTCGATCTTCCTTCCGGCTACTCCTCCCGCGGTATCATTGAGATATTGCAAATAATCGACCATCCCGTTCCCGTTGGGAAGACCTAAGGCCGCTACAGGCCCTGTTTTGACCAGGATCAATCCAAGCTTGATCGTATCCTTGGTCACGCCCCGTTGAGCAAAGCTGCGTATAGCTAAAAGACAAACCAAAAAGAAAACCAACAACCCCATCCCCATTCCTCTTCTTTTCATAAAGCACCTCCTTTAATGAAATGGTAAAATTGTTTTTAGGTAGAGCTTACGAAGCCCGTTTTGCCATAAAAAAGCTTACGTTTATCGTTGTTGAATCTTGCATCGACGCTCGTTAATAGACGCTGGGGTGTTGAGTTTTCTTTCCTCGTATTTTGCACCGATACGAGTATCGATAACGATGACCTCCAATTCCATTAAATAAACGAGCTAAGACATAACCGAATGGCGATACGGGCATCCTTACCGTTACCGTTGAAAGACCCCCCCCTTTTCTACCTAATACGTGTACGGCCAATTTTTAAAACCGGTTTTAATTCGGCCCCAGATCCCGTAGAGTCCATCCGCCTCAAAGATCAGAAAAATCATAATCAAAAGTCCGAAGACAGCGATATTCCATTCCTCATCATATTTTCCTTTCAGGGCTGGAATGAGTATCTCTGAAACTCCGGCAATACCTTTAATCAGTTCGGGGACCAGGACGATAAAGACGGCCCCAAAGATAGAACCCAGAATCGTTCCCAATCCACCCACAATGATTATCGCCAAATACTGAACAGAAAGCAGTAAGGTAAAGTGATCAGGATGGATGTAACCCATCGTATAACTATACATCGCTCCTGCAATCCCTGCAAAGAAAGAGCTGATGGTGAATGCCATCACTTTGTAGGCTGTAATATTGACCCCCATCACCTCTGCAGCGATATCCCGGTCACGAATGGCAATAAAGGCTCGGCCGACTCGGGTGCGAACTAAATTCTTGATAGCCAGGACAGTCAGGATGGTCAACACCACGAGAAAATAATACATTTTATTGTCCGAATCCAACGGATAGCCAAAAATAAAAACCTTGGCTACATTAATACCCCGAATGCCCCCTGTCAGCTTTCCCCAAGTGATGACCACAAAATCTATCACAACGCCGAAGGCCATGGTGGCCATAGCGAGATAAAGGCCCTTGAGCCTCAGGCAGGGAACGCCGAGGCCAAAGCCAACGATGGCTGTCACTCCTCCGCTGGCAAGCAAACAGGCCCAGAAGGGAAGGCCAACTTTGGTCGAGAGAATTGCTGTAGTGTAAGCTCCGATTGCAATGAAGGCGGCGTGGCCCAAAGAAATTTGGCCTGTGTAGCCAATAAGAAGATTAAGTCCCAAGGCAGCGACCACAGCAATGCAGGAAAGGTTGATCAGATAAATCACATAAGGGTTGCCCCATAAAGGCAAGGTGACCAGCATTAACAAAAAGAGGGATATCCAGATGCGAATCCAGATGGTCTGAAACAGTTTGATATCCTCATAATAACTTTCTCGGAACGTCTTGCTTCGGATTGCCACGCTAGACTCTTTCAATCTCTTCTTTTCCAAAGAGGCCGTAAGGTTTGAACATCAGGACTAAAAACAGGACCACAAAAGGCGTCACGTCCTTCACCCCGCCACCAATGATTGGGTCTAAGTACCCTCCAGCTAAATTCTCAATGACCCCGATAGCCAGCCCCCCGATGATTGCACCGGGGATACTTTCCAGGCCTCCCAAGATAATGGCTGGAAAGGCACTGATCGCCGTGAAGGTCAACCCGATGTTGACCACCATCACATTTGCAAGGAAGATACCTGCAATCGCAGCCGTCACAAAAGCAATCCCCCAGACCATGGCAAAGACGCGCTTCGTGCTGATGCCCATCAATAAGGCAGCCTCCTGATTATTGGCCGTCCCTCTCATCGCGAGACCCATACGAGAGTATTTAAAAAAGATGAAAAAGATGAACACTAATAGGGTGATGCAGATCATAACCCATATTTGTGTCATGGAAAGGATGATCCCCGCTAAGCGAATCGGTTCTTTCGGGAAGGGGGAGGGAAAGACATAATTGTCATGACCAAAAGTGATGCCAGCCATGCTTCTCAGAAAGATGCTTAGGCCGATGGTGATCATCACGACCGCAAAGATGGGTTCGCCCAACATGGGCCTGAGGACCACCCTCTCGGTTAAAACACCCAGTAAGGCAGCGATTAAAATGGTGATCGAAGAGGCCGCCAAGAAAGAGAAATGATACTTTGCTATCAGAAAGTAGCAGAGGAGAGAGGAGATCATGATCACTTCACCATGGGCAAAATTCAAAATATCCGTGGCCTTGATGATGAGTACAAAACCCAAGGCGATCAGAGCATAAAGACAACCCACGGCAATACCGCTCGCGAATAACTGAATAAAGAATAATAATTCTGATTTCACTGTGATGTTCCTTGCTCGAAGCCTAATACATGGCCTCAATAATATCTTTGAATTTTTTCTCAATCACAGCTCTTTTGACCTTCATAGTCGCCGTCAGTTCTTCATCATCCGGGTCCAATTCTTTCTCAAGGATCTTAAATTTCTTAATACTCTCAACACGGGAGAAATGTTTGTTGACCTCCTCCACTTCCTTTCCGATGAGTTTATTGACATCCGGATGAGTCGCAAGGCTTTTATAAGTGGTATAAGCAATCTTATTATTCTGTGCCCAGTTTGAAACGTTTTCGAGATCGATTTGAATCAGGCAGGAGAGATATTTTCGCCGATCTCCGATGACAATTGCCTCCTTGATAAAAGGACTGAATTTAAGTTTATTTTCGATCTCCGAGGGAGCAATGTTTTTCCCGCCGGCCGTGATAATGATGTCTTTTTTCCGGTCTGTAAGGTACAGAATTCCCTCTTCATCCACCTGGCCAACGTCTCCTGTGTGAAGCCAGCCATCCACAATCGTCTCTTGCGTGGCCCTCGGGTTGCCGTAATAACCGACGAAAACGGAATCCCCTTTTTGAAAAATTTCCCCATCTTCACCTAATTTAAATTCAACACCTGAGATGGGCTTGCCGACGCCACCAACCCTGATCTCATGGTCTTTCGGCATGAAGGAGATGCCGCTCATCTCCGTCATTCCATAACACTCCCGGACCGGCACACCGATGGAATGGTAAAACTTGATCAGATCAGGTGAAAGGGGGGCGGCCCCACTGACGAGGATATGGGCTTGCAAAAGCCCTAACTGGTTTTTGAGCGCACGAAAGAGGAGGAGATAGGCGAGCCAACGCAAGAATCTCCAATACAATGGAACAGGCTTATTCTCCAGTCTGTACTGGGAGACCCGCCCACCGATGGGTACCATCGCTTTAAAGACCCATCGCTTGAAGAACACCGCATCCTGCATTCGAATCATGATGTTTGAATGCATCTTTTCCCAGATGCGGGGGACGTTCAGAAAAGCTGTAGGAGAAATTTCTTTCATATCCTCCTGAAGGGTATTGACGCTCTCGGCGAAGTTGACGGTGTATCCTACATACATAGGAAAAATCAAAGAAAACATTCGCTCCGCAATATGGCAGAGGGGGAGCACAGAAACGACGGAATCATTCGATCGGAACTCCAGAACCCGCGAAAGTCCTCTCACCATGCTGATCATTCCTTTATGGCTAATCATCGCCCCCTTGGGATCACCCGTAGTCCCTGAAGTGTAAACAATGATGGCCACATCTTCGGCTTGCGTAGAGCGGATGCTCTCCTCAAAAAAATTGGGCATCTGCTCATGCAAGGCCCGACCCATTTTCTCCGTCTCATCAAAACTGATGATCAAAGGATCCTTGTATCTTCGAAGCCCTTTCATATCAATGACGATCACTTTTTTCAGAAGAGGAAGTCCGTTCTTAACCTGAAGGACCTTATCCACCTGCTCCTGATCTCTCGCGATAACAAATCTGGAATCAGAATTTTTCAGGATGTATTTGACCTGAATGGCCACATCTGTCGGATAGATCCCCACGGCAATGCCGCGGAGAGACTGAGCAGCAATATCCGTATAGAGCCATTCGCGGCAATTGTCTCCCAGAATGGAAACCTTGTCGCCAGGTTCAAATCCTAGAGCCTTCAGCCCCATGGCGAAATTCCGAGTATGCTCGTAATAATCTCCCCAGGTCACCCGCTTCCAGATGCCTAAATCCTTCTCTCGGAGGGCTACCCGATGCCCGTATTCTCGAACGTTTCTGAAAAAAAGTTTCGGAATGGTATCGGCTTCCATGAAGATTTTTCTCCCAAGATCAACTCTCTTTCCCGAGATATGCCTCAATGACTTTTGGGTCGGCTTGAATTTCTGCGGCGGTCCCTTCGGCGATCTTGGACCCAAAATTGAGGACCGTAATCCAATCGGCAATGTCCATCACCATTCCCATATCATGCTCCACCATGATGACAGTGATCTCTAGTTCCTCCTTGATGTCCAAAACAAACCGCGCAATATCCTCTGTCTCCTCCACATTCATCCCAGAGGTGGGTTCGTCCAGTAGTAGAATCTTTGGCTCCATGGCCAAGGCCCGTCCCAGTTCAACCCTCTTCTGAATTCCATAAGGAAGGGCATTTACGGTTTTTTTTCGGACCTTCTCGATCTCCAGAAAATCGATCACTTCTTCCACTTTTTGACGATGCTTGATCTCTTCCCGGAGGGCTTTCCCCCAAAAGAAGATGCCCGAGATGGGACCTGAATGAAATCGATGATGCCGACCCAGAAGCAAGTTGTCAATAACACTCATATGGCGAAACAACTCAATATTCTGAAAAGTTCTGGCAACGCCAGAGGCCGCTATCGCATGTGGCTTTTTATTGAGAATGGAATCACCTTCAAAAAGAATGTTTCCTTCCGAAGGCTTATAGACCCCGCTGATGCAATTAAAAAGAGAGGTCTTCCCTGCACCATTAGGGCCGATGACTGCGTGGATCCCCCCTTTTTTGACCTTCATATTGATCCGCTGAAGTGCAACAATGCCACCAAATTCGAGAGTTAGATTTTTAATTTCGAGTTGATCCATGGTCCATCTTCATTAAGAAAGCCATCGCTTGCGTCTTTTGTAGTGTTTTACTTCTGCATAACTCTTCTTCGTTTCCTCATCTGTGATCCCCAAATAAAACTCCTTCACATCTTCGTTCTCCATCAGGTCTTTGCAGGGTCCATCGAGGACAACCTTTCCATTTTCCATGATATACCCGTACTGAGAAAAGTTCAGTGCAATACGAGCATTCTGTTCAATCAGGAGAATGGCGGTTCTTTGTTCCTGATTAATCGTCTTTAAAATATCAAAGATTTCTTTGACCAAAAGGGGAGCAAGGCCGAGAGAGGGCTCGTCCAGCATCATTAATTTCGGCCTCGACATGAGAGCACGGCCGATGACCAGCATCTGCTGTTCACCGCCAGAGAGAAAGATAGAAAGTTGATCATTCCTCTTGGCCAAAATAGGAAAATAACCATAGATCATTTCCAGATCTTTTTTTAATGACGAACGATCTGATCTCGTATGGGCCCCGATCATGAGATTTTCAATCACCGTTAGATCATCAAAAACCTTTCTCCCTTCGGGAACCATGGTGATCCCCAACTTCACAATTTGATCAGCATCTAACTTGTGGATGGGCTTTCCCATAAACTCAATGGTGCCTTCTTTAAGTTCCCCATTCTGAATCTCAAGGATCCCAGTGACGGCCTTGAGAGTCGTCGACTTACCCGCTCCATTGGCACCCAATAAAGCGATCACCCCAAGTTCAGGGACTTGCAGGGAAATCCCCTTTAAAACGAGAATCACCTCATTATAAACGACCTCGATGTTATTGACTCTTAGCAAGGCATCCATCATTAAACCCCTTAGCGCTCCACGAGAATCGCTGTGCCCACTCCCCCACCAGCACAGAGACAGGAGATTCCTAAATTCAAACCTTGCCTTTCCATTTCATAAAGAAGGGTCACCAAAATTCGACAACCCGTAGAGCCTACCGGATGTCCTAAAGAGATTCCGCTTCCGTTGACATTCGTGATCTCCCGACTAAGATCCAGTTCCTTTTCGCAGGCGAGATAGTATGACGCAAAGGCTTCATTGATCTCGAAAAGCTGGATATCTTTTAAAACCAAACCTGTCTCTTTTAAGACTCTTTGAATTGCTGGAACAGGCGCAAGGCCAACAAGATAAGGATCTGAAGCAACTGTACAATAAGACCGAATCGTTGCCAAGGGTTTTAATCCCCGCCCCTTCGCCTTCTCTTCACTCATTAGAATGATGGCAGACGCCCCATCATTCAATCCAGAGGAATTGCCTGCGGTCACAGAGCCTCCCTCTTTAAAAGCTGCTTTCAGACGGCTCAAACTATCCAGGCTGGTATCTTCCCGAGGATGTTCATCCGTGTTCACTTCAATCTTTTTCCCCTTCCCAGAAGGGACTTCTACCGGAATAATCTCTCTTTTGAATCTTCCTTCTTTAATGGCCCGAACTGCACGCTGGTGACTGCTGAGAGCCAGTGCATCCTGTTCTTCACGGCTGATATGATATTTCTCCGCGAGCCGCTCTGCGGCAATACCCATTCCGCCTCCAACCGGATACTCTTGCATCCCTTTCCAGAATAAGTCAATCAACTGGGCATGCCGCAGGCGTTGTCCCCATCGGGCTGTTTCCATGATATAGGGCGCATTGCTCATGGATTCCACACCGCCTGCTAAGACGACATCACCCTGACCCAAGGCGATGGCATTGGCTCCAGAAATAATGGCCTGAGAGGCTGAGGCACAGGCACAATTGATCGTATGGCCTGGAACACGATCCGGAACACCCATGAGAAGAGAGGCAACACGGGCAATATTTTGTTCAACCGGAGCAAAACAGTTTCCGGCGATGACCTGATCCAGATCTTCCTTTTCGAGTTTGGCCCGACGTAAACTTTCCTTCATCACCGTCATCATTAAATCAAGGGGCTTGACAGGCTGAAGCAAACCACCGAAGTCTCCGATGGGTGTTCTGACACCACTGGCAATCACGACCTTTTTCATCGATCCTTTCTCCTTTCATCAGATTTTTAAATGTTTCACCCTCTCCTAAGGAGCTCCCGGGCGATGATCAACTTCTCAATCTCCTTGGTTCCTTCGACGATCTCCGCAAGTTTGACGTCTCGGTAAAGTCGTTCAATCCCGAATTCACCTAGTGTTGTGTCTCAGAAATACATTGACAAAGTCTCTTGATTTTTTCGAGTATCGAATCTGCTGTTGCCGTCCAAGCAAAAGGACGAGAGTTGAGATTATATTGTTTCACAAAACGTTCGATCTTTATAATAAGTTCTTTGACACTTTTAAAGGTCCCTCGCCGAATCGCTCTTTGCGTGATGAGATTGAACCAAATTTCTACCTGATTCAACCAAGAAGCATAGGTGGGCGTGTAGTGAACCTGGTAACGAGGATGAATGGCTAGCCAACGCTTGACTTTTGGATGTTTATGGGTGCTGTAGTTGTCCACCACTAAGTGAACCTCTAACCCTTGAGGGACGTTGGCATCCACATGTTTGAGAAAGTCGAGATATTCCTGATGACGATGGCGGCGTTTGCAGCGGGTCAGGACGTTTCCGGTGGCGATGTCGAGGGCAGCAAATAGGGTGGTAGTGCCATGGCGGAAATAGTCGTGGGTAACTCCTTCGACATAGCCCAACCCCATGGGCAGGATGGGTTGAGATCGCTCCAGAGCTTGGATCTGGCTCTTTTCGTCGACACACAACACCATGGCCTTATCGGGAGGATTAAGATACAACCCGACGATATCCCGTACCTTTTCGATAAAGAAAGGATCCGTGGATAGCTTAAAATGACGTTGACGATGAGGTTGAAGGCCAAAGGCTTGCCAAATGCGATGGACCGCTGGGCGGGATAGTTTGGTCTCCTTGGCTACGGACCGAACCGTCCAACGGGTTCCATCCTGAGGCTTGGTTTGGAGCGTTTTGCGAATCAGGACAGCGACTTTTTCATCAGAAATCGACCGGGGCCTTCCGGGACGTAGTTCATCGTGTAGACCCGATAGTCCCTGCTGAAGATAGCGCCGACGCCATTTGGAGACCATCTGGGCACTGAGACTAACTTTTTTAGCAATGATACGGTTGGGGGCCCCTTCAGCCGCCATCAGAACAATGCGAGCTCGTCTGACTAAACCATGGGGAAGAGATCGAGAGTTAGCAATGGATGTCAATTGTTCATCTTCCTCTTGAGAGAGCGTAATGGGTGATTTCGGACGGCCTGTTTTCATGGGCTTCTTCCTTTCTTATGAGGATAGCCCATGATACCATGACCAAGTTACTTATTCAACTTATTTATGAGACAATACACTAGATAGCCATATCCGCCGTGAATCTGCACTACTTCATCAATCACTTTAACCCCCACTTCTCAAGCAAACCACTTGGCCATGGATATGAGTTTGGGGTCAATCCTCCCATGATCCACCATCCAGGCTGCCTTATGGCAGAGAGTTCTTGCGGCTTCGATCCAGCTTGCCATCTCTGCTAATTTGAACTGAATCGCTTGAAAACTGCCAATGGGGCTCCCAAACTGCTTTCTCTGTTTTGCATATTGAATAGCCTTTTCCAATCCACCTTGGGCAACCCTAACATTGATGACGGCTACGGTGACTCTTGTTCGATTAAATACGGCCATGAGTTGATAAAACCCTTCTCCCTCCACTTCTCCCACTAAATTTTCTGAAGGTACCTCCACCTCAGAAAAATGAAGTTCTGCTGTATCCGAACCCCTCATCCCTAATCTTCGCTTCAGTTGATTGGCTTCGAATCCCTTCCGGTTGGTCTCGACGAGGATGCCGCTCTGCCGTTTGGATTTCACCTTCTCATTTTCATTAGTGAGACAGAGGACGATGATGAAATCGGCAATGCTACCATTGGTAATAAACATTTTGTTCCCATTGATCACAGAATGATCTTTTACCTTCCGAGCAGTAGTGGTGATGGAGGCCACATCGCTACCCGCATCCGGTTCGGTAATCGCCATTCCCATGATGGTTTCTCCCTTGGTTAAACCGGGGAGATATTTTCTCTTCTGCTCTTCTCTCCCGTATAAAAGAATGAACTCTGAGCCTAATGTGGCAAGGACGACACCGGCACATCCCGCATCCACTCTGCTGAACTCCTCCATGATGAGAATATTCTCGAGAAGGCCCAGGCCTGAACCTCCGTAGGCCCCATCAATAAAGACGCCTACAAATCCAAGGTCGCAGGCCTTTTTCCATAGGGCTCTCGGAAACGTTTCGTTGAGGTCGCACTCCTCAGCCACCTCTGGAAACATTCCCTCTGCGAATTCGCGGGCCGCTTTTTTGATATCTCTCTGTTCATCCGTTAGCTCAAAATCCATCTCTTCAAGATTCTCTTTCTTTACATCCTTCTCAATAACTCCCGGGCGATGGTATTTTTTCGATCTCTTTGGTCCCTTCATAGATCTCGACGATCTTAGCATCTCTGTAGAAACGTTCAATATCATAATCTGCGATATACTCGTATCCACCGTGAAGCTGAAGGGCCTCATTTGCCACTTTGACTCCAACTTCTCCACCTAAATATTTGGCGATGGAAATCAGTTTGGGGTCCGCCTTCCCGTGATCGAACATCCATGCTGCTTGATAGCAACGATTGCATGCAGCTTCGACCCGGTTGGCCATCTCTGCGATCCTAAATTGGACGGCCTGAAAAGCACCAAGGGGTTGCCCGGACTGTTTCCTCTCCTTCACATATTGAATGGCTTTGTCCAGAGCGCCTTGTGCAACGCCTATACCCTGAGAAGCAGCGATGACCCGGTTGATATTGAAGAGTTGCATGATCTGACAGAACCCTTCTCCTTCTCTTGCCTGAGTTAGGATGCGGTTGGAAGTCTCTCCCGACTGGAGAACTTTGCGGTGTTTAATTTCTTCGCCCATTTTTTCCATGCAAAATGGGTTATTGAAAATGTTATATGCTGACCGTTAGTATATACCAACTAGTCAGTATATTAGAAAAATAGAAAAGTATGTCAAGAAAAAAAATAAACCTTGAAACAACCAATAAGAGGAGTGACCTACTTCCTGAAAACCGATCAAGAGGGTAAGCTAG
>Ga0187784_10003524_pt1 | contig 12650 bp, 12 predicted proteins | sample 1015_SJ02_MP15_2_FD_132964 | JGI IMG/M metagenome (GOLD analysis project Ga0187784, IMG submission 132964) | Tropical peat soil microbial communities from peatlands in Department of Meta, Colombia - 1015_SJ02_MP15_20_MG | ecosystem: Environmental > Terrestrial > Soil > Wetlands > Peat | place... | reverse complement strand
GGCCATACAGCGTCTTAAACTCATCGAGCTCGGAGCCGTCGACAAGACGCGCGATGACCTCGCGTACGTCGTATTGCTTTCGCAGATCCGTCGGCACGATACCGTCCAGCTCGGCCGTGTCGTATTTCGGCTCGGCCGGCTTGGCGAGCACGATGTCGCTTTCCTTTCTGGTATTGAGATTGCCGACGATGCGCCGGCACAGCGCCAGTGCGTGGCGGTCGTTTTCCGCCAGATAATCGGCGACACCGGATTTTTTGGTGTGCACCTCGGCGCCGCCAAGCTCCTCGGCGCTGACCACCTCGCCGGTCGCCGCCTTCACCAGCGGCGGACCACCGAGAAAGATAGTGCCCTGGTTCTTGACGATGATGGTCTCGTCCGACATCGCCGGGACGTAGGCCCCGCCCGCCGTGCACGATCCCATCACCACTGCGATCTGCGCGATAGCGGCGGCCGACAGCGTCGCCTGGTTATAGAAGATGCGGCCGAAATGCTCGCGGTCGGGAAACACCTCGGTCTGATGCGGCAGGTTGGCGCCGCCCGAATCGACCAGATAAATGCAAGGCAGCCTGTTGTCGCGCGCGATCTCCTGCGCGCGCAGGTGCTTCTTCACTGTCATCGGATAGTAGGTGCCGCCCTTGATGGTCGAGTCATTGCAGACGATGACGCACTCGCGCCCGGCGACGCGGCCGATGCCGGTGATGAGCCCCGCGCCATGAATGGGGTCGTCGTAAAGGCCGTGCGCGGCGAGCGGCGACAGTTCGAGAAACGGCCCGCCAGGATCTAGGAGCGTCATCACGCGCTCACGCGGCAGGAGTTTGCCGCGCGACAGATGGCGCTCGCGCGCGCGTGGCGAGCCACCTTCGGCCGCCTTGGCGCGCTGACGCGCCAGCTCTTCGGCCAGCGCCCGCATCGCCGCCGCATTGCTGCGAAATTCATTCGAAGCCGTATCGATCTGCGTCGTGATGACCGCCACGATGTCCCTCGCCTCGCAAAATGAACCGATCGTCAGAAACCCGATTGCAGCAGCTGCACTGCACAATCCGGTGCTAACAAATAACACAGGGAACTGAAACTTTCTGCATCTAATCGCGTTCGTTTCAGAGCAATCAGCATGCGCAAGCGCCGCCGCAAGAGCGGAACCGCGCATCGCAAAGCGCACCAGAGAGGAGTGGACTGAATGAGAAAATATCGAAGTGCCTTACTGGCCGGAGTCGCAGCTATCGCCATCGCGTCCGGCGCCGGTCCCGCTTGCGCGCAGACGCGGAGCGGCGGGCCGATGGGCGGCGGCAGCACGTCGCCAGCCGGGGCGAGCGCGGGCGACCAGTTGCCTGGCACCCAGGCAGCGCCGAGCACGCCAGGGCAGAGCGGTGAAACGTCACAGCATCCAGACACTGGCATGCAGCACGGCGCCACCGGCCAAGGCGGCACCGGTGCGGGCGTGCGGCCGCAGGCTCAAACACAGCCCGGCGCCGCCGGTCAGCCCGGCAAGGCCGAGCCGCAACGACATGCGCAGGGCGCAGGAAGCGGCCCGAGCGAGACGCAGCGACATGCGCAGAGCGCCGGAAGCGGCAAGCCGTCTTCGGCCGAATCGCAAACACAACCCGGCAACCACCGGGCCGCTCAGGGCCAAGGCGCCGCTCCGGCGACTGGTGCGCGTGAAGGCGCAAACGTCGCGCCTAGCGGCAGCGTGAAGTTCTCCGAGCGGCAACGCACGACCATCAAACGCAGCGTCATCGACGCGCGCAGCGCGCCACGAGTCGGTCATGTCGACTTTGACGTCCGCGTCGGCACAGTCGTCCCGCGCGACAGCATTCACGTTGTGCCGATCCCAGAGACGCTGGTGCGCATCGAGCCGAGCTGGCGTGGACTTTTGTATTTCGTCTATGAAGACGAGATCGTGGTTGTCAATCCGAGCGACATGCACATCGTCGCCGTAGTTGCAGTTTGACGAGCCCAGCGAGCGGAATTGACGACTAAGTTTGGGCGCGGGCGGCCGCCAGGCTGCCTGCGCCGATCTATGCGCGCACTTCCTGGCGCTGGAAGACGACGTAGCCGATAACGAAGAGGATGATCGTCGTTGCGATCAGGCCGACGATCTGTGGCCACGCGATCAGCACGCTGGCGCCGAGCGGCAGCGGCGCACCTAACACCGCGCCCTGCAGCTGGCTCAGGTAGATCGGTCCGAGCGCACGCGTCGTCGGATCGAGGATTGCGACCACGATCTCGCCGAAGAGCGTCGACGGCGACAGCCGCGCCAAGATCTGCTCCAGCACGACCGTACCCGGCGTCTGCAACCCCAGCGCGGCATAGCGCGGATCGGGCGGTACGATGATTGTCGCTAGCTCGCCGGCGAGAACCGGCCAGATGACATAAAAGAACAGCCAGAGCCCGAGCGTCGCCAGCGCCGCCGTGGCTGCCGAGCGAAACAGGATTGAGAACAAGAGCGCAAGCGAGAGCCACACCCCGGCGTAGACGATGGTCACCAGCAGGAAAACGAAAGCGCGCGCGATCTCCTCGCCGCCGGGAGGGATGCCGATGAAGAGGAGACCAAGGCCGATGACCAGCAGCCACAGCACGACCAGCGCGATCGCCAGCGTCATCAGCGCGCCGAGAAATTTGCCGAACAGCAAGGCGTCCCGATAGATCGGCTGCGACAGGATGCGCGACAGCGTGCGCCGGTTGTGTTCACCGTTCACGGCGTCAAACGTGAGCCCGATCGCCATCACTGGCACAAGCAGCGACAGCCAGAAGATGAACGACGGCAGTGGATCGTTTGATGTCGTAAAGAATTTGAGGAACAAGAACGGGTCTTCGGCAACCGTATCCTTGATTTGCTGGGTCGCGACCCAGACGGTGCCGACCGCGATCAGCATCACGATCAGCTCCAGGATGATGAAGCGAATGCTGGTGAGGTGGTCGGCAAGCTCCTTGAGCATGACCACGCCAAGGCCGTTGAATGCCGAGCCTTCACGCCGCATGGCGGGTTCCTTCCTTCGGGGCCTCGTCGGGCTTGCTCTCGAAATAGTGGTTGTAGATCGCCTCCAGGCTCGGCTCCTGAACGCCGAGGTATTTGAGGCGACCGCGCATCGCCACGACTTCGGCGGCAGCTTCCGGGCGCACGTCGCGATCGGCATGCAGGCGCAATTTGCCGATCCCGGTCTGCTCCACGCCGCTCACACCCGGAATTAGCGCCAAGCGATCGGCGAGTCCGGCGCCCTCGGCCTCGATATCGACCACGTAGCCCGCGCCCAGCACTTCGCGGCCCAGCTCGGATACCGTGCCCATCAGCGCGATGCGCCCCGCGCTGAACAGCGCGACGCGGTCACAGACGCTCTGCACGCGCTCAAGCAGATGAGAGGACAACAGAACCGATACACCCTCCGCCTTGAAGCGGCGGATGATGCTAAGCAGTTCGGTCGTTGCGTGCGGATCGAGCCCGGACGTCGGCTCGTCAAGGATGGCGATCTGCGCGCCCTTCATCAGGATTTCGGCGAGCCCCAGCCGCTGGCGCATGCCGCGCGAGAACGTGCCAACGGCGTGGTCGGCAGAGTCAGAAAGTCCGACCTGCTCGAGCGCCTCGGCGATACGCTTTTCGCGCTCGGCGAACCGGAAGCCGATCAGCCGCGCGGTGTAGCGAAGGTTGTCGGCCGCGGTGAGCTGATCGTAGAAGCCGACCGTGTCGGGCAGATAGCCGACACGCCGTTTAACCGAGAGTGGCTCGCGCGCCGGGTTGAAGCCGAGCACACTGACCTCGCCGCCCGAGATGTCGGTCAGCCCGAGCAGCATCAGAATGGTCGTCGTCTTCCCTGCCCCGTTCGGGCCGAGGAGACCGAAGATCTCCCCGCGTCCGACCGAAAACGAAATATGGTCGACGGCAACCGCCCGACCGTAAGTTTTGGTCAGGCCCTTGGCCTCGATGACGGTATCGCTGCTCATCGCCGACCGAACCTTGCCACTGCGCCGACCATGACCAGCAGCGCAACGCCGATGATGCCGACCCCGGCGATGCCCCACATCGTGGATGTCGTCACAGTGACGCGGAAGTCGGTGGACGCGGATTCGCCACGGGCGGAGGCCGTGATCGTGGTGACGTAATCGCCGGCGATCGCCTTGTCGGTCGGCGTGATCAGCGCCTGCACTTCCTTGTTGGCACCGGGCGCGATCCGGTCGATGGATTTCGGATTGAATTCGACTTTCCAGCCGCTCGGCGCCGAGCCGCTGAGCTCGACATCATCGGCCGGCGCTGTCCCGGTATTGGTGATGACGACCGGAACCGGCGTCTGCTTGCCGGCCGAGGCGCGTGTCGACACCAAGCCCTCGCGGCCGCTGACCGAAAGCTTCGGCTGACCGGTAATATCCAACCCGAGATCGGCCGTCGCCGATGTGTCCTCGGCGCTGACCCGCGCCGTGACGTGATAGCTGCCGGCACCGACGGTGTTCGGCGGCGTGACCTTGAGCTTGATGTTCTTGCTCTGGCCGGCGTCGATCGGCACGGCGTTGACTTCCTGCGTGCCGTATTCCTCGGTGAACGAGGCGTCGAAATTTTTCGGCGCCTGCACGCCCAGACTGACGGTCAGCTTTTTGCCGCTGTCGTTCTTGATGGCGAGTGTGTATTCGAAGCTCGACTTGGACGTGCCGCGCAACTCGGGCAATTGCGGCGTCAGGCTCAGCTTGGCAGGCAGATCCTTGGCCAGCGTCACGGCAATCGGCAGATCGAGCTTGGTCGTGCCGCCGGCGGCCGAGACGGTCAGCGTCTGCGTACCGATGGCGGCGGTCTTTGGCACATCGAGCCGCAGTTCGAGGCTGACGCTCGAATTGGTCGCCGGCATCGCCGCGGCGACCGGCTGCCCGCCGCCCATCAGCGTCGCTGTCCAGCCGGACGGCACGCCGCTGACCGACAGGCTCAGGCGCTCGGGCGCCATGTCGTAATTCTGCAGCCGCAGGCTGATGTTGGACGTCTCACCCGGCCGCACGGTGACGGCCGGATAGTCGCTCATCAGATAAAGGCCTTTGACGTCCTTGGGTGCATCTTCGGCCTTGGCCGCGACCGCAAAAACGGCGGCCAAAGCGGCAGCAGCGGCGATAAATCCCAATCGCATTGACGTTAGCTCCCGTGGAAGAAACCGTTAGGTGCGCCCCTCTAGCGCAGCGCTCCAAGGAGCACCAGCACACAGGCGGCATTGTCGGTGCAATCGTGACGAAATGATGCAGACATGGGCCGCTTTAGCAAGGCCTGCGGTAGAGAGCCGCAGCGTGGTTATATCGCCCGTACCCAAGCGCGGCGCCCCTGTCCAGCCCTGCCCGTGCCCCTAAAAACCGCTGGTAATCGCGCATCAGCACGCCAGGATTTTTGCAAGGTTAACTCCAGGTAATATTTCCGCCTCCAGGAATTGGCCAGGAATGCGCTCATGAGCCGCAGCAGCACGATCAGCGCCGGATTGTTGGCGTTTCGCCGCAGACGTGGGGTCGAAGTGTTGCTGGCGCACCCCGGCGGACCATTCTGGAGCAGGAAGGACGACGGGGTTTGGACCATCCCCAAAGGCCTTGCCGAGCCCGGCGAGGATCTACTCGCCGCCGCGCAGCGCGAGTTTACCGAAGAAACAAATTTTCCTGTTGGCGGCCCATTCATCGCGCTCACACCGGTCAAGCAGAAGGGCGGCAAGACCGTCCAGGCCTGGGCGATCGAGGCGGATTTCGATCTGGCGCGTTTTGCCAGCAACACGTTCGAAATCGAGTGGCCGCCAAAATCGGGACGCCGGCAAAGTTTTCCGGAGATTGACCGTGTCGCCTATTTCACGCCGCCAGTGGCCGCGACAAAAATTCTTGCCTATCAGCTGCCGCTATTGCGCGAACTGGAGCAGCGCTTGAGATAGTGGGGTTCATTCACGCGGCGCGTCCGGCCAGTCCACTTCATCATGCTCAAGCACCCACGGTTCGCGCCGTGCCGCCTCACGCCATTCTGCGGATGCCGGCAGCGCGATGACAGCGCGCATGTAGTCGCGCGCTACAGCGCTGACCGCGACCACGTAGGTATGAAAGCGCCACACCACGGGTGCGTACATCGCGTCAGCTCCGCTGAAGCCGCCGAACAGGAAGGCGCCGCCGGCGCCAAAACGCGCGCGACATTCACACCAAATGGCATCAATTCGCGCCACGTCAGCCTTCACCGCATCATCCAGCGGGCGCTGCTTCACCGGCCTGCGTATGTTCATCGGCAGATGACGGCGCAGCGGCTGAAAGCCGGCATGCATCTCGGACGAGATTGCGCGCGCGTGTGCCCGTGCTGCCGGCGCGGCCGGCCACAGGGCGGCTTCGGGAAACTTCTCCGCCAAGTATTCGAGAATGGCCAAGGATTCCCAGACGCGAACCTCGCCATCAATCAGCACCGGCACGCTGCCCCTGCCCTCGCCGCCGCTCAGGGCGGATACTTTCGCCCTGAAGTCCGGTGTGTCGAGAGAGACCAGCGTCTCCTCGAACGTAATGCCGGCGGCCTTCATTGCCAGCCATGGCCGCAACGACCAGGATGAGTAGTTCTTGTTGCCGATGAGCAAACGAAGCGGCATGAGCGCTCCCCTGATCTGGTTACCACACCCGCTCGCCTTGAAATCAGGGCGCCGGGAATAGTTCGTTGGTTTTTCCGGCCAGCCGATAGGCCATCAGGCCGATCAATTCATGCGCGGCTTCATCGGTCCGCCGCAAGCCTTCGCTCAACGAGTCAAACGGCCGCGCCGCGTCGATCGGTCCACGCGTGCGCCAGTCGACGGGATACGCTTCCACCGCAAAGCCGGCCGCGCGAAACGCCGCGACGGCGCGCGGCATGTGATAGGCCGAGGTAATCAGGAGCCAGCGTTCGCCGGGCTTCGGCTGCGCGATCAGGCGCGAGAACACGGCATTTTCGATGGTGTTGCGCGACTGTTCCTCGGCCGTGATGCGATCGTGGGCGACGCCAAGCGCCTCCAATTCGCGGACGGCGAACGGGGCTTCAGCAATCTGATCGGCCAGCACGGCGTTGCTGCCGCCGGTATAAATGATGCGCACATTCGGATAGCGGCGGGCAAGCGCCGCCGCAGCGGTGATGCGCTCGGCCGCTTCGTTGAGTGCTACCGCCCCCCGCGCCGCCGAAACATCCGGCGTGATTGCGCCGCCCAGCACCACAATGCCGTCCGGCGGCCCGCGCGAGGAGTCCCATGGCGGAAAGCGCTGCTCCAGGGGCAGAATCAAAATATTGCCGAGCGGCGACCAACCGACCACGGCGGTGAGCACGATGCTCGTCACGACCAGCCAGCTGGCGAGCCGCCTGTGTGGCGTGAACAGCAGCAGCAGCCCGATAATGCCGATCTCGATCAGCAGATTGGAGGGCAGCGTGGCGAAGCCGAAAACTTTGGAAAGGATAAAGAACATTCCCCTCTCCGGCGCGATAGTGTTTCATCCCGCAGCGGCGCTGACGACCAAGCGGGAGTTACGACCGCGTCTTGCGCCACGCCGCGTAGCGGGCCTTGGCCTCATCGTTCGGCGGATAAAGCCCTGGAAGCTTCACTCCCTTTTCGACTTCGCTGAACACCCAGCTCTCGTAAAGCTCGTGCTCGGCGCCTTCATGCGCAACAAACTCCAACAGATTCTGCGGAATGACCACGGCGCCGTCGTCGTCGACGACGATCACGTCGCCGGGAAAAATGGCGCAGCCGCCGCAGCCGATCGGCTGCTGCCAGCCGACGAAGGTCAAACCGTTGACCGAAGCCGGCGCGGCGACACCGGCACACCAGACCGGCAGCCCGCTCATCACCACGCCGGCGCGATCGCGCAACACGCCGTCAGTCACGAGCGCCGCGACGTTGCGTTTTTTCATGCGCGCGCAAAGGATATCGCCAAAAATTCCAGCGCTGGAGACGCCCATGGCGTCGGCCACCGCAATGACACCTTCCGGCATGTCCTCGATCGCTGCACGTGTGGAAATCGGGTGCGCCCAACTTTCCGGCGTCGCCAAGTCCTCACGGACCGGCACGAAGCGGAGCGTGAAGGCCGGCCCGATGATGCGCTCGCCCCTGGGCACAAGCGGCTTTGGACCGTTCATCCAGCAGCGCCGAATGCCCTTCTTCAGCAGCATGGTGGTGATTGTCGCGGTCGTCACCTTGTGCAAAACATCAAACACAGCGTTGCTCATGGTCAATCCAGTCGAAGGAAGTTGCAAAATAAAATCACGCGGGACGCATGCCAATCCGTTCATCGCGGCGCCGCAGCCACGCGACGAACGGAATCGACAGCAGTACCATCCAGGCTTTGCCGATAACCTGCCCGAGTAGAAACTCGAGCGAGCCGAACGCCAGCCACAGAAAAACGATCGAGTCGATGACGAGTCCGGCACAGCTCGACGCGATCACCGCGGCAACCAGACGGCGCCGCGCCAACGGCGTGTAGACGGCAAGATCGGCAAACTCCGAAAGCAGAAATGCGACCGCGGATGCGAGGATCAGGGCGGGCGGAGCGACCAGCGCCGAAATGCCGGCACCAGCCAGGATCGCCAGTGCCGACATTGCCGCGCCGAGCCGGCGCTGCACGAGATCGCGCAGCACCAGCGCGACGCCAACCATCATCACGCCCGAGGGCGCTGTGACGCCGGGCGCGACCGGCACCACGCAGGGTCCCTGCGGCGAGATGCAGGCGGTCCCGACATGGCCGATCAGCCAGTTGGCCACGGGAATCGTGAGCGCAAACAGCACGAGGAAGATCGCACCCTCGCGCGTGCGCTGGCGATCCGCTGCGGAAATCATGAGGCGGCCTTCCACCTGGCAAAACCCTCCGCACGCAGCCGGCAGGCCGGGCATTCTCCGCAGCCATAGCCCCATTCATGCCGGTGCTTGCGGTCGCCGAGATAGCAGGTGTGGGTTTCGGCGAGAAGGAGATCGATCAGGGGCTTGCCGCCGATCGTCTCCGCCAGGGCGAATGTGCCCGCCTTGTCGATCCACATCAGCGGCGTGTGGATGACAAAGCGCCGATCCATGCCCAGCGTGAGGACAACCTGCATGGCCTTGATGGTGTCGTCGCGGCAGTCGGGATAGCCGGAGAAATCGGTTTCGCACATGCCGGCGACCAGATGTTTGATGCCGCGCCGGTAGGCCAGCGCAGCGGCGAAAGAAAAAAACATGATATTGCGCCCGGGCACGAACGTCGTCGGCAGGCCCGATTCAGCAACCTCGATCTCAAGCTCGCGCGTCAGCGCGGTCTCGGAAATCTCCGCGAGCGCGTCGATCCGCACCACATGATCGTCCCCAAGCCGCTCGTGCCAGTGCGGCGACATTGCCGACAGTCCATCGCGAATCCGCGGTCGCACTTCAAGCTCGACGGCATGACGCTGCCCGTAGGCGAAGCCGATCGTCTCAACCCGTGCGAAGCGCTCCAGTGCCCAGGCAAGGCACAGGGTGGAATCCTGACCGCCCGAGAACAGCACCAGCGCGCCGTCGCGTAAGTTCACGGCGCCTTATCCCTTCAGCCACGTGCCGATCCGCTCGACCGCCTCAGCCATGTCTTGGCGCGAGCCGGCGTAGCACAGGCGAATGAAATTCTTGCCATGGATCGGATCAAAATCGACGCCAGGCGTGACCGCGACGCCGACTTCTTCCAACATGCGGGAAGCGAAGGCGAAGCTGTCGGACGAGAATCGCGACACGTCGGCATAGAGGTAGAAGGCACCGTCGACCGGTAGAAACGAATCCAGCCCTGCCTTGGGCAGGCCTTCAACCAGAATGCGGCGATTCTCCTGATAGCCGCGCTTGATGTCTTCCAGCTCGGCGCGGCCGTCGAACGCCGCCTCGGCGGCAATTTGCGATAGCGTAGGCACCGAGATCGCGAGATTTTGCTGCAACCTTTCCACGGCCCGGACCAGCGCCGGTGGCACCACGAGCCAGCCGATGCGCCATCCCGTCATGCAGAAATATTTCGAGAACGAATTGACGATGACGGCGTCCGAGGAGAGCCGCGCGGCGGTCGCGGCCGGATAGGCATAATCGAGACCGTGATAAATCTCATCGGAAATGACGATGATGCCGGAGTCCTCGGCGCACCGGATCAGATCGGCGAGCGCTGGATCGCGCATCATCGTGCCGGTCGGATTGGCCGGCGAGGCGACGATAATTCCCTTAAGCTTCCGCGCCCGGTGCTCGCGCAGCAGCGTTTCGCCAACCAAAGACCAGCGCGTCTCTGCAGTGCATTCAATACCGACCGGCTCGCAACCGAGCGCGGTGAGAATGTGCCGATACGGCGGATAGCCCGGCAGCGCCACGGCGACGCGGTCCCCGGCCTCGAATGCAGCCAGAAACGCCAGGATGAAGCCGCCGGATGAGCCGGGTGTGACCACGATGCGCTGCGGGTCAATGTCGAGACCGTGCCAGTCGCGATACGAACGCGCGATGCGGCGGCGGAGCGAAGCAATACCGAGCGTTTCAGTGTAGCCAAGCGGCCCACGCGACAGCGCCGCCCGGGCCGCGGCGATCGCCGTCGAGGGCGCTGCGGCGGCAGGTTGGCCGACCTCCATGTGAACGATGCGGCGCCCTTGCACCTCAAGGCGGGCGGCGGCCGCCATCACGTCCATGACCATGAACGGCGGTACGGCGCTGCGCCCCGAGGGCTGCAACAAGGCCTTGGCTTTATCGAGCATCAAAATGCCTTGGATTGCTGCGCAGCGGAGCTGCAGTTTCAACTTCCATCTCGCCCCCGTGCTGCCGTATTCGCCCGGTTTCGTGGCGCCCGCTTCGCTGCAGCGAAGACGCCTGCCTTATGTTGACCGCGACCGGCTCCGTCCATAGCGTGGATGGCGGACCGAAGGATCTGACGTTGCCCCAGATGACCGTGCTTAGACCTCCTAGCAAGCCGTGGCTGGCGAGGCCAGCGTCGCGCGTCGTCGCTATGGCAACGGCTGCTGCGCTGGCGCTGGGGAGCCTGCCCATCAGGGCCCAGGAATCGCCCCCCAATGGCGGCCTGCCGGTTATTCGCGATGCCGAAATCGAACAGCTCTTGCGCGATTATACCAAGCCCATCCTCAGGGTGGCTGGGTTGAGTGATCAGAACATCCATGTCGTCATCATCAACGACAGGTCGTTCAACGCCTTCGTGATGGACGCCCATCACATCTTCGTCAACGCCGGCGCGCTGATGGAGGCGAAGACGCCGAACCAAATCATCGGCGTGTTCGCCCACGAGACCGGCCACATCGTCGGCGGCCATCTTTCCAAGATGCGGCAGGAACTCGCCAACGCACAGACCGCGGCCATTGTCGCGATGCTGCTCGGGGTCGGCGCAATGGTGGCGGGCGCCCGCTCCGGCAATGTCGGTATGGGCAATGCCGGCGGCGCTCTATTCGACGCGCCGCAGTCCTATATCATGCATTCACTGCTCGCCTATCAGCGCGCTCAGGAGGAATACGCCGACCGCGCCGGCGTACGCTTCCTGACCATGAGCGGCCAGTCAGCCAAAGGCATGTACGACACCTTCAAGCGCTTCGCCGACGAATCGATGTTCGAAGCGCAGCACGTCGATCCCTACGCGCAGAACCATCCGATGCCGGCCGAGCGCATGGCGGAACTGGCAAACCTGGTGCACACGCAATTTTGGGACCAGAAGGACCCGCCGGAGCTGCAGTTTCGCCACGACATGATGCGCGCCAAGCTCTACGGCTTCATGGACCGTCCCATGGAAGTGCTCCGGCGTTATCCGCCGAGCGACAACAGCATACCGGCACGTTATGCCCGCGCCATTTCGACCTACCGTTTCGGCGATCTGCGCGACGCCCTTGCGCAGATCGAAGGCCTCATCCGGTCCATGCCCAACGATCCATATTTCTACGAACTCTATGGCCAAGCGCTGCTCGAAGCCGGACATGCGGCGGAAGCGATCCCGCCGCTGGAGCGCGCTGTGAAGCTTGCGCCCGATCCGGCGCTGATCCAGATCGAGCTGGCTCAGGCCATGGTCGCCACTAACAGCGGCAAGATGGTCGACGCTGCCATTCCGCTGTTGCGGGCAGCGTTGATTAAGGAACCGGAATCCGTCGACGCCTATACTCAGCTGGCGATGGCCTTCGGCCGCAAGAATGACCTCGCTGATGCCGATCTCGCCTCCGCGCAGGCGGCCTTCGCCCGCGGTGACAACAAAACCGCGCGGGAACTCGCGGCGCGAGCCAAACAGCGATTTCCCATCGGTTCGCCCGGATGGGTTCGCGCCGATGACATTGTCGCGTTCGATAAATACGCCAAGAAAAATCCACTCTCACTCGGTCACTGAAAGCAAAAAGGACTCTGCAAAATGACATTGATCAAGCGCATGGCGCTCCCGATTGCGGCGGCTATGCTGTTTGCTTGGCCGGCGACAGCCCCGGCGCAAACCTTTTCGCCCGATCAGCGCCAGCAGATTGAGACGATCATCAAAGATTACCTGATCGCCCATCCGGAGGTTATGCAGGACGTTCTGGCCGCAGTGGACAAGCATCAAAAGGAGGCCGAAGCCGCAAAGTCGGCCGCCACCATCAAGGCCAACCAAGCGACGCTATTCGACTCGCCCCACGAGGTCGTACTGGGCAATCCGCACGGCACCGTTACGGCGGTCGAGTTCTTCGACTACAACTGCGCCTACTGCAAACACGCCCTCCCCGACATGATGAAGCT
>Ga0187784_10003523_pt1 | contig 12650 bp, 13 predicted proteins | sample 1015_SJ02_MP15_2_FD_132964 | JGI IMG/M metagenome (GOLD analysis project Ga0187784, IMG submission 132964) | Tropical peat soil microbial communities from peatlands in Department of Meta, Colombia - 1015_SJ02_MP15_20_MG | ecosystem: Environmental > Terrestrial > Soil > Wetlands > Peat | place... | reverse complement strand
GAACGCGCTATAGAACGTAGCGGAACGTATGAGCACGCGAACACAGAATGCGGCGATAGATCTTGCGCTTACGGGCCCGATCGACACCGCAGTTCCGCGCGCGCCGGAGATGATCGAGCGCGAAGTAATTGGCCTCTTCGACGAGTTTCGAGACCGGCTGCTGCGCTACGCGGTCTCGATCGGCCTTTCTGTTCATGATGGCGAGGACGTGGTTCAGGAAGTTTTCCTGAACCTGTTCCGGCACCTGAAACTGGGAAGGCCGCGCGAGAACCTGCAAGGGTGGGTCTTTCGAGTGGCTCACAATCTCGCGCTTAAGCAGCGTAACGGAAGACAGAAGCAACAAGCACGGATCGCAGCGGACGCAGAGGCGGTAGCCACTGAAATCGATCCCCGCGCAAACCCCGAAGAGCAGCTCGCGAACAGTCAGCGCCAACAGCGGCTGCGGGTCGTGATGCAAGCTCTGCCGGAGCTAGATCGCTGGTGCCTGTATCTTCGCGCGGAAGGACTTCGCTACCGCGAAATCGCAGGTGTCGTGGGCATGTCGCTCGGAGCAGTATCGAACTCGCTCGCAAAGTCTATGGAGCGGCTGATGCGGGCGGATGGGCGGTAAAGTGATGCGCGCAAGAAATCCGCATTTGACGGATGCCGAGCTGTTGTGGGGAGCAGATGGCGAACTTTCTTCGCGGCGGGCGAGAGAGTTGCAAGCGCACATCGCCGAATGCGAGACATGCCGCGCGCGGATGAAGCAGATCGAAAATGTGGCGGCAACGACGGCTCACTCCTATCGCGATACTCTGGATTCATCATTGCCTCCCGCCGCTGCATCCCGTGCGGCGCTTCAATCACGCCTGGCTACTGAAAGCGAGGCCCACCAGGCGCCGTGGATTCGGGAACTGGCCGCGATCCTGCGAGCGCCCGCGTGGGTGTACGTCGCCGGAGTGCTTGTTTTAGGTGCGATCTGGCTCGCAGTGCGCTACCAGGCGATTGGGTCGGCAGGAAGAAGCGAAGCTGCAAGCGCGTACGGAGCCGGACCTTTGATCCCGGATGCCAATCTGACGCCCGGAGCCGTGGCGACAGTGACAGTCAGCCAAGTGTGCGTGGCGGATGAACCTGTGGAGCGACGTCCACCGCCATCCGTGCAGCAAGCCGTGTTCCACGAGTATGGAATGGACGGAGCGCCTGAGCAAGAATACGAGGTGGACCATCTGATCACGCCCGCACTGGGTGGCACCGACGACATCCGCAATTTGTGGCCCGAGTCTTATTCATCCGACTGGAACGCGCACGTGAAGGACGAATTGGAAGATCATCTGCACAATCTTGTATGCGAGGGAAAGTTGGATTTGGCCACGGCGCAGCGCGATATGGCGACGAACTGGATTTCCGCGTACAAAAAGTACTTTCACACCGACAAACCACTGCTGCACAACTCCAACCTGATCACAGATCGAAAGAGATTGCCAGACGGCTAAGACGGCCTAGCGGAAACGGGCCGAGGCACGGCGCTGTTCCGCGAGTGCCTCGAGAAACTTCTCGGAATCAGGCCGCGCACCTGAGAGAACCCCGATGCGCGTGCCCACACGGTCGGCGATCTGGCGTGCCATGCTCCAGCGAACGTCCGGTTCGAGACTACCGCGGCGCTCGAGAAAAGCCTCAATCAGCTGAAGCTCTTCTGCCGTGACCTGAATCGTGGAGACCGCCGGCACGGACTGCGCCTGCGCCGAGGTTGCAGGTGTGTTCCAAATCGAGCCAACAGCCTGCAAAGGCTTTTCGTGCACGACGACCGTGCCCGCGGCGTAGTCTCCGACGCGTTTGTTTTCCCGGCTGATCAGCATTGTGATCAGACCTGTCGCGTAGAAGGTCGGCAGCGAGTCCACGATGCGCAAGAGATTTCGAAGAATCGCGTCGTAGGAGCTGATGGGACGGCCGGAATCCTTGATGACACGCAAGTGAGTCCAGCGCTTGCCGGGGGTCTGGCCGTTCCACACCGACTCGAAAATTGCGAAGTAGCCGAACTGAATACTGAAAACGATAAGGATGATGATTGCGAACGTCCAAGTTCCGATTGCTTCAAAGAAACGGGCGAACGGGATGGCCATCAGGATCAGAGCGAGCGCAATCACCCAGATTGCAGCCCACTGAAGCAGTGTATCCAGCGCAAGCGCGAGAAAACGGCTGCCGATTCCTGCAAGCGAAAACTCGAGCAGCGTTTGCTCCGGAGTTTCGATGGTAAGCTTGTCCGAAGAGGACATCCGTGATCTCCACGAGCTGGCTTCAGAAGCGGCGCCCGTACTGGGCCCGAATCGACGAGCTGCTGACACGCTCGGGCCGCAGCGGCGTGCGCAACCTCACTCACCCCGAGCTGCAGGAATTGGCCCTATTATATCGCCAGACGGCCTCAGACCTGGCGACGATACGCGAAGACGCTTCCAGCCGGAGCCTCGCGCACTATCTGAATCAACTGCTCGGCCGCGCGCACAATCTGATTTATATGGGGCGGCGCTCACGCCCCAGTGGAATCATCAAGTTCTACCGCGAAACCTTTCCGCAGATATTTCACGACACGTTCGCATACACGATGACGGCGTTCGCGATCTTCTGGGCGCTGGCCGGCGCCGGCGCGATGCTGGCGGTCATGAATCCTGGATTCCAGCGATACCTTCTGGGCACTGCAATGATGGAAACGATTGAGAAGCGGCAGATGTGGACGCACTCGGTGGTCTCCATCAAGCCGCTCGCGTCGAGCGCGATCATGACAAACAATCTCTCTGTTTCGTTCACCACGTTTGCCTTGGGAATGACGGCAGGAATCGGGACCGTCTTCGAACTCATGTTCAACGGCCTGCTCCTCGGAGTGGTGGGCGCCGCGTGCTGGGAGGCTGGGATGTCTCAGCAGCTCTGGAGCTTTGTAGTGCCGCACGGAGTGATCGAGCTACCCGCCATTTTCATCGCTGGGGGAGCAGGACTGCTGCTTGCGAAGGGGCTGCTGTTTCCCGGGACACTACCCCGACGCGCGTCGCTGGTTCGCGAAGGCGGCCGGGCGGTACGGCTCGTGCTCGGAATTATTCCGATGTTGATCGTGGCGGGCACGATCGAAGGATTCATCTCGCCGTCCGAGCTTCCGATTTCGGTGAAATTCGGAGTCGGAGCGGGTATGTTCTGTTTGCTGCTGCTGTACGTGAAACGAAAAGTGCCGAGGAAAGCGCCTACGCTACAGCAGCACGAGCTGGCAGTGAACGCCTCCGCTTCCGCCTAAAGCAAGCTGCGCTCTTTCACCTCGAGATAGCGGTTCACCAGCGCTGTAGAGAGTTTCCGAGGATCGACTTCCAGAGTCAGCGCGCCCTGCTGGCGGACTCGCCGCAGGAGGAGGCCGCGCCGCTGTACGATTTCGAGCGCAGCCGTGTAGTGGTACATGTCGCTAATGCTCTTGGGAGCTCCGGCGATGAGGCCCCGGAGGTCCGGCTGGCCCATGACCGCAAGCAGGACGAGATGCCGGGAGGCCATCTTGGCGGCGCATTCGATCACTTCGGGAGTGGCCGCCGTTTCGGCAAGATCCGTGAGCCAGACGATCAGGCTGCGGCGGCTCTGCAGGGAAAGCAGACGCTCGGCGGCGAAGAGATGGTCGGCTTCGTAAGGCTCGGCGCGAACCAGCGCCATGCTCTCCATGAGTACGCGGAGATGAGGCACGCCTCGCCCGGGTCCGACGCGCTGCTGGGGTTTGCGGCCGTACGCAAGGAGCGCAACGCGGTCGCCTGAGTAGAACGCGATCTGCGCGAGGCAGAGCGCCGCGTTGATCGTGTAGTCGAGCTTCGTGAGGCCATCGACCTGCGTGCGCAGCAAGCGGCCGGCGTCGACCACGAGCCAGACCGCCTGGCTGCGCTCGATCTGATGAACTTTCGTGATGAGCTTTCCCCGTCGAGCCGTGGCGCTCCAGGAAATATCGCGGAATTCATCACCCTCACGGTAGTCACGCAGACTTTCAAATTCGCGGCCTTGCCCTCGCTGGCGCTTCAGACGCTTTTCGAGTTCGATCTGGCGGCTCCGGATGAGGTAGATGCGAAGCTTCCGTGTCTCCTCGATATTCGGGTAGACGCGCACCGTTTGCGCAAGGCGCGCCCGCGCCCAACGCTCGGCCAGGTTCAACGGGCTTTGATAGCGCAGCCAAATATCGCCGAAGTTCGCGTCGCCGCGCGCGCGAGGATCGATCGCGTACGAAGCGCTGGCAACTGCCCCGGCCGGTACGGAGATTTCAACGTGCGGCAGGTCGCGGCAAAAGGTGGGAGGCGGTTCGTCCCAAACTTGTGCGGAAATGGACGCATCGGACGAATTGCCGATCTCGATCTTGATCATGCTCTGCTGGGCGAGGCCGAGCGGCTCGCTCCAGAGGCGCCGAACCTCAAGCTGATTCGGCTTGGGCAGGCGCGCGAGGTCCCAAGCCCAGAGCAGCAGCACGGCGCCATCCCAGACGGCGAGAGCGTAGAGGAAGCGGGGGTCGCGCCACGCCGGGGCAATCCAAACCAGTCCGATAAAGAGAAGAAGGAAGGAGCGGCGACCGAAAGCAATGGGCAAGCGGCGAGCGCGTTCCACGCGGGCAGCGACATTGGGAGGAACGAGGCGATTCACGGCGCTATTTCGGGACTGCGATACCTGCGACCACTTCGGCAACCACTTGATCGGGTGTGATGCCTTCGAGATCCGCCTCCGGCTTCAGCAGGAGCCGATGGCGCAAGATCGGAAGAGCGGCGCTTTTCACGTCGTCGGGAATTAGAAAATCGCGCCCTTCTATCGCGGCGAACGCTTTCGATGCAAGCATCATAGCGACTGCGGCGCGCGGGCTGGCTCCGAGGCTGGCCGCGGCAGAATCACGCGTCGCGCGGACAATGGCGACGATGTAGTCGAACAGTTTGGGTTCGACCCGCACACGAGCGATTTCTTCCCGCACGGACTGGAGCGTTTCGCGTGAGACGGCCTCGAGCCCGGCCTTGTCGAGGTCTCTCGGCTCAAATCCGCCCTGGTAGCGGGCGAGGATTTCGGATTCCTGCGAGGCGTCGGGGTAGCCGATGCGGATCTTCATCAGGAAGCGATCGAGCTGCGCTTCCGGCAGAGGATACGTGCCTTCGAATTCGATCGGGTTCTGCGTGGCGAACACAGAAAAGGAGCGCGAAAGCGGATAGCTCTTGCCATCGATTGTTACCTGCAATTCTTCCATGGCCTCCAGCAGCGCCGATTGCGTGCGGGGCGGCATGCGATTGATCTCATCAACCAGCAACAGATCAGTGAAGACCGGTCCGCGGTGGAGACGGAACGTCGCGTCGGCGGGCTGGAAGATATTGCCACCAAGAATATCGGCGGGAATCAGATCGGGCGTGCACTGCACCCGCTGAAACTGTAAGTGAAAAATCTGCGCGAGGCACTTCACAGCGAGCGTCTTCGCGAGGCCGGGAACGCCTTCGATCAGTGCATGGCCGCCAGTGAGGACAACGAGCAGGAGCTGATCGAGGGCTTCGCCTTGCCCGACGATAACCTTCGAGAATTCCTTGCGGACATGCGCCGCCAAGGCAGCTGCGCTCATCTCCATGCAGGTGTCTCCTGTTCGGCGCCGCCCGCAGGCTCCAGGGTGGCCGAGTAGTCGTGAAGCTGGCGAACCAGATCAAGAGCCTCGCGATCGCTGACGCTGATATTTCGCATGGCGCGCTCCGAACGCGCGAGTGTATCGAGAAGAGCAGGCTCCTGCCAGCCGAATCGCGCGGCTGCAGCGCGGCACAGGTCTGGCAGCTTCGCCGTGGACGGCACTGCAAGCTTGCGCGAGAGAGCAAAACGGAAACGGCGATAGGCCACGGAGACCGCCGCCGGTGCAGCGTGCGCAGATCGATAAAGGTCGCCTAAAGTCTCCACAAATTCCAGCGGAGATAGACGCGACTCTGTCGCAGGCGCACGCATCGGACCCGATCTTCGGGAGAACGTGAACATGATTGCTAGGAATGCGATTAGAACCTGCAAGCCGGCCCAAGGCAGCGGCGTGCCGGCGATATACGAGCCGAGCGAGGCGCGTGCGCCATGATAGTACTCGTCCCATAGCACCCGCGATTCGGCGGGCGAGCCGATCGAATTCAGAAAGAACGCCAGATTGCCTTTGTCGCGGATCGAGCCGTTCGTGAGCGGTGAGGCAGATGCCCACCAGATCACCTCGCCTTTTCCGACTTTGTACGACAGCGTGACGATCTGATCTTCCTTGCCGTAAAGGGCAAGCCAAGTGTGCGGGCTGGAAGTCCATGTGTCGGGGGCCACCATTGTGATTTCGGGGGCGTCGCGTGTGTAGGGCGACGGGACCAGCGCGGAGTAAGTTTTCGGTTGAAGATTCCAGTCCGGGACGGGCTTAGCATCAGCGTCCGGCGCAATCGCGGCAGCGGATGCTCCGAGAGCCAGCACGCGGCCACCGCTGAAAGCAAACCTGCGGAGGGCGATGCGTTCGGATGTTGATGCGCCCTCAAACGGTTCGGCGAGAACGAAAACATCGCCCTGCGAGTCCGTCGGGAGATTCTCTGGCGACTGTTCCCAGCGCTCCACACGATAGCCCATGTTCTGAAGCAGAAGGTAGGCAGCCTTGGCTCCGGCCCACTCGTCGGAATAGCTCGACGGATAGCCAATCGATTGCTGCGCTGTCGGCGGGCTAAAGGCGTACGTCAATCCGAGAAGCAGCAGCATCAGCAGACCCGCGCCGATCAGGAGGCGGAGATCGCGGGAGTCGAGGGCCGCAGGCATCCGAGTGTCTCCAATTGCTGCATCGCATCGTTCCAATCGCTAGAATCAGCGGAGCGGTAGCCGTACCAGACGAGTTCGAAGCGCCGCGTCAATTGCAGCAGCGGCGCATAGGCCGCGCTCTCGCGCCGGATCAGGCGCAGGGATTCCCGGGGAGTGCGCGAGCGATCCTCCGGCAGCGACTTCATTTCTTCCAGGCGCGCAATTGCCGCCCAGTAGGCCGCGTGAATGGCGGCGCGATAGTCGCCGCGCGCGGCTGCTTCCCGAGCCTCGCTGAACCAATAGTGCGCATCTTGCCCTGCGCCCGCTGCACCGCGGAGATCCATTTCCGCGCGCGATCCCGCGCGGGCCGTCGCACGAACGGCCCAGACGATCAACAAGAGGGCCGCGAGCGTAATCAACGTCCAGGCGATCACGTTGCCGAAGCCGTGAGGGAGCCCGATCCTGTCAAAGAGCTTTGCAAGCTGGCGCGCGATCCAGTCGTAGATGCGCGCGCGGAGCAACTCGAGCCACGTCGGACCGCGGCTGGTTTGAAAGTCCTTCGCGGCCAAAATCTTGTTCAGCTTGGTACGAGAATCTTCGAGACTTTGCGGACGAGCTGCCTTTGAAAGCGCCTCGGCGGCGTCGCGATGCACGGCAATTTGTGCTTGCGTTAGCTGCAAGGCGGTCTTGTCGCCGTGAAAAGCCGTTTCGGTCCTGACTAGGCCGTCGGCAAGCCAATTGGTATCCACGCGGTAGGTTTGGCCGCCCACATTCACGTCCCACTGATCCGGCAGGGACATTCGCAGTTTTCGGAGCGCCGCTGGATCGTTTGCGGAGGCGGAGAGGACGGTCGAGCAACGGTCGAGTTCGGCAACGTACTCCTGCAGGCTCACCTGTTGGGTTGTCGTGGGCGCAGCTGCGGCGCGAGAAACGAGCGCGAACAACAGACAGACCAGAATTGCATGCGGCCGCATGGGAAGAAGCGCGAGCCTCACGCGGGCGAGACCGTGCCGGCCGCTGACACGCGTTGGTCGAGCGAAGCCATCATGAATTGGAGGTCGAATGCTTCTTTGCGGACCCGTGAATCGTAATACAGGAGCACGATCGCAATCATGGAAACCGGGCCGGTTAAAGCACTGCCGATGGCTCCGGCTACGGCAGAGGCAAAGGCAAGCCACGGAGGCCAATGACCCTGAGCTGCTGCGAATATCGTCGCGATCACGAACGGCCCTTGAAGAACGTACGTCCCGGCGGCTGCAATGATTCCCGCCACCAGCAGCGAGAGGAAGATTTGTCCCCGGCGACCGCGCGTCAGCGAGACGCTGCGCCGAATCGTGGCAAACACTCCCAGGTTCTCAATCATCAGCACAGGGACCGAGACAGCATAGCGAAGGGCGAAATAGACGCAAAACGCAATCCCCGCTATGTACGCGAAGATCAGCGCGAGGCTGAAAATTACCGCAAATACCGTACTGCCGCCCCTGCCTCCGAAAAAGTAACCGATAGCGGCCATACCACCGCCCAGTACGAGCAAGACAAGAAGGAAGAGACCAAGCAGGCGCAAGGCAACGTTGAATACGACACCAATCAGCCTCCAGAACCGGCCGCGAATCGTGGCGTAGGAGCCGCGCACGGTGCACACGCGGCCGAGATAGACGTCACCCACCGCGGATGAGGACGCGGCGACTCCGAGGAAGTACACGACGAGAAAGGCCACGAAAAAGGCGAAGTATACGAGCACGCCGCCAATGATGATGCCGGGCGAGGGAATTGAAGGCGGCCGGTCAGGTGCCTGCGCAGCGGAGCTGAACATCGACCCTTGAAAGATCAGCAGCAGCACCTGACTGGGAATGGAAAACGCCGCCGGAATTGCCATGATGCTCACAAAAAGCCAGAAGTGGTCGCGGTAGAGCCGGAAAGTGCGATCGAGGAGTTCTCCCAGACTGAGAGGCCTCAGTTCAACGGGTTCCACGGAGTCCTCCGTTCGAACGCTGAGCTACGAGTAAACGAATCGTATCTAACCACACGATAACCGCAGGCGCAACAATCCGGCGGACTCGACTTGTCCTATTGTTCGTTGTTCGAAAGAAAACGCTGCGAAGGGATGCCGCTACTGCCATCCCATGGGTGCTTTGTAGGCTGCCGTGACGATCACGGCGGTGATTTCCTTGATCTTGTGGTCCTTTATCTTGAAGAGTTCCGCAATCTGCGTGCTGTTGGGCCATTGCGAGTAGCGGCCCATCGTCATCTTGCCGCGGCCTGGCACGTCAACCGTTTGCTGTGTGCCCGGGTGATTGAATCGAACGATGGCTAACACCAGTCCGCGCTCGCGATCGACAATAGGGAAACGGCGCGGACTGACTGATTGAATGTAGGTGAAGATCTTCGTGCTTAGCTGCGCTCCGCAAGTCAGCGCCCCCAGCGGCGAGGACGCGGACGAGGGGCAAGTCTGAATGCCGTTTTCGATGCGAATGCAATCCGGATCAAAAGGCACGATGTCGCCGTTTCCCTGCTCGATCCCGTCAAAGTATTTGCCGACGATTGCAACCATTTCCTGGCGCGACGGGCGGTCGGCGGGAGCAACGGTCTCGAGAAAGACCGGGCGAGGTTCGGTCAGATTGTCCGTATTGAGGATTGATGTCGTGGGTTTGCGCGCGACGAGCGTTTCGATCTGCGCAATCTGCCGCTTCGCGACTTTCAGGCGCAGAGCTAGAATTGCCCCCGAGCCGTTCTCTTGGACGACGGCATAAGCTCCAACGGCACCTGATTCGGGTTCGGCAAAAATCAGTTTGTACGTTCCCAGGCTGCCGGCGGTGGCCCAGAGACCGTCGCCGAGCTGAAGCGGCACGCCATCCTCGGTGAACTTGATGGTTTTCGCCAGAGGCAACCGCGAGGGATCATGTGCGAGCATAACCGCAAGGTATCGATCGACGATTCCACTCAGGCAGGCGCGGTCGCAAGTCTCGTCCGCTGCTCGCGCGGCGCCGAGATGAGGCGCTTCACAAACAACGAGCGCTAATCCCAGGATCAAGCCGAACTGGAGTTTGACTCGCATCTCTGCCGCCGTCTCCTGCAGGCGAGTGCTACCACCTCGCCTTGTCGGACATGGAATCTTCCCAACTGCTCCATCCTGAATTCATGCCGTAGGGGCACCGCTGAAAGATAGCCAGGATCCTGCGAATTTTGCCGTCCTCTATCTTGAACGCCTCAGCTATCTCCCACGTCCACGGGGTCGTGGGGCCAGCGGTGACAGTCTTGCCGTCCGGCGTTTGGAACGTGCGGGTATTGCCCGCGGCATGGTCGAAAAAGGTGAACGCGAGCGCCACGCCGTGTTCCGTATCAAGCACGACGAAGCGGCGATCGCGAATTCGCGTGACGAAATGGATCAAGCCGGATTGGAATTGCGCTTTGCAGCCCGAGAAAACGGTGTACGAGTTACCCTGGCTGGAGCCACTCGCCACCGTGTTCCGTCCCTCCGTTGCCTGCTGGCCGTTCTCGACCCGGCTGCAATCGTCCGCGAAAAAGGAATAGTCGCCCTTGCCGTCATTCAACTGCATCCCCGAAAAATACTTATTCGCGGTTCTGGCAAGCTCGTCTCGAGAAACGCGTTCGGCGGGTGGGATCTCCTGCAGAAAGAGAGGATCGGGACCGCTCAGCTTTTCAAAGCTCTCGGCACCTGTGTCGGCGGGACGCGCCGGATTCATGCCCGTCCGGATGACGATTGTCTCGATTTCAGCGATTGTCTTGTCTTGGACTTTCAGTCGCAGAACCAAGCTTACGGGATTTCCGGCCTCGCGCATCGTGCCGAAGAATACGACCTGCCCGACCACTGGATCATCCATGTAGAACTTGTAGGTGCCCCTTGCCGTTGCGGTGCGCCAGAACCCATCACCTAGCTCCAGCCTTTGACCATCTTCGGTAAACTTCACCGTCTTTGCGAGTGGGAGGTGGGAAGGGTCATGCGCTACAAGCGCATCGAGATATTGGTCTACGAATCCGTTGAGGCATGCGCGGTCGCACGTTTCGTCTGCGGCGCGGGCCGGCGTCGCCGCGAGAGCGCTCGCCAGCGCCAGCAGAAATCCTAACGCGCAGGTGATCCAGTATCTTGGCTGCATGTCACGCCTCTGCTTTACGGCTGTTTGGGCTCGTGAAGCCGCGCCGCTTCACCATTGGGGCTGATCAGACCGGCAATCTTCCCAGGAGCTCCATCCGGAACACATCCCGTACATGCCCTGGGTCAGCACGGCTTCGATCTCATGGAGTTGTCCGCCTCGCACCTTGAAAACTTCGGCGATCTCCCAGGTGAATGGAGTCGTCGGGCCCGCAGTGACTGTCTCGCCCGTCGGCGTCTGGAACGTGCGGGTGTTGCCTGCGCTGTGGTCGAAAAAGCCCAAAGCAAACACGATTCCGCGCTCTTCATCCACCACAGGGTAACGGCGATCGTGAATCCACGTAACGAAGTGCAGCAATCCCGAGCGGAACTGGTCTTTGCACGACCATCCTGCGGAATACATCGTCGGCTTGGCCGCGGGATCGTATTTGGCTGAGGGAGCCGGGCGCGGCGCACCGGAAGCGGTAAGGCCGGGTATGGGATTCATATTGTTCGTCGTCTGAAAGCCGTTTTCGAGGCGATTGCAGTCGTCGGCGAAGAAGGAATAATCGCCCTTGCCGTCGCTCTGCTCCATTGCAGAAAAGTATTTGTTCGCCGTTTTGATCAGGTCAAGGCGGGAAACGCGCTCGCCCGGCGGCAGCTCTTGCAAAAAGCCGGGACGAGGCTTGCCCAATTTCTCGAGACTGGCGGCGCCGCCCTGCGCCAACTGTCCTCGTCCTATGATCGTTTCGACCTCGGAAATTTTCTGATTATCGATCTTAAGGCGCAGCGCAAGAATGATGGGCTGGCCAGCTTCTTGCATGGTCCCAAGGAAGCCCACTTGGCCTGCCTGCGGATCGTCGATATAAAACTTGTAGCCGCCGCGGCCCGTGGCCGTCCGCCAAAGGCCGTCACCGAGTTCGAGGTGCTGGCCATCCTCGGTGAATTTCACAAACTTGGCCCACGACAACGGCGAGGGATCGTGAGCGACAACGGCATCCAAATAGCGATCGACAAAGCCGTTGAGACACGCGCGATCGCACCTGTTCGACATCGGTCCGCCGACCTGGTTTCCGGACACCCAATTCGTATTTGCGAAGCAGCAGATGATGAGCGCGAGCACAGCTGCCAGTGCGCCGGCAATGAATCGTTTTCTACACATTCCGCCCCCCGAGTTTGACGACGCGCGAGTGTATATCAAAAGGTGCTCGGGCGGCGCAATACATCGGAAGCAACCGCATTTTCCTGTGGGTGTGCTTGCCCGTGTTCTAGTGCGAAGCGGGTGAGGAAGGTTCGTTGACGCGTTCGGGCACGCTACCGAGCGAGACGATTGAGTACAAATAGAGCAGAATGCCGGCTGCTACGAGCGGGCAACCTACCAGCAGAAACACGATGAACGCGAGCGGGTGCGTCCATAGCAGGGTAAGCATCTGGACGATCAATCCCACCCCCACCAGGATTCCAGACCAACGAATGCGGCGTTCAATAGAGTTGGGCGCCATGTTATTCGGAAGGCTTCCAGAAAGTTGCGTCTTTCAGCGTGTCCACGTCGTGAACGATGTCGTGGCAATCGCTCGACGTGCACGACAGTTTGTTTGCGGCAGCGAGCGACAGCGTATTCGGATCTTTTACGTGGTGCGACGCTTCCTGATACTTGCGTGCCCCCGCATGGCAGTGCAGGCATTCACGATTGTTATATGGCGTGTAGAGCTTGATATCGGCCGGCTTGGGAATAGCGCCGAAGTATTGCACCCATACGTGATGCACTCCGCGCCACTTTGCCCGGTAGTCTCCAAACATGGTGTAGTCCGTGTGGCAG
>Ga0187784_10003522_pt1 | contig 12651 bp, 10 predicted proteins | sample 1015_SJ02_MP15_2_FD_132964 | JGI IMG/M metagenome (GOLD analysis project Ga0187784, IMG submission 132964) | Tropical peat soil microbial communities from peatlands in Department of Meta, Colombia - 1015_SJ02_MP15_20_MG | ecosystem: Environmental > Terrestrial > Soil > Wetlands > Peat | place... | reverse complement strand
GCCCATCTGGTCGGCGGTCGCTTCCTGCACGCGGCTGAAGGCGAGGAATTGCGACATCGCCGCCTGCTCGCCGAGCGCGATCGCGTGCACCTGATCGTCGAAGACGCGGCGATGCAAACGCGCGTGACCAGCATGTTCGAACGCGCTGGGGTGAATCTCGATCGGGTGCAGTTTTACCGCTGGCCGACGGACCGCGGGTGGATGCGCGATTCCGGTCCCATCTTTGTGCTGGATGCTGCGGGTCAGGTCGCGATCACGCATTGGCGCTTCAACGGCTGGGCCAAGTACGACGACTGGCATCTCGACGAGAAGGTTCCGGGGCGGGTGACGAAGTTGCTGAAGGTGCCGGCGTGGCAGCCGGAGGTGCGCCTGCCAGGCGGCCGCAAGCATCGAGTTGTGCTTGAAGGCGGGTCGATTGATGTAAATGGCGCGGGCGCGTTGCTCACCACCGAAGAATGCCTGCTGAGCGACGTGCAGCAGCGTAACCCTGGCATGAACCGCGAGCAGATCGAGCAGGTCTTCTCCGATTATCTCGGCATCGATCAGGTCATCTGGCTGGGCCGCGGGATCGCCGGCGACGACACACACGGCCACGTGGACGACATTGCGCGCTTCGCCGCACCGGACACGGTTATCGCCGCGGTTGAGCGCGACACGCGCGATCCGAACCACAAGCCGCTGGCCGAAAACCTGCGGACACTGAAGGCCGTGCGGACGAAAGCCAGAAAGCAGTTCACCGTTGTCGAGCTGCCCATGCCGCGCCCCATCATCTTCCGCGGGCAGCGCCTGCCGGCCAGCTATGCGAATTTCTACATCGGCAACGGCGTGGTCCTGGCGCCTACGTTTCACGACCCCAACGACCGCATTGCGCTGAACACGCTGGCCGCGGCGTTTCCCGACCGCGACGTAATCGGAGTGCACAGCGTCGACCTGATCTGGGGCCTCGGCGCGCTGCACTGCATGACGCAACAGCAGCCGGCAAATGTAGAGAAGCTTGCATGAACCGCTGCTTTGAAAGGGCATGGCTTCAGCCGTGCCGTAACTGCCCCACAAATGGCGAGGCTTTAGCCTCCGAGGGATGGGGTTCAAGGATTCCTCATCGTGTCGAACACAATGTCTGATGCTGAAGCCATGCAGGCCGCGCTAGCGGAAGCACGCCTCTCCGCTGGAGCCGGCGAAGTGCCCATCGGGGCAGTTGTCGTGTGCGAGGGCGAAATCATCGCGCGCGGCCAGAATCGCGTCCTGCGCAACGTGGACCCGACAGCGCACGCGGAGATGATTGCGCTGCGCGCGGCCGCCGCGGCCCTTGGCAATTACCGGCTCGCCGGCTGCACGCTCTACGTCACGCTCGAACCGTGCACCATGTGCGCCGGGGCGATGATTCACGCGCGAATCGACCGCCTCGTCTATGCCGCCGCCGATCCCAAGGCCGGCGCCTGCGGCTCGGTCCTCTCTGTGCTCAACCATCCCAAGCTCAACCACCAGTTGCAGATGGAGCACGGAATCGGCGCCGAAGAGTCGGCGGAACTACTGCGGGCGTTCTTTCGCGAGCGGCGCTAACTCAGATAACACCGCTAACTCAGCTAACACCGCTAACTCCGCTAACACCGCTAACTCCGCTAGCACCGCTAACTCCGCTAGCACCGCTATCTCCGCTAGCACCGCTATCTCCGCGTCAGCCCCCTGATCCTCGCCGCCTCTGCTGGCCAACCCGCCGCCAGCTCCTCATACTTCCCGCTGCGGTAATCGGCGAAGTCGAAGCCGGGCGTGACGGTGCAGCCGAAGAGCGCTAGCTTTCCGCCCTCCGCGAGCCACTCGCCCTGCCACACGCCCGCCGGGACCAGGATTTGCGGCCTCTGACCTGCCTGTAAATCTGGTCCAAGAGTGAGAAGCGCGGAGCGCCCGGACGGGTAGAGCAGGAGCATCTGTACCGGGTCGCCGAGATAGAAATGAAAGATCTCGTCGGACGCGACCATATGCATTTCGGAGAAGGTTTCCTCTTCGATCAGGTAGTAGACGGCCGTGCCGTAGGGCCGCACGCCGCGCAGCAGGGCGGTGCTCACTTCGCATGTATAGGTGCGGCGATACCAGCCGCCCTCGACCGGGTGCGGTTCGAGCTTGAGCAGCGCCTTGATCTCGTCAGCCGTCATGGTGTTCGCCGATGGCCGGGCAACAGCATGAACAGGAGCCGGCTCTTCGTCCCGTAGGGGCGAACGGAGAATAGCCCAGGAGAACCCTGACCCTGAACGGAGTGAAGGGGAAGGGGCACTCCTGGGAAGACGCGAATGAACAGGAGAACCAGCCCCGTAGGGGCGGCGCGAATCGAACCACAGCCTCTCACCCGCTCTTCATGCAATCACCCTGTCCTGGGTGGCCCTCATCACAGAGCATAGCAGCGAAGCGACCGTAAAATGCGCCTATGACTGTGCAGCTCTACGCCACAAGCTGGTGCCCCGATTGCCGCGCCGCCCGGCAGTTTCTCGAGTCGCATGGCGTGAAGTACACGGAAATCGACGTGGACCGGAACCCGGCAGCTTCAGACGAAGTGATCCGCCAGGTGGGCAAGCGCGCGGTGCCGCAGTTAGTCATCGACGGCGAGTGGTTCCAGCCCTACCGGCCCGGTCGCGGGCTGTTGGTCGACGAATTGCACAACCGGCTGGGAATCTCTCGCGCGTAAGACCCTAAGCCTCGTAAAATTTAACTGGTAGCCAATAGCCAATAGCCAGTAGCCAGTAGCCAGTAGCCAATAGCCAATAGCCAGTAGCCAATAGCCGCTCGGCAATCAGTAGCTAAGAGCTAAGAGCTAAGAGCCAAAAGCTAGCAGCTAGAAGCTAGCAGCTAGGAGCTTGCATTGATCGAGCGCTACACCCGCCCGGCAATGGGCCGAATCTGGACCGACGAGAACAAGTACCGCTGCTGGCTGCGGGTCGAAGCGGAGGCCAGCCGCGTGCTCGCCGAGGACGGCGTGATCCCCGCGGCCGCCGCCGAGGCCATCGCCACTCAGGCGAGCGTCTCCGCAGCGCGAGTCGCCGAGATCGAGGCCGAGGTCAAGCACGACGTCATCGCCTTCACCACGGCGGTGGCCGAAAGCCTGAAAGCGCAGGGTCTCGACGCGCACTCAAGGTGGCTGCACTATGGGCTCACGTCGAACGACGTCGTCGACACGGCCCAGGCGCTGCAGATTAAGGAGGCCTCGGCGCTGCTGCGCGAAGGAATTGCCGCGCTGCTCGCCGTGCTCAAGCGCCGCGCCATCGAATTCAAGCACACGCCGACGGTCGGACGCACGCATGGCGTTCATGCCGAGCCCACCACCTTCGGCCTCAAGCTGCTCAACTGGTACGCGGAGATGGAGCGCAATCGCGCTCGCTTCGAGGCGGCGGCCGAGGACATGCGCGTGGGCAAGCTTTCGGGTGCCGTGGGCACGTTTGGGCATTTGAAACCCGAGCACGAGGAGCGCATCTGCGCGCGGCTGGGATTGAAGCCAGCGCCCGTCGCCACGCAGGTCATCCAGCGCGACCGGCACGCGGCCTACATCGCGACCATCGCGATTATCGGCAGCACGCTCGACAAGATCGCCGTCGAGGTGCGCCACCTGCAGCGCAGCGAGGTGCGCGAGGCGCAGGAGTATTTCAGCGAGAAGCAAAAGGGCTCGTCAGCCATGCCGCACAAGAAGAATCCGATTACCAGCGAGCAAATCAGCGGCTTGGCGCGCGTGCTGCGCGCAAATGCCCAGGCCGCGCTTGAAGACGTTGCGCTGTGGCACGAACGCGACATCTCGCACTCCTCGGTCGAGCGCATCATCTTTCCCGACTCGACGATTCTGCTGGACTATCTGCTGGCCAGGACGGCGGACCTGATCGACCGGCTGCTGGTCTACCCAGAGCGCATGAAGAAGAACCTGGAATCGACCGGCGGACTCATCTTTTCAGGGCAGTTGCTGCTCGACCTGGCCGAAGCGGGCATGTTGCGCGAAGACGCCTACCGGCTGGTGCAGTCGCACGCCATGCACGCCTGGAAAGAAGATTTGAACTTCCGCGAAGAAGTCTCGCGCGACCCGGCAATCGCGAAGCTGCTCTCGCCCGAGAAGCTGGCCGCGACATTCGACTCCACGCGGCAGTTGGGGAATGTGGAGGCGATCTTTGGGAGAGTGCTGGGAGAGTGAAGCAGCTTCTAGCTCCTAGCTTCTAGCCACAAGCTCCGAGCGCGCTGTGTTAGGAGTTTATCGAATAATCGCTGTGTCATCCTGAGCTGAGTCCGCCGCGGCGGACGAAGGCGAAGGATCCGCGGTTGTATTTCAACGAACGTCGGTGTCAGCACGCCGATTTGGAGAGAATCGATGAAATTTCCACCGTATGACAAAATGGACAAACGAATCCCAATCCCTCCGCAATCGGTCGTCCGGCTGGCCCGCTCAGACCGCGCAACGCGACCCTGACGCGAGGAGATCGGTCGAGTTTTTCGGATCGGATACTACAGCCGAATGGATGGACTTGACTGCATTTGGCTCGTGAACGACCAAGGCGAATACGAGCAGACATTGGACCACGAGTTCCTTTATCGCTACTTTGACATCATCCAGTTTGCCAAACACACTAATTGGCACGGCCATAAGCGTCCGCGAATTCCGCCTATCCGTCCTGCCGATTTGGCAGTCAAGGCCAGCAAGCCGAGGGCGCGGACAGGTCCGCAAACAAATAGCGCTCGCAGGAAGAAGCTTGAGGCTAAGAGCTAGGAGCTAGAAGCTTGCATTTGACCGTCGCCATCACCGGAGCCTCGGGCGCGCGATCCTCGGCATCGAGGCTCGCAGGCTCGGCTCTGTCGCCCCTAACGGGGCTTCGCTCGGTTAGGGCAGCTAACCCAGGATTCCCGCTTCGTTCGCTGGCGCGAACTGGAGCGTCCATCCTGGGCTACCGTCTGTCGCTCCCTACGGGAGCTCTTGCACGGCAATTCATCGAAGCAAGGCGGCCAAGCCCGTGTAGTGCGTTGCCAATAATGACGGTTTTGCAAAGCCCGCGGAGCGGGCGTCAGGCGGTAGCCCCAGGCGTAAGCCTGGGGGCGGCAGGCATGTTGCGAACGCCCAGCCCCCTCAGGGGGCGTAAGAACAGGCCACCAGCATTTCGTATCGCCCCGCAATAATCGACGACTCTTTCGACGCACTACACTAGCAGGTGGCAGCCAGGAGCTATGCATCTGACCCTCGCCATCACCGGAGCCTCGGGCGCGATTCTCGCGCGGGAAGTGCTCCGCGCGCTCGACGCCGACGAGCGCGTGACGCGCGTCCACTTCGTCGCGTCGGAGAACTCGCTGCGCGTGCTGGCGGAGGAACTCGGCGTCTCCGGCCGGAACGATTTGATGGAAAAGCTGCTCGGCAAAGCCCCGACAAAAATCGTCCAGCACGCCGACGCCGATATTGGCGCGGCCATCGCCAGCGGCAGCCATCCTTCGAACGGCATGATTATTCTCCCGTGCTCCATGGGAACGCTCGCCGCCATTGCGCTTGGCCTGGCCGACTCGCTGATCGCACGCGCCGCCGACGTGACGCTCAAAGAGCGCCGCCCGCTGATTCTCTGCGTGCGCGAAACGCCCTTCAACCGCATTCACCTGCGCAACATGACGCTGGCCGCCGAGGCCGGCGCCACCATCTTCCCGTGCATTCCGGCGTTCTACAACCATCCCGAAGGCTCCGAAGAGATGGCGCGCCAGTTCGCCTATCGCGTGCTGGCCCACGTAGGCCTACCGCAGCCCGGGGCGTATGTGTGGAAGGGGGAAGACAGGGACTAGGGACTCGGGAACAGGGACTAGGGAATAGAGAACAGGGAACAGGGAACAGGGAACAGGGAACAGATATGACGCCTTTGTGGCTGTGCGTGCGCTGAGTTTTCCTTGACACCCGCGCGGCCCGCCCTAGATACTCCAACTATGCCGATCTCAAGGGAAATGCGGAATTGCGGTCGAATTGTGGCTGGGGCCATGTGTATGTGTATGGCTTGCGGACCCGTCCGTGCGGCTCTTGAGCGGCGAATGCGCTAAGGCGCAACCGATTCTGAGTTCAAACGGCCCGGTCCTCAAACGGATGCGGGCCGTTTTGCATTGTGCTCCGCACTTTTACTTTGCGCTCCGCGCCTCTACTTTTGGATCAGAGCATTCACACAAGGAGAACATTATGCCCGAACCGAAGCAGTACCAGCTTGCCACCCAGGCCCTGCACGCCGGCCAATCGCCCGACCCCGCAACCGGCGCGCGCGCCGTGCCCATTTATCAAACCACTTCGTACGTCTTCAAGAGTTCCGAACACGCGGCAAATCTCTTTGCCCTGAAGGAATTCGGGAACATCTACACGCGCATCATGAATCCTACGACCGACGTCCTGGAACAACGCATCGCGGCGCTGGAAGGCGGGACGGGCGCGCTGGCGGTGTCGAGCGGGCAGGCGGCGCAGACGCTGGCGCTGCTGGCCATTACGCAACTGGGCGATGAGATTGTTTCCGCCAACAATCTTTATGGCGGCACTTACCAGCAGTTCCACTACACGTTCCCCAAGCTGGGGCGGACGGCGAAGTTCGTGGACTCGCGGAACCCGGAAGCGTTCCGCAAAGCCATCACCCCCAGGACGCGCGCCATTTATGCCGAGACGGTGGGCAATCCCAAGCTGGACGTGCCGGACTTTGAGGCCCTTGCGAAGGTGGCGCACGAAGCGGGTCTGCCGCTGGTGGTGGACAACACCGTGGGCATCGGCTTGGTGCGGCCGTTCGATTACGGCGCAGACATCATCGTGAGCTCGGCGACGAAATATATCGGCGGCCACGGCAACTCCATTGGCGGTGTTATCGTGGACTCCGGCAAATTCAGGTGGAACAACGGCAAGTTCCCCGAATTTACCGAGCCCGACCCGAGCTACCACGGACTGGTGTTCTGGGACGTGTTCGGCAACTTCCCGGGACTCGGCAACGTGGCGTTCATCATCAAGGTTCGCGTGCAACTGCTGCGCGACCTCGGGCCGGCGCTCAGTCCGTTCAATGCCTTTCTGCTCCTGCAAGGCCTGGAAACCCTGCCTTTGCGTCAGCGCCAGCATTCTGAAAACGCGCTCCAAGTGGCGCGCTGGCTAAAGACACACCGATTGGTGAACTGGGTGACCTACCCAGGCTTGGAGGATGACCCAAGCCATAAGGTCGCCGCCCAATACATGAAGCAAGGCTTCGGCGGCCTGGTGGGATTCGGCATCAAAGGCGGTCTGGAGGCGGGCCGGAAATTCATCGATTCGGTCAAGCTGTTTTCGCACCTGGCCAATATCGGCGATGCCAAGAGTCTTGTGATCCATCCGGCTTCGACGACCCACCAGCAATTGACCCCGGAAGAGCAGGCGGCCACGGGCGTGACGCCGGACTATGTGCGCCTGTCCGTCGGCATTGAAGACATCCGCGACATCCTCGCCGATCTCGATCAGGCCATCGAGGCGGCGAACGGGCACGCCTTCGCCGGCGCAGGCCAGGCGGTTGGGGCACAATAAAAGGAGCTATTAGCTCTTTGCCTTTAGCTCTTAGCTTCGATGCGCGGACTAGAGGGGGCAAGTGTGGATGCAAAGCGGAGCCCCGAAGCTGCAGTAGTTAGCGAGAGGAAGGTTAGAAAGGCAACCGCAGATCCTTCGACTCGTTCGCCTGTGGCGAACTCGCTCAGGATGACAGTCTGTTGTTTGATTTTGGGGTCAAAGACGGAGGGGCTAAGAGCTAAAAGCTAAGAGCTAAAGGCTAAGAGCTAATAGCTGTTCTTATGTCTGACACTTTCAACCGCAGCGGCGCCTCGCCGCCACAATCGAGGGTTCTGGAGCCCACCTACGAGGGCGACTTCGTGCTGGAGGGCTCCCTGCCGCTGGAGTGCGGCCGCGCCCTCATCTGTCCCACGCTGCATTACGCCGTCTACGGCCGGCTGAATGCGGCGAAGAACAATGCCGTACTGGTTTGCCACGCACTCTCCGGCTCCGCCCGCGTTGGGTCCTGGTGGCCCGAAGTTTTCGCTCCCGGCGCCGTCCTTTCGCTCGAACGCGACTTCGTCATCTGCATCAACATGCTGGGCTCCTGTTACGGTTCTACGGGGCCGGGCAGCGTGAATCCCGAGACGGGCCAAGTCTACGGCCCGGATTTTCCCCTGGTTTCCGTCCGCGACAATGTCAGGGCGCAGGCGCGCCTGCTGGATTCGCTGGGAGTGCGGCGATTGCGGCTGGCGATGGGCGGTTCCATCGGCGGCATGCAGGCCGTGGAGTGGACGATCCAGCACCCCGAGCGGGTGGAATGCGCACTGGTCATCGGCGTCACGCCGCTTTCGGCCATGGGCCTGGCTTTGAATCACCTTCAGCGCCAGGCTATCCAGCACGACCCGGAGTGGGCCGGCGGGCGCTATCTGCCGCAGAGGCCGCCGGTCCGCGGGCTGGCGCTGGCCCGCCAAATCGCCATGATCAGCTACAAATCCGCGCCGCTCTTCGACGAGCGGCATGGGCGGAATCCCGACCAACGTACCGGCGAGGATCCGTGGTCGGCGGACGGCAATGGAAGCGGACTGACGGGCGGGCGGTTCGACATTGCCGGTTACCTCGATCATCAGGGGCAGCGCTTCATCGAGCGATTCGACGCCAACGCCTATCTTGCCATCCTGCGCGCCATGGACACCTGGGACCCGGTGCGCGGATACGCCTCGCCCGAGGAGGCCTACGGCCGCATTCGCGCCCGGTTGAGCTTTATCGGCATCAGCTCCGATTGGCTCTTTCCCGCCGAAGACGTGCGCCGATTCGCTGAAACCATCCGGCAGGCCGGAGCGCACGCCGATTATCGCGAGATGGCGAGCGCCCACGGTCACGACGCCTTTCTGGCCGAGCAAACCGAGCTGGTGCGCCTGCTGCAATAGGCCCGTGACCTGCCGGAATCCGCCCCGTTGCGGCCGAGCGCGCGCCAAGCCGGGACCCGCTTTCTTGAGGCTGGTTCAGGAGCGAGTCCAGTGGCGTTCTGCAGCCTATCCCTAAAGTGGTAGGGCGCTTGCTTGTCAGCGGCACTATTGCTCTCTATAATCCTCCTACGCAACATGGATGGCCGTGGTATGGTATATCCGGCGCCCCGGTACTCGATAGCCGTACCGGCCGATCGCCGACGCCGCCAGTGAGCGCGCGAATGGAGAGATTCACCACGGCATTTCCCAGGAGCACTGCATGAAGAAGTTAGTCTTTGCAACTACGATCGCATTGACAGGCATTAGCCTTGTTTCTACCCGCGCGCTGCGCGCCCAGGACTCGGGCCAGAACATCCAAATCCAGGACCCGGCCGAGTTCAATGCCTATCAAAACGCCTCAACCCAGACCGATCCGGCGCAAAAGTGCGCGGCCCTCGAAAGTTTTTACAAAGCCTATCCGCAAAGCGTGGCCAAGAAAACGGTCCTCGATCAGATGATCGATTGCTATCAGACGTCGAACAATTCCGATGGCGCGCTGAGCGCCGCCAAGCGTCTGCTGCAGGTGGACCCCAACAACATGAAGGCCATCTTCATTAGCGTCTACCTCGAAAAGCAGCAGTGCGGCAAGAGCCTCGACGCTACAGGGACTGCCAGCGATACGCAGACCTGCGACGACTCGGGAGCCATCGCGCAAAGAGGCCTTACTGCTCCCAAGCCGGCCGACATGCAGTCGGGCCCCTGGCAGCAAATGACGTCGCAGACCTATCCAATGTTCCACTCGGCCATCGCCTTTGATGACGCCGTGTCCAAGAAGGACTTCCAGGGCGCCATCGACGAGTACACGAAAGAGCTGATGCTCTACGCGCCCGGAGACTGCGCGAAACCCGGCCCCTGTTTGGCTGACACGCTGCAGCTCGCCCAGGCCTATGCCAAACCCGGCGCCTCAAGGGATGAAGTGAAGGCCATCTGGTTCTATGCCCGCGCCTGGGACTTCGCTCCTCCCGCTTTTAAGACGCAGATCGATCCGCAATTGGACTATTGGTACAAGCGCTACCACGGCACGCTCGACCCCCCTGACGCCATCAAACAGCAGGAAGACGCCATCAAGGCCAAGGCCCAGGCCACGCTCTTCCCGCCCGCCGATGGATCCTACGTCATCGCACCGGCGCCGTCGCCCGCCGATCTTGCCAACAAAGCCTGCGCGGTCGGTTCCGACGAGCTGAAAAAGCTCAATCTCGAGGATAAAGAGTTCATTCTTGCCAACGGATCGAAAGAGTGCACCGACAGGCTTTGGGGAGTGATGAAGGATCAGCCCACGCCGGTTCCGGGTGTGGTCATTGCCGATTCCGCAACGGAACTCAAAGTCTCGGCGGTCACGGCTGCCTCGGCCAAGCCCAAGGATTTCATCGTCAAGCTGACGACTCCGGGCCCCTGCTCCTCAGTGCCTCCGGCTCCTGGCGAATTGAAGATCAAGGACGCGCAGGCCTATATTCTGGCCAACGGCGTGAAGGCAGACACGGATGCCATGGGCGACGTCCTGACCGTGACGCCCGCGCACCTGCACAAGCTCAGCATCGAGCCCTCGGTGACGGCCATCAACGTTGCCGTAACGCAGGACGCCAAGGACTCTCACACGGCCGATTTCACCGTGAACATGAAGGGGCCGCTCTCGTGCAAAGAAGCTCCCGCATCGGGCGCCGCGCTCGGCCTGCAATCTGCCGGCGCCGCCGAGTTGGACGGCACCTACGACACCTACACCCAGACTCCGGCTTCGGGCGCCACGGCCGCATCCGCGCAGATCGTGTTGCGTGATGGCTCCCAGCTGCAGGAGCAGAAGAAGGGCCCTGTGCATCACGCGCCGGCCAAGCCTCCGGCCGCGCATCACGCGCAATAGCCAGGGTTGGGCCGGGCTTCGCCCCGGTCGAGTGCTCCAAGGAATCGAGGGCAGCTCCGGAAGACCGGCTGCCCTTTTTGCTGCTTCCATTGATCGCTGCGCCGCCAACCCCCGGAGGGAGGGAGCGAGAATAGCCCAGGGTGAAACCCTGGGTATGCGTTGCGATAGCCCAGAGCCGTCCCGGAGGGCCGGACGAAACTCGCAACTCTCGCGAGAGGCTGTGCGGCCCGATGCGCAAATGTCGCTCCCCAGGCTTTTCGTCCAACCCCGGCCCGCTCCTTTGATGGCCGGTTAACGCCGCTAACTCCGCTAACCCCGCTATTCCCCCAGCATGATGCGCTGAATGGCCGTGGCGCGGCCCGTTGCGGGATCGCACGCGACCACCGCGCCGCACATCTTGGGATTTCCCTTGGCCGCCTCGAATTTCCCCGGCATGGCGGTCAGGAATTTGTGCAGCACCAGCTCTTTCTCCACGCCGATGATGCTGTCGTAGGGGCCGCTCATGCCCACATCGGTCTGGAACGCCGTCCCGCCGGGCAGAAGGCGCTCGTCGGCCGTGGGCACGTGCGTGTGCGTGCCCAGCACCGCCGTCACGCGCCCGTCGAGATACCACCCCATGGCGACTTTTTCGCTGGTGGCCTCGCCGTGAAAATCGACCACGATCACTTTGGCATTAATCTGGCTCAAGAGCGCATCGGCCACGCGGAACGGGTCGTCGATCGGCGTCATGAAGACGCGGCCCTGCAGTTGAATCACAGCGTAATCGACGCCGTTTTGCGTCGTGCCTTCGAAGACGCCCCAGCCGGGCGTTCCCGGCGGAAAGTTAGCCGGTCGCAGAATGCGGCGCCGCAAGTCGGCGTCACCGGTGCGGTTGTCGGCGTGGCTTCCGGGGCGGCCGTCGGCACGATTGCCCTCGCCATCGCCGTTGTGGCCGGAATCTCGGGAGCGGCCGTCGGCCCCACTTTCGACGGGCGTCCCGGCGAGGCTCGCGCCGGGCGCGGCGTTCAAATACTCGATCAGCTCCTTCTTGTCCCACACATGGTTGCCGGTGGTCAGCACATCCGCGCCCCAACCCAAGATCTCTTCGGCGATCGGCGGCGTCACGCCGAATCCCCCGGCGGCGTTCTCCACATTGATGATCGTGAGATCGACCTGATGCGCCTCGCGCACGTGCCCGATGTGCTCGCGCACGATCCTGCGCCCCGCGCTGCCGAAGATGTCGCCGACGAATAAGATGTTCAATTCAGCTCGATGCTCCCGTGAGAGGTTTCAGGTGTCACGGGTCAGGATAAGCCCGCGAAGCGGGCGAGAGACGGTAGCCCCAGGCGTGAGCCTGGGGAAACGAATCGCAAAGCGGTCGCCAGCCCCCGCAGGGGGCGTAAGAAATGTCTGCACCGAAACATAACCTACGAAATCGATTAAACACCCCGCTAGGAGCCGGTCCCTGACCCCGGATCCCTACTGCGCAACAAAGGAAACAGAATGACATCCCGGATGGACTTGGAGCCTGTCAAAAGCATAACTAATCGATCGATCCCAATCCCTACCCCCGCCGTCGGCGGCAAACCGTAGGCCAGCGCCCGCACGTAGTCCTCGTCCATGGCGTGGGCTTCTTCGTCGCCGCGGGCGCGCTCGGCCAACTGTTGCTCGAAGCGCTTCTTCTGCTCCACTGGATCGTTCAGCTCGCTGAAGGCGTTGCCGAGCTCGAAGCCGCCGGCGTAGATTTCGAAGCGCTCGACCCAATCGGGATCGCCGGGCTTCTGCTTCGACAGCGGCGAAACGGCAGTGGGGAATTCGTAGATGATGGTGGGCTGGATGAGATG
>Ga0187784_10003521_pt1 | contig 12654 bp, 7 predicted proteins | sample 1015_SJ02_MP15_2_FD_132964 | JGI IMG/M metagenome (GOLD analysis project Ga0187784, IMG submission 132964) | Tropical peat soil microbial communities from peatlands in Department of Meta, Colombia - 1015_SJ02_MP15_20_MG | ecosystem: Environmental > Terrestrial > Soil > Wetlands > Peat | place... | reverse complement strand
GTGAACGCTATCACACCGTCACGGTCTTCAGTTTGTCGACTCGATGAAGAAAGCTTTCAGCCCGGTAAGATGCTGCCCCTTCAAGCGCAGCGATAATGAGAGATTGAAAAAGCGTTCCAACGGTCTTTTCTGTGCTTTTCATCAGCCGACCCAGCTTTTGCTTGCCATTTTTCTATTTGTCCGGGCCCCGGTCTGTCTGCCGCAGCAAGCGTCCCCGCCTGTGCGGATCGAGGTGTCATTCAACCATCCTCGAGGCACGATCTCGCCGGTCTGGAACTATTTCGGTTACGATGAACCGAATTACACCTACGCTCCGAACGGCAAGAAACTGCTCGGGGAGCTGGCAGCTCTGGACGCCTCCCCGGTTTACGTGCGGGTTCATAATTTGTTCACGACGGGTGACGGCTCGGCATCGCTGAAATGGGGATCGACCAACGTTTATACAGAAGATGCCTCGGGCAATCCAGTTTATAGCTGGCAGATCCTCGACCGCATCTTTGACACATTTCATGATGCCGGGATCAAACCACTGGTAGAAATCGGATTCATGCCGGAGGCACTCTCTACACATCCGGAGCCATATCGGCACAGTTTTCCTCAGACTCAGGTTGGCGGAATCTATACGGGTTGGGCCTACCCGCCGAAGGAATATCGAAAATGGGCCGATCTTGTATTTCAGTTCGTGCACCACTTACGCCAACGCTATGGTGAACCGGAGGTGAGCACCTGGTTGTGGGAAGTGTGGAACGAGCCTGATATTGGCTATTGGCAGGGAACGCGAGAACAATACTTCAAGCTATACGACTTCACGGTTGAAGCCGTTCTGAAAGCGTTGCCGGCTGCCAAGATTGGAGGCCCGGATACTACTGGTCCGGGCAACTCGAAAGCGGCAGACTTCCTCCGAGCATTCCTCGACCACTGCTCCCGTAAAAGGAATTTCGCGACTGGCAAGACCGGAGCACGCCTGGATTTCATCAGCTTTCATCCCAAAGGATCGCCCACCTGGCAAGGCGATCACGTCGAAATGGGGATCAGCCGCCAACTTGGCGCCATCAAGCAGGGGTTCCAGATCGTGGCCTCATTTCCCCGCTGGCAAAGAACTCCTGTCATCCTGGGAGAATCTGATCCCGAAGGTTGTGCCGCCTGTTCTGCCAAGAGCAATTCGCAAAATCAATATCGCAACGGTCCTTTATATGGCGCGTACACGGTCGAGGTGTTGAACAACATCTTGTCTCTGGCTCGGGAAGAGCATATTAATTTTCTTGGCGCCGTTACCTGGGCATTTGAGTTCGAGGACCAGCCTGCTTTCGCAGGTTTTCGGGAACTGGCAACAAGCGGAGTCGACAAGCCCGTACTCAATGCTTTCCGCATGCTGGGTCTGTTGGGACAAGAACGGGTCGAAGTAACCAGTTCGGCAGCTTTGCCGAGCGAAGAGATAGTTCAGGCCGGCGTTCGAGGCACCCCTGACCTGAACGCCATCGCCACTCGCAAGGAACGCGAAATAGAGGTCCTGCTGTGGAACTATCACGACGACGATGTTCCTTTTTCGCCGGCGGCAGTCAATCTCGCCATAACTGGCCTGCCCGCTAACCGAGAGCGAGGCCTGTTGGAACACTTCCGCATCGACGCCGAGCATAGCAATGCGTTTAGCATTTGGAAGGAGATGGGTTCGCCGGAGAACCTGTCAGAAGCTGATGCCGAACATCTCGAGAGCGCAGGTCAATTGCGGCTTATGACTTCTCCCCGATGGGTCACATTTGAGAAGGGGGCGGTTCGCGAGGAATTCACCTTGCCGCGGCAAGGTCTTTCCTTGTTGCGTCTTTCTTGGTGACACTATCTTTGCTAGGCTTCGAGCACCAAATTCCACACTTGCATAGAGGTCGCCTGCCGGTTGGCCCACGCATAATAAGGGATGAACATCAGCGGGACCTTCTGGGTCTTGGTTCCTCGGCTATAGTGCGAATAGAGCATCTTCTCGGATGCTCCGCGTTGGTACACAGCCCCTGTGTGATGGAGCACGACCATCCCGCCCAGCAAGTCGCGACGAAACTCCGCCTGGAACTGTTCGGCGGGCTGCCGTCCGGGATTTATGGCTACATCGCTAAGCGACAAACCACTCGGTTGATCGATTTCTTCCAGGCAATAAATGAGTGGGCCGCGCTGCACAGCCACTCGCCCGCTGTCATCGGCCACGCGAGGATTGGCCTCAATCACTTGCGGTATGACTTCCAGCTTGAGTTGAATAACATCGCCGGCGGACCAGCGCCGATGGATCGGAAGATAGGTTCCAGGCATTATGCCGGACATCGCTTCGCCGTTGACGGCAACCTGCGCATGTTCGGTCCAGCCAGGGATGCGCAGATAGAAGGTGAAATCGGATGCTTCCGCAGGGGATACCGCAATTTCCACCCCTCCGTCCCAGGGATACTTCGTCTTTTGCGCGACCTTAATGCCGACGCCATTTTCCAGATGCCAATTCAGTTCCGAGTCGTCGAACAGATGAACATAGATTCCGTCCGCACTCGTGCTGTAGAAATATCCCGGAAGCGATGCAAACGTGCGTTCCAAGTTTGGCGGGCAGCAGGTCACGTCATACCAGGGATTGCGGATCTTGTCTCCGGTCGAGGGGTCAAACGCGAGTGGGTTGCGATAGCAGTAGAGTGTGCCGTCGAGCGACATCCCGGAGTTGATCCCGTTGTACAACGCGCGCTCGATTACATCGGTGAACTTGGCGTCTCCCGTAACCGCCAGCATGCGCCAGTTCCACATCATGTTGCCGATAGCGGCGCAGCTTTCGCCGTAGGCACGGAAATTCGGTAACTCATAGGCATCGCCGAATGCCTCGCCGTCCGAACGCGAGCCAACCCCTCCGGTCACGTACATCTTCGTTGACGTCGTGTCGTTCCAGAGCAGGTTCAGGGTCTTCCAATAGCTTTCATCGCCGGTTTCCATGTAATAATCAGTGGCTCCGCAGCAGGCGTACATCGCGCGCACGGCGTGTCCCTGCATCTTGCTTCGTGCCGTGAACGCAGTCCCGCTGAACATGTAAATGGTGCGGCGTTCCGGCAACTCGATGCGCGAATCCCCCCCGAGGATGTAGCCCGCGAGATCTAGCTGCCGCTGGTCGCCGGTGATGCGGTACAGCTCAATCAAACTCATTTCAATTTCAGGATGCCCCGACACGATGGGCTTCTTCGGCGCGGGTCCGTAATTTGGAATGAGGAAGTCGTTGACAAAGCGGATTCCCGCATCGAGCAGCTTCCGATCCCCGGTTGCTCGATAGTATGCGATCGCGCCCTGGAGCATGTGTCCGATGTTGTACAACTCGTGCCCCGTTGTTTGGGTTTGCGGAAGCATGCGTAGCGACTTGCGATCATCTTGGTAGTAGGTATTCAGATAGCCGTCGGGTTCCTGGACGGCTACGACCTCGTCGATGATTTTTTCTGCCGTTTCCCGGAGCGCCGGGCGGTCGCCCGATTGCAGCACAAATCCGACGGCCTCGGTCCACTTGTAAACATCGGAATCGGAAAATACGGGCCCCGTCTGCGCCGCCTGACTCTTTCCCACCAAGCGGCGGAAATTATTGAGCCGCCCGTTGGCTTCGAGCAAGTCGTGCATGGTTGGAATGCTCCGGCTCACATTGATCTCGCGGCGCGGTCCCCAGAAACCGCCGGTGATGGTTACGGCACGCACTGGAATGTCTCTTAACTTGGCGTGGGGTGACTTTTGGAGATTTTCGACCCCCTGATCCTTCCACTCAGGTGTGTTCATGAGCTTTCCATTGCTCTGCGGCAGCCCTGTTCGACCCGCCGCGCTTCGAGCAAAGGCTCCTACGGGAAGAGATGATGCAGCCGCGACAGAAATCGCAGAAGCGACGAATTGTCTACGCGAGATGTTCCCTTTTTCAGCCATGACCTGCACCTCTCTAAAGCGACCACTGTACAACGGTGTAAGAGCGCGCCGGCAGCTCAAACTGGGTGCGTCCTCCGCTGGCAGCGGGAGCAGAAAAGGATTGAGGAGCCACTTTTTTGGGGGTAGCAAAGCTGTTCGACGCTTTCAGGTCATCGCCCGTCAGCAACGACCCAGTGAGCACCCGGGCTGGAGTCGCATCTTCCCACACCACTTCGACGTCATGAGCCTTCGACAAATCCCGGTTGAGCAGGAACAGCGCCAGCTTGCCCTCGCCGCGGTCCAAAGAACCGGCGACATCGACGTGTGCCACGTGATCGAGTTCCTGCACTTCGTAAGTCGAAGATTCGACCAAGAGGTTCAGCACGTCACCGCGAGCAAATTGCAGTCCCCAACAATACGGGAAGTAGATGGTTTGCAGGAACAAACCATTGGCGTCGCTCATGATCGGCGCAATTACGTTGACCAACTGGGCCAGACACGCGATTTTCACCCGGTCCGCGTTACGTAGCAGCGAATTGATCAGGCCCCCGACGAGCAAGGCATCTTCCAGGTTGTAGACCTCCTCCAGCAACTGTGGCGCCTCGGTTCTATGCCCATCGACGGCGTCTCCTCCGGTCGTGCGGTACCAGACATTCCATTCGTCGAACGACAACCACAGCTTCTTGGGCGACCGCTTATGGCCACGCACGAGATCGCAGACCGCGACTGTCTCGGCAATCTGGCGCTCCATGCTCAGGTTCAATGCCAGATATTTCGCCGTGTCTCCCCCGCTATCGCGCTCGTTGTTGCCAAAGTAGCGGTGAAGCGACAGTCCATCCACATAGTCGTAGCACTGTTCGAGCACCTCTCGATCCCACTCCAGGTAGGTGCGCATGAAAGGTCCACTCGATCCGCATGCGATCAGTTTCAGAGAGGGATCGACGTAGCGCATCTGCCGCGCGGCATCGGCGGCCTTCAAACCGTACTCTGTCGCCAACATATGGCCGATCTGCCAGGGGCCGTCCATCTCGTTGCCCAGACACCAGTGTTCTACTTTCCAGGGGTCGGCGAAACCATGTTGCCGGCGCAGGTCGCTCCAGTGGGTTCCCTTTTCAACATTGCAATACTCGACGAGCGCAGCGGCTTCTTCCGGAGTCCCGGTGCCGAGATTCAAGCCCATCAGAGGCAGCGTCCCTGCGGCTTTACACCAGGTGAGAAATTCGTTCGTCCCGAACTGATTCGATTCGATCGTGTCCCAGGCTTTATCGAGTTGGCGCACGCGATTTTGCTTCGGTCCCACGCCATCCAGCCAGTTGTAGCCGGAAACAAAATTCCCCCCCGGATACCGGATGATCGGGACTCCCAACTCTCGAATTTGATGGAGCACATCTTTGCGGAAACCATTCGCATCGGAGAGCTTCGATGCCGGATCGTAGATTCCTCCGTAGATGGCACGTCCCAGATGCTCCAGGAAAGAGCCAAAGAGGTTGCGATCGAGCGGTGCAATGGTTCTGCGGGTATCGACGTAGACCTTGACCCCGTTCGTCGTGGCGCTGGAGGAAGCCGTTTGCGCGATACCCTGGGCGAATCCATGAGTAATGGAGGGCGAGAGTTGGGCGGCGCAGCAGCCCGTGCCGAGCTGAAACGCTTGCTTCAGGAATTTCCTTCTAGAGGACGAACGTTGATCCATAGCATCCTTGGTCAGAGAAAATCGTATGGCCAGTTACAAATTCCATAGGACTTCACGCACTCGTCTGAAACCCGGGGAAAAAACAAACGAGCCGAAACCCAACGGTTCGGCTCGCCAATAGGCAGACGCAGCAAAGGACATTCTAGAACGATATCCTCAGGCCCAACTCGATCTTTCTGGCGTCGTAGGGATTCAAAGTGCTGGTTACCTTGCCGAACGTGACGTCGGCCATATTCGGATCCACGGTGCCCAAATTACCGTGATTGAAGAGGTTCAGAAAATCAAAGCGGAATTGCAGGTTCCCTTGCTCACCTAGCCAAGGCAAACGGTTGTTCTTGAAGAGGCTTGCGTCCGCTTGGAACATCCCTGGATTGCGATAGATGTTCCGCGGCTCCGTGCCTTCCGATCCCAGCGTGGGCTGGCCAAAATCGGAAACCGTGAAGAGCCCGTTGATGTAGGCGGAACGGCTGTGCGAGCCGGTGAAGTTTTGCGTAGCCGCCAGCGGTATGTCGTAGTTCAGTCCATCGAGATTGTAGTCGCCGCTATCGGGAGCGAGAACGTTGGGGATGATGACAGGGCTCCCGGCCGCAGCGCTGGAGCAGGGAGTTGGAGTCACGCCCTGGCACATAACATCGGCGGGACGGTTGTCGATCACCCAGAAAGGAGTGCCCGTCTGCACCGCAACAATAGCTGAGACCTCCCATCCATCGGTTAGAACGCGGCCGATGCCCGACTTGACACCGGGTATCGAGTACAGGCCGGAAAACGAAAAGCGGTGGCGGACGTCGTAGTTGGCATCGCCGTAGTAGCTGAAGTATGCGCTCGGGTCGGGAATGTTCGCGCCGCCATCCTGACCGTCCTGGTCAAAACGGGTGTTCGCCTCGGGATAGTCCTTGGCCTGGGACAGAGTGTAGGAAGCCTGGAAGTTCCCGCGACGTCCGGCTTTCCCTCGCAGGGAGAGGATCATGGCGTTGTAGGTAGCTTGATTGGCATTGTTGACATAGGTGATCGACCCAAAGCTCGAGTTGGGACGGTTGATCGTCTCCACCACGGAACCGGCGGACCCGGAGAAGCTGGCGTCGCCGGGTACCCGATTGACATCGGCGCCATTCAAGCCGTTGTAGCTGCGGGAACCCGAGTAATTCGCACCCAAAACTAAGGTTCCAGTCAACTGGTGCTCGGCGCCAATCACATAATTCACGGCCATGGGCGCCTTCATATTTCGGTCAAGCGAATCGACATTGGTGGGAATTCCTGTGATGCCCCCCTGCGCATTCAATGATCCTGCCGGAATCGATGGCAAGACGAATCCCCATGGGTATGTTTCCGAAGGTGCAATGGAGAAATAGTTCCCCAACGGCTGTCCATTGGGCGCAAGGTTGGTGAACGTCTCGCTCAGCACGCCCGGCGGATTGTTACGGGTTTGGTCAATGGTCTGACCCATGGCAATCCAGTCGTGATAAACCCCGACCCCGCCGCGGATCGCCCACCGGCCGGTCTTCGACGGATCCCAGGCAAAACCGATTCGCGGGCTAAACAGGTTGTCCATGGCATGGGCAAACACCGCTGGGACTTGTCCGACGCTAGCGTACTTCACCTGATCTTGAAAAGTGCCGGCGGTCCCCAGACTTAGAGCACTAAAATGGAAGCCGCTGTTTCCCCAAGGAGTATGGTTGGTGAAGTCGTCGTAGCGCAAAGAAAGGGTCAACGACAGATTCGATTTCACTTTCCAGTCATCTTCCGCAAAAAAGCCGAACGGATTTTCCTGGCCGCCAAACTGAACCGTTCCCGCCAAGCCGGTCAGAGGATTGTAGGCACCCACCGATTCCGTAAATACTTTGTCCTGGACGAGATCCAGGAGGTTGTTGAACACGAACCCGGGACGGACGTTATCCGGGGTGAAGTCGCCGTGCTCGATGCCCCGGGCTCCATCGTATCCGAACTTCAAAGTGTGTTTGCCGTGCACCCAGCTCAAAACGGAACGCCAGTTGTACATCGGGCCTCTGTATTCTCCCGGTCCCCATCCACCACCGACCGGCCACCCTGTAAGATTCCCGGCGACGCTCACGTTGGGCACGGCCAGATTCGCATCCTGGCCGTTGGCGCCTCCGACACTGGCAAAGGCGAAGCTAGACTCCCATAGCAGATTGGAATTGAAGGTGTGAGTGAAGTCGATTTGGGCGTAGCGGTTTCTCATGATGTCGAGAGCACCGAGCCTCGGCCTAGGCGACTTCTGCTGCTGATCGAAAGAGTCGTTGTAGTAACTCAGGTATAGCCGGTCTTTATCGGTGAAGTACTGGTCGAGCCTGAAATTGTATTGCAGCGCGTTGTAGTATTCACTGGCGTTGAAGCTACCTGTGTCTACCATAGGCAAGCTGCAAGGCGGTGCGCCGGTCGTGCCACAAACAAGCGCCGGAAGGTAGACCCCAGCGGTTTGGTAAACGGTGCCGCCAAAAAGGTTGCTAGCTGGCCACCCAGTCAGAACCTGCGTTCCGACCGTGTTCGGGTAATTTGCGGTGGCCCATTGCACGAACTGTGGGTCTTCGAAATACTGTTGCCCGGTTGCGCCCGGAACCGTCGACCACAGCTTCTCGAAATCCGCGAAGAAGAATGTCTTGCCCTTGCGGATCGGACCCCCTAGAGCACCAACCAGATCTTTCCTGGCATAGGGTTCGGTTGGTCCGGTAACAAAATCGGGTCTGGCCCCCAGATCTTGATTCGCAAAGAATAGACTCCCCGTTCCATGAAACTGATTCGTGCCCGATTTTGTGGTCACCTGGATCAGAATCGAACTGCCCAGATTATCCTCGGCCCCGAAGGAATTGGTTTGCAGCGAAGCTTCCTGGACGGCGTCTGGAATGGGGGCGAGAATGATGTTGCCATTCTGCACGGGGCTGGTGACGTTCAACCCGTCGACCATCACCACATTGCCTGTGTAGCTGCGACCATTGGCGCTGATCTGTGGCGTTTGAGTCCCGAAGTTATCTGGCAAGCCTCCCGGAGCTTCCCCGGCGAGCCTGGTGCCTACACCGACGACACCCGGCGTTACTGCCAGGATGTCCCACAAGTTGCGATTTGCCGAAGGCAGATCTCGCACTGTATCGGATGACAGCGTGGCTTGCAGCCGGCTGTCGTCGGTATCGACCGCTGGGGGAGTTACTTCAACCGTGATACGCTCCTGCGCGCTGGCAACCGCAAGCGTAATGTTGATGCCCTTGGTTTCCGAAGTGTCGAGGGTGAAGTTAGCTTCCGATTTCTTGAAATTGTTCGCCTCGACCGTCAACACGTAAGCACCGGAGGGAAGGCTGCTAAAACGATAATTCCCCGATTCGCTGGTGGCGATCCTTGCCGTAACTCCGGTCTCGGTGTTCCGCAGTTGGACCGTCGCTCCATTAATGGCAGCTCCAACCGGATCCGAGACCACCCCCTGAACGTTGCCGCTGTATTGTGCCAAGGCGGGAACGCTGAGAACGATCCAAATCAAAAACGAACCCGCGTTCAAAACGTGGCGGTGCACCGGGCAGTGTTTGTTGGTCACGATAGTCTCTCCCACGACAAGGTGTGAGCCTGGTTTCGAACTGAGTAAACGCTTTCCCTAACGGATGGAGATAATTTGTAGTCTCCCTGCCAATAGACTGTCAAGTATTCTTTTTGACTCGCCTGCTAAGCTTCTGCGCTGCTGGGAGTCGAGAAAAATACAAGATCCCGCACTCTTGTTTCCCGGCCCCACCCACTGCTGGAGGTCGGAATCTTGGCCCCCGGGCCGATCAGTCCCAACTGGTCATTCGGACACTTTGATAGGACTACGAACCATGGCACGCATGTCAAGGTAAATCATTAGTTTACGCTTATATCTGCCAGACTCTGTGGTGCCCCGTATCGCCCCAGACAACTGCGGAGCCCGCGGTCTAACAGACCGTGTCCGTATGGCTTCCAGGGGGCGTCCAATTCGCCAAAAAGCAGTGCGCGAGATCATGCCAATAAGAACTGCGTTGCGCGCCGCCTGCGATGGCCCGCAGCCCCTCCTATTCCTGGATCTCTCCGAATCCATCAGCCGAGAATTCAATGGCAATGGGAAGGTTTTTTTTGTATAACGAGCAAGCGATTTCACGGCTTCTTTTTCCGTCGGCTGCTGCAACACTTTTCATGGAAACAAGGCGACTCGGGACAAGCGACCTAAAAATCACGCCTTTCGGAATTGGCGCCTGGCCCAGCGGAGGCGGCGGGTGGAACGGGGGCATGGGGCCGCAGAACGAAAGTGATTCGATTCCTGTCATCCCTGCCGCATTGGATCATGGACTCAACTGGATCGACCCGGCGGCGCTTTACGGCCTTGGCCATTCTGAGACCGTGGTGGCCCGTGCTCTCGCAGGACGATCACCGCGCCCTTACGTATTCACCAAGTGTGAACGCGTTTCGGATGCCCGCGGAGCGATCGGAGCCTGCAGCAATCGGAAGTCGATTCGACGAGAATACGAAGACGGTCTTCGTCGTGTGCAAACCGAAGTCATCGGCCTTTACCAGATCCATGGCCCGAACCCGACGCCGATATCGAAGAAGGGTGGTCGGAGATGGCCCGGTTGCAAAGAGAAGACAAATTTCGCTACATCGGAGTTTCGAACTTTGGTGTCTCCCAAATGAGGCGCGCGCAAGCCATTGCCTCGATCACTTTTCGCTGCTACCGCCGTACCCAGTCGTCACCCGTGAAATCGAGAAAGACATTTTCGCCGAAGTCCGCCGGGCTCCTTACGGGTGCAATGACGAAGGAGCGGGTCGCCAGTTTTGCCGCCGAGGACTGGCGCCGGAACCTTCCCAATTTCCAAGAACCCCTCCTTTCTGGCAATCTCAAATTGGTCGAACGCTGGCGAGAAATCGGCGATCGGCATGGACGCTCTCCAGGCGAAGTCGCTATTGCCTGGACCCTCGACAATCCGGCGGTTACGGGGGCAATCGTCGGCTTCCAGAGTGCCCAGCAGGCCTCACAGGTTGTGGGTGCCGCCGAGTTTAAACTACTGCCGGCCGATACGGCGGAGATCGAGGAGGCGCTCACCCGGGAATCTGCGGCATAGAACAGAGTACAGATTTTGATCGGAACCTAAGTCGAAAACTGCTGCAAAGAAGAAAGCCATGAAAAAACTTCGTTTCGTGCTTTCTCTCATCACCGACGAAAACGACTATCAACGCCAGCAAGCTGCCGGCGCGCAAGAAGCCGCGATGCGTTTGGGCGTGGACCTGCAAACCCTGTTTGCCGCAAATGACGCGATTCATCAGAGTCAGCAACTGCTGGATGTGATTCAGGCCAGGAACGGTGACGTGGGTGGCATTCTGGTGGAACCAGCCAGCCGAACAGCGTTCCCCAAAGTTGCCGAGGCGGCGGTGAAAGCGGGGATTGGCTGGGTTGTACTGAACGGTGAGGCCGATTATCTGCACGCGCTTCGCGGTTCGAGCAACGTTCCGGTCTTTGCGGTAAGCGCGGACAACCACGAGATCGGCCGGATTCAAGGTCGACAGTTGGCAGCTCTCCTGCCCGAAGGTGGCTCGGTCCTCTACCTTCAGGGTCCGTCCCTCAGCACGGTTACCGAACTGCGTGCGGCAGGTATGCGCGAAACCAAACCCGAGAATATCAACGCCAGAGTCTTGAAGAGCGCGAACTGGACTGAGGACGCCGGATTCAATGCGGTCGCCTCGTGGTTGCGTCTTTCGACATCCGCGCGCGAGCAGATCAACTTGGTACAGGCTCAAAACGACTTCCTGGCTCTCGGCGCTCGCCGGGCGATGGAAGAGAGTTCGAGCGGCCAAGGCCTGAAATCGAATTTGCCCTTCCTGGGCGTTGACGGGCTGGAAAAAACGGGCCAGGCATGGGTACGGCAAGGCCTGTTGACGGCAACGATCGTTGTGCCTTCCACGACGTCGACCGCGCTCGATGCGCTCGTCGCATCGTTGGAACGAGGTGTTGCCCAAGCCGAGCGGACGTTGGTGGAATCGAAGTCATTTCCCAGCCACAAAGAGTTGAGAAGCAGGACAACTGGTTAGGCCCCGCGGACCGAGGATCTGTTGGACCGAGGATCTTGACAAATGGACCTCCGCGGTCGAAGCTGAGAGGTTAGTAAACGTTTGCCAAAGAGGAGGCGTCCGGATGCACACTTCGTTCACTCGAAGATCTTTCCTCAAAACCGCTGCTGCCGCCACAGCTGCGAGCTATGCCGCCCGGGTGCGGCCCGCTTGGGCTGCCGGCGTCAACCGGGGCAGCATCGCGATCCACACGCCGCTCGCGACCTTTGCCTACTCCGACGTGGAGTTGCTCGACGGCCCATTGAAGCGGCAGTTCGAGGAGAACCATGCCTGTTTCTTGAACCTCGACGACGATCGTTTGTTGAAGGTTTTCCGCCAAGTCTCCGGTCTGCCCGCTCCCGGCGAGGACATGGGTGGCTGGTATGACCTCACCGGTTTCAGCCTGGAGAGAAACGATTTTCACGGCTTCATCGCCGGCCACAGCTTCGGACAATATCTCTCCGCGCTCGCCCGGGCCTATGCCGCGACCGGTTCCGAGCCCACGCGAGCAAAGGTGAATCGGCTGGTCAAAGGGTACTCGGAGACGCTCGATCCCAAAGCCAAGTTCTTCGTCGACTACCGTTTGCCGGCTTACACCTATGACAAACTTTCCTGCGGCCTTATCGACGCCCATGAGTTTGCCAACGATTCGCTGGCGATGGACGTTCACGAGAAACTCACTCACGCGATGGTTGCGTATTTGCCGGAGAAAGCACTCTCGCGTCAAGAACAGCGCTCCCGCCCGCACAAAGATACGTCTTACACCTGGGACGAGACTTATACGCTGCCGGAGAACCTTTTCCTCGCCTATCAGCGTAGCGGAAAGACTTTTTACCGCGACATGGCGAAGCAATACTTGGAGGATGACACTTACTTCAATGCCCTCGCTCAGGGGAACAACGTCCTCCCCTTCGAACACGCTTACAGTCATGTGAACGCCTTCAGTTCCGCCATGCAGGCCTACATCACCTTGGGGAGTGAGAAGCATTTACGCGCCGCCACGAATGGTTTCGACATGCTGG
>Ga0187784_10003518_pt1 | contig 12657 bp, 15 predicted proteins | sample 1015_SJ02_MP15_2_FD_132964 | JGI IMG/M metagenome (GOLD analysis project Ga0187784, IMG submission 132964) | Tropical peat soil microbial communities from peatlands in Department of Meta, Colombia - 1015_SJ02_MP15_20_MG | ecosystem: Environmental > Terrestrial > Soil > Wetlands > Peat | place... | reverse complement strand
CTTACCGTAATTCCTCGTGTATCCTTCTATTCGGCATGGTCCCCACCTTCTCTCTCTTCTAAGCCTCAGAATTAGTGTAACCGTCTCTGGAGGGGTCTTCCAATAGTTGTGGGGAGCACGTGATTTAGGTGTAACGCCCTCCCACCCTTGCTTCCTGTAGACCCGCCACCAACGATAAACGGTTCTCTCATTGATTCGTAATGCGGTAGCGATCTCTTCGCTTTTCCAATGTTCCAGTTTTCTGTGAATGATCCATCTTCTACGCCGCAGTTCCCTATCCACCGTTGCCTCGCCCCGTTCCAATCAACTCTCAAGGTTCTTATCACTGACACATGTGGGTGGATAGCTCATCTGGGCGATGATGACGAAAAGATGATCAGTCGAAGATCGGAAGCAAAATACAATCAAACCAATGGGTCGGTGAGACGTCATTTGGAGTCAAGCTCTTCGGTCAATACGAAGAGCTTATCCAACGTTGTATTTCGAGTTGGAACAAGTAGATGGCTCACGGCGCGTCAGAAAGATTGTAGGTAGGGTGGAATCGCCCACATAGGTACCCCGACGCAGATGCTTGTTTGGAATGGGTAGGGTGGAAAAGGCTGGGTTTGAGGCCAGTTCGGATAAACAAACCCGTACACTTGAACAGCGGTGTTGAGGTAGGGCGATGTGGAGTTTGTGTACCTTCTGGGAAGATTCCAGACTACGTAAGTTTGGCCGCCAACTATGGATAAGTCAACGCATGTCCCGTCGGTCGTCAGGTAGCCGTTAACAGTAAGTGGTGGGCCTTCGTTGCATACGTATGGATTGAATGGGTACCCGCAATATTGGCCGTTAAACCAATTCGGAGGCGGCCCTGATCCTGAAGCTGGCGTTGTGTACGAGGCCATGGTTACCGTGTAGGGTTGAATTTGCGTTTGCGTGTACGTGTAGGCGGCGGAGTAGGTTGTGAACTGCATCTGGGTTATGTAGTTGGTCTGCGTTTGAACCATTACGGTTGGGCCTCGAACAGCTAGTCCAATCACTGCTAACCCCATCAACGCGAGAGCGACCATTAGGACGTAGAAGACCGTCTTTGGAACCATGAGGGATTGATTCGGCATGGTGGGCGGGGGGCCGGCAGTTTGAGGAGTAGTTTGGGAGGCGCCGCATAATTGGCAGAATTGGGCTTGGCCCCCAATTTCGGCCCCACAGTGCACACACGTTTTCAAGAGAGCTTCCCGATCAGGATACGTGCGGCCCTGCGTTTACTCTTTCCGGCCGCGTCAAATTATCCGTAGTGGCTCTATCTTTATGATAACTCTCTTTTCCGTTGGGGAAGAGCGTTGGTACTTCTTCGCGCCGGTGTACTTGTCTGCGAGCTTATCTATGTGTGCCTCGGCGCCTTCAGGGCTTTGTTCTGCTACTCGGCCAAATATGAGTACCTTGTCGTACATGTTGTTTTGGTCACTGATGGCGAGTGAGACCCGCTTGCCTTTCGTAGCCTGCCTCTGTTTGACCCGGCCCATGGCCGTGTTTACGAGGAGTATGTCGCCGTCATGGTCTATCCAAACGGGGGCGACGTGGGGTGATCCGTCGGGCAGTGTGATCGCGAGAAAGGCGAAGTTTTTGCCCTCGACGAGTTTGACCGCTTTCTCGGTGAGTTTAGCGGGCAACTGAATCGGTCAGCCTTAAGCTTGGGCTGGTTCTACATCATGCCTGGCGGCATTCCGCCGGGCATACCGCCCATGCCGCCTGGCATTCCACCGCCCGGCATTCCGCCCGGTGGGCCTTCCTTCATTCCCTTTGAGGAGACCACGTCGTCTATTCTGAGCAGCATGCTTGCGGCTTCTGTTGCCGACTTCACTACTTGCTGCTTCACTCGTAACGGTTCGATCACGTTGTCGGCGTACATGTCAGCGATCTTGCCAGTTTTGGCCTGCACACCATACCATTTGTTGCCTGCGTCAGCGTGTTTGGACCTTAGCTCAACCATGATGTCTATCGGGTCGAGGCCGGCGTTTTCGGCGATTGTCAGTGGGATAGCTTCTAGGGCTTCTGCGTACGCTTCGATTGCCAGTTGCTCTCGCCCGCCGACTTTCATGGCGAACTCTCTGAGTTGCTTCGCGGTTTCAGCTTCGGGCGCGCCACCTCCCGCCACGATCTTCTGGTCCTCAATTGCGTTTCTGACGACGCAGATCGCGTCGTGGAATGATCGTTCCGCTTCGTCGGTGACGTGCTCGGATCCACCCCGGATTACCACCGTAACTGCTCGTGGGTCTTTACAGTCTCGGACATAGACGAGTTTATCGTCCCCAATCTTCACTTCTTCAACCAGTTTCGCTTCTCCCAGTGCGTCTCGGCCGATGTCTTTTGTGCTTGCGAGGATTGACGCTCCCGTAGCTTTTGCGAGTTTCTCCATATCGCCGCTGCTGATGTTCTTGACGGCCATGACGTTCTTCTTTGAGAGGAAGTGGAGAGCCATATCATCGATCCCCTTCTCACAGAGGACGACGTTCGCTCCGCTTTTCACCAACTCATCCGTCATTTGCCTCAGCATCGATTCCTCTTCGTCAAGGAAGAGTTTCATTTGGTCTGGCGAGTTTATGTTGATCTTCGCATCGAACTCAGTTTTTTCAATCTCAAGTTTAGAGTTGAGCAGCGCTATCTTCGCGTTCCTCACTTGTTTAGGCATTTGTGGATGGGCGACTTCCTTATCGATTACGATACCCCTCACTAACTCGCTCTGATCCATGCTCTCCCCCTTCTTCTTCACAACCTTGACCCTATCAATGTCGGCGATTGCTTTCCCATTCCGTTCCTCCACGATTTGGCTCACGGCGTCTGTGGCTAACTTCGCGAGGTGCTCGCTTGTTCCAGCAGTCGCCTTTGTCCCCATTGAGGTGGAGGCGATCAGCCTAAGCACCTTCTCGTCGTCGCGTTGAATTGGAATAGCAAGGTTGTCGAGAATCTCCAGAGCCTTTTCGGAGGCCTTCTTGTATCCCTCTACGATAACTGTGGGATGCACTTCTTGGTCCAAAAGTTTCTCCGCTTTTGAGAGTAACTCCCCTGCCAATACGACGGCTGATGTGGTACCGTCGCCAACCTCATTGTCTTGGCTCTTCGCCACCTCGACCAGCATCTTCGCGGCAGGATGCTGCACATCCAATTCTTTCATAATAGTTGCGCCGTCATTCGTTATCACCACGTCACCCATGCCCGCGACAAGCATCTTATCCATGCCCTCAGGGCCTAGGGTGGTCCGAATAGTTTCTGTTACAACCTTCGCGGCTAGGATATTGTTACGTTGAGCATCTCGCCCGCGCGTTCTGGACGCGCCTTCCTTCAAAATCAGAACTGGAACAGTTCCTTCCGACATGTCACTAATACTCCGAGCGGCTCTTGGAAGTTCCCCTACATAAGTTATTGCTCGATGACTCCCGACGATTTGTAGAGTTGGCGGGCCGGAACGCCGTAAAGACTATAATGAGGTCCTCTGGCAAGGGACTTTCATCTTCACGTGGGTGAACTGAACTGGGTAACGTAGGGGCAAAGAAAGTAGGGCTGAACAAGCGAACGATCATCATTGGCGTGGCTATCGTAGTAGTGATAGCTATAACGGCGTTCGCGATGGTGACGGTCAGCGACACATTCGAGATCCGCTCCTCCGATTTCGTAACGTTACCTACAGTGTCCATCTCAAAGACTGGGCAGATCGTGGCGTTTCAGGACGTCTCCACAATCATGGAGAACAACCTTGCTGTGGGGGTTCAGGGTTACCTTGAGACTTCGACAGGTCAACCTGTAGTCGGAGCGAGTGTTTACGTGCAGTATTACTTTGAAGAAAACTACAGAAATCAAGTAGGAGTTACTGATTCCAACGGGTTCTTCCAGATTCATTTCCCCATGAACTGGACTGGTTGGTTACCATTAACCATCATCTACTTTGGTGACAGCCAGCATCAAGGCCTCCAACAGATCGTCAGCCTGCCGGGCGAAAACCTCTAACCCAATCCGCGGTTAGATGGATTGCCGGATCAAACGTCTGCATTCCGCTCCCTCAAAGACCTGAACAGGATTGTGGTCGGGTGCGAACTCTGCCCGAGACTGACACGTTACCGCCGCACTGTCGCTAAAACCAAACGCAGGCAATTCATGGAATGGAATTACTGGGGGAAACCTCTGCCCGGTTTCGGCGACTCCGCAGGGAGGCTGCTGATCCTTGGGTTGGCCCCGGCCGCCCACGGGGGAACAGGACTGGTAGAATGTTCACGGGAGACGGTTCTGCCCAATTCCTCATGGCTGAGCTGTACAAGTTCGGCTTCGCCAACCAACCCACCTCTACCAGCGTTAACGACGGTCTATGCCTCCACGACGCATACATGACCGCGATTGTGAGGTGCGCACCGCCAAAGAACAAGCCGAGCTTGAAAGAGATAGAAACATGCCAACGATACTGGACGGAGGAGATGCAGCTCCTTCCGAACGTGTTGGTTGTCTTAGCCCTCGGCAGGGTAGCCTTTGCCACCTATGTTACGTTCCTGAAAGATCGTGGAGTTGAAACTAAAGGCTTGAAGTTCAAGCATGGCGCACTTTACAATCTCCCCAGACCACACCCAGCCTTAGCTGCCTCATACCACCCCAGCCGACAGAATACACAAACCGGCAAACTGACAAGACCCATGTTCGATTCGGTAATGAGAAAAATTGGAAAGATAATCGAGTAAAACCAGCATACTCGCTGAATCTCAGGCCATGACTTAGGCAGCATTTAAGAGCGCATGCTGCCCCAAATTCATCCCATGAGGCTTGTTGTTTGGATCCCGTAGTCGCAATGAACCTTGCCTTCGACGTCGTCATTGTTTTATTGAGCGTCTTCTCCTACGGAAGGAAGCGAAGCTCCATTCTTCTATGGATAGCTGTAGCTTTCTGCCTCTTCGCCGCGTCATATGCACTAACGATTGCTGGAATCGCCAACTCGCTAATCCTGATACCGATGAGGGCGATTGGGTACCTGTCAATCATAGCCGGAATTGGCGTGTATCTCATCCAGCAGCGCTAGAATCCGGAGTTCAGTCACGCCTTCACGGTTGCTCTCTTCAAGCTCCGCGCCAGTCGGGTTAGTTTAGTTGAAGCTCGCGCGGCATTTCGTGAGTTCTCACCAACAATCTTCACAAACGCACTTCCGACAATAACGCCGTCGGTTCCGGCCTTCACCAGGTCGCGCACATGTTCCGGTTGAGATATGCCGAATCCAACCGCGAGTGGTAACATGCCATGAAGTTCGCTGCTGTATTTTCTCACTAGTGTCAGCGCCGAATCAGGAAGCGTGGCTCTAACCCCAGTGACGCCGTAAAGGGAGATTAGGTAAAGGTAACCGGACGTTTGAGAGATAATTTCCTTCAGCCGTTGCGGCTCAGTGGATGGGGAGGCGAGAAAGATCGTATCAATGCAAGCGGCGACGCACTCCTTCTTGTACTCCGCCGATTCTTCAACCGGTAGGTCAGGAACGATGATGCCTGATATACCAGATTCCCTCGCAGACGTAAGGAACCTGTGCAGGCCAACTCTAAAGATAGGGTTGTAATAAGTCATTAAGACAATCGGCGTGTCGTATTTCCTCCTGACCAGGCGTGCTACCTCCAAAGCGTCAAGGGGTTTAGCGCCATTCGCCAGCGATCGTTTAACTGCTGCTTGAATTGTTGGGCCGTCAGCGATCGGGTCGGAGAACGGGATACCGAGCTCCACTATGTCGGCGCCACCTTCGATTAAAGCGCCGACCAGCCGCGGCGTACCTTTCACTGTGGGATCTCCGACGGTAAGGTACGGTATGAGAGCCGCTTCTCGGCCGTGGAGTTCCGCGAATGTTTTCGAGATGGGAGTCAAATCTTAACACCGAGGTGTTCGGCGACGACGTTCACATCTTTGTCGCCGCGTCCCGAGAGGTTGATGACGAGTATTTGTTCAGGCTTCATCTTTGATGCTAAGTTGATGGCGTAGTGTACCGCGTGGGCTGGTTCTAGGGCTGGGATGATGCCTTCAGCCTTGCTAAGTTCCATGAAGCCGTCGAGAGCTTGTTTGTCTGTTACCGCCGCGTAAGTTGCTCTGCCAGTAGCCTTCAGATATGCGTGTTCTGGCCCAACGCCGGGGTAGTCGAGGCCGGCTGAGATGCTGTGCGTGGGTTGAATCTGGCCTTCATGATCCTGCAAGACGTAAGTCAACATCCCATGGAACACCCCCTCCTCGCCCGCGCAGAGCGTGGCCGCATGTTTTCCAGTCCCAAGCCCTAACCCTCCCGCCTCAACGCCGAACAGGCCGACCTGCCGGTCCTGGATGAACGGGTAGAAGGCCCCCATTGAGTTGCTTCCTCCCCCGACGCATGCCACGACGGCGTCTGGCAACCGTCCTTCAACCTGCAGAATCTGCTCCCGTATCTCTCTGCCGATCACGCTTTGGAAGTCTCTGACGATGGTTGGATACGGGTGCGGTCCAACGACGGAACCAAGAAGATAGTACGTGTTCTCTACGTTCGTTACCCAATCCCTGAAGGCTTCGTTGATCGCATCCTTCAACGTATTCGAACCTGACTGAACAGAGTGCACCTTCGTTCCCAGCAAGCCCATACGGAAGACGTTCAGCTTCTGCCGTTCCACGTCTTCGGAACCCATGTAAACTTCGCAGCTCAACCCCAGCGCGGCGCATGCGATCGCGCTGGCGACCCCGTGTTGTCCAGCGCCGGTTTCGGCGATAATCCTCCTCTTTCCCATCCTCTTCGCAAGTAAAGCTTGGCCGATTGTGTTGTTGATCTTGTGAGCTCCACCATGCGCGAGGTCTTCCCGCTTGATGTATATCTTCGCCCCCTTGGCCTTCCTCGTTAGGTTAGCCGCGTAGTAGAGGGGTGTAGGACGACCGACGAATTCACGCAGGTAATATTCCAACTGCGTCTTGAACTCTTGCTCCTCTCTTATTCGGTTGTATTGCCGCTCTAACTCCAATAGTGCACCCATCAGAGTCTCGGGTACATACCGACCCCCGAACTTGCCGAATTTTCCGTCCACAGGCTGCGAGTATTCTTGCGTCAAGATGCGGCCCCCTTTGCGTTCATGATAAACCACCTAATCTTCTCATGATCTTTTATCCCAACCGATCTCTCCACTCCGCTTGAAACATCAACCGCGTACGGTTTCACTTCAGCGATTGCGGCCGCAACGTTCTTCGCGGTCAAACCGCCAGCTAAGATGAGTGGGTGTGGATAGACGGCGTTACGTATTCTAGCAGTCAAACGCCAATTGTGAACCTTACCCGTACCACCCAACCCTGTAGAACTAGGCGAATCTGCAAGGATTGCGTCGCAGCGGTGAGATGAGAGTTTGGCCCGCGCGATCGAGGATGCATCCCGTATTGGCGTTGCTACTATGAGTTTAGTGTCGGGCTGCTTCTTTCTGAGTACCTGGATGAGTTGAGGGGTATGGTAGTGAAGTTGTAGAGCGTCAGGTTTGACCTCTCGACAAATCTTCAGCACATCACCTGTACCATGAGCGGAAGTGACGGCGACCTTTGTTGAGAAAACCCCGACCGCCCTCATCAGCTTATTGGCTTTTGAGAATGGCAGATTTCGTGGGGATGACGGGCTGCGGACGACGAAGCCGAAGGCGTCCGCGCCTTCCTTCAGCGCTGCATTCACATCTTGAAGCCGCATTAGGCCGCAGATTTTCACTTGCATTTCCACTTCACCTTAAGCGAGCACAAACTCCCGTACTTTTCGTTCCAAATCCTGCGCCCGCATTATGGATGAGCCGATCAGAAATCCGTCCACACCAGCAGACTCGACGCGGCGTATGTCCTCCGCTGACTCGAAGCCGCTCTCGCTGATCAAGAGCTTTCCGTGCCGTTCACGCGCCTCAGCCGCCAACCGCAAAGTTGTGCCCAAATTGGTTTTGAGCGTAGACAGGTCCCTGTTATTCAAACCCACAATGTCTGCTTCACTGTTTAAGGCCCGCTTCAGTTCGTCCTCTTGATGCACCTCTAGAAGAACCTGTAAGTTGAATTCATGTGCGCGACGAATCATTCTGGCTAGAGATGAGATGGGATATTTGGAGAAGATCGGCTCGATGAGCAGTATGCTGTCCGCACCCGATTTTCTGGCCGCTTCAAGCTGCTTCTCATGTACGATGATGTCCTTCATGAGCAGAGGCAACGTTACGTGCTCCCTTACCTTCCGCAGGTTCTCCAGGCTCCCCGCGAAATTATCCGGCTCCGTCAACACCGAGAGCGCAACTGCACCGCCATCCATCATCTCCCTCGCTACATTGACAGGGTCGATCTCCGGCCGCAGCGACCCGTGCGTCGGGGAGGCAGGTTTGATCTCGGCAATTATCGCGTTCCTCTCCGATGACTTGATGGCTAACTTGAGATCGATAGGGTTGTGGGAAACTTCCTCTATTAAGTCGTAGTAACCTTCCCGCACTCGTCTCCTTGCGTCGTCGATTAGTCTGGCGAGGAAGTCAGGCATTCGATGCTTCGATCCTTTCCAATTTGGATTGATCGCCGTGTGTGATCTCGATCAACCCCTTCAACTTCCCATATGCGCGACCGCTACTGACGGATTCCTGAGCTTCCTCCACACCGCTCGCCAAGTCGTCAGCCTTCCCTCCGACCACGATCGCGGCTGCGGCGTTCGCAAGCACCATCTGGAGACGCCCTGAGGTTTCCCTCTCATCGCCCTTCAGGATGTTGACCATAAGCCTCGCACTTTCCTCTACACCAAACCCGGAGACATCCTCAGGTTTGGCTTGCCGAAGCTTCATCTCCTGCGGCGTTATTTCCCTGTTCACAACCTCGCCATCTCTAAGCCAAGATAGCTTAGTCTTTCCGATTGTAGAGATCTCATCAAGCCCATCCAGCCCATGCACGACTAAAGCCTCCTCCGACCCGAGTTTCTGCAAGACGTTGGCGAGTGTTTCGACTAGGGCAGGGTCGTAGACACCTAGTACCTGGGCGTTTGCGTTTGCAGGGTTTGTTAGGGGGCCGAGAACGTTGAAAACGGTCCTTATTCCGATCTCTCTTCGTGGCACGATGGCGTTCTTCATTGCTGGGTGAAACGCAGGGGCGAACATGAAACCAATTCCTACATTTTCAATCGCAAGCTGCACCATGCTGGGTGAGGCATTCAAGTTTACCCCAACCGCCTCAAGCACATCGGCGCTCCCGCATTTGCTCGTTACGGAGCGATTACCGTGTTTGGCGACCGTAACCCCGGCACCAGCCGCCACCAGAGCCGATGTTGTGCTGACGTTGAAGGTTTTGAGCAGATCACCTCCAGTCCCGCATGTGTCCACGGTTCTGCCGTTCACTTTCGGCTTTATTCTTACCGCGTTCTCACGCATCACCGTCGCGAACGCTGTGATCTCCTGAACTGTCTCCCCTTTCATTCTGAGCGCAGCTAGGAAAGCGCCCACTTGGGATTGAGATGCTTCTCCAGCCATTATCTCGCGCATCGATTGCTGCGCTAAGTCGAACGAAAGCTCTTTGCGGTCGACCAGGAGTTGTATGGCGTCTTTGATCACGTTTCATGCGCCGTCTAGGAAGTTCCTTAGAATCTTGAAACCTTCAGATGTGAGGATGGATTCGGGGTGGAATTGAACGCCATAGATAGGGTACTTTCGATGACGCAGACCCATGATCTCATTATCCTCGATTGAGGTTGCCGTCTCCTCCAGGCAGGCAGGGAAGCCATCCCGCCGGCACACGAGGGAATGGTACCTTGTAGCGCTGAGCGGGTTCATTACGCCCTTGAATATACCGGCGCCCGCGTGTTTGATTGAACTGGTTTTTCCATGCATCAGCCGTCTAGCCGGCCCGACTGAGCCACCGAATGCGTAGGCGATGCCTTGGTGGCCTAGGCAGACACCCAGCGTAGGAGTCTGCGGACTCACCGTCCTAAGGATCTTCAGGCAGACACCGAAATACTTCCTCTGATCCGGCCGGCCTGGGCCTGGGGAGATGATAATTCTCTCAGGATGCATATTGCACACTTCACTAAGCGTTATCGCGTTGTTTCGACATACGATCGGTTCGGCACCGAGTTTTCCAACGTACTGTGCAAGATTGTAGACGAACGAGTCGAAGTTATCGATTATCAACACCTTCACTTCATTCACCCCTCAACTTCAGAGCGTGCAACAAAGCGCTCGCTTTGTGCTCCGTCTCAAACCACTCTCGCGTCGGATCGGAATCAGCCACGATGCCTGCCCCCGCCTGAATATACCCCCGATTCCGATTAGCAATTAGGGTGCGAATTGTGATTGCAAAATCGGCGTTCCCGTTATACGAGAAATAGCCTACCGCACCTGCGTATGGGCCGCGGCGGCAGGGCTCCAATTCGTCGATAATTTCCATCGCCCTCTTCTTGGGCGCGCCGGACACAGTCCCCGCGGGGAATATGGCTTTGAACACGTCAACCGCATCGCGGCCATGCATTAACTCACCTGTCACCCGGGAAACGATATGTTGCACATGGCTGTATTTCTGGACGGCCATGAATTCAGGAACCGAAACGGTGCCGAAACGACAAACCTTCCCCAGATCGTTACGGGCCAAATCGATAAGCATCACATGTTCCGCCCGCTCCTTTGGATCATTCAACAGTTCCTTTGCCAGCCGCTTATCCATAGCCGCATTTTCGCCTATAGGCCGCGTTCCCGCAATTGGAAACGTCTCCGCATGTTCCCCATCCACCCTCCCCAACATTTCCGGGCTCGAACCCACGATCGCCCTATCCTTCATCTTGAGAAAGTACATGTAGGGTGAGGGATTGATCTCCCGCAACGCCTTGTAGAAGTTGACCAGGTCGCCTTTAAACGAAAATTCAAAACGTTTCGATAACACCGCTTGGAAAATATCGCCGGCCCTAATGTAACGCTTAGCCTTCTTCACGTTCTCCTCAAACTTCTCCTGTGCAATGTTGACGCGGAGCCCGGTGGCGAGGAGACGTTTCGGTTCCGATCTCTCGCCGAGCAGATGTTCCAATTCCCGAATCCTATTCTCACCATACCAATAGTAGTAGGCTTGACTCGTAATGTGATCAAAGACTATGCCGTCGTCGTACACCCCAAATTCAAAGTCAGGCATCAGGAGATCGTCTTTGGAATGCGTCGGTAAAGTTTCCAAGTAACGCGCGGAGTCGTATGAGAAGTAACCCACCAAGCCCCCCACGAACCGGAACCCCCGATATGAAGTGATATTCTCAGCGAGTACCTTTCGAAGGACGGCAAAAGGGTCTTCAGAATCGCAGGAGGAATGATCCTCACCGGAAATCTCAGTGTACCTTCGATTCTTCAAGAGAATCACAGTTGGAGGCGAGAAACCGATGAAGGAATACTGCGCCAACCTCCGCGGACCTTCGGCGGACTCAAGAAGGTAACAGTACTCACTCTGATTACTGAGGCTCAGAAACGTTTCGAGAGGGTCGAGGGAATATCGGAATTTCTGAAGTTTCAACCTACGCTGAGAAGTGACGGCCTGAAGACCGCCCCCAAAGACTATACCCCATTTTATGATCCCTACGTCAGAGACCATGAAATGACGGCGTTGCGCTATTTAAAACTATACTGTACAAAATTGTACATTCAGGCGTTGCACCAGATAAAACGGCCCTTTCTCACTGACGTCAACTCTTCGGGCTAATGAAGGAATCTGCGAGCTCGCATCACATAACGCCCCCAAGCCCCCATAATTAGGTTAAATCAGAGCCCTAGTTCTGTGGAGTTGTTTTCTTGACGAATGGCAAACGCGCTCGACGAACTCATTGCTTCGATCCGCAGTTGCTGCAGAAGGCGGATCCAGGACTCAGCTGGGTGCCGCAACTAGCGCAAAACCTCTTTTCTCCCAACGGAGCAGTTTCGGGCGATTGCGAGGACGGTTCCGATGGAGTGGTCATTGTTCTTGCAACATCACCTTGAACATCACTTCTTGCGACTATGTTTATCTCCTGTGTTTTTGCCACGGGAAACTTCAACGCAGCTTCATGTTTCAATTCTGCTTTGACGTACCAGCGCACGATGCCGCCGCGAAAAAGATTCGGCATCATTCCAAGCGAGATACTAGTGGTATGCGTTGCGCTTGGACCGGTTTGTGGTATGACAAAGGCGAACTTGTATTGATATGGGCATTCCCATTTGTGTAAAGTTTCTCAGTGTCCAGTATCTCAGACTTTGAATAGAGTGTAACCTGTTTACTAATCTCCCTCCCATTCGCTTCGCGCTCTCTCACCGTTTCTTCCGCGTACAAGACTGCAACCACTTCCTTGCCCATGACATCTTTATTCATGGTAAGAGAAGCAGTCCCTTCCAAAGTATCACCCGGACCAACATTCACATTCTTCAACTGCAAATCCATCTTCCCGTCGCCAAGTCCAAATATCAGAAACATGCAACCACCAGAAGAACATAGTTACGTCTCGTACTCTAATAATTGTTAACCACCAACGGCAGGACACTTCAGTGTACGCACTCCTGGGCTAAACAGCTTGTCGGCTTAAGAGTTCGGCAAAAATTCGACCGATACGTATGCGATGACATAACGTTCTAGTTTAGCGTGGTTCGGTACTGGAAAGGCTATGCCGTACGTTATCAAAGAACTTCGTTGAATGTTATAAAGTCTTAAGCGGTTGACCTTACTGTG
>Ga0187784_10003515_pt1 | contig 12663 bp, 12 predicted proteins | sample 1015_SJ02_MP15_2_FD_132964 | JGI IMG/M metagenome (GOLD analysis project Ga0187784, IMG submission 132964) | Tropical peat soil microbial communities from peatlands in Department of Meta, Colombia - 1015_SJ02_MP15_20_MG | ecosystem: Environmental > Terrestrial > Soil > Wetlands > Peat | place... | reverse complement strand
CGAGTGACGACGGGGGAGTACCGCAAAGTTCCGCAAACCCGGAAGGTGCTGGCCGATGCGCTGCGGGAGGTGGTGGGGGTTGCATCTGCCCGGGGAGTTATCCTCGAGCCGGACCTGGTGGAGAAGACCCTGGAATTTATCGACAGCGCTCCGGCGGACATGAAGCCGTCGATGCAGCGGGACATAGAGGCAGGACGCAGGTGCGAACTGGAATCGATGATCGGGATAGTCGTCGAGCTCGGCACGGAGTTGAACGTGCCCGTTCCGGTCATGACCCTGGCTTACGCAGCCCTTAAACCCGTTGAATTAGGAGCGGCTTCCGGATGAAACGCGGCCAAACCGCGTGAAAACCTTGTCCTTATTTCATGAATGCGCCAATGAGGTGATCTCTTCCAAACCGGCAACCTGCGCAGGGTGGTCGATTTCCCGCAGTCCGATGGACCGACAAGGACGATAAACTCCTTGTCTTTGACCGTCAGGTTCAGGTCCTTTACCACCGTTATCCGGTCGAACTTCTTGACCACGTTTTCCAGGGTCACTTCAGCCATGATATTTTCCACCGCGTTTTTGCGCGGGAAATCCCGAGGATATTCTTTCACCGGACGAGCGCCTGATTTTAAGCGGCATCGGTTTCCAAACGCAAAGGAAATTCCGGAACGATTCCGGGATAGAATCGAACAACTGGCGATATCTTGCAGTATCGCGCGGCCTTCGCTAGCGTGCAACTATTTGCGATGACGATCCCGGATTTTACTTTTACCAATTATGCTATTATGTTGGATGAGTTGAGGCTACAGCGGTCTTACCCCGCTATCACGCGCATCTTCCAGACAGGGCCTCTCAGAGCGCCCTTCCCCGTGCGGCTTCGAAAGGCTACGAAAACGCTCCATCGGCCCATTCGATGGATTTCGAATAAATGTCCGACAACTCATTCTGATCCATCCCGAGCTGAGAAGCCAGTTCGGGGACCGCTGTCCAGTCCGCCCTCTCATATGAGAGCACCAGATCGAACACTCCTTTATACCTGTTGGGCTCTCCGAGCAAGGCCGCCTTGGCATCCGCGGCAATAGGAATACTCTCGATGATTTCCCCCATCGGTCTTCCCATCAGAACGTCCATGCACGAAAGCAATCCCATGAGGAAAAATGTAGACTTCCGCTGGTCAAAATCAAGCACGCCGGCAAGCATTTCAGACAGGCGCGCCCTCAGCAAAGAAGTCCTGAGGACTTCTTTGGGCTGGTCTTTCCCTAACTCCATGACAACGGCGATCGATGCCCATTTTCTGATCTCATTTTCGCCGAGGAGTTCCAATGCCATTTTTATGGACGTTACCTCACGGCGCAGACCAAAGAAAGAGGAATTGATATACATGAGAAGCTTGTAAGCAAGGGGGGGATCGTGTGAGATAAAATTTTGGATAGCTTTATAATCCGGAATTTCGGCGCTGAGTTCCTTGAGGATGCGCACATAGTTGATCTTGTACCCGGGGATATCCCGGCCGGCCACGATCACCGGCTTACAGAAAAAGTAGCCTTGAAAAAGGGAGTAGCCCATCTCCACGGCCTGCTTGAATTCTTCCCTGGTCTCCGCCTTCTCGGCCAATAGCTTCATCCCGCTTTCAGGGGGAAACCGCCTCGCGATTTCTTTCCTCTCCGTTTCATCGGTTTGCCGGAAATCCACTTTGATAATGTCTACGATATCAAGAAAAGGATTATTTGCATTTCCCCGCAGAACAAAATCATCGAGGGCCAGCGGGTAGCCCTGAGAGCGGATGGACTGAAGAATTTCGATCAATTTCGGATCCGGTTCCACATCCTCAAGGATCTCAACCACCCCTATCTCTTTTGGGAGTAGAGAAGCGGCGCCGTCGAGAAGAAGGTTCTTGGTGAAATTCACGAAGGCCTTTCTGCCGCCGGAGATTTTCTCCGCCCCGATGACCAGAAGCACGTTTCTTATAACGGACAGTGAGGCTTCATCACCGTTTTGCCCCGTATAGGCGTTCCTGTCACTCGATCGGTAGAGAAGTTCGTATCCGAAAACTTCTTGTTTGACATTAAAAATAGGTTGTCTGGCCACAAAAACTTCCATAGGCCAACTCCGCAAAAAAGTGCGAATCTGTACCTGCTTTCATTGATATCGGTTTTGCCTCGGTTTTTATAAAGAGATTTTTTATCTACGGGTCGCCTGTATTTTTCTGATCAAGTAGATGCCGTCACGGATGGTCAGGAAGAGCTTTTCGGCCCGGCCGTCGGCGTTGACCAGTTCGTTGAACTCAGCCATGGCCCGGCTTTCGTCGTCTTTGGGATCGAAAATCCTGCCGTACCAAAGTGCGTTATCGGCGAGCAGAAGGCCGCCGTTTCGCAAGATCCTCATCGACTCCCCGTAATAAGCGCCATAGTTTTGTTTGTCGGCATCGATAAAGACGAGGTCGGACTTTTCGTCAGGCAGGGTCTTCAAAACCTCCAGCGCTTCGCCCACACGCAGGGTGATCTTGCGGCCGCTTGGGCTTCTGTCGAAGAAGTCACGAGCAATTTTGGCAAAATGGGGATTGTGTTCGATGGTCAGGATTTCTCCGTCGGGGGGCAGGGCTTCGGCCATGGCAAGAGCCGAGTAGCCGGTAAAGGTGCCGATTTCGACGATGTTTCTGGCGCCGGAGAGTCGAGCGATCAGCTGGAGGAACCGGCCTTCCACCCGGCCGGTGAGCATGCTGGGACGGGACGTCCGTGTAAGGGTAAAGCGTTCGATCTCCTCGAGGAGCGCTGACATGGGCGTGGTATGATCGGCTGCATACACTTCCGCCTCTCCGGCCACGATATCCATGAAACAGTAGATGCCGGCGGGTCTGCTCGCCGGCTCGCCGGAACCTTGCGCATCTTTCGGGCTCATGAGGCCCCCCTTGTCGAATTTTCAGTCAATGCTTCGCCAGGGTGTCGGCGTCTTCTATTTTGCACACTCTGCCATGCGGTCCAATGCTTTAGCAATTTCACCGAGTTCCATGCTGATGAACCAACATGGTCAGGATGCGTATCCTCACCAGTCCCAGAGCCAGCGCCAGGCTGCGGATGCTCCAGGACCTCCGGATCCTGTTGGAGAGATAGGCGCCTACGGGCGCCCCCAGCAGGACCCCGATGGACAGCGACAAAGTGTGTCTTGCTCCTTCGTGCAGGGTCCCGGTCCAGATGTGTACCAATGTGCCGGTCAAAGCTATGATGGCGAGGATGAAGTGAGACGTGGCGGTAGCGATGTGCACTGGAAAGTCCAGGAAGTAAATCGAGGCCGGCACATGGACGATCCCGCCGCCGATCCCCAGAAAACTGGAGACGTATCCAACCACGAAAGTGATGAGGATGCCCACCAGCGGGTTGAAATTATAATCGAACTCTTCTCCCATGGCAGACACCAGGTGGCGGGAGATGGAGGGGTGGTGGTGATGGGGCTTGATTTCATGACGTCCAATGGGGGGACGCAGGAACAGGAACAGCCCAGCGGCCAGCAGGGCCATCGCGAAGATAGCATTAAACAGGTACCGGGATACCGAAGAGGTGCTGAGCGCCCCGATGATGGCCCCTGGAATGGTTGCGAGGGCAAACATCAGCCCCGACTTGTAATCAATCCGACGCATCATTGCGCAAGACTCGGACCTAGCCAGCGCGTTGAAAAAGACAACCGCCAGAGAAACGGCCGTGAGTTGCTCCGGGCTTGCATTGGGATAGAGCAGAAGAAGCAGCGGCATCAGGATGAAGCCGCCCCCTGCGCCGATGAGGGTGCCGTAGAGTCCCACTGCCAGTCCCAAACCGATGAGCCAAAAATATTCATACGGCGTGAATGGTCCCATTTTTGCCATGGTCCTATAGAACGATTGAGCGTCCAGATCCCCGTCAACCTACAAAAGTATGAATCCCTACATCTGATCGATTCTGAGTTGTCTGCTGCACGTGTTATACGGAATACCCATATGTTCGTATGCGAGGCGGGTGGCCAAACGACCGCGGGGTGTCTTGTTTATGAAGCCCTCCTGGATGAGAAAGGGCTCATATACGTCCTCCAACGTATCCTTTTCTTCTGAAACAGACGCGGCCAAGGTCTCGATCCCGACCGGGCCTCCATCGTATTTTTCAATAATAGTGCTCAGGATTTTGCGGTCCATACCGTCAAATCCCTTGTGGTCCACGTCCAGCATCTTCAATGCGGCGTCGGCTACCTGGAGTGAAATGTTCCCATTGGCGCGCACCTCCGCATAATCGCGTACCCGCCGCAGAAGCCGGTTTGCCACTCTGGGCGTCCCTCGCGAACGCTTGGCGATTTCGAATGCGCCTTCCTGATCGACCGTGATACCAAGAATTTTTGCCGAACGCAGAACAATGCTCTTCAGCTCGAATGGATTGTAGAATTCAAGCCTGAGCGAAACGCCGAACCGGTCGCGCAGGGGTGGAGACAACAATCCCGCACGGGTGGTAGCGCCGATGAGGGTAAACGGCGGGAGGTCCAGTTTTATGGTTCTTGCCGAAGGACCCTGGCCGATGATGATGTCGAGCTTGAAATCCTCCATGGCCGGATAGAGGATTTCTTCTACAACGTGATTGAGCCGGTGGATTTCGTCGATAAAAAGAACGTCGCCCGGTTCAAGATTGGTCAGAATGGCGGCCAAGTCTCCCGGCCTCTCGATTACCGGGCCGGAGGTGCTCCGCAGGTTAACCCTCAATTCGTTGCTTATGACGGCTGCGAGCGATGTTTTGCCCAGGCCGGGGAACCCATGGAAAAGCACGTGGTCCAGAGGCTCCGAGCGCCCTCTGGCTGCAGCTATGAAAACTTCGAGGTTTTCCTTGACCTTCTCCTGCCCAATATATTCAGCCAAGGTACGGGGCCGCAGGCTTCCCTCCAGCGGGAGGTCCTCTTCTTTCTTTTGGGGAGTGATAACACGGTCGTTCATTTGTCATCCTACGCCAACGCTTTGAGGGCACCCTTCAACAGGTCTTCCAGAGACGGATTTTCGCCCAGCGTTTCCCGCACGCGTTTAAGCGCCTTTTCTGCCTCGGCCGGACGATAGCCCAGATTCACCAGGGCCGAATAGGCGTCCGCAAAGGCATTTCCGCCCTCCATGAATGGCTGGGCCGGTTCAGTCTTTTCCTTCGTTTTGCCTTGAACTTTGTCCCTCAGTTCCAGCATGACCCGGTCGGCAATCTTTTTGCCTACACCCGGGATGTTTTTCAGCCGCAAAAAATCCTGCCTGACAACCACCTGTCTCAATTCATCCGGGCTGATGCCCGAAAGTATGCCTACAGCCAGCTTTGGCCCCACTCCGTTCACACCGTTCAGGAGCAGGAACATCTCCTTTTCGGCAACAGTGCGAAAGCCAAAGAGCTGGATGGCGTCCTCTCGCACGTGAGTATGGATGTTGAGCGCCACCGGCTGCCCGAGTTCCGGCAGGTCGTAGAAGGTGCTCAACGGCACCTGGACATGATACCCGACCCCGTGGACATCTACAATAACGTATTCCGGGCTCTTCGCCCGCAGCTTTCCTTCAAGGAAACCTATCATAACCTGTCCGGAATCTTCCATCTGAGGTTCGAGGAATGAGTGCTTATGTGGCAGACGGCCACTGCAAGGGCATCGGCGGCATTGGGTTCAATTACGCCGTCGATGCGCAGCAGCCGCTGGACCATGCCGGCGACCTGCTCTTTGTCCGCTCTTCCGTAGCCGGCCACGGACTGTTTTATCCTCAACGCGCTATATTCGTGAACGGAAAGTCCCGAACTTATCCCTGCCAGGATTACAGCTCCGCGGGCCTGCCCGAGGCTCAGCGCGCTCTTTACGTTTTTAGCGAAAAAAACCTCTTCGACCGCCATGAATTCAGGACCGTATTGCCGGATCGAGGCCCCTATTTCCTCGAAGATGATCTTAAGGCGTTCGGGCAGCGGCCGGCCGGCCGGGAGCCTCACGGTCCCGTGATGGATATATTTCAGTTGAGAGCCGTCCCCCTCCACGATTCCGTATCCGGTAAAGCGAGACCCTGGATCTACCCCGATTGTTCGAATCATTTCTTAGTCCAGCGATTCCATGATCTGGTCCGGAATATCGAAGTTTGCATAAACATGCTGAACATCGTCGGCGTCCTCGAGGGCATCCATGAGTCTCAGGAGTTGCTGAGCGGATTTGGTATCTTCAATTCGAACGGTGGTTTGGGGGGACATCGTGATTTCGGCCAGTTCGTATTCAAGGCCCTTCTCGTCGAAAGTCGCCTTTACGTTTGTGAAATCCTCGGGTGACGTGATGACTTCGAACTGGTCTTCCTGGTCTTTCACGTCCTCTGCCCCGGCTTCCAGCGCCAGCTCTATCAGTTCTTCCTCCGGTATGGATTTTTTGTCGAAGACGATGCTGCCTTTTTTATTGAACATCCAGGCTACACAGCCCGCCTCTCCGAGATTGCCGCCGTTTCTGCTGAAAATATGCCGGACGTCGCTTGCGGCCCTGTTTCTGTTGTCGGTCATGATGTCCACCAGAACGGCCACCCCGCCGGGCCCGTATCCCTCGTACATCATTTCTTCATAGCTTACACCCTCGAGTTCGCCAGTGCCCTTCTTTATGGCACGGTCGATGTTGTCTTTGGGCATGTTTTCGGCCCTGGCGGCCAAAACTGCAGCCCGGAGACGCGGATTGCCCTCAGGGTTTCCGCCTCCCATCCGGGCCGCCACCATTAACTCTTTTATCAATTTCGTAAAAATCTTTCCGCGCTTGGCATCAGCCGCCCCTTTTTTGTGGCGGATGGTTGCCCATTTTGAATGACCTGACATGAAATCCTCCTGCTAAGTCTTTTTCAGATTCACGGCGAGTATATAGATTTCCCGGCTCTGTTTTCTGGTAGCCTGGGGTCTTATGGCCCTGGTGCGTCCAAATTGTTTCTTGACGTCGGCGAGCAACTGGTGAAACTCCGGCCCATGAAACATCTTGGCCAGAAAAGTTCCTCCCGGTCGCAACGCCCAGCCAGCAATTTCCAACGCCCGCTCGAAAAGGAGCGCGGATCTGGCGCTATCGGCCGCTTTTATGCCCGAGGTGGCCGGGGACATATCGCTGAGCACGACGTCGAACGGGAGATACTCCCGCAGAACCGTTTCGACGAATTCACGATCAAAAATGTCGCCGGCGAAAGTCACCACGTGGTTTGAAAACGCATGCTCGATCGGCTTCAGGTCAATCCCCACAACAAGGCCGGACCGTCCTGCAACCCCGCTGGCGAGTTGAATCCATGAGCCAGGGGCTGCCCCCAGGTCAAGAACGCGGTCCCCCGCATTCAATATTTTATACTTTTTTTGAATCTCTTCGAGCTTATATACAGCTCTTGCCAGATAATGCTGCTTTTTTGCCTTATGAAAATAGTGATCCTGGATCGTAAAAGCCATCCCGTCCGCCTAAGGATATGAATTATTTCCTGAAATAGCTCCTATAACGAAAAATCGGCAGTTTGTAAACCGGACATCTTCAAAAGACCACAAACAAATGAAATGAGCGGTCCGAGAAGCCTGCCCCGCTTCTTTGTTTACGCGCATATATTGTGGTATTGTGAAACAAAGGGGTAAAGGTCCCATGAGAATCGCAGTCAGCATCCCCGATAACTGGAATGACACCCTGAGGCGAGAGGGACACCGTCGATGGATCTCACTCCGGCGCCCGGTAAGTGAAGCTTTGAGCCACCTCCTTCTCGATTCGAGCAGGAAAGCCTTCGGGAGAAGCGTTTCTGCGGTGTGTACGACCGACTCTCATATTGGATCATACCGGTAGAAGGGGCTCGAAATCGTATGGCTTTAGGCCTTTAGCGCGATGACCGCGTCTTTTTGTTCGCCACAGTCCGTCCAAACACAGGAGGAGACAGATGGAGAAGATAATCCGGGGCAAAAAACTGACTCTTGTTCAGGGAGATCTGACGGAGTTAGCCGTCGATGCAATAGTAAATGCCGCCAATTCACGGCTTCAGTTAGGAGGCGGAGTTGCCGGGGCAATCAGGACCAAAGGCGGGCCGAGCATCCAGGAGGAATGCAATCGGATCGGTCCGATCCAGGTGGGGGAGGCCGCCGTCACCGGGGGCGGAAATCTTAAGGCGTCCTATGTGATTCACGCGGTTGGCCCAATGTACGGGGAGGGGGATGAAGACGAAAAGCTGCGGAATGCAACTCTCAACAGCCTCAAGCGCGCCACCGAAAAGGGAATGAAATCTATTGCATTTCCTGCCATCAGTACCGGAATTTTCGGTTTTCCCAAGGACAGGTGCGCCCAAATCATGCTGAAAACCGTTTCAGAATTTCTGGAAAGCCAGGAAACCAGCCTGGAAAGCGTAATCCTGTGTCTATGGTCTAGAGACGATCTGGTGCTATTCGGCAAAGTTCTCGCCGAGGTGGATTGAGCCCGGGGGAAGGCTGTCTTCGGCCATAAAGTCAGTTCACGTCATGGATACCATTTTGCCGTCGTCGACGCATACTGCGGACCGAAGGTCAACGACAATTGCGTACGGTTTTCCTTTAAGGGCGCGGCGGCCGACATCGGCGAGCGGTCGAGGAGGGCGCGCCTTAAATTACACTTTTTCAAGGAATTCTGAATAACACCGGAAGTATTGCGGCTGAATGCAGCTTTTCTATCAATTGCACCAGTCCATAAACCCAAATGAAATAACTGGCGTCCAGCAGCGCTCTTCTGAGTTCCTTCGTTTTAACCAGGTAAGTGTCGGGTTCCGAATAGAGGGACACTTTCGGCAGGAACCTGGGTACCCGCTCCAAGTACGATTGAAATTCCGGGCCGTGAAGTTGCTTCATCCCTTTTTCTTCCCGCCGGATTATAATAGGGTAATAAAGCCCGAACGAAAGCGTGAGCAAAGCGACAATCAGAAGACTCCCGGAAGCCAGTCCGATCCCTGCGACGCCGATCAAGCTGGACAAATAGAGGGGATTGCGTGTAACCGAGTAAGGTCCCAATGCCACAAGGGTGTTTGTTTTGTGGCCGGAAATATAGACACAACTCCAGACCCTGCCAAAAGCACAAAGTATTACGCAGGCGAGGCCTACGAAATTGATGAGGCCCTGCCTGAAAGCGCTCTCAATTCTGTTTCCGCTTACCACCAGAAGCAGAAAGACAAAGAAGGCAAATATCCGAGAGTGGAAGATTCGTGTCCTGGAACTTGAACTAACGCCAAAGAGAGTCATTTCTTCAATTCCATGAGGCCATAGGCCGATTTTGGGGAAGTCCAAAACTTGTCTTTTACGACAGGATGACTGCATATAGAAAAGAGAAAAGGAAAACAAGCAAATTTCGCAAGATCGCGATTTTACGAACCTATCTCTCTTAGAGTGAGCAGCGTACAGCGAGCCGGTTTTTTTGTGTTCAGTCCAACGCCTTTTCGGCCCTGCCGCGCCTTTTTCGGGATCAATGCTCCTGCCGCAGGAAATGCTGGCGGAAAATGATTGACATTTTCCTGCAATCCATTTATGAAGCATTGGTTCCACTGCCCGAGAAGGTGAATAAAGAACATTGTTTTTCTGTTTTTTATTCTGCTTTCTGCTCATCCGCTTCTTTTCGCCCAGTTGATTTCTCTCGGGCATTTCCTCTTGTTGAATCTGTCAAATGTGCCCTCGGTGGAACCGAGCATTAACCCTGAGAGCTTTTCAGGCAACCCCGAAGGAAAGCACTTTCGGTCCGGCAGGAAAGAATCCCAAGGTGTTGGCTCAAAACAGGTAATGGCCTATTCAGAGGTGTGTTCCGCCGACTCAGGTTAAGCACAACACTCAAAAGCCTAATCAGATCGCGGACTAAGGTGAAATCGACTTTCAAGAAGGAGGCTGACCTTGACATTTCAACCATCAAAGCAGGTGTACTCGGGGAAGATCAGGGAGGTAACCCTGGGAAGCGGAGACAAAGCGGTTACGATTGGCGGGAAAGGGGTCTATTCCTTCCATTCATTCGAGGGCCCCATCCCCAATGCTCCCAGGATCGCGATGGAGGTCTGGGACAAAGACCCGAGCGAGGACTGGGCCGAAGCGGCCAAGGCGCCCTTCAGCGGCGTTCTGGGCGATCCGGGGGCCTGGGCGCGCAAGTGCGTGCAGGACTATGGGGCCGAAATGATCGTGGTCCAGACGAAGAGCGCCGATCCGAACGGGGACAATCGGCCGGCTGCAGAGGTGGCCGCGAAGGTCAAGACGGTAGTGGACGCTGTTGATGTTCCTGTAATCGTTTGGGGAGTTGCCAATCACGACAAGGACGTCGAGGTTATGCGGCTGGTGGCAGAAAGTTGTTCGGGCCGAAGAGTCGCGCTCTGTCCGGTGGAAGAAGGTGACTACAAACAGATCGGGGCGGCGTGCCTCGGCTACAAGCAGGTTACCATCGCTTCTTCTCCCATCGACGTGAACCTGGCCAAACAGCTCAATATTCTGCTCGGAAACCTGGGGATAAGTACGGACGATCTGGTAATCGACCCCACTACGGGCGGACTCGGATACGGACTCGAATATACTCATTCGGTCATGGAACGGATCGAACAGGCTGCGCTCACCCAGGAAGACGAAAAACTCCAGCAGCCCATTATCGCCAATGTAGCGAACGAAACATGGAAGTGCAAGGAGTCGAACCTGAGCGCCGAAGATGCTCCGGAACTCGGAGACCCCGCCAAACGCGGTATTTTGATGGAAGCAGTGACAGCCGTTGACCTTTTGATCGCCGGGGCCGATGTGGTGATCATGCGCCACCCCGAAGCGGTAAAGCTGGTCAGAAACTATATAGCCAAGATGATGTAAAATTGCGGAAGATCGGTTTCGCAAGTGATTTTTTAGTAAAACAAACCTCCCCAGGAAGGGGAAAAGAGGTGCAACATGTCTGATGAAAAGAAACCAGTTTCGATCGCAGAAGAAAAGAAGGCAAAAAAAGTAGACTTTCGAGACATGACCAATTGCCAGACGACCCTCCAGATGCTCAAGAAACTGGAGGCCGATGGGAACGAGTCGTGTTTCACCCGTGCGGCGGAGATGAGGCCCTGCCCCATCGGCGCCGAGTCGGCCTGCTGCAAACACTGCTTCATGGGGCCTTGCCGCCTTAACTCCAAGGACCCTTACGCCAGGGTCGGGGTATGCGGCGCGACCATCGATACCATCGCCGCCCGGAACTTCGCGCGCAATGTGGCCGCGGGCGGCTCAGCTCATACCGACCACGGTATGGTTATGCTGGATGTTTTCCGGGAGGTGGTGAACGGCAAGGCCGCTCACTTCAAGATTCAAGACGAAAAGAAACTATTAAGCGTTGCCGCCAGCATTGGAATCCCGACCGAGAACAGGTCCGTCAAAGAAATAGCCACAGATCTGTACAAAGAATTGGAGAGGACCTACACGCAGGTCGAGGGTGAAATTCCTTTTGCAAAGCGGGTTCCCCCGAAGACACTGGAGTTGTGGCGAAAAGCCGGGATCGTTCCACGCGGCGCAATGCGCGAGATCATGGAACTGATGCACCGCACGAATATGGGTGTTGACCAGGACTTCAACAACATCGTAACGCAGTGCTCCCGCACGGCACTGGCCGACGGGTGGGGCGGGTCCATGGTGGCAACCGAAATCTCGGATATTCTGTTCGGCACGCCTTCGCCCAGGGTGGCCGGCGTAAATATGGGATTTATAAAGGAAGACCAGGTAAACATCATCATTCACGGCCATGAGCCTCTTCTTTTCGAAGGCATGATCGCCGCTTCGAATGACCCGGCCAACCTGGATAAAGCCAAAGCGGCCGGAGCAAAAGGAATCAACCTGCTCGGCATGTGCTGCTCGGGCGCCGAAGTACTTGGAAGGCACGGCGTTCCCCATGCCGGAAATTTCGTCTCTGCCGAGCCGATTATAGCGACAGGGGCCATCGACGCGATTGGTGTCGACGTTCAGTGCATAATGCAGGCCCTTACAAAGGCCGCCAACTGCTACGGCACCAAGGTTTATACGACCAATCCGAGGGCCAGGATCGAAGGCGCGATCCACGTCGAATTCCATGAGACCGACCCGCTGGATGCGCCCAACAAGATCATCGCATTGGCTATCGAGCGCTTCGCCGGCCGTACCGCCAAGGTCGTCATTCCGCAGCGTCAGGACTGGGGTGTGCACGGCTTCTCGCATGAGTACGTCAACTACATGCTGGGCGGAAGGTTCCGTGAGTCCTACGTGCCGTTGAACGACAACATCATCAACGGCCGGATTCGCGGCGTAGCGGGCGTTGTCGGATGCACCAACCCTCGCGTCAAGCAGGACTACCTGCACGTTGAGCTGGTTAAAGAACTAATCAAGAACAACGTTCTGGTGGTCCAGACCGGATGCTCCCAAATCGCGCTGGCAAAGGCCGGACTGATGAAGCCGGACGCGGCAGTCCTTGCCGGTGAGGGTCTCCAGGAAGTATGCGAAACCGTCGGAATTCCGCCTGTGTTGAGCCTGGGGTCCTGCGTGGACAACAGCCGCATACTCATCGCGTGCTCTGAGATGGTGCGAATCGGCGGACTGGGCGACAAGCTTTCCGACCTTCCGGTGGCGGGCGCGGCTCCCGAGTACATGAGCGAAAAGGCTATCTGCATCGGGCAGTACTTCGTGGCTTCGGGTGTGTACACCGTTTTCGGAGTGACCTTCCCGACGGTGGAGGGCACCAAGTTCCACGATCTGCTCT
>Ga0187784_10003514_pt1 | contig 12667 bp, 8 predicted proteins | sample 1015_SJ02_MP15_2_FD_132964 | JGI IMG/M metagenome (GOLD analysis project Ga0187784, IMG submission 132964) | Tropical peat soil microbial communities from peatlands in Department of Meta, Colombia - 1015_SJ02_MP15_20_MG | ecosystem: Environmental > Terrestrial > Soil > Wetlands > Peat | place... | reverse complement strand
GGCTGACGGGCTGGGACTTGAGGCCGGCGCGGCGGCCGTAGAGGCGGGCGGGAAAGACGCGGGTGTTGTTGAAGACGACGAGGTCGGTGGGGCGAAGAAGATCGGGGAAGTCGCGGAATTGACGGTCGGAGAAGGTTTTGTTGGCGGCAGAAACATGCAGCAGGCGGGAGGCCGCGCGGTCGGGCAGAGGTTGCTGGGCGATCAGGTCCTCGGGTAGATCGTAGTGGAAGTCGGAGACTAGCACGCAGGGAGATTATAAGAGCGGACCTCGGACCTCGGATCTAGGCGAAAGCGAGTGGGCGCTGCGCGACCGATTTTTCAGCAGGACTAAGCCCGAGGCCTGAGGTCCGAAGTCTGAGGTCTGATGCCTGATTTTGGTTGTTTCCCGCGATGCGGTGCTGATACTATGCGAATGCCAGCGCTGGGCCTGCAATTATCTTCTCCCCGAAGGGTGTGGATGCCAACAGAACGCAAATTTAGGGAAGAGATCGTCCGCTATGGGCGGATGCTGCATGAGCGCTGCTTTGTGGCAGCGATGGACGGGAATCTGTCGGTGCGGCTTAAGGGCGACCGCATCCTGGTGACGCCCACGTGCGTCAGCAAAGGCGCGATGCGGCCCGCCGACATGGTGATTGTCGATCCGGAAGGGCAGCGGATTAGCGGGCATCGCAACGTGACCAGCGAGATTGGCATGCACCTGCTGATCTATCGCATGCGGCCGGATGTGCAGGCGATTGTGCATGCGCATCCGCCGACGGCCACGGGATTTGCGGCGGCCGGGATTGCGTTGACTGAGCCGTTAGTGTGCGAAGTCGTCATGGGGCTGGGATGCATTCCGCTGGCGCGGTATGGAACCCCGGGGACTTCCGAGCTGACGCAGACGCTCGAGCCATATGTTCCAAACTACGACGCGATTTTGATGTCGAACCACGGTGTGGTGACCTACGGCGACACACTCGAGCACGCTTACATGAAGATGGAAACCGTCGAGCACTTCGCGCAGATTGCGCTGGTGACGCATCTGCTGGGCCGGCAGCAGCCGCTGAAAGAAGTTGAGATCGAGAAGCTGATGCTGGCGCGCACCAAGTATTTTGGGGCGAAGATCGCGGCGGCGTTGCCGATTCCGCGGGCGCCCCAGAAAGTCAGTTAGGGCAAACCTTCAGCCACGGATTCGCACGGATAGTCACGGATAAATCTCAACAATGCTTCCAGTTTGATCCGTGGAAATCGGTGTTGATCCGTGGCTTTCTCCTATTCTCCTCCGATTCGGAAACGCAATCCTGCGCGGAAGTTGATGGGCAATGACGGGTAGCCGACGACTTCGTTGTAGCGGCGGTCGAGAGCGTTCTCCACGTTGACGTACGTCGTGATGCGGGAATTGAACGCGTACCATCCTCCCAGGTCGGCGCGGACGTAGCCGGCGGCGTGATTGATGCCGAAGTTGTCGAAATCGGAATCGGCGCGGCGTCCGACGAAGCTTCCGCCGAGATTTGCTCCCCAACGCGTTCCTAAGTACGACAGCATCGTGGTTGCAGAGTGCTTAGGCCGGCGGAGCAGCGGCTGGCCGGGATTGTAGACGGGATCGTAGGGAGCGGGATTGTCGAGATATTGCGATGACGTATACGTGTACGCCGTGTTGAGCAGAATGCGCGACGAGAGCTTGGCGCGGAAAACGGTTTCCGCTCCTTGAGCGAAGGCTTGGTTCACGTTCACATACTCGCCGGGAAAATTCGGCGGGATGTTCATCACGACGTAGTTGATTTGATCGTGAAACAGATTGTTGAAGTATGTCGCGGTGAATTCATATTTGCGGTTGAAGAAATCCTGCTGGAATCCGGCCTCGAAAGCGCGCACTCGCTCGGGCTTGAGGCCGGGATTGGGGATGTTGTAGGGGTCGGGGCCGGGAAGTCCGTTGAAAGTTTCTTCGAGGCGCGGTTCTTTGAAGCCGGTGGAGTAAGAGAAGCGCAGGCGGGTTCCGGAGAATTTGTCGTTGCCGCGGAGGAGTTGATAGGTGAGCGCAACGCGCGGCACGCCGGTTGAGCCGAAGGCGCTGTCGTGGACGAAGCGTCCGCCGGCGATGATGCCGAGGCGGCCGAGTGTTAGGGTCTGCTGCAAATACGCGTCCTGATTGAGGCGCTGACCGTGGTTTTGCGCGCCGTAGGCGAGATTGCCGACGAATCCGTTTTCGTTTTCCAGACGATAGCCGAAGGTGGTGTGCGCCCAGTTTCGTTCCGAATAATCGCCCTGATATTCGAATCCGCCACGGTTGATGTGATCGACCTCGTTGGAGGGATAGTCGATGGGGTCGCCATAGGGATCGACGCGCAGCGGGTCGCCGGGATTCAGTTCGTAGTAGCGATACAGGTAGTCGAAGCCGGTGAAGCGATGCTGCCATCCGTTGGGCGCGGCGACGGTGAGTTCCACGCTGCCGAGCAGATTGTTAAGCTGCGACCAATCGTAGGGATTGGGCTGGAGCGGAACTAGAGGTTCGGACGTTCCATTCGAGGGAACCAGCGGAACGTAGCCGTTAAAGTTCCATTCGCCGGGCACTCCGGTGTGGCTGTTGGAGTGGCGAAAGCGGGCGCGAAGAGAGACTTCGTCGCTGAGCGACGCGCCGACGTTGGCGCCTTCGAGCGAATCGGAGTAGGTGTCGTTGATGCCGAATCCGTTGGAGTTGAATTGATCGCCGAAGAGGTTGTAGTCGTAGCGGCCGCGAGCGCCGGCGAGCGAGGCGAAACCGTGAGCGCTAGAGAAGTTGCCGCCATCGGCGCCGAAACGGAGTTCTGGAACGCGGGTGCTGCCGGTATGGGTCCAGGTTTGCAGGACGCTGGTCATGGCGTCGGAGCCGTAGAGCGTGCTCTGCGCCCCGCGAACGAATTCCATGCGATCGCCTTGCGCGAGCGAGAGCGTGCCGAAATCGAACGTACCGCCGGGTTCGTTGATGGTCACGCCATCGACGATGACTTTGTTGTAGTTGGATTCGCCGCCGCGCACGAACAGCGACGACAAACCGCCGCGCTGGCCGGCGGTGTTGATGACGGCTCCGGGCAAGAAGCGGATGACGTCATCGGCGGCGATGGGCTGCATGGTGGTGAGTTGGGGGCCGTTGAGAGTATCGACGTCGGCGCCAGCGGCCTCGCCGGCAACGGGCGTGCGAGTGGCGCTCACGACGACGGTTTCAGAGGCGGTGGCCAGGCGGAGGCCAATGACAAAATCGGAAACGACCTCCTTGTCGCTGATGGGGGCCGGGACCACCTCGCGGGCAAAGCCGGGAGCCAGCACTTCGATCTTAAGGCCTGTGAGGCCGACGACGTGGCCAAGGTGGAAGAGCACGTATCCTGTGGCGTCGCTGAATTGCGAGGCCACGATTTTGCCGTCGTCTCGTAGGAGAGAGACTTTGGCGCGGGCGACGGCAGCCGATTGGGGATCGACGACTCTGAGGTCGAAATCCTGCGAGAAAGCGGCGTACGAGAAACCTAGGCAGAACAGCAGTGAAAATACGATGCGCATTTCATTCCTCCTTTACACGCGAAAGGGGTTGAAGTGGACGGAGCGCGCCGGTCTCCTGGCTTGGCGAGTGAGGATGGCTTGCATCCATAGTGGCCCGCGGCCTTCCCGATTGCTCAGTGGCCGAGGGCGATGTCCTCGCTTACAGTTGCGCGGCAGCGCGGGATTTGCACCCGCTTCCCTGTCTTTGCCGAGCGGCAAAGACGCGCGTTCCGAAGATGACAAAGAGCCCGAACAACAGAACGAATGAATGTAATGTCAGCGGAGCGGGGAAGTCAAATGCTCGTGACGAAATATTCTATGTTCCTGTCCCGCTCAGGTACGCCGTTTGCGGGCTAGCCGCGCCCTTGTAGGTCACGCTCAACTCGGCTGTGAAGGAGCCGCTTTTTGTGGGTGCGAACGTCACGGAAATGGTGCAGCTGTCTCCCGCTGCAAGACTGGTTCCGCAATTGTTGGATTGTGCGAACTGGCTTGAGTTCTTTCCGGTAATGCTGATCTTATCGATGGTCAGAGCCGAGTCTGCGATGTTGGTCAGTGTGGCGGTTTGGGGTGCGCTCTTCGCGCCAACGCTCTGGTCTCCGAAAAACAGGTCGGCAGGAGCGAGAACAACAGTTTTCTGCAGGAAGACGTAGCCAGTGGAAGAAACGACATCGAGAAGTCCGTCGTTATTAAAGTCGCCGATCGCTCCGGGAGGATGGCCGCCTCCGCCGCCTAATGTGAATACGGTCGGGAAGGTTCCGTTGCCTGCTCCAAGCAGGATTGCCACTTGGTTGTTAGCAAGGTCGAGGATCGCATCCCCGTTGAAGTCTCCAATACCGTCGATCACGCCAGTGGAGGATAGATATGAGCACGAGGAAAATGTGCCATTGCCATTGCCCAGCAAGACACAGCCTGTATCGGTGACTACGTCCAACTTTCCGTTGTTAGTCAAATCTGCGGCGGCGAAGTTAAAGCCGGTTGCTCCAGAGACCGTGCCAGTTTGTGTGAGACCTCCATCGGCGCTGCCCGTCCAGACGCTGACGGTGAAGACGCCGTCCTCGGACTCGCCGCCGATGACCAAGCCCAGATAGCCATTTCCGGTGAAGTCTCCGATGGCGGGAATGCCCGGAATGTAGCCGGTCGGGGCTGTGCCTGTATAGTAGCTGCCACCGAGGGTGAAGGTTCCATCTCCGTTTCCGTTGTATATCTGGACGTAGTTGGGCCCAGTTTCCCAGCCGCTGATGTAGAGGTCGAGTTTGCCATCTCCGTTGAAGTCAGCCGTTGCCATGGCGGTAATTTCAAGCGGCTCTGTGCTGAGGGAAAAGCTCTGGGTGAAAGTGCCGTCGCCGTTGCCCAAATAGACGTAGAGGTTCTCACCCCAGAAACCTGCGATGTCGAGATTGCCGTCACCGTTGAAGTCGCCTGCCACCATCTGTGTGAATGACCCCAGTGTGACCTGGATCGGGCTCTCAAAGCCGCCCCTGCCGTTACCCAGATAGAGGTTCGTCGCAGATTCGGAGGAAGCCACGACATCAAGTTTCTTGTCGTTGTTAAAGTCGCCTACAACTACGCTATCTGCCTCAAACGACGTTGTGTCTGCAAAGCTCAGGGTCGAACGCTCGGTGGTGACGGGAAAGAAGATCACATTTGAGGTCCCTCCGCCGGGCGCAGGATTCGTGACGGTAATCCACGCCGTTTTGGCCGATGCAACGTCGGTGGCTTTGATGGACGCCTGGAGTTGGCTGCTCGAAATGTATGTGGTTGCACGCTTTGAGCCATCCCAGTTCACAAATGCCGATGTCTTAAAGCCGGTTCCAATTACCGTCAATGTAAACGCCTTGCTGCCGGGCGCGATGCTCGCGGGATTCAGCGCCTGATTCAGAAACGGAACCTGCGCCGCCGCAGCTATGGTTAGCAGGACGAGGCTCAGCCCTATGCAGATAGAATTGGTTGCTTGCATGGTAGCTCCTCGGCGCACAGAACACCTGAGCGCAATCTACTCGCCGCCGGTCGGGCCGTCAATTGTGAGAACTTGTCCCCCGAGCAAGACGGTCGAGCGCTGACTACCTTTTCCATCTTCCGATTACATAGAGAATCAGGGACAGAACGACGCTGAGCAAGATGCAGCTGGCGAGGGGGAAATAGAACGTGGTGTGTCGGCCGCGATAGACGAGGTCGCCGGGTAGGCGGGCGAGCGGAAGATGCAGGCGGCCGAGGAGGATCAGCACGAGCCCTACTACGACCAGGACCGCGCCGAGAATGAGGAACAGCTTGCCCAAGTCAGTCATATCGGATACAGCTTGTCTTGAACCAGATGTTACGCCTGCCGGGGATTACCGGATGTACTACCGAGTTTGAGGGACCACCTAAATTCTGGGAAACTGATCGACGAAAAGCAGCATCTCATTGCCGCTCTTACGAACGCTTAACCAAAGCAAACAGCCGACGGGCTACCGGAGAGCAATTCCGTCAATGAGCTGGCGCGAGGGCTGTCGCGTCAGCCAGGTTGGGGTTTTGACGGCAGGCCTGCTTTAGTCTATGATGTCGATAGACATAGTTGTAAACAGGAATTTCGATGTGCGCGTTCGTCTCCCATCTCCGCCACTTCGCTGTCGATGGAAGTCGACGTCGACTCTGGTCCGATCACTTACCGTCAAAAAGGGGTGCAGCCCCCACTGCTCGCTGCGAACCCGGAGGTCTCCATGATGTCCCGCAGAATCGTTTCCCCTACGTCGCTATTTCGCAGTCTACCGGCGCTCTTACTGCTGACGCTCGCTTTTGTGTCAGCGCAGGCGCAGGACGTGCTCACCTACCACAACAACAACTCGCGCACCGGTCTCGACAATAAGGAGACGACGCTGACGCTGACGAACGTGAACTCGACCCAGTTCGGAAAATTGTTTGTGGTTCCGGCGGATGGACTGGTGGACGCCGAGCCGCTTTACCTTTCGTCGATCACGATTAATGGAGCCACGCATAACCTGCTGGTGGTTGCGACCGAGAACGACACGGTGTATGGCTACGACGCTGACACCGGGGCGAACCTGTGGCAGGTGACGACACTGAAATCGGGCGAAGTGCCTTCGGACAATCGGGGATGCTCGCAGGTCACACCGGAAATTGGGATCACATCGACGCCCACGGTGGTGCGTCCGAAAACCGGGGATCCGGCGATTTACGTCGTTGCCATGTCGAAGGACAGTTCGGGGAACTACTATCAGCGGCTGCACGCGTTGGATGCGACCAGCGGCGCGGAACTCTACGGTGGGCCGGTAACCATTGCAGCACAATATCCGGGCACGGGCGATGGCAGTTCTGGAGGCTATGTCATCTTTAATCCGGCGCAGTATAAGGAACGGGCCGGGCTGCTGGTCGTGGGCGACACCGTGTATTTGGCGTGGGCTTCGCATTGCGATGCCCGTCCGTACACAGGTTGGATTATGGGATACAACATCAATACGCTGAAGCAGACGACCGTGCTCGACATAACGCCGAACGCCTACCAGGGGGCGATTTGGGGCTCGGGAGCGGGCATGGCGGCCGATGGAGACGGCAACATTTTTCTGCTGGACGGCAATGGCGTGTTCGATTCGAGCCTGAATTCGTCGGGGTTCCCATCGCAGGGCGATTATGGCAACGCCTTCCTGCACCTGACCAACAAAGGCGGTCTGGCGGTTGCCGACTATTTCGAGATGGACAACGAGGCTTCGGAAAACGGCACCGACACCGATCTGGGATCGGGAGGAACGCTGCTGGTGAGCGAGAAGGATTCTTCCGGCACGACGTGGGACCTGGCCGTGGGAGCGGGCAAGGACACGAATCTGTATGTGGTGAATCGGGCGAACATGGGCAAGTTCAGTTCCAACAATAACAATATTTATCAGGAGCTGGCGGGGGCGCTGCCGGGCGGAATCTGGTCGATGCCGGCGGCGTTCGACGGGAACATTTATTACGGGCCGGTGGGCTCGCCGATCTTGGACTTCCAGTTCAAGGATGCGCTGCTGCAGGCCACTGCGGTGAAGACGACCACCTCGTTTGCTTATCCAGGCGCTACGCCGAGCATCTCGGCGGACGGGAGCAAGAATGCGATTGTGTGGGCAACGGAGAACACCAGTCCGGCGGTGCTGCACGCCTATAACGCCAAGACGCTGGCGGAACTCTATAACACCAACCAGGCGGCGGGCGGGCGCGATCATTTTGGTAACGGGAACAAGTTCATCACGCCCATGATTGCCAATGGGAAGGTGTATGTGGGGACGACGACCGGAGTGGGCGTGTTCGGGTTGCTAGCGGCAAAGTGAGGTTCAGACGCACGCGGGCCGTGACGGATTCGGCATTGGGGAGGAAGGCGCTCGCTTCGCGTCGCTAGGATCCTTCGTTTCGCTCAGGACAGGCTTCCGCGGCGGGCGTCGCCACAGGGGCTGTGCTTTGGCCAAGAATACCGAGCCCGCCGGTATCTTTATATCGCAAAGTACTTGACATCTTACATTGATGGACGGTAGTGTTGAAGCATGCTGGATTCGCAGCGGCATCGGCTTCGGCGATTTCGCCGGTCCGGGCGGTCTTTGGACGGCAAAGTGGCGTCGAATATGGCGCCGAATGCGGCTGACGATCTGCGCTTTATTCGCGACACCATGGAGCGCTCGGCCGCGTTTACGGCGGTGTCGGGCTGGGGAATGGTTGTCCTGGGAGCGACGGCGGTGGCGGCCGCGGTTCTGGCGGCGCGGCAGGTTTCTTCGTTTGCGTGGTTACGAGTTTGGTTGGGCGAGGGCGTGCTGGCCGTCGCCATGGCACTGCTCTCCTGCACGTGGAAGGCGAACCGGAACGGGCTGCCTTTGTTTTCCGGGCCGGCACGGAAAGTGGCGTTGGGACTCGCGCCTCCGCTGGTGGCGGGGGCGTTTCTGACGTTTCTCCTTTTCCGCTCCGGCATGCAGACGGCGATTCCCGCGATGTGGCTGCTGCTCTATGGCGCGGGCATTATGACCGGAGGGTCGTTCTCGGTTCCAATTGTGCCGGTGATGGGATTGTGTTTCATGCTGATGGGAGGACTGGCAGCACTGGGTCCGGTGGCGTGGGGGAACTGGTTTCTGGCGGCGGGATTTGGTGGGCTGCATATTGTTTTTGGACTGTTGATCGCAAGGAGGCATGGTGGGTAGAACGCAGGCGTCGCACAAGCACGCCAAGTTTGGACCCGGTTCGCATGGGCGGGCGCGGGTGCGGGAACATGCGCCGGCGGAGGCTCCGGAACTGCCCGAACTCGACCGGTTGATTCATGAGCGCATCCGGCTGGGCATTGTGAGCGCGCTGGCGACCAACGATTCGTTGAGCTTCAACGACCTGAAACGCGTGCTGAAGACGACTGATGGGAACTTGAGCGTGCATGCGCGCAAGCTGGAGGAAGCGCAGTACATTTCGTGCGTAAAATTCTTTGAGGGGCGCGTGCCGCGGACGGAGTATCGGCTGACGGCGGCCGGGAGGCGGGCTTTGTCGGAATATCTGGATCAGATGGAGCAGTGGATTCGGCTGACGCGGGAGCAGTAGGCGCTGCCGGGAATCATTGCGGCTTTGGCAGGCCAATCTTGCCAACCAGTTTGCCGTAGCGTGGGTCGAAGTGCATGGCATCGAACTGTGAGTCCACATTGAGCCCGAGGAGCAGGCTGTCGTGCTCGCGGTATGCAGTGTTGAGCCACTCGAAAGCTTTATCACGGTCTCCCAGATCGGCGTAGAGGCGGGCAATTTCAAAGGGTGATGCGTATGATGCGTAGCCGATCTTGCGGCGGTTTTCGAGCACGGCAATGACCTCGGTCAAGCCCCGGGGCCATCCGCCGGAATGGAATCCGCGTTCCAGAGCGGCAGCATTTTCAATGCATTCCCGGCTGCCGTTGAGTTGAGCATAGGCTTTCCATTCCTCCACCGCCTGCGGGTACATGCGCTTGCCCCAGTAAGCGTAGAACAGGCAGTCGTGGGCGATCGCGAACGTTGGGTTCTCCTGCACCAATTGCTGGCAAACGGAGATCCCCTGATCAAATTGCCTTGCGTCAGCCAGAGTGCCTCCGATCACCCGCGTAATCACGGGCGAAAGCGGATCGAGTTCGTGGGCGCGGTTGATTTCTGCCAGGGCTTCCTCATGCCTGCCCAGCGCGCTGAGTTTTTCGCCATACCACTGGTGGGCCGTGGCGTCATTAGGATCGAGTTCAATGGCCTTCCTGAATTCGGATTCTCCCCCGGCAAAATCCCAGTCGTACTCCATTTCGTTGGTGCCCAACACCGCGTGGAGATGAGCGAGGGTCGGGTCCAACGCCAACGCCTTGCGGGCGGCAGCATTCGACTTGGGGAAAGAATCGCGAGGATTGGCCCCAAAGAAATGCAGCACGGAGTAGACGTCAGCGAGCCCGGCATAGGCCTGAGCGTATTCCGGGTCTTTGGCGATGGCCTGATTGAAATACGAGATGGCGGTCGCCAGGTCTGCCGTGGTCCGCTTGTTCCAGGCGTAGCGGCCTTTCAGGTAGAGCGCGTAGGCTTCGGCGTTGTCTGTGCCCTGGTGCGTGACCTGCTGCCGGTCGGCGCTGGTGAGCGTGGAACGCAACTTTCCCGCGATATCGCCGGCGATCTGCTGCTGCAGGGAAATCAGGTCGACGCGGCGGCCGGAATAGCGGTGTCCCCAGAGTTCGGTGTTGTCGCCAACATTGGTGAGTTCGGCGCTGATGTCGATGGTGTCGCCCTGCACCATCACACGTCCGCTGAGTATGGTCGATACCCGGAGGTTGCTGCCGATGGTCTGCAGGTCAATATCTTTGTCCTTGCCTTTGTAGCGGAAAACTGAGTCGCGCGACCGAACCTTGAGCTGCGGGATATGAGCGAGGCTGCCGATCAGGGACTCGGTAATGCCGTCGCTGAGGTAGTCGGTGCTGGCGTCGCCGCGAACGTTGGTGAACGGGAGCACGGCAACAGAATCGGCGGCGGTGTGCAAGTCGTGGGCTTCGGCGTTGGTGGGCTGACGGTTGGCGAGGGCTTTGAAGCGCGATTCGCTGTGGCCGGGCCATAGAAAGATGATGAGTGCGGCGGCGAGGGCGAGAGGAACCAGCCAGGCGGCGAGGCGGGCGGGAGACACGCCTCTGTGGGCAGTGGACGGGGATAGCGTCGGGGCGGCGGCTGCCGGGGAAGCTTCTCCGAACGAAGATTCGTCGGCGTCGAGTTCCTGCCCTTTGCCTTTGAGCCAATCTGCCAGTTCGCTGGTGTAGGCGAAGACAGCGCTGCGGCCGCCGCCGGGGACGCGATGAACGGGGAGGCCGCGCTCGGTCTCCCAGCGCTTGACGGTGCGCTCAGCGCGCCCGAGAAAAGCGGCGATTTCTTTCCAAGAATCTAGGCGTTTGCCCGATGCCGGGTCGGGATTAGCAGCCATATAGGGAAATGACACGTCGTGACCCGAAGTGGCATGACGTGTCTCTTGCCTGGGGACAGCAAGATCGGCATAGTATACCGCGATTCGGGGCGCAACGTGCCCGCCTGAAAGTGCGCGGCACGGGCACCAATGGGGAGCAAGCCGCTAGAGACCTTGGGGACTGAAATCAACAGTTTAGGAGGAAAGTCCGATGGCTAGAAGCTTCCGCCGCAACGTTTTCGCTTGTGTTTTCTGCGCCCCGCTAATCTGCCTGCTTTCGGCGGCCACCATGGCGCAAACCTATACCGTGCTCTACGCCATTCCAGACCAGGCGTCTGACGTGTACGGCCCGAGCGCGCAAGCGATCGCCCAGGGCCGTAACGGCGATCTGTACACGACCGCTCCCAATCCATTATCTGGGGAGCTGTTTAGTGCCACAACCAGCGGAGTCCTGACCCCTTTGTACAACGTCTACGGCTTCTCTTACAGCGGCGCCACCGTTGGCACCGACGGAAATCTCTATGGGACAAATCAAGATGGCGGCACCGGGAATTCTGGAATCGTCTATAAGGTGACGCCTGCCGGTGTGGAGACAGTCCTCCACAACTTCAACGGGACAACAGATGGATATGACCCGGGTCCCACGCTGGTGGAAGCGCCGAACGGACTTTTCTACGGAGTTACGACGAGTTCTTCGCCAGGGTACGGAACGATCTACTCCGTCAGTTCGAGCGGCACGTTTAATGTGCTGCACACCTTCGGGGGTTCGGATGGGGAATATCCGCACGCGGGGCTGACCGTGGGCAGCGACGGAAATCTCTATGGAGGGACGTCGGGCGGGGGCGCAAACAACTGGGGAGTCCTGTTCAAGATCACCCCGAGCGGCACCTACACCGTACTTTACAACCTCTGCAGCCAGGCCTACTGCGGAGATGGAGCAGATATAGAAACCGCGTTGACGCTGGGCCCCGACGGGAACCTGTACGGGACAACCTACCGCGGCGGATCTTACGGAGCCGGCGCCTTCTTCCGGCTTACCAACAGCGGCACATACACCGTGATCAACGGCGGCGTAGTGGGCGAGAATCCGACCGGGGTCAGTCTGACGCTAGGTACAGACGGAAATTTTTACGGAATCTACTCCAACACCGCCGGGCCGATCTACAGCCTCACGACCTCGGGGGTGGTGACCATTCTGCACAGCTTTTGTCAGGACACAAATTGCACGGACGGCTCTGACCCCTCCACTCCGCTGATTCAGGACACCAATGGCACGTTCTACGGCTTCACAAGCACGGGGGGCGTCTCGGGTCAATGCAATTCAGGGGACGGCTGCGGAGTTTTCTACAGCCTCGACATGGGGCTCAGCGCGTTCGCGCGGCTTGGAACCACATCAGGCAAAGAAGGCGCGAAGATTGGAATCTTCGGGCAGGGGTTCAGCAAGTCGTCGGTGGTGGAATTCGGCGGGACCGCCGCCACAAAGGTGACGCTGTCAGGAACCACGTATCTGACGGCGACCGTGCCGTCTGATGCGCTGACGGGACCCGTCACGGTAACGACCGGCTCAACCACGCTGACCAGTTCGCAGAACTTCAGCGTGCTGCCGACGGCAAAGACGTTCACTCCGACGAGCGGGCCTGTGGGCACGCTGGTCACAATTACCGGCACGGGACTGACGCAAACCAGCCTGGTGGAGTTCAACGGCAAGTCGGCGAGCTTTACCGTGGTTTCCGACACGGAAATCACAGCGACGGTGCCGACGGGGGCGACGACCGGAAAGATCGAGGTCACGACTCAAGG
>Ga0187784_10003513_pt1 | contig 12668 bp, 10 predicted proteins | sample 1015_SJ02_MP15_2_FD_132964 | JGI IMG/M metagenome (GOLD analysis project Ga0187784, IMG submission 132964) | Tropical peat soil microbial communities from peatlands in Department of Meta, Colombia - 1015_SJ02_MP15_20_MG | ecosystem: Environmental > Terrestrial > Soil > Wetlands > Peat | place... | reverse complement strand
TCCTCGTCGCGAAAGCACGGCGCGATCTGAAAGTAGCGGTCGAAGCCCGACACCATGATCAATTGCTTGAACTGCTGCGGCGCCTGCGGCAGTGCATAGAATTTTCCCGGATGCAGCCGCGACGGCACCAGATAGTCGCGCGCGCCTTCGGGCGACGACGCGGTCAGGATTGGCGTCTGGAATTCGAAAAAGCCCTGATCCTTCATGCGCCGTCGAATCGAATCGATCACCCGGCCGCGCATCATGATGTTGTTGTGCAGCCGCTCGCGGCGCAGATCGAGGAAGCGATATTTGAGCCGGATGTCTTCAGGATATTCCTGGTCGCCGAACACCGGCATCGGCAGTTCGGCCGCCGGCCCCAGCACTTCGATCTCGCGCACATAGACTTCGACGGCGCCGGTCGGCAGTTCGGGATTGACGGTGCCCTCCGGCCGTTGGCGCACGCTGCCATCGACCCGCACCACCCATTCGGAACGCAGCGTCTCGGCAATCTTGAAGGCAGGGCTGTCCGGATCGGCCACAACCTGCGTCAATCCGTAATGGTCGCGCAGATCGATGAACAGCACGCCGCCATGATCGCGGATGCGATGGCACCAGCCCGAAAGCCGGACTTCTGCGCCGATGTCGCTGTCGCGGAGCGCGCCGCAGGTATGGGTGCGGTAGCGATGCATGCTCATTCCGCCAGTGGGATGAAAGGTGGCGCACAACCACAGGAGCCCCGCCGATTTGTCAAGCGTTTGCCACGCCTTGGAGGCCCTGGGCCGTCCGTTGCCTCGACAGGCGCGCGCCAATCTGCACAGTGACGCCCCGCCACGACAGAGTGAGGACAGCGAAGAGATGCCCAAGAAACGCAAGAAGACTGCCGGTGCCTCGGCCGAGACCATGACTTCCGCCGAAGCCGTCGTCGCCACGCTGATCGGGCACGGCCTCGACACCATCTACGCCCTGCCGGGCGTGCAGAACGACCTGCTGTTCGAGGCGCTGTTCAAGGTCTCCGACCGGCTGCGCACCGTGCACCCGCGGCACGAGCAGGGAGCCGCCTATATGGCGCTAGGCGCGGCACTCGCGACCGGCAAGCCGCAGGCCTTTGCGGTGGTGCCGGGGCCGGGCTTGCTTAATGCCGGGGCGGCGCTGCTCACGGCGTTTGCCACCAATGCCCCGGTGCTCGGCTTGGTCGGCCAGATTCCCGATGCCGACATCGGCCGAGATCTCGGCCAGCTGCACGAAATCCGTGACCAGGAGGGCGTCGTCAAACGGATTGCCGGTCATGTCGAGCTGATCCGCAAGCCGGAACAGGCCTCGCCGGCGGCGGCGCGCGCCTTCCGCGCTATGCGCAGCGGCCGTCCCGGGCCGGCGGTGCTGGAATGCGCCATGGATGTCTGGGGCAAGCCGGGCGCCGTAACGGTGCAAGGGCCCCTGCCCCTTCCCGCCGCCAAGATCGACCGCGACGCGATGCGCAAGGCGGCGAAACTGCTCGGCGCCGCCAAGCGGCCGCTGATCATCTGCGGCGGCGGCGCGCAGGATTCGTCGGAAGAAATCACGGCGCTGTCGGCCATGCTGCAGGCACCGGTGCTAGCCTTTCGCCGCGGCCGCGGCGTGCTCGACGGGCGCAATCCGTTTTCCGTCACGCTGCCGCTTGGCCGCGATCTCTGGGGCGAGGCCGACGTGGTGCTCGCCGTCGGCACGCGGCTGCTCATTCAGTTCCGGCAATGGGGACTGCCCCGCGACCTCAAGATCGTCCGTATCGACGCCGATCCGAAGGAGCACAACCGCCTGCACAAGCCCGCTGTGGCGCTGACCGGCGACGCCAAACCCATTCTGCAGAGCCTGCTCGCCGAGCTGCCGGCGCAAAACGCGAAGCGTGCGCCGCGCGAGGCCGAGATGCAGGAGCGGCAGGCCGCGTGGCGCAAGCGTTTCGAAAAAATCGCGCCGCAGATCGCGTATCTGGAAGCGATCCGCGACGAGCTGCCGGAGGACGGCATTTTTGTCGAAGACATCACCCAGATGGTTTTTGCCGCGCGCGTGGCCTACCCGGTCTACAAGCCGCGCACCTATCTGTCGCCCGGTTTTCAGGACCCCCTGGGCCTCGGCTTTGCCACGGCGCTCGGCGCACAACACGCCCGCCCCGACGCGCCAGTCGTCGCCATCTGCGGCGACGGCGGCTTCATGTTCACCGCAACTGAAATGGCGACCGCGATGCGTCACCGTATCCCGCTGGTCACCGTGGTGTTCAACGACGGCGCCTACGGCAATGTGCGGCGCATCCAAAAAGAGCGCTTCGGCAACCGCCTGATCGCCAGCGACCTCCTCAACCCCGACTTCGTCGCCTTCGGCAAAAGCTTCGGCGCCGAGGCCCTGCGGGCGCGAAGCGCGGAGGAATTGCGCCTGGCGCTGCGGCACGCCTTTGCCCACCGCGACGGACCCACTTTGATCGAAGTTCCGGTCGGAGAACTGCCCAGCCCCTGGGAGTTCCTCAATATGGGCAAAATCCGCGGACTTTGAGGCGGCTCGCGAATAAGCTTATTCTTGATAAGTGTAATGGGAAACGTTACATTAAGACGTGATCAGAAGCTCCGCCTCGCGAGAGACGTCAGAGCTATTTGCCGGCAGATCGAGCCGCCGTATTCCTCCAGATGTCCAGCGACGGGCTTTGTAGAAACTGGTTGCTCTTCACGCGGTATCCGGCCTTGAGGAAATCGGGCGCATTCCGGGCAATCGGAAAAACTTTCAGGCTCGCGCCGCGGCCAATATTCGATCAGGATCAACGAACAATGGCGAATCTGCTTTAGCTGGCACAAGGGCGACGCGTACAACGTTGAAATTGTCGACTACCACTGAAAGGAACCTCCATGGCGTCGCGATATCCGCCGATGCGACACACGCGCCGAGGCAGAGACATTCCCCCGGTCCATCCTGGCGAAGTTCTTAAGGCCGATTTTCTCGACCCGCTGCAGATGAGCGTCAACGCGCTGTCGCGGTGCGTCAAGGTTCCGCGCGCGCGGCTGAACGATATTGTGCGCGGCCGCCGAGGGATCACGGCGGACACAGCGATGCGACTGGCGCGCTATTTCGGGGTCAGCGAGCAGTTCTGGATGAACCTGCAATCCCATTACGAATTGGAAATGGCCAAAGCGGCCAACGGGGATCGGCTGGATCGCGAAATCAAACCTCGCGCCGCCTGATGCAAGCAAAACCCGCACGATAGACGCGCAGAGAAACAATGGCGTCTCACTCCGAGCACACAACCGCGATGCACCCGATCACCACGACAGCGGAACTCACCGCCGCGTGCGAGCGCATGGCGGCCTACCCGTTCGTCACCATCGACACGGAGTTCCTGCGCGAGACCACCTATTATCCGCTGTTGTGCGTGGCGCAGATGGCATCCGCCGACGAGGCGGTCGTCATCGACGCGCTGGCGCCAAGCATCGATCTCGCGCCCTTCTACGCCCTGATGGCGAACGAGAAGGTGATGAAAGTGTTCCATGCCGCGCGGCAGGACATCGAAATCGTCTGGCATGCGGCGAAGCGCGTTCCGCATCCGATCTTCGATACTCAGGTCGCCGCCATGGTACTGGGCTACGGCGATTCGATTTCCTACGATCAGCTGGTACAGCGCATCACCGGCGATACGCTCGACAAGTCGCACCGCTTCACCGACTGGTCGCGCCGGCCGCTGTCGGAGGCGCAGTTGCGCTACGCGATTTCCGACGTGACGCATCTGCGCGATGTCTATCTGGCGCTGGTCGAGGATCTTAAGCGGCGCGGCCGCGCCGACTGGGTCGAAGACGAGATGGGCGTGCTCACGTCGCCGGAAACCTATCGGATGGAGCCGGAAAACGCCTGGCAGCGGCTGCGCACCCGCGTGCGCAAGCCGAAGGAGCTGGCGGTACTGATCGAAGTCGCGGCGTGGCGCGAGCGCGAAGCGCAGACCCGCGACGTGCCCCGCGCCCGCGTTCTCAAGGACGAAGCGATCGGCGATATCGCCGTGCACGCACCAACCAGTGCCGACAGGCTCGCGCATCTGCGCTCGCTGCCGAAAGGCTTCGAGCGTTCGCGCTGGGGCGAGGCGATCATTGCCGCGGTGGAGCGCGGCCTGGCGCGCGATCCGAAAACGCTGCCGCTGCAGCAACGCGCGCCGCAGGCGGCGAACGGCGGCGCCGTCGTTGAGCTCATGAAGGTGCTGTTGCGCATGGTGTCGGAGCAACATCACGTCGCCGCCAAGGTGATCGCCACGGTCGACGATCTTGAGCGCATCGCTGCGAGCGACAAGGCCGATGTCCCGGCGCTCAGGGGCTGGCGCCGCGAACTGTTCGGCGACAAGGCGCTGGCTCTTAAGCATGGCAAACTCGCGCTCGCCATTGAGCGCAACAGGGTCGCGACGGTGGAACGGGGCTGACGGCTTCACCCGGCCTTGATGCCGGCGAACTTGATTACCTTGCCCCATTTGGCGGTTTCGTCGACGAGGAGCTTGCCGAATTCGGCGGGCGACAAGACAAGTGGCGTGGCCCCGAGATCGGCCAGGCGCGCCTTGATATTTGCATCGGCCAAGCCGGCATTGATCGCGCCGTTGAGTCTGTCGATCGCCGCCGCAGAAGTGTTTTTGGGCGTGGCGACCCCGTTCCAGGTGCTGGCCTCGTAGCCCGGCACGAATTCACCGATCGTCGGCAGATCAGGCAGCGCCGCCGACCGCGTCGCGGTGGTGACGGCCAGAGCGCGCAGCTTGCCGGCGCGGATATAGCCGATCGAAGCCGGCACAAGGTCGAACATGACCTGCACTTGACCGCTGAGAAGATCAATCAGCGCCGGCGCCGAACCTCGGTACGGCACGTGGCGCATTTGGATGCCAGTCATGGACTGAAACAACTCGGCAGCGAGATGCTGCGTCGCGCCGATGCCGCCGGAGGCAAAGTTCAGCTTTCCGGGATTGGCTTTGGCGTAGGCAATGAATTCCGGAACGGTGGTGACGGGAACCGAGGGATGCACTTCGAGCACGTTGGGCACGCGAAATGTGCCTGCGACAGGCGCGAAGTCGCGAATGAAGTCGAAATTCAGGTGCTGATAAAGCGTTGCGTTGATGGCGTTGGCGGACGTGCACCACAACAGCGAGTAGCCGTCCGGCGGCTGCCGGGCAATGAACTCGGTGGCGATGTTGCTGCCCGCACCCGGACGGTTGTCGAAAATAAACGGCACGCCAAGCTTCTCCGACAGCCACTGACACATCAGGCGGCCGATCACGTCGGACGATCCGCCGGCCGCAAAGCCGAGCAGCACATGCACCGGCCGCGATGGATAAGGCGTCTGTCCCAGTGCGGCGCGAACCGAAGTCGCGAGCGCACCGGCGCTTGCGGCCAGTTTCAGAACCTCGCGGCGCGACCGGCCTAAGAGCGTGTCGGCCGAAATAGTCGGGACCTTGTTCATTGTGCTCTTTCGCTATGCTCGGATTTCGACGGCATCGGACGAGAATTTCACCCCAGCAGCATCACCGGCTCGCGGCCAATCAGGCGGGCGAGCGTACGCAGCCGGGCGAGCACGCGCTCGCCGCCGAGCGGCGCGCAGTCGCCCTTGAGCCGCAACGCCAGCCGGTGGCGCTCGACGGCAAGCGAGGTCTTGGGCAGCACGCCGGGCATCGCCGCGGAGATGACGTAGGCGAGCCGCAGCGCCGCGCCAAGCACGCGAGCGCGATCGATCATGCGGGTCGAGGCCAGTTCGCGCAGCCGCGGTGACAGTTCGTCCTCCATCACCATTCCGACGTGGCGGTAAAAGACCGAGAGCGCCAGGTACGCGCGTCCGGCGTGGTCGATCGCGGAAAAGCCGCCGTGGGCAATGATGTTGAGCGATTGCTCGCCGCGATAATCGGGATGTGCGCGCCAGCCGATGTCGGCGAGCAAGCAGGCGGCATGCCGCAGCCGCCGCTCTTCCGCCGTCTCGTCAAGCCCGGACGACGACATGAAGCGATCGGTCCAGCCGATCAGCTCTTCACCGTGGCGCGGCGAGCGCGAACGCAGCTGATTGAGGCCGCGCGCCGCTTCGATCAGCGCGTCCTTCTCCTTTTCGCGCTGCCTGAGCAGCGAATAGAGCAGTCCCTCGCGCACGCCGAGCGCGGAGAACACTACCTGCCGCGGCTTGCCGACGCGCAGGATGTATTCCAGCACCAGCGCCGCGTAGGGCAACAGCGGGCGCCGCGCGCTCGCCACCACTTCGATGTCGGACAGCGTTTCGACGTCGACGCGGTGCAAGAGTCTCGCGAATTCCAGCGCCTCGGCTGTGGGTATCGCGTAGCCGTGCATCACGTGGAGCGGATAGCCGGTCTGTCGCATATGCAGCCGGCCGAGCGACCGCCAGGTGCCGCCGACGGCGTAAAAATTGCGATGCTCGCAGCCTTTGAGCACCGGCAGCGCGGACAGCGTCTTCTTGACGAATTTTTCCGCCTTCTTGATCGATTTCGCCGAGATGTCGGCGAGCGCAAGGCCGCCGAGCGGCCGCGTGAGCCCATGCCGGGCGCGCGTGCCGCGCACGTCGACCAATTCGAGCGAGCCACCGCCCAGATCGCCGACAACGCCATCGGCGCGATGCACGCCGGAAATGACCCCAAGCGCGGTCAGTTCAGCCTCGCGTCCGCCGGTGAGGACCTCAATCGGCGCGCGGATGCTCTGCTCGGCGAGCCTGACGAAGGCGCGCCCATTGCGGGCGTCGCGGCAAGCGGCAGTGGCGATCGCCAGCACCTTTTTTGCGCCCATGGTGGTGCACAACGCGCTAAAGCGCTTGAGCGTGGAGAGTGCGTGCTCGACGGCATCCGCGGCAAGCAGTCCGGTCGACTGCACCTCCCGGCCCAGTCCACACAGCGCCTTCTCGTTGAAAAGCGGTGTCGGGCTGCGGGTTAGCCCCTCATAGACCACAAGCCGCACCGAGTTCGAGCCGATATCGACGACGGCAATCGGCGGGCCATCATCCAGGCGTCCCTGCGCGTCGTTTTCGCGGCGGTTCATCGTGTCAGGACCCATCCGGCGGAATCGCCGCCGGATTACCCGATTCGGCAAGGTGGATCACTGCCCGATCACTTGCGCTCCGGGCGCCGCAACCGGGGGACCTCATCCTTTGGCGACTTGCCGCGGCCCGACAGACTGGGATTGGTCATGAAATAGGAAGCCGCGTTGAACACCTCTTCGCCCGGGCCGGGCCTGATGCGCGAGGTGGAGCCGTCCGGCAGGAAAACCCAGCTCTGCTCGTTGTCCTTCAGATTTGCCACCATGATCTGATCGAGCACCTGCTCGTGCACGGTGGGATTGAGGATGGGACAGAGCGCCTCGACGCGCCGGTCGAGGTTGCGCGGCATCATGTCGGCCGAGGAGATGTAGACCGCGGACTTCGGATGCGGCAGGCCATGACCGGCACCGAAGCAATAGATACGGCCGTGCTCCAGGAAGCGGCCGACGATCGATTTGATACGGATATTATCCGACAGACCGGGCACGCCGGGCCGCAGGCAGCAGATGCCGCGCACCACAAGTTCGATCGAAACGCCGGCCGCGGAGGCGCGATAGAGCGCGTCGATGATGTCGGGGTCGACCAGCGCATTCATCTTCATCCAGATGGCGGCGGGGCGCCCCGCCTTGACGTGGGCGATTTCCTCGTCGATGTGGGCTGCTATGCGCCTGCGCAAATTAAGCGGCGACACCGCCATGCGTTCGAGCCCGACCGGATCCGCATAGCCGGTGATGTAATTGAAGATATGCGCAACGTCGCGCCCGATCGCGGGATCACAGGTGAAGTAGGACAGGTCGGTGTAAATGCGCGCCGTTACCGGATGGTAGTTGCCGGTGCCGACATGAACGTAGGAGACCAGCGCCGCATCCTCGCGGCGCACCACCAGCGAAAGCTTGGCGTGGGTTTTCAGCTCGATGAAGCCGTAGACAACTTGCACGCCGGCACGTTCGAGATCGCGCGCCCAGCGGATATTAGCCTCCTCGTCGAAGCGCGCTTTGAGCTCGACCACTGCCGTGACCGATTTGCCGGCCTCGGCGGCTTCGGCGAGCGCCCGGATGATCGGAGAGTCGGCTGAGGTGCGATACAACGTCTGCTTGATGGCGACGACGTCCGGATCGCGCGCCGCCTGCTGCAGGAAATTCACCACGACGTCAAACGATTCATAGGGGTGATGAACGATGAAATCCTTCTGGTGGATGGCGGCGAAGCAGTCGCCGCCATGGTCGCGCACGCGCTCCGGATAGCGCGGCGTGTAGGGCACGAATTCGAGATCGGGCCGATTGAGATTGGCAAGCTGCGCCATTTCATTAAGCGCCAGCACGCCGTCCACCTTGAATACGCTTTCATCGGTCGCGGCGAGCGCGCGCTGCACAAACGTCTGCAGTTCGGCCGGCATCGACGCTTCGATGTCGAGCCGGATGACGATACCGCGGCGGCGGCGCTTGAGCGCGGTCTCGAACAGCCGCACCAGGTCCTCGGCTTCTTCGAGAATTTCTACTTCAGAGTCGCGAATGACCCGAAAGGCGCCGACACCCTTCACCGCATAGCCGGGAAACAGCTTGCCGATGAACAGGCTCGTAGCGCCCTCAATCGAAATCAGCCGTACCGGGGCGCCGTCAGCACCGTGCGGTAGCCGAACGAAACGCTCAATCCGCAACGGCATGCGGATCAGCGCGTTCATCGCCTTGCCGTCTTTGGAGCGCGCAAGTTGCAGCGCGATCGTCGACCCGAGATTGGGAATGAACGGGAATGGATGCGCAGGATCGATGGCGAGCGGCGTCAACAGCGGAAACAGGTGCGCCAGGAAATAATCTTCCAGCCACGCTTTCTCGGCCTTGGTGACGTCGGCGCCGTCGACCAGGACGATGCCGGCCCCAGCAAGTGCTGCGCGTAATTCGCGCCACTGGGCCTGCTGATCGGCGGCGAGCAGCGAGACGGCTTCGGCAATGCGGGCAAGCTGCTCCGCCGGCGTCAGCCCCTCCGGGCTCTTCTCCGCAATCCCGGCGCGGACCTGGGCACCCAGGCCAGCGACGCGCACCATGAAGAATTCATCGAGGTTGTTGGCTGAAATCGAGAGGAATCTAAGCCGTTCAAGCAGCGGGTGCCCGCTGTTGGCCGATTCCTCGAGCACGCGGCGGTTAAAGTTAAGCCACGACAGTTCCCGGTTGATGAAGCGTTCGGGGCTTGCGAACAGCGCCGGTTCAGCCGGACGCGCAACCTCCTCCAGACGCCGAGCAGCGCCAGATTCCATTGCTAGCACAGTAGCTTGGCCACGGTCTGCCATATCCGATCCGATTTCCTCGAGCGCGATGATCGCCTCCCACAGTAACTATTTTATGACCTCCTCAGATAACGAGGCCAGGTGCTACAGCGTCAAGCCTCCTGTTCGGTGTCACGAAACAGTTCGGCAGCGAGCGTGCGGGTCACCGGACGCCTTTGCCGCAACGCCTCGTTATCGAGCGCGATCACAGCCGCGTGCGCGGCCGCGAACGAGCGCTCGACATGGCTTACCAGGTAGCGCACCACGCTTTCGTCGAGCGCGAGCTGACGGTCGGCGGCAAGCTTGATGATCACGCCGCGCAGCATTGCGTCGTCCGGAGCTTGCAGCGTGATGACTGGCAGCGCGCGCAGCCGCGAGGCAAGGTCGGCGATGGCGACAGGCCAGAGCGTCGGCGCCGTCCGCGCCGTAAGCAACAGGAAGGAGTCTTCCTCGCGCGCCAAATTAAGCAGGTGAAACAGCGCACGCTGGTCCGCAGCGGCCGCCTCCTCAACGACGAGCGCGCCAGTTGCCAGCGAGGCAAGCAAATCGCATTCGCTGAGCGCGCGGCCGGACATCGTCCGCGCGCCGGAGGTCGCCGCCCAGATCGAGGCGAGATGCGACTTGCCCGAGCCTTCCGGCCCGATCAGCGCAACCGCATCGGCCGGCCAATCGGGCCAGCTCTCGATTAAGGTGAGTGCTGCCGAGTTACCGGGACCGGACAAAAAATCGTCGCGCGCGTAGCTCTCGGCGTGATCGAGCGCAAGCGCAAGCTGGCGCGGACGATTTGCCATAGCTCAACTCGCCATAACTCAGCTCGGTCCGTCGCCGCTCAATGCCCGGCCGCGAACGAGTTCATGTGTCGGAACCATTCGGCGAGATAGAAGGCAATCGAGAGCACGGTCAAGATCGCGACGAGCGCGATGCCGGTCATCTCCACCGGAGCGATGCTGAACCCAATGCCCTTCTCGGCAAGCACAAAAGTAGCCAGCAGGATCTGCATAACCGTATTGAGCTTCGAGACTGGATGCGGCCGCACCAGCATCGGCTTGTTCACCAGCCACGCCAGCATGAAGCCCGAGATGATCATGATGTCGCGCGACACGACCAGGATAACGAGCGAAATGGGCAGCTCCCTGGCGATACCGAACGCCACATAGATCGATACGATCAGCGCCTTATCGGCGAGCGGATCGAGATACGCGCCGAGTTCGCTGGCCATGTGGAAGCGCTTGGCGAGGAATCCGTCGACCGCATCGCTGACCCCGGCGACAAGAAACAGGGCAAAAGCGACGAGCATCTCTCCCGAAATGATCGCCCAAATCACGGCCGGCACCAGGATGATGCGCCCCAGAGTAATCAGGTTGGGAATGCTCAAACCACGCCCCGGCTCCGCACGCGCGCCTTGCCTGCCGGCGGGCGGATGCGGCCGCGTTCGGCACACCCACCTTCGTCAGCGAGTCCGCGTCAGGCGCGGCCTTCCTCCGTCGTTGATTATACCGCCGAGCACGCGCTTGCACACCCCGCGATTCCGCCGTACCGAGGCGCCAAGCAAGTCTCCCCGCCGGGGAGCAACGGTCCTCTGGGCGAATGGGTGGCACTCGTGGATGAGGCGCGCTACGCGGCCGCGGGCGTCGATATAGATGCCGGCGACCGCATGGTGGAATTGATCAAGCCGCTGGTGCGCGGCACCGCGCGGCCTGGCGCCGACGCTGAAATCGGCGGCTTCGGCGGCTTGTTTGATCTTGCGGCGGCGGGTTTTAACGACCCGATCCTGGTCGCGGCGACCGACGGCGTCGGCACCAAGGTCAAGATCGCGATCGAAACCGGGCGTCATGACACGATCGGGATCGATCTCGTGGCGATGTCGGTCAACGACCTCGTTGTCCAGGGCGCCGAGCCGCTGTTCTTTCTCGACTACTTTGCTTGCAGCAAACTCGATCCGGCCACCGGGGCGGCGGTGGTTGCCGGCGTGGCCGTAGCCTGCCGGCAGGTGCGCTGCGCGCTGATCGGCGGCGAGACTGCCGAGATGCCCGGCCTCTATCAGCCGGGCGACTACGATCTTGCGGGATTTGCGGTCGGCGCGGTGGGACGCGCCGATCTCCTTCCCCGCACCGATATTGCGGCGGGCGACGTCGTCGTCGGTCTCGCCTCATCGGGCGTGCATTCGAATGGCTATTCGCTGGTGCGCAAAGTCGTCGCCGACGCCGGACTAGGATGGACTGCATCGGCGCCGTTCGCGCCGTCGTGCACACTCGGCGAAGCCCTGCTGACGCCAACACGGCTCTATGTGCAGCCCTGTCTCGCCGCGGTCCGCAATACCAAAGCCGTCAAGGCGCTCGCACACATCACCGGCGGCGGCTTCATCGACAATATTCCGCGGGTCCTGCCGCAGGGATTTTCGGTCGCTATCGAGCTCGACCGCGTACCGGTGCTACCGGTGTTTAAGTGGCTCGCCAGGGTAGGCAAGATCGGCGAGATGGAAATGCTGCGCACCTTCAATTGCGGTATCGGGATGATCGCGATCCTCGACGCGAGAGGAGCCGACGCCGCGTGTGCGCAGCTTGCCGCCAAGGGCGAGACCGTGGTGCGGCTCGGCGAAGTGATCGAAGACAGCGGCGATCCCAAGGTTCAATTTCGCGGACGGCTCGATCTTGCCGGGTGACGGGATGCTCGACCAGCGCGCCGAAAGGAAACGCGTCGCCGTTCTCATTTCCGGCCGCGGCTCCAACATGGTGGCGCTCATCGACGCCGCCAAGGCTGCTGATTACCCCGCCGCGATCGTTCTCGTCTTGTCGAACAACCCCGATGCTGCCGGGCTCACTTATGCGCGTGAAGCCGGCATCGCGACCGTCACGGTCGATCACCGGCCGTTCAAAGAAAATCGCGTAGCCTTCGAGCAGGCGCTTAATGCCCAACTGCAAGCTCACCGGGTCGATCTGGTTTGCCTTGCCGGCTTCATGCGGCTGTTGATGCCCGACTTCGTGCAGCGCTGGAGCGGCCGGATGCTCAATATTCATCCCGCGTTGCTGCCGCAGTTCAAGGGCCTGCACACCCATCGCCGCGCCCTCGAAGCCGGAGTGCGGGAACACGGCGCGACCGTCCATTTCGTCGTGCCGGAAATGGATTCCGGTCCGATCGTGCTGCAGGCCTCGGTCCCTGTGCGCGACAACGACACCGAACAGAGCCTGGCGCAACGCGTGCTCGAAGTCGAGCACCGCATCTATCCGCAGGCGCTTCGCATGGTGGCGGAAGGCCGGACAAAGTTCGACCCCGGCGCGGCGCGCTGAAATCACTTAATAGCAAAACAAAACCCCCAGAGGCTCATCCGGGGGCTACGAGAACAGGGCGAGCTACGATCGGCTCACGCAACTTTCAGATTTTCCGCCGAGGTCCTGCCACGGTTCGTGACCAGTTCGTACTC
>Ga0187784_10003511_pt1 | contig 12669 bp, 22 predicted proteins | sample 1015_SJ02_MP15_2_FD_132964 | JGI IMG/M metagenome (GOLD analysis project Ga0187784, IMG submission 132964) | Tropical peat soil microbial communities from peatlands in Department of Meta, Colombia - 1015_SJ02_MP15_20_MG | ecosystem: Environmental > Terrestrial > Soil > Wetlands > Peat | place... | reverse complement strand
CGCTGGCGGCGCCAGCCGGAGGCCAGCAGGCACGCCGTGTAGATCGACGCGACGACGGCGAACAGCTGCCAGCCGTTGCCGGTGGGGGCGGCGGCGAGCTGCGCGTAATCCGCGGCCAGGTTCCGGCCCAGGTGCAGCGGCGGGGCCGGGCCGATGGTCAGGCTGGCCGTCCACGCCCAGGCCGCGGTGACTGCCACGGACAGGGCGGTGGCGGTGGCCAGCGCCGCGCGCATGCTCACGACGCCCCTGCTGCCGGGTCGGTGAAGCCGGCCGGGCCGGCCAGGCCGGGCGCCGAGCCGGGCAGGCCCCAGGTTTCCTCGCGGACCACCGTCCCGGCGCCGTAGGCGTCGATCATCAGGTGCCGGGCCGGGTCGACGACCAGGCCGACGTGGCCGGGCGCGGCCGGGGTGCCGTCGGCGCCGGCGAAGAACACCAGGTCCCCCGGCCGGGGGGCGCTGACCTGGGGTCCGGCTGCCCACTGGTCTTGGGAGGTGCGCGGGATGCTCACCCCGGCCGCCGCGTACGCCTGCATGACCAGGCCGGAGCAGTCGAACGCGCCGGGCCCGGTCCCGCCCCACAGGTACGGCTTGCCGAGCTGCGCCTGCGCGTAGGCGATCGCCGCGGCCGCGGCCCTGTCCGGTGCGGCCGGTGCCGGGCTGGCCGCGGCGTGGCCGTACACGGCCAGGATCAGGCCCGCGGCCGCCACGAAGCCGCCGCCGATGCCCCGGCGGCGGATGCGGATACGGTGAGCCAATCGGCCCTCCCTTTCGCGGGTTCGGCTGGTGCCCCCGGCCCGGGTCGGCTTCTTGGCGGTTGGCGGGCCGGGCCGGGGGACGATCGGGCTGGGTCAGGGCGCGCGGCCCCCGGCCAGCGCCAGGTCCGTACGGGCCTGGTCAGGGTCGTCCGTACGGGCCTGGCCGCCGGTACGGTCATCGGCGGGGTCGAACACGGTCATGCGGGCATCCCGTACGGCCTTCTCGCACCACGACCGGCGCCGCCCAGTGGCGTCCATCAGCGCCTCGTAGTCCGGGCGCCACCGCTCCCCGGCCTCGATCGCGTCGCGGATCTCATCGGCCAGCGCCGCGACGACGGCGTCCCGGTCGACCGGGCCGGGTTCCGTACGGGCCTCGCGCCCGGAGCCGTTCTCCAGGACCGCAGTACGGCCTGCGCGTAGGGCGGCGATCCTCGCCCGTACGCCCACCCCGGGGTCATCATCTGGTGCCGCTGCAGGAAGGTCATGAGGGCCAGCAAACCCGCCGGGCATTGCACCCGCCGTGACACCGTCTCCGGTCAGGCCAGCGGCGCCGAGCTCGCCGAGCCGGTACAGGGCGCGGACCCGGCGCGGGGCCCGCCACCGCCAGGCCAGCACGCCGTAGCGGTCCTGCAGGCCGGTCAGCGCCAGCACCCGGGCCCGCTCCCGCTCGAGGGCGGCGGGGTAGGAGCGGATCTCCCACAGCACCATGCGGCGCCACAGCAGGGCCGTGGCCGCCGGGGCCAGCACCCAGCGGGACACCCGGATCCGGTCGATCGCCGTGCCCGAGGCCAGGTGGGCGCGGACCCGGATCACGTGCGCGGCCAGGTTGACCGCCACCACCCACAGCGCGGGGAACACCGCGTGCGCCACCCGCCCGAACCACGTCGCCTGGTCCGCGACGTTGAGGTAGATCGTCGCCGCGGTCAGGCTCCAGGGGATCAGCCGCACCCACCGCGGCCGCATGTCCAGCCGGGCCAGCACGATGTCCATCGCGGAGAAGACCGCGATGGCCAGGTCGATGCCCAGCGGCACCGTCGGCGCCAGCTCCCCGAACGAGGCCTGCGCGGCGCGGGCCACCGCCCGGAAGGAGTTCACGAACCCCAGCAGCCCGAGCGCGGCCGCGGCCGCCGCGACCGCCTTGGCCGCGGCCAGCTCGCCGTCGCTCAGCGGCCGGGCCCGCCCCGCCATCGGGGCTGCCTCCATCGTCGTCATAGCTCCGCCTCGTATTCGTCGTGCGGCCACAGCTCCGCGCGCAGCGCCGCCAGGCGGCGCTCGTCGCGGCGCCGCAGCGCGCGGGTCAGGCACTCCGGATGATGGCGGGCCATGCCGTGCAGGTCCCGCCACTCGCGCTCGATCTGGGCCATCCGGCCCGGCAGCAGGCGGCGTAGCACGCCCCGCACGCGGGATGTGATCACTGCAGCCGCCAGGAATCCGGTCACCGGCTCTCCTCCGGACCGGGCAGGATGACCATCGGGGGAAGGCTGGTCACGGGCGTGAGCCGCCGCCAGTAGACGGGCTTCATGCCCCGCACGCCGATCTTCTCGACCTCGCCGGCCGCCGCCAGCCGGGTGAGCAGCTGGTAGACCAGCTGCCCGTGCCGCCTGCCGTAGCCGGTGCGCTGCTCGATCTCGGGAGTCGGCAGCGGCACCGGCGAGTCGGCCAGCGCGGCGAGGATCTGATCGGTCACGTGGACCCGGAACGGGTTCGGGGGTGTCATGGCGCCGCTCCCGGCCCGCGCAGCCCCGCTACCGGGGCGGTGTACCAGCGGTCATCGGCCGGGATCCCGGTGAACCGCTCCACTCCGGGCACGCGCCCGCCCGCCGCGCCGCGGCGCAGCTCAGTGTGCGCGGCCCGCGCCGCGGCCGTCATCAGGCCCGCCCCGGCGAGCTGCGCATCGGTCACCAGGGACCGGGACACGCTGCCGTTGGCGTTGCGCGGCAGGTCACCGGGCCGGGGGGTGATGCCGCACAGCGGGCAGCGCCGCGAGGCGCCGCCCTGCCGCTTGAGCTGCCGTTCACGATCGGCGCCGCCCGGCCAGGTCCGGGCCAGCTGCCAGCCGATACCCGCCGCGCGGACCGCCATCATCAGCCGCGCGCCCTGTTCGGTCCCGTGCTGCGCCAGGCGCCTGGCCAGGGCCTTCGGGCCGCCCCGGACGCGGCCTGTGTAGTGGCCGGCGCAGTCCCGCGCGGGCGCGCCCGGGTACGGGACGTAGACGATGTCGAAATGAAGCAGGTAAACCAGACCTTGAACGTCGGCGGTCATGGCAGCAGGCCCCCGTTCTCGCCGTGCTCGGCCTGGCGGGCGAACTCGAGCGCCTCGCGGAGCGCCGCCCGGTACTCGGGTGAGGCGCTGAGCGCGGTCTGCCCGGGCCGGTAGGTGTCCCAGATGCGGGAGCGCAGTTCGGCGGGCAGCCGGAACCAGTGCGCCCGGCACATGAGGTAGGCGGCCCGGGTGTGCGCGCGGCAGCCGGGCCACGGGCACGGGCGGGGCCGCTTCGGCTCGCCTCGGTGAAGCCCGGTCATGCCGTCACCACCGGGCCGAACAGGGCGTCAGGCTGCGGCACGGCCGCCGCCCGGGCACGGGCAGCGGCCTGGTCGCGCCCGGCCCGGCACGCCGCGCACAGCGCGATCAGGCCCCCGGCGGGCAGCAGCGCCGCGGCGGTCTCGTGCACGGCCGGGTCGGCCGCCACGATGTGCAGCGGATAGCCGGGTGCCTCCCCGATCGGGCATCGGTGCCCGGGCCGGCCGCACTGGCCCGAGCACTCGCACATGCCGCGAGCGCGTTCTGCGGCCAGCTCCGCGGGGGTCCGCTGCGCCGGGTCCCCGGGCCGGCGCCAGGCCATCGCGAACCAGTGCAGGCCGCGGGCGGCGTCGGCGCCGAAGGTGTCGGCCAGGCCCTGCACCAGGGCCAGGCCGCGGCCGGTTTCGGCCAGCGGGTCCCGCCGCTGTGCGGGCACCAGGCGCGGCAGCGGGCCCGCGTCCTGCACCTCGACGCGCAGGCCTGCGCCGGGCCCGGCGGTAAGCCGGATCGTGACGGTGCCGCCGGGCCGCCCGGAGCGGGAATGACGCACCGCGTTGACGACCAGCTCATCGACACACAAGACGGCATCGGCGGCGCCGGGCCAGCCGGCCAGGCAGGCGGCGGTGAACTCGCGGGCGGCCCGGGCCGACTCGGGCAGGCCCGGCAGGATGCAGGTCCGCTTCATGGCAGCCGCCCCGCGAGCTGCATCGCCGACCGGGCATCGGCCACCACCTGGGACGGGCGGGCGCCCGGCTCGGGGAGCTGCCCCCGGTCCGCCAGCACGCCGCGCACCCACCCGACCGGGTCGGCGTCGCCGCGGGCTGCGGCCGCCACCGCCGCCCGGGCGGCAGCCAGCAGCTCGGCGTACCCGGCAAGCAGCATGTCCGGCGCCGACCTCGCCCACGCCTCGCCCGCGGCAGCCACGCGGTCCTGAGCCTCGGCGGCGGTCATCGCGGACCACCACCCAGGCGCAGCCGCAGCGCCGCGTAATCGGCGACGATCGTGACCTCCCGGGCATGCCGGGGGCACCGGGCCGCATCCGGGTCCGGCGCATACCGGCCGCGGGCCGCAGCCCGGGCCCGGACACAGCCAAAACACCCGTTTTCGTCGTCCGCCTGCGCGGCCCGCCAGGCGGCCGCGTCGGCGAGCGCCTGCCAAGCCGTGTCGGTCTCGGCGGCCGACAGCACCGCCCCGCCAGGCTCCGGGCCCGGCCGCGCGGCACGGCTAGCCGCGGCACGGCCAGCCCAGGCCCATATCATCCGGGCCAGGGCACCGCGGATACGGGCGGGACAACCGCGGCCCGCGTGCCGGGCGGCGCGCTCGGCCTGGCGTTCCAGCCGGGCCGCTTCCGCCTCGACCCCCGCTGCGGCCGACTCGAGCCGCCGCACCGCGTCAGCCAGCGCGGCCGCCGACGGGTCACCGGACGGCGCAGCGTACCAGGCGGCCGCGGCGACAGTCAGGTCCCGCAGCGCCTGCGCCAGCCGGTCCGGCCAGATCCGCTCCGGGGCGGCCGCGTCGGGCAGGCCCGACGCGGCGTAGTCGGCCAGCACCTGCCCGGCCAGCGTCAGCGCATCATCGAGCGTTATCACGGCGCACCACCGCCGCTCAGATCCTCGGTCCACGCTGCCGCGTCGACGGGCTCTTTGAGGTCGTACACGCGGAGCCCGGCGCCGGGGTGACGGCGGAGGAACCGGCGCAGGTAGCCGTGCATCACGGCGCTCTTGCCGGGCCCCTTGGACGCGGCCCGGATGACGGGCCCGGCCTGGCCGGCCAGCCGGTCGGCCGGGACCGCCAGGTCCCCGATCTGGTCAGCGACCGCCACGATCGCGTCGGACAGGTCGGCGAACTGGTCGGCGAGGTGATCCCGCAGCGCCAGGATCGCGTACCCGACCGCCCGGGTAGCGGCGAGCTGGCGGGCAGCGGCATCGCCGCTCTCTTGCTCGAGGAGGCGGGTGGCCTGGGTCTCGTACTCGTACCAGGCCGGGCGCGGGCCGGTCACCGGGTCACCGCCATCCCGCGGCAGGCCTTGACCGCCTGGCGCCGCCGTCCCTCCTGCTGGCTGGCCCGCTCGGGGCATTCCGCCGGGTTAGCGCCAGGCGCGCCGCCCGGCTGGCGTGTCGCGGCCATGACCAGCCGGGACAGCTCCCGGGCTGGCAGCCGCGTGACGTTTGGGGCTTGACCTGCCATGATGGTCATACGGGTCGTCCTCTCTGACAGCAGTGGAGTTGCGTGGCCCATCGCGGCCCTGGCGTTGCACCGCCGGGGCCGCAAGCCGTTACGCGCCCGGATGCGGGCGCGATGCTCGAAGAGATGAAGGAAAACGACAGGCGCCTTGAGGCTGCGCACCTGGCCGGGCAGACCGGCCTGCACCTGGCGTCGGCCCGGATGCACCTCAGCGGACCGCTGGTGTCCTTCATGGACGACCCGGTCACCGCGCCCGCGGGCCCGGTAGCGGCACCGGCGGGGCAGCCGGCAGGCGTAGCCGCCCATCAGCCCCGCCACCGTCCCGCGCGTTTCCACGACGCCACGCGCCGGCGCTCGCACGGCCGGGCGTTGCGGCAGATCCAAGTCGCGGGCGCGAGGCCCCTGTCCTGCTTGAGCATGCCGCTGCGCCGGCCTTTGCGACCGCACCACGAGCACGTGACCATCAGAGCCACCCTCCGGTGAGCTGGGACAGGAACACGGACACGTCCTGGCCGGGCGGCGTCGCAGCCAGGACGAGCCCGGCGAGGACGGCCACGGCCACGTGCAGGGACCTGGCCCCGGCGCGGCGGACCAGCAGCCAGAGCACGAGCACGGCGAGGATGACCGGGATCCACGGCCGCGCGGCCGCGAGGGCCCCCGCCGCCCCGGTCACACCGCCGCCCACGGCCGCGCCTCCTGCCGTGCACGCCGACGGCGGCGCAGGCCGCTCACGAGGAAGCACCCGGCGAAAAGGGGGGCCGCACGGAACCGGCCATCCAGCCGCACCGCCCGCAGCTCCCCGCAGTAACCGCACGCCGCCCTCCGCGCCGTCACGACGCCACCCGGCTGACCTCGCGAGCCGCATCACCCGACTCGGCGGCACGGACCAGGTCAGCCAGGGGCGGCAGGTAGCTGTCGAGCGCGGCGCCGACCACCTCCGCCACCGTCCGGCGGTTGACCGCCGCATAGACCCGCAGACGCTGCCCCAACGGCGGCTCCAACCGGGTCCCGAGCTGCTCTTTCTTCATGCATCCCTCCACTCCAAGACCTTCTGTGCGGGGGTTCTTCCAGACAGCTATGAAGCTAGTTAACCTCGCTTAATCGACTCATTCAAGGGTTAGTGTGCTTAACTGTGGTAAATCCCTCCGGTTTTGCGCATGACCCGTTGACGGAGCGACCGATCAGGACGCAGCATGCGGGTAAGCCCGGGTTAGGCTGGGCGCCGGAACTACAGGAGGCTGAAATGAAGCCCGTCATGCTCGCGAAGGATGCCGATTCGGGTCACAGTGGCTGCCCGTCCGTCTACGTAGACGGTGACGATCTCGTCGTCCAAGGCCCCGCCGCCGATCTGTCAGAGCTGGCGAACGTTCTCCCCGGTGAGACCGCAGCCCGGATCAAGATCAGCGTCGTACGCCAGGCCCTGCAGCGCCTCGCCGACACCGGATGACCCAAAGGTGAACCGCAGATTCATCAGGGCCGGTAGCCCGACCTTCGCCAGCCTGTTCAACGACTTCACCCGCGAGGCATTCAGGCTGGAGACGCTGCAGGCTTACAGCGAGCCAGAAGAGGAAGGCCCGCGCCGCCAGTTCGAGGCTGGCCAGCCCATCGGCGACGATCCGGGCACACTGCAATGGGTGAGATGGCTAGCCGAAGGCAAGGCGGCGGGTAAGACCGTCGCCCGCGTGCACATCCTCACCACCCCCCTCAGCTCGTACGCACGGTTTGAGCTGGCCTACTACCAGCCCGGGCTCTCGGCCGGTGAGGACATCCGCGTGATCCCGGTTCCCGCCGGAGAATGGCCCGCGGGACTGCCGGATCCGGGCTGTGACTTCTGGCTGTTCACTGACGCCGACGGCACGCGCCGCGTAGTTCGTATGGAATACGACCAGGACGGCGCAATGACCGGCGCTTGGCTGACCACCGACCCGGCCGAGGTTGCGCAGGCGGTCAGGTGGCGTGATATCGCTATGGCCGCCGCTGTTCCCCTCGCCGGATACATGGCCAAGCTTCCGCTGGCGTCCTAGGGGCTGACTGGGTTGCCGGACATCACTGACCTGCAAGAGCGGAGGAGGCTCGGCCAAGAGCTCCGCGGTATCCGCGAGCAGACAGGGCTGTCCGGCAACCAGTTCGCCAAGAGGCTCGGCTGGCACCAAACCAGAGTTTCCAAGATCGAGCTGGGCCAGCAGTTCCCCACCGAGGAAGACATCCGCGCCTGGGTCGGCGCGGCCGGCGACACGGGGGCGGTGACGCGGCTCCTGGCGTTGCGGGATGCCGCTCAGATGGCATACAGGACATTCCGCCAGCAGTACCGTGACGCGGGCGGCGCCGCCGGGCGCCAGGCCGACATCGCGGCGATGGAAGCAATGGCCGGCACGATCGGCCACTTTGAGCCGGCCATCATCCCCGGGCGTCTACAGACGTTCGGATACGCCCTTGAGACGCTGCGGCTTCCGTCCGGTCCCGCCTCGTGGGGAGCGAGCGAAGAAGAGATCCAGCTCGCCGCCCAGACCCGCGTGGAACGTCAGCAACAGATCCTCTACGACAAGAGCAAACGGATCCGCGTAGTGCTCCTGGAGTCGGTACTGCACACGCGCCTTTGCTCTCCCGACACGATGTATGGCCAGCTCGACCGGCTGTTGTCGCTGGACGGGCTGCCCTCGCTGGAACTTGGCATCATCCCCTTCGGCGTCCAGGTGCCAGTGTTCCCGCTGTCCGGTTTCATCGTCTATGACGATCACCTCGTGATCGTCGAGACCCTGACAGGGGAACAGCAGCTCAGCGACCATGCGGAGGTCAGCCGCTACGTCGAATGGCTCGACCTCTTGCGTGGCGCGGCAGTGACCGGGGCGGGAGCAAGGCCGCTGATACGGCGAGCGCTCGATGGCCTGGGCGACAGCACGACAGAGCCAGGGGCCTAAACCATGGGACGCCGCATCATCGACTTGGGCAGCTCGGAGTTCGCCGCGCTGTTCACCGGCTTCGGACACACCGCATACCGGCTTGAACGGCTGCCCTGGTATGGCGTCGGCTACGAGGACAGGTCGTTCGCGGAATGGCGCACGAGCCGCCCGGTCCAGCGGGACCCGGAGCGGGATGCCTGGACATCGATGGTCCGTGCCGCTACTGACGCCGGCAAGGTGTTCCAGCGCGTCCACCTGGTTGCCGCCCTGACCGAATACCTCCGCTACGAGTTCGAGCACTGGTACCCGGCTAACATTGCCGCCGGGGATGACGTGCGGATCTGGCCTGAGCCGCCTGGCGGCTGGCCGCCCGGGCTGCCCCGGTACGACTACTGGCTGTTCGACTCCCACGACCTGTGGGTCATGAACTACACCGGTGATGGCGCTTTCGAATACGCGGAGCTGGTCGATGACGTCGACGGCGGCTGGACGGTCGTTGACGCCTCCTACTGGCGTGACGCCGCCCTGCACAGCGCCATCCCGTTCGCTGAGTTCATACGCCAGGGCGGGCTGCCTGCCGCCCCTGCTATGGAGTTATCAAGTAGCTGCTCTCATGGGACAAGGCAAGCGGGGACGGCGACAGCGCTCACTAGCGGGTGCATACGGGCAGAGGGGGCGCAGAAGGGGGCGCATAATCCGGTCGCAGCCGTGACAAAACGGCTACGCTAGGTTTCTGCAACGTCCGGAAGACAGGCGATGGCCAGGGATCCCAACCGCAAATTCGCGGCGATGCTTGCCCGGTCAGGGTGCTCGCACAAGGGATTCGCGCGCAGGGTGCAAGACGTCGCTGACGCGCGCGGCGTGCGGATGTCGTGCGATCACACGGCGGTGCAGCGCTGGCTGGATGGCGTCGAGCCGCGGGGCGTGAAACCGCAGATCATCGCGGAGGCCCTTTCTGCCAAGCTGGGTGTGCCCGTGACGGTTTCCGATATCGGCATGGACTACGCGGACGGTGCGGTCAGTGCCGCGGCGGCCTATCCCGAGCGCTTTGGTGACGGCGTCGCTGCGCTCGGCCATCTCGTCAGGCAAGACCTTGCCCAGCCCCCATCGGTGGCTGAGCGGCCCGTCGATCCCGATGCCTGGCGCGAGCTGGTGGCCCGGTGGTTTACCGACCCGGACGACGAGCCCGGGCCGCTGCTGTCCCATGGACTGACCGCTGGGGACGTCGACCTCGTGCGCGCTGCGACCGAGATGTTCTCCGGTCTGGACTACCGGTTCGGCGGCGGCCGGGCCCGGCTTCTGGTCGCGCATGTGCTGGACACCGAAGTTCTCCCTACTCTGGGACGTATCACTCCCGGCCTGCCGCTTGCCTCGGAGTACCTCAGCGAGGTGGGTGCGCTGCTGCGGCTGGCGGCGTGGACGGCGTATGACGTCGGCTGCCACTTGCTCGCCCAGTGCTATTTCACCCAGGCGCTGCGGCTCGCCAAGGCGGGGGGAAACCGCGTTCTCGGCGGGCGGGTCTTCGCCGGCATGAGCCACCAGGCGAACTACCTCGGTCATTACCAGCGCGCGGTGGAACTCGCCCGGGCCGCTCACGAGGGCTTCCGCGGCCACGGGACGCCGACTGCCATGGCAGTTGCGTGGGCGATGGAGGCTCGTGCCCAGGCATCGCTTCACCGCGAGCGGGAATGCGCTTACGCCATCAGCGAGGCGGAACGCTGGTTCGCCCTTCGTGACCCGGCCGGCGAGCCAGCGTGGCTGCGGTACTTCGATGCTGCCGAGCTGCACGCCGAGATCGCGCACTGCTACCGTGACCTCGGCCGCTCGGCGGAAGCTTGCAGGCACGCGGAACTGTCGATCGCCTCGTCCGAGGACCTGTACGTGCGCAGCCTGTCGTTCTGCCGGGTCGTCCTGGCCACCGGGCACCTGCTGGACGGCGAGCTTGACCAGGCCGCCGCTATTGCCGCGGGCGTCGTCGATACCGCCGCCGACCAGCTCCGGTCCGGCCGGGTGCTCGCCTACCTCGGCGACTTCCGGGAACGCCTCGCCCCATACCGGGACGCCAGGCCTGTACGCGAGTTCGAGGACTACCTCGCGGAGCGGCTCCGTCGCGACGGGCAGCCGCTTACGGAGGGCATCCGGGCCATCTCGTTAGGGGTCATAGCTGCGCTCAGAACGCGCGCCAATGCCGCGGCGCGCTGTCATCACGCAGGTCAGCCATCCGTTTCCGGAACTCCGCGCCGTGTTCCGGCGACTCTCCCGCCTTCCGCAGCAGCCAGGTCGTCATGCTCAGCTCGCGGATGCCCTGCAATACGCGAAAGCCCGGCCACTCGGTGACATCAAAGCCGCCGTAAGCCGTCACGCAGGCCCGGTACTCGGCCTCGCTGATCCACCCGAACGGCCGGTACCGCAGCGCCAGGACGCCGAGATCCCATTCACGCGGCCCCAGCGCGACGGACTCGAAGTCCAGCAGCCGCACGCACCCCAGGCGGTCACGAAGCGCGTTTCCCTCGTGCGCATCGCCATGAATCACGCCCGGCGGGAGAACGAACTCCAGGCCGTCGAACTGCTCCTGCAGCCGTTCGCAGCGAGACCGCAGGAATCGCGCATCCTCTCCGTCTACGACACCGTCCAGGCGCCGGATCGAGTGCGCCAGCGGCTCGAACCGCGGCAGCGCGAATCCGGCAGGCTCCGGAAGCCGATGCAGGTCACAGAGCAGGCGGGCGACATCGGCCAGGTGGACCGGGTCCGGGCTCGGTTCGATCAGCTCCCAGAACGTGACGGCGCGGCCGCCGAGAATCAGTGGCTGCTCGATGCCGTCGACGAGACGCGCGGCCGGGAACCCGCTGCGCGCAAGCCAGCGGGCTACATCGATCTCCTTACGCACATCCTCGATGCGGCCTGGGGCGATCCTGGCCATGATCGGGTGCGCCTCAAGCTTGTAGTTGGCGTTCGTACCGAGCCGCAACAGCTGTGCCCCGCGGTCATCCAGTCCGGCCGCTGCGCACGCGACCTGAAGCGTCCGCAGCGCCGTCTCGCTGGTGAACTCCCCTGCTGCCGATGGCATCCACCTTCGCGCGGTACCTGAACCGGTTGCCATACTCCCCATCATCGCAGCCAGGCACAACCCGGCGAACCAGCCAACGCCGGCCTGGGCGGGTGCGGAGTGGTCCGTGGCTGAGTTACTGCACGTAGATACTGCACTTGAGTACGGCACTGAACAGCGGTCAGTACTCCTGTTACGGGATACTTGTACTGTGTTGCTGTCCGCATTTCCGGCGCTGTGTTGCTGTACTGAGGTGCTGCGGTGGTTTACGGTGCTGAGCCATGAGGCTTGCACTCGTTTCGAGCAAGGGCGGTACCGGGAAAACCACCAGCGCGGTGTTCCTGGCCAGCGCCTTGCACCAGCAGGGCCGGACACTGGCCATCGACGCGGACCCGCAGGGGTCGCTGATGGCTTGGTCAGCTGGCGGCGAGCTGCCGTTCACGGTGGTGTCGATGCCCACTCCGCAGATCCACCGCCAGATCCGGGACCTAGCCGCCGATTACGAGCACGTGGTAATTGATACGCCGCCAGGGGAGATGTCCATCACCCGCTCGGCGATCCTGGCGGTGCCCCTGGTCCTGGTGCCGCTCAGCCCGACCGGGCTGGACATCGACCGGCTGCGGCCGACGTGGGAGGCTCTGGCCGACCTCGAGCCGACGCACCCGCTCGGCCTGGCGGTCGGCGTCCTGCTGACCAAGGTCCGGCGCGGCACCCGGTCCCGCCGGGAAGCACGCGACGTCCTGATCGAGCTGAACTACCCGGTGATGGAGACCGAGATCCCGCTGGCCGAATGGCCCTACGCGGTGAGCTTCGGGACGGCCCCGGCCGAGTTCGGCGCGTACGACGATCTCCTTGCGGAGCTGAAGTCGTGAGCCCGGCCAAGAGGCCGAGCGCCGCGGGAGTCAGCCTCCGCAACGCGGCTGGCCTGCGCCCAGCTCCTGCAGAGCCCGCAGTGCCGCCGGTACTGCAGCCACCTGCTGAGCCCGATGCAGTACCGCGAGTACGGGATGAGTCCACGGCAGCCGCGCGGCCGGTGAAGCCGACCAGGATCACCGTCGACCTGATGGCTGAGCTGCACTCGTTCCTGCGCGCCTACGCCCAGGCGCGCGACGTCGCCGCGGCGGACGTGATCCGCGAGCTCATCCGCCAGGTGCGGTCCGACCCGGATCTGTCGGCCCTGGTCACGGCCGAACTCGCGCGACGCCAGGAAGCGCTGACCGAGGCCATGCGGGCAGCGAGGGAATAGCTTTGGCGGCTTGCCCGGG